>Ga0272448_1002613_pt1 | contig 22284 bp, 13 predicted proteins | sample YNPCB0191_FD_202220 | JGI IMG/M metagenome (GOLD analysis project Ga0272448, IMG submission 202220) | Hot spring sediment microbial communities from Yellowstone National Park, WY, United States - YNP-CB-019-1 | ecosystem: Environmental > Aquatic > Thermal springs > Hot (42-90C) > Sediment... | reverse complement strand
TTTACAGCTTTACAATAGTGGATATTATTATACCCCTAAAATAATCAACATCACCAATAAGGAGCTTTTTAAAAATCTTATTTTATCTAAACTTATTAACATTTTTTCCTTAACTAAACGACATTGATAAGTGATTATAAACAGACGGGAATTGTTTTTCAAATTCTATTTCTGCTTTTTCACTTGCTCCTTGAATAGATAAATCTTCGTGTAGCGGGAAATGCCAAGGAATAAAAATCACCCACAACCCTGCCCACTCGTAGTAGTAACGTTTGATATCGCGGCCTCGCAGGATGGGTTTGATAATGGCCTCGGTGCGTTGGCGTTCGTTTAGTCCGCCGATGCAGGATGCATCGGCCACACTGCAGTTGGCAAGTATTTCGTTGCGTTTTTCGGTGGTAATAATAAATGCCTCGTTTAAGCCGGTTAATACGCCACGATATATTTTGACATCCCAATCTTTAAGCGGTTTACCGATGCTTTCGATTTTTTCCTTAAGCCGTTGTTCGGCATCGTTTCCTATAAACCATGCCTCTCCGCTGAGCTTATCAAGTATTACCGCATTCTCCTTTACCTGCCTGTCGATGTCTACATCGCCATTTTGCCTTTGCAGGGTTAGTGCCCTTAACCTAAAAGTACCCAGAGCATCCCTGCTCTGGATTGTACTTCCATCAGCACTTTTTCCACCAGCAGGGATGCTGGTGGTACTTTTACCTTTGGGATTATTTCTTATGTATTTTCTTATGGCTTCGAATGCTTTTTCATTTCGTACTATATGGTCATATGACTCGTGCATCCACACCTGACCTTTTCTCCCAAGTAATTTATTGATTTCATTAGCGGTGTATGATTTCCAACTGTGTAGAATATCGGTAATGGAATAATTACCAATAGGTTTTACCAACACATGTACATGGTTAGGCATAATTACCCATTCGTCAAGAATATAGCGCTCGTTATTGAAATGTAATAATGCATCAGCAACAATTTTTGAAACTTTTGAATCTTTCAAAATGCATTCGCCATAACCTGAATCAAGGAGTTCTTCAATTCGTTTAGTAAATAAACGAAAATATTCTATTTTTTCTTCTTTTGATAATAAACTTAAGTCTTTATCTTTATGCTTCTTTAACCACATTTCACGTTCGGCTTTAATCTTTTCTTTTGCATGCTCTGGAATGGAATCTGCAAGTCGGAATGTTATAAAATACCACACATTTTTTTGTTGCCAGTGAGGAAGATTGCCCCGATATATTTCAATTTCATTATATGGGCTAAAAAATTCATATATTTCTCCAGCAGGGATGCTGGTGATACTTTTTCCACCAGCAGGGATGCTGGTGGTACTTTTAGTTTTTTGGATCAGCAGAATATTGGTATCAACGGTGGCATTTTCAAAAACACCGGGGCCTAAATCAATAAGCAGCACTGGATTGTGGCGGGCAAAAAACTGCCGCAACTTTTCGCCATAGCCTGCCCGCATCCATTTGTTGGAGGTAATATAACACAAATGTCCTCGCTGTTTCAGCAGTTGCAGACCTTTTTCGTAAAACAGGCAGTAAATGTCGCCGGTGCGGTCAAAAGTTTCGTAATGCTGGTCTTTGTAAAGGTCCGCATACTTAAGTTTTCCGCTATAGGCTTTCTGAAGCTGAATGTAGGGCGGATTCCCTATTACAATATCAAAGCCCTCGGTTACCCCAAACATCCATTCGGGGTCGAACCAGTCGGCTGAGGAATTTTGATCATAAGGGTCAAAGGAGGCAATCTGTTCTGCAGATCTGCTTTCCCAACCTTCGGCTTTCAATTGTCCTGCAATTTCTTTTCTGAGTTCTTTGTCCTTGCACTGAAAGTTAATTTTTTCTTTCCGGGTTTTGGCTGTATAGTACTGGTGACGGAGTTCTTTCAGTTCATTTTCTTTTTCATCAATCGAGGCGTTTCGTATAGTAAGCTGTTGTGGTCTTCCCAGGCCAATTAATGTGTTAGCCCCCACAAACTTGGTTTCGAGGTTGGGCAAGGGACGGATACCAAAATTTTCTTTCCTGGAATCAATTTTCTGGTCAATCACCAGCGAAATAAAAAACCGCAGTTTGCTAATCTGTATGGCAATGGGTTGAATATCCACCCCGTAAATACAGTTTTCAATCAGGTACAGCTTACGGGCATAGTCGGGGTAATTGATATGCTCGTCGAACGATTCGTTAATCTCTTTCAGCAGTTCTTCGCGTTCACTCTTATCGGAATGTTTAAATGCCTTTTGAGTTTCCTCAAGGGCTTTGTTGTACTGTACTTCGTACCAAACTTTGTTATCCGGGTCGAGTTTTTGCAGAATAAAAACCAGCTGGTGCAGAATACCCATTGGAAAGGCTCCCGAACCACAGGCAGGGTCAAGTATTTTAATGTTGTCAACCAACTCAATAATTTGTTTTTTTTGATCCTCGCTTAAGTCAGGGGCATCGTCGGAGAATGCGATCAGCTTTTCAATGGTTGCCTCATCCAACTGAGTATTTGAAAGCAGGTAATGCTTTACGGATTGCTGTACCATGTAATCGACAATCTCGCGGGGGGTGTAAAAACTTCCAGTGGCTTTGCGGGCAGTGGTAGCAGTTTCGGGGTTGTACGAGGCCAGCAGTTCTTCAAACACCTTACCCAGCATCTCGGGGTCAAGGGCTACTTCCTGGTCAACCGGCGTGCTTTCATCAATAGTGAAATTGTAACTCTTTAAAATTTCAATCAGTCCCCGTACGGTTTTATCCTTCCCCATTTCGTAAACCGAGAGGTTTACCTTCTCTTCATCGGCCTGAAAAAACAGGTAATCAGAAATGATGGCCTGCTTACGGGGATTGCGCGAAAATCCGTCAATGTAGATTACCTTTCCGGTTTCATCCTCTTTGTCGAGGCAATCGAAAAGCCCACCGTTGAGGAATGGAATGTCCTTAAAGAGTGCAATTGCTTCTTCGGGCGGGATGGCAAACTTTTGAGCATAGCGGTAAAGGTTTTTTACTCCGTACTCCTTCTGGTTTTGTGAAAAGTCTCCTTCACGGGCAAAAGCTCGCTCGTTCATTTTCTGGTTCAGGGTGCCGAAAAAAAGGTTCTGGAGAACGGCATTGTAATAGTTGGAGGCCTCTTTGCCGGTATAAAAATCCTTAACAATGCGCTTGAGTTCTTTTACGTCAAAAAGTGATGCAGGGATCAGTTTTTTTTCCTTAATAAACCAGATAAAAATAATTCGTGTGAGTAAGCGAATCAGGTTGGTGGAGTTACGGATTTCAGCATCTTTAGCCGGGTTGGCTGAGTACTTGTAGTCGTCGGGAAACTTCACCTTATCCATAGCCCAGAAGTACCAGCAGGCTATTTCGTGGTAAAATTCGGCCCGCACCTTATCCACACTGAACGCTTCAATGATTTTCGATAACGAAGTGAATTCGGCAAGGCTTATTTGCCGGATAAAGGTTTTGTTGGTTTGTTCGCGGCTGACAAAGTAGGTGTATCGCTTAAAATTGCTGAACCTGACCTTGCCTCCGGGCAACGGGATGTCGCAAATCAGCGAAAAACGGAAATCGCCCCTGTCGTCGTAAAAAACAAAGAAGCCACCCGAATACCTGAGTTGTTCCTTTAAAATCTTTTTACCCAGATCATACTGTCTTTTCTTGCCGCTCCGTTCCGAAAGTTCATGTTTGGTTTTAGCTGTAAAAACAAGCATTTCCAGCTTGTCGTCGGTTGTTTCAAAACTGCCTAGAAGGGTGCACCCCTCAAAGAATTCGTCGTTGAAACGGACTACTTCTTCCGGATTATGTTTAAAACTTCGTGTTTTATTACGAAAAAGTGTAACAAGATTGTGGTGGTTAAAATCGGAAATCAGATTTTCAACTATCTCCTTGTTCATGGCCGGTTTTTGTTAAAAGCTTCAGCTTACAAAGAATTTTACGTTTTATATTGGAATTGCCTGGTTCGGTGTTCCAATGTTGCGGATGGCGATAATGATTTCGGTTGCTGTTTTTGAAATGCGCTTTTTTTCGTTTTCGAGGTAATTCGTTCCCAGTTCGTTCATAAGGCTTGATATTTCGGTTATTACCCCCTGTAATTCATTGCCATTGTTTTTCAGATTGGCAATGCGGCGGAGGGTAAACTGCGTAAGTGTTCCATAATCCAGTATATCCTCGCGCAGGGACCTGAGGAATGCTTTATACGGCAGTAATTCAGGCTCCTGCAGGCGCAGATAGTAGTTCAGGTTATTCAGTGCGGTTTTTTCAATGCTCTGTTCTGATGTGGCGATTTCAGACTTCAGTTTCAGTGTTTTAATTTTCTGGTATTGATCCCAGAAATCAGCATCGAGCGGTATGCTTCTAATATCGGGGGAACACATGATTTTATCGAGCACCAGTTCAAGTGAGGTATCCATCACTTCCAACGTGTTGTTTTCCATTTTGCCCATGCGGATGTACATGCGGTTCTTTTTGAAGCAAACAATGATGTTGTCTTCGCCGGAAGGTTTGGCAACCTTAATACGTGCCGGTGCATTCTCAATGTTTTCAATGATTTCAGGGTATTTCTCTTTGTTTTCGTTGTACAGATTCAAAACTTTGGTAAAAAAACTCTCTTCCTCAGCACTGTCGGGATTTTGCATAATTTTTTGGTACAGTTTGGCGGGCGATGGTTCCTCATCGATGTCGAATATTTTTGCATCTTCCCCCAGGGTGTTGTGGATCATAAACATTTTGTTCTGGGCAATTTCACGCGATTTGACCAATTCCGCCCCCTGCTCGGTTGGGAAAAAATTAATAATACTCAGGGAATCAAAAACTTTTTTACTGATGCGGTTAATACGCCCCAGCCTTTGAATGACGCGCACCGGATTCCACGGTATATCGTAGTTGATAATCGTGCCGGCACGGTTAAGGTTGAACCCTTCGCTCAGCTTATCGGTACAAAGCAGTATATCGTAATGATCCAGCGGGCGTGTATTGGCTGCATCAAAATTCCGGTTTATCTCATCGTATTTTGTCTGCGTTAAGTTCCCCCTGACAACCAGTATTCGTTTTGCCAGATCTGGTTTTTGTTTTTCAAAATGCTCGTATAAGTAATCAACTGTATCGGCAAATTCGGAAAAAATTATGTACTTCCGCTTAGGTTCCCTGCCATTTTTTGGTTTCGTGTTAATTTCCTTTTCAAGGTTAGCCATCAGGCAGGTTGCTTTAGGATCGTTATACAGCAGATTGAATTCTTTTAATCGTTCCAAAATCTCATCAAAAAGTTTCAGATCTGAATTAATATCATCAACAAACCTGTTTGCGGCTTTAAATGCGCTTAACTTGTACCGTTTATGCTTTTTGGGGTAAACCCCTTCACGAATTTTCTTTTCGTACTCAACAAGGTGTTGCTCAATTTCATCTGTATCGAGACTGACAATATTTTCAAGCAGATCGCGATCCAGAATGTATTCCCCGTTCAGCGGGTTGCCGGCGCCGGTTTTTGTTATGAATTCAAGAACCGTTGTATTGATTCGCCTGAAGTTGGAAATGGTTTTTTCAAATGATCCGAACGAACTTTCGAACCGTTTTACAATAAGGCGGCGCATGATGTCGAACAGGTTGCGCTGTTGCAGAAATTCACGATGCAGCTCTCGGTCTTTTGAGTCCTGTTCGAAGCCTTCTTCATATTCGTACGGTCGGTAGATTGCCCCGCTGAACAACCCCCCTTCATCGGGATCAGCAAAATAGCGGTTGATAATTTTGTCATAAAAGTCCGATTGCTCGCGAGTTAGAGCAAAAAACCATTCCCTGGGGTCCTCAACAACCGACAGTTCGTTTACTTCGTTTTGATAGTTTGGATTTTTTATCAGGTCGAGCCTGTTGCGGCGTATAGTAATAGGCTCAATGATACTGCGTATCTGTTTTGCCAGCAGGTGCGTTTTACGGGCCACCCTGGCAAGGTCAATCTCATCTTCATTAAAAATGGTCTTATAATAATTTCTGGCTTTATCCCACTTTAACGGATCCCGTGCATTGTAATTCTTTTTAATGAACGAAAGCATATCGAAAAGGTAACCGATTGAGCGGAAGTGGCTGATCAGGTCGTTATCGAGGGTAATGGACGATTTTCGGGGGATGATGAAGAGGTTTAGAAGAGCCAGAATGTCGCTGGGTTTATTGTTGAAGGGCGTGGCTGTTAACAGTATGACCATTTTCCCCCTGCAAATGTTTTTCAGAAGTTCATAACTCTGTGTATCGGTATTTCTGAAACGATGCGCTTCGTCAACAATGACGACTTCAAAATCGTCGCGATTCTTTATGTATTCGAACGTTTCCTCAAGCTTACCCTGCGAGCGAACTTCCCAGTCGTAAAGCTGGAACTGGTCGAGGTACTTATTCCATCCCTCGTTTTTATTTTCGTCGCCCATTAGCCCCGGTGGGCAAATTACCATGCCCCTTTTTCTAAGAACCCTGGCAATGGCACACGCGATAATAGTTTTACCTAAACCTACCACATCGGCAATGAGCACGCCATTGTGCTGTTCAATAATCGACAGGCCGAGCTGGACAGCATCGAGCTGGTACCGGTATGGCTTATACCCGATTTTTTCAAGAAACTGTGGAAGGTATGTTCCGACATCCTTATGCTCATAAGCCTCAAGGTAGGATTTCAGCACCAGAAGATAGGCTTCAAATGGGGTGACTTGCTTAACATGGGTCTCCTTTTCAATAACTTCAATTAAGCGTTTTTTTAAGTCGTCCCACTCCGTAATTTTTATTGAGTTTTCCCAAAGCGTATCAAAGTACTTTTCGGCTTCATCAAAGCCATAGTCCGATATTTCGACATTGAATTCGTTCTGCGTGCTAAGGCCTGAACGAGTAAGATTGCTGCTTCCGGTAATAAACAGGTTTTTCTTAATTATTTCTTTGTCGGACAGCTTAAAAAGGTAAAGCTTGGCATGGTTTGGCTCAAGGGTTTTCCGTATGGTAATTCGGTTTTCAGCAATCAGCTTAATAAAAAAACTAATTTGCTCATAAAATTCCCTGGTGTCGAATTCTTCGCTGTTCAATGCTTTTCGTGTTGACTGGTAAAAAAGTTCTATTTTTTCATCGTCACTCATGCCATCAGCTTCGGCATACTCAACCAGCAAATTGTTAAAATGGTCTGCATTGAGGCCGACCAAAACTTTAAGTTCCACACTGCTGTTATGCATAAGGGCGTTGATTAGTTCCTTTAAACCCGAAAAATAAAAGAACCCCACTAAGAACTTCAACTCCTTACTGACTTGAATAATTTCAGAAATTCGTTTTTTTAATTCTTTTGTGCTGCTGTTAGTAATAAAATTGTACATAAAACCTATTTAAATACCGAAATTGCAAAAAGCTGTTAAATCCAAAAAAGTTTGGACAAATCAAATATACTGAATAATGCAAATCATTGCACTTAAAAAATGCTAACACCCTCCGTAAATCCATATGTTATGATTGTTATCATTGTTAGTGAGAGCAGGGTAACCAAGAAACAGAGCGTAAAGCACAGAGCGTAAAGCGTAGAGAAATGGTGTTCATCAGTTTATTCTCCGCTTAACGTTCTACCCAATTGTTTTCTATTCTACACTGCAAAATCTCAAATCGCAACTCACAAATCACAACTCACAAATACCAGACCCCAGAGCCCATTGCCCAGAGCCCAAATCAAAAATCTAAAATCACAACTCACAAATCACAAATTGACCTTAAACACCCGAAAAGCTGGAACTTTTAAACATTGGAACTTTGGAACTCTGGAACTCTGAAATACGTTGCCATTGTCCTTAATCCCCTGACGGGGAATTTGTTGGTTTTTGATCCTCCAGGCTATTGTCCTTCATCCCCTTCGGGGAAAGAGCGTAAAGCGTAAAGAAATACCGCTCATGACTCACCTCTCTGCCCTGCACTCTAAACCCAATGCTTTACGCTATACGCTATACGCTCTACGCTGGAACATTGGAACCTAGTGGGAAATCGGAAATCCTTGAAAATTTCCTATTTCCTATTTCCAATTCACTCTACGAGATCACACTATGAAAGCTAAAACAGATTAATTGGAAATGGGAAATCGGAAATCGGAAATCCTTGAAACCCTGGAACTCTGGAACCATGGAACTTTGGAACTCTGGAATTCTGTAACCCAGAAACATCTCCTCCCCCACACCATCAACCTTAATCCTCTGCCAGTGAATTGGAATTGATTTGACGTACTCCCCAAACAATTATCTTTGTACAAAATGACCCTGCCATGAAACGTTTTTTTCCTGTTTTTCTTGCTTTTTTATGGCTGTTCCCATTGGCTTACAGTCAGAAACAAAAAGTAATATTCGACTGCGATTTGGGCGGCGACATTGATGACGCCTTTGCTCTGGCGCTTTTGCTCAATTGCCGCGACGAATTTGATATTCTCGGCATTACCATGGATCATGGGGAAACCATGGGCCGGGCACGCATTGCCTGCAAAATGCTTTACCTCACCGGCCTGGAAGAAATACCCGTTTACGTTGGCCGCCCCACTCCCGGCATAGTTGGCACCGATAAGGAAATTGCAGGCCCCTCCAATCAATACCTGTGGGCACAGGATTTCACCGCCTTAAGACCCCGGGAAAAACCGGCTGCCGATTTCATCATTGAAAGCCTTGACAAGTATCCGGGCGAAATCATCCTCTTCACGGTTGGTCCGGTTCCTACCATCGGCGATGTGCTTGACCGCCGGCCCGACATCCTGAAGAAAACCAAACGGGTGGTTTCCATGTTCGGCTCCTTCTATGTGGGCTATGACGGAAGCGCACCATGCCCGGAATGGAATGTCAGGGCAGATGTTGTTTCTGCCCGCAAACTTCTTGCTTCAGGTGCTGATCTTACCTTTGCCGGGCTTGATGTGACCGACCACGTAATCCTTGAACAACCCTTGCGGGAATGGCTCTTGTGGCGCCAGAGCCCCCTGACCATTTCCCTTACCCAGTTGCTTTCGTTCTGGTATAAACAGGCCGACTGGGCACAACGGCCCAAAATGTTCGATGCCGTTGCCCTTGGTATGGTACTCTGGCCCGAATTGTTCGAAACAAAAAAGGTTCACGTCACGATCAACGATCAGGGGATGACCCTGATTGATCCCGACGGAAAACCAAACTGCACCATAGGTACTTCCATAAAAAAGGATGAATTCCTTGAGCGGATGATGAAGAAAATTATCTGGCAGACCCTGGAAGGAAAATGTGCCGGAGGTTTGCACCAGAAATGATGATAAATTATTATCTTTAGCGTCAGATCAGCAACCAACCAACTTTCTGACCATGAAAAACCTTACTGCCGCCCGGTACGGCATTCTTTTGCTTTACCTTTCTGTTTTTTCGGCCTTTTCGCAGGAAACGGCCAACTGGTTTCCTTTCAACGGCGAGGATGATCTCTCCCCTTCGGTTATCGACATGAGTCACTGGCTCGACAAACCGGCCGGAAAACACGGATTCGTGCAAATGGACAAAGATCGCTTCGTCTTTGAAGACGGAACACCCGTTTCCTTCTGGGGAACCAATATGGCCTCCGAACTTCCCTTCATGAGCAGCAGGGAAGCTGATACCTGGGTGAAGTTCCTGTCGAAATATGGCTTCAACGCCGTCCGCTTTCATAAATTCACCTGGGAGGCTACTGATGGAACTAATTCAACGGTCATTATTCCTTCGGCTTGGGAAAAGTTCGATTACCTGTGCAATGCCCTCAGGAATGCCGGCATATATTATGGCTGGTCGCATATTTACGGGCACAGGGTGCTTCCGGGCGACAGCTCACGACTGCTTGCCTACCGAGAGATTGCTTCAACACGTTTCCCCTGGTCGCACCTGAACGGAACCACTTCTGCCCTCGTTAACTTTGCTGAAGACCTGCAAAATCTCAACATTGAGCTGACCGTGAATATGCTCAACCATGTTAATCCACATACCGGACTGCGGTACGCCATGGATCCTGCCCTGAACTTTATCGAACTTCAGAACGAGGACAATATTTTCTGGTCGGCTATCGAAGAATCGCTGAAACAGGCACCTACCTACCGGAAACTCCTTTGCCGCAAATTCAGCCGGTGGCTCAGGGCAAAATACGGCACCCAGGAAAATCTTTTAAAAGCCTGGAATAATGAAGGATTGGGTGAAGGGGAAACCCTGGACGGGGAAAACATTTATCCTCAGCCAAACCATGGCCTGTTTTCCTGGGAATATGAACAGGCTGTTAAAGAAAACCGGCCGGTGAAACAGCATGTGCTTGACAAGGCTGAATTTCTTTACCAGGAACAGGTGAAATATTATCAGCGTTTTGTTACAGCAATAAGAAATACAGGGTACCGGGGCCCTATTGTGGGAAGTTGCTGGCAGGCGGGTACCGGACTAACCCATTTACTGAACCTGCATGCCGACTACCTCACGGGATATATCGACCGGCACAACTATTTTGGCGGAGGTGAAGGACATACCCTGAAACCGGGAAAATTCAGCAATGCCGCCATGGTATCAGCCATCGGATCAGGACTGTTTGGTACCGGACTCCAGCAGGTAAGCGACCGGCCCTTTGCCCTTTCCGAGTGGATGAGCCTGATTCCGAATGAATGGACAGCTGAAAGCGCTCCCATAATTGCCGTATATGGCATGGGACTTCAGGGATGGGATGCTTCCTATGTATTTGCCACCGATTACCCCCGCTACACCTCTACCATACAAACACCCTGGGGAGGAATTTACAATGCTACCTCTCCCACCCAGCTTGCCCTGTATCCTTCCCTTGCCAATATGATTTACCGCCGGGATGTTGCTGAAGGACAAACCGTGGTCAACCGCAATGTTTATCTGCCGGATGTGCTGAAAGGCAATACTTCCTTCAGGGAAACGGTTACACAGGACTGGGACAGAAAAAAAATCGAAGGCAGTTTCCCCTTGCAGGCAATGGCTGCCGGAAAAGTGACGATAACGTTTACCGACCAGCCTAAACCGGATGAAATAATGGATCTTTCGCGTTACATGCGCTTCGGAAATGTATATTCCACCACCGGCCAGCTGATGTGGTCGGAACAGGGACGCGGGTATTTTACGGTTAACACTCCGGGCACCAGGGCATTGGTCGGATTTCCGCCAGCAAAAGCTATTCAGCTGGGAGATGTAACTCTGCAAATATCCGTTGAATTTGCCGTCGTTTTTCTCAGCAGCCTCGATCCCGGAAAAGATATTGCCCATGCCGGCAAATTATTGCTCACTGTTATGGCCCGCGCAAGAAATACCGGAATGGAATACAATGCCGCACATACCGAATTGCTGTCAACCGGCACCAGCCCTATACTGATTGAACCCGTAAAGGTTACCGTTACCCTTAACCGGAAGGAAAAACCTGTGGTGACCGTTCTTGACCATGTGGGAAGAAAAACAACCAGAACCATTCCGGTAAAGAACAATAGCATTTCATTCAACGGAACCGTTTATCAGACAATTTATTATCTGATTGAATACGAACCATGATGTCGGAAGATACCGGTAAAAAATTAGCTTTTGGTTGTCTGTATGGCCATCTGCTATTGCATCGCTGGCTTTACCCTGTTGCCAAACGTTATGAATCCAACCTGTAATTTTTTAAAGTTTTGGTTAATTTGATATATCTTATTAATCTATTATTTAGTTATTTATAAACATATTAAATTATGAAAAAAAGTCTTCTTGCTTCTGTCCTGTCTGTTCTTGTTCTGAACGTCAGTGCCCAGACTTATTTCAGCAACAGCGCCGGGATGTATGCCGGCCTGCTCAACGATCTGAAGAAAACGCTCTATGATAGTCCGCGCTATAATCAGACTGTCGTTCTCGACGGAAAGGAACGACGCATGTTTGTACTTTGGATTAGGGATCATATCCACACCATGAAAGCATATAAATACTGGGAGAAAGATATGGCCAGTTACCTCGAGTTTTTTCTTCAGCGGCAAACCTCATCGGGCATGTATTTCGATTATTGGGAATCGTATAAAGACCGCAATGTAGGCCAGCTTTACTTTACCAATTGTTTCGACAAACAGTTCTATTATGTGGATGTCAACCAGCAGTTGTTTTTCTTCCGCATGCCCATTGAGGCCGACCTGGAGTATCTTCTGGTGGAGGGTGTATATACGTACTGGCAGACTTCCGGTGATACGGCCTTTGTAAATCAGTGGCTTCCCGTGCTGGTAAAAGGCATGAAGTATCTGATGACCGATCCCCTCCGATGGTCAAAGGAATATCTGCTGGTAAAACGCCCTTATTCTATTGATACATGGGATTTTACCTCACAACCCGATGGAATGACCGGAGTGGAAAGCCTACTGTATCACATAGGAAATGATGAAAAAACCCCCAAGGGAATTATGCATGGAGATAATAGCGGTATGTATCAGGCATGCAAACAGTTATCAGATTTATTTAACGTAACAGGTAAAGTAAATGAAGCCAAAGAATGGAACCTTCAGGCCGAACTTTTTCGTCATCGTCTGAACACAACCTGCTGGAACGGAAAATATTATGCCCATTTTATTCCTGTCGACCCGGTACCGTCCCATATAAAAACCGATCCGATTCATGCACTGAGTTTATCGAATACCTATGACATAAACCGTGGTGCACCTACCCGTGAAATGGCCGCTTCGATAATTAACGCATACAGGGAGGTGGAAAAGAAAACCTCTTCCGAATCGGTTGCCGCATGGTTTGGCATATATCCGCCTGTTGAACCGCACTTCGGGAGGTACAAGACCGGAGTGTATATGAACGGTGCTGTACTTCCACTGGTAGGCGGGGAACTCACAAAAGCTGCCTTTCAGAATGGAGAGGAGGAATTTGCCGTTGAACAGTTAAAAAAACTTGAATTGATTATGAACAAAAACAACCGGGTTCTGCCGGGTTGTGTGAATACCGACGGGACCGCCCAGGAAGAAGCCATTCCCAATGAATGGGGGCAGGCGGCCTTTGTGAGTGCCCTTGTAGAAGGCCTCGCCGGAGTGGTAGATAAAAGCATATTCTTCCGTGAGGTGGAGCTTTCTCCCCGCTGGCTTTTTGCCGGCGTAAATGAGGTTCAGGTCTCCATAGGGTATGGCAACGAAGGAAACCAGGTAAGTTACCGGTACAAATACGATGCAGCTGCGCGCACTGTGATCATGCGTACCAAAGGAACTTTCGAAAAGGGAACAATCAGGATCCCTTTGCCCCGTGACTGCCGGCAGGCCAGCATGACCATTGACGGAAAAAAGGTTCCGTCCACAGTAGATAAGGTAAATGCATCCCGGTATATCACAGCCCCTGTTAGAGGAAGTGAGCATGAAATCAAAGTAGTATTCCATCTGTAACCCATTGGAAAATAAACCGGAATGCACCCCTGCTCATGGAAAGAGATACGCGGGGTTCCTCTCGCCGGATCATGCGGCAGAAGGGGAGCACAATGCTGCCCGGTGGGATGATTGGGTGGAACGGCCCCGATGAATTTCAGATGCCTTAGTCTTCCGGCCGATTCATGGAAATCCTTTGCATGGACAGGTAAATTCAAGAAAAGAAAGCAACTCAGGGTCGAGGGGGGAAACCTCTTACCGGTAAATTTGGTTAAGTTTTCCCAGCAATGCTGAGTACATATTATTCCGGCGCTTCTCGAGCGTTTTCACTGCATGATTCCGTACCTTCTCATGGTTCTTCCATGTATTGCAGGGATTCGCATAATCCCATGACACCTTGCCGGCATCATCGGTATAGTAATTGGGTTTCTTTTCAGGAAAGGGTTTTACAAATTTGCCTGCCCAGCTGCTCTGGCAGGGATTGTTTTTATCATGCCCACGATCAATTACATATAACAGCGAGGGCGTATCGCCTGCCCGAAAATACTGAGCCCAGCTTTCGTTTTTCACCACTTCCTTCATGTGTCGCCCCAGATTTCCGTAAACAGAAAGTTTTTTCAGCATCCTTGCCGGTTTCTTTCCTGTGAACATGCCGGCATAAGTCCAGTTGATTTCCAGCCACCAGAGTTCATCGAATTCCGGATTGTCATATATTTGATTTCTTCCGAACCCGTTCCAGTTCAATTGTTTGCAGGGGATAGTTCTCGGCCAGTCGTTTGGTATATAAGGGAAATCCTTTTCCAGCATCAGGCCTGTACCAATGGTGATAAGCCGGATGTTTTTCATCAGCTCCGGCCTCTGCAGGAGAAAGGTTTTGAACAGTTCCATATTTCCCCATACGAGAACATAAAGAGGAGCATCCTTTTTTGATGCCGCAGCAAGAAAAAGGCGGAAGGCATCCAACGTGTCCCTGGCTATACGCTTTTTTAATGTATCCGGTTCGGGATATCCCAGTTCCTGAAAGGAAAATTCCGCAAAATCCCTGCGGTAGGCTTCCAGTGCCATCAGGCAGGCCTCCAGGCCCCTGGCATTCCAGCGGTCGGGGACAATTCCTTCGATGGCTACTTCATTTGCGTACCAGAAAAGATGCACCAGCGATTGCCGGTCATCCGGATCTCCGGAATCAATATTGATATCGGTAAAAATAAAAACCCGCGGCAATTCATGTGCCCTGCCCGGCACAAAAATGCAGGCAAACAAGAGTAAACTGATCAGATAATGTTTCATCATATTAAAATTAATTTTCAATGGTATGATGGAACCCACATGTTCGGCATTTTATTACCGCGGTGTTTGTGTTTGTAAAACATGTGGGTTTCATACAAAATCATTTCGATGATCAACAGGTTTTCATCAGGCTGGCAGATAACCATCCGGTCATTCCTGGAAAACAATTTTCATCAATTGTTCGGGCTTAATAATAGTAATTTTTTGTCCGCTGGTCTGAATAATTCCTTTTTCCTTAAATTGAGTGAGATTTCTTACGAGGGTTTCTTTTACCGTACCGGTATAGGCGGCCAGAATATCACGGGATATTCTGAATTCAGAAAAAATACCCGGCCTGGTGCTGATGCCGAACAGATCGGAAAGGAGCAGAAGGGCCAGTGCCACCCTCACCTTTACCGGTTTACGGGAAAACAGGTAAACATTATTCGTCCATACAGTATATTCAAAAGTCAGATTTTCAAGGAGCTTTCTTGCCAGTTCCCCGCTCTGGTTCAGAGCCTTCAGGAAAACATCACGCGATATAAAGGAAAGCACGCTGTCTTCCAGGGCAACAGCACTTACCGGATGCGGCTCATTGCAAAGGATGGGACGGTATCCGAATAAATCCCCCTGCCGGTAAAAGTATACAATCTGTTCATTACCTTCTTCGTCAGCTTTCTGTATATACACAATCCCTTTTTCCAGGTAAAAAACCCCGCGCGGAACGGAACCTTCATGGAAAAGATATTTTCCCCGGTGGTACGTTCTTATGGTCCGGTTTTCAGACAGCAATTGGCGTATTTCTTCCGAGGTATTGTCGGGCAAAAAACCCGGCAGGAAACGGTATTTGCTAATCAATAGCCTGAAATTGTTCAGAAAAATATCATCATTTTCCTTTTTCTTCACTGATAGTTTCTTTTGTGTTGGCCAAAGAACAAATATAGGAAATTGAAATGGAAAAGGTCAATTGCCGGCCGCAATAGGCCAAATTGAGGAGGAAAGAAGCTTGCCTTCTCATTTCTTCTCCCATTCGGGCACAACCTGCTGGAGAAATTGTGCCTTCTCTTCCCGTAAAGTTTTCATATCCAGCCCAATATAGATTTGTGCCTTCTCTTTGGATGAAATATCCGGCAAGGGAATTTCCGCATTGCGCCCCAGGGATGCGAGAAGCCGGGAAAGTTTTATCCGGGCTTCCTGGGCTTTTTCGATACCGGTGGATATGATCCTGCTCACTTCAAGCGGAGCATGAAAGGATGCCCCGTGGCTGGCAGCAGCAAAATCCCACCTCCATTGGGCATGCCGGATCAATTGCAGGATTTCCTGCATCTGTTCCTTCCGGGCACCGGCATCCCATGCAGCCTTTGCCTCCACATGAGCCCGTACCAGAAGTTTTTCCAGCTGATGCCTGATGGAGGCAATTTTGTCCTGGCGCTCATACACATCAGCCACCAGTTTGTCGGTTTCTTCCCTGTGGCATACCTGGCAGGAAGAGGAAACGTTTCTCAGAGGACTTCCGATATGATGGCTGGTGAACTTTTGTCCGCCTTCGCTGATATAAGGCATGTGGCAGTCGGCACAGGAAATTCCCCGTTTTGCATGCGTTCCGCTGAGGTACAACTCATAATCGGGGTGCTGGGCTTTCAGCATAGGGGCTTTGCTGATGGCATGTTCCCAGTCAACGAAATCCATGGCGTCGTAATATGCTTCGATGGAATCGGCAGTAAAACCTTTATCCCATGGAAAAGTGAGGTACTGGACCCCCTCTGCAACGTGTTTGTTGAAATAATATTCAACATGGCACTGGGCGCATACCAGGGAGCGCATTTCCTGGAGGCTGACGGCGCCTATATCCTTTCCCTGCCTTTGAAACGCCTCCAGAAGGGCCGGCCGGGAAATGTGCAGATTCATGGTTGAAGGATCATGGCAGTCAACACAGCCGATGGGATGGGTCACTTCCGGACCGAGGGTTTCCCAGGTTCCTGCATAAAAGCCGGCTATGCCTTTTTCACTGATCAGACGGGGAACGTCGGAGCTTTTGCACGTCCAGCATGTATTGGGGGAAGGGCTTTTTACATTGCCTGCCGGTGCTCCGGTGCGGAGCGTTGCCCGTATGTCGGTAATGGCGTGATAATGGCCTCTTCCCTGGTTGTAATCTTTCGAAAAGGAATAGCCTGCCCACAGGATTACCAGCTCAGGAGCATACTTCAGCATATCAATACTGGCGGAACCTCCGTATCGCGAGCGGAAGACAGTGTCGGCTGTCTGAAGGTACGAGTGGTATTCTCTGGGAAAATATTTTCCCCATACGGCATTGTCGGGTTCAAGGGAATCAATATCCACAGCAGGAGTGTAAGCAAATACAGCCTCGGCACGACGTTCAACTATGGATGAAGCCAGCAGTCCGAGAAAAAAGACGACCACCATGGTAATCAGGAAAAACACCCATCCGAGCCAGGGTTTCTGCCTGATTATTTCGCTGATTGGTTTCATGGCTAAGGGGAATTGGGTTATTGTGTTGCACCTGTATTGGTTCTCATGATGTTTCGCAGCCATGCCGGCACAGGGGAGGAGGGCAAAGGGACGCGGGCATTGGGCACACTGGCCAGGCTGTTTACGGTTCCGTGAGGTGTGTGGCGGTGACATTCCGTACAGTTGCGTGTGCCGAGGGAGTTGATATGCAGGGGCCGCATGGCCTGAAGCTTAGGATTGGTTACCAGGGGCCCGTGGCAACGGATGCAGTTTTTCCACACCACATTTTTCCCCGCCTCCCTGATAAAAATTACCTGGGGTTCTGCCCGCAGTGTAAAAACCGTGGCATGCCGCAAACCATCCTTTGCTTTGAAATAATACTTGTTCAGAATGTTATTGTGGGGCACGTGGCAGTCATTACAGGTGGCATTTTCCCGGTGCGAACTGTGCTGCCAGGTGGCATACTGGGGCGCCATAATATGACAATTCACGCAGGTTTTCGGATCATCCCCCAGATAGGAGGGAGCACGGGAAATGTGCACCAGAAAAAGAAAAAGCCCCGCCAGAACGGCCAGCAGTAAGAGAACCGGAACCTTCCACTGAGGGGGTGGCTTAACTACCTTCAGAAACCCGGAAGTGGAAACCATAACGGAAATGTATGAGCATAAGACAAAGGTAACAAATTATTCATATTTTAATTAACGTGGAATTGACATCTATCAATGGATTCTACATGAAAACAAGGTAATTTCACAGTCCTTTTCCGCAGTGACAGGTTTTTTCACCCGAAGTACGCGTAAAAGGGCAGATTCATTCAATATACGCCGCTGTGCAAAGGCTCCAGCAAGCCCGGATTGCTGCACCGGGAATAAATGGTATTGTAAAACCTCTTTAAAATGAAATATCAGGCTTACAACCGGCATAATTTTACAGAAATCCCGCAGATGAAGAATTTTTCTGAATTGTTCAGAAAGGAAATTCTCATCTCCTCAAAAGTATTGCCGTTTAAAACGAACAATTATGTCACCGATTTTCTGATCGACTGGTCGAAGGTGCCTGAAGATCCGATGTTTCTTTTGAATTTTCCTCAGAAAGACATGCTGCAACCTGCTCATTTCAGCGAAGCTGCCGGAATGGTTGAAGGACGTTACAGTGAGGAACAATCAGCGGAAATATTAAAAAAAATATACAGTGAGTTGAATCCGCATCCGGCTGCACAACAGCATAATGTACCGGTTCTGGAGGGAAAAAGGCTGAACGGGATGCAGCATAAATACCGTGAAACGGTTCTCTTTTTTCCCAGGCAGGGCCAAACCTGCCATGCTTACTGTACGTTTTGTTTCCGCTGGCCGCAGTTCACCGGTATATCGCATCTGAAGTTCAGGACTGACGAGGCAACACTGCTTGCCAGCTACATCAGGAAAAATCCCTCTGTTACCGATGTGCTCTTTACGGGCGGTGACCCGATGGTAATGCATGCTTCCATTTTGCGCGGATACATTGAAGCTCTGCTGGAAGCCAATATCCCTCATCTGCAGACTATCCGCATTGGTACCAAAGTGTTGGCCTACTGGCCATTCCGTTTTCTTACCGATCCGGACAGCGATGAATTGCTTCATCTGTTTGAACGGATCATTAAACATGGGATCAATCTGGCCATCATGGCGCATTTTTCTCATCCGACCGAACTCAAAACACCTCAGGTTGCCGAAGCCATCCGCAAAATCCGCTCAACCGGTGCACAGATACGCACGCAGTCTCCCGTGTTGAAACATATTAATGACGACCCGAAGGCATGGGCTGAGATGTGGAGATTGCAGGTAAACCACAACTGCATTCCTTATTACATGTTCATTGCCCGCGATACGGGAGCACAGCATTATTTCTCCATTCCTCTTGTCAAAGCCTGGGAAATCTTCAGGAAGGCATATCAGAGTGTCAGTGGAGTGTGCCGAACTGTAAGGGGACCCAGCATGTCGTGTATCCCCGGAAAAGTGCAGGTGCTCGGTGTGAGCGAAGTCGTCACAAACGGCAAAAAAGAAAAGCTCATCGTTATGCGCATGCTTCAGGGACGAAACCCTGACTGGGTAGCCAGGCCGTTTTTTGCTGAATACCATCCTGATGCCATATGGATTGACCAGTTGAAACCAGCCTTCGGTGAAAAGAAATTCTTTTTCGAAGATGAACTTGAGCAAATGTTTGAAGAGGATCTATCAGAATCTTCCCTTGTTGATTTTGAGTAATTGCCAGAGAAAAAACATACTCCGCCCGATTGTATCTGGTTGTGCCCGCTCCACAACATAAACCTTTTGCAATAGCGGAGATAATAACAGCAATTCTTTGTGTTCTTTCCTTTTTTTTGTTTATTTGAATTTCAAACCAAATGGAGAGAATATCACTTTTGCAATGTTCCTGAAGAAGTTTTTTCATCATCCCGGTATCCTTTTGGGAGCGGGTTTGATAGGAGGGATGGTACTTTTTTACGGAGGTAAAAAGGCCACGGAAGTTACTTCGACCGATGCTTTTTGTGCATCGTGCCATGTGCATCCGCATGCAACCGACTCATGGAAGCAGTCGACCCACTATGACAATCAGCGGGGAATAGTGGTTCATTGTGTCGATTGCCATTTGCCGCCCCATGGATTTCCTTACCTGCGGGAGAAAGTTAAAACCGGAATGCGTGATGTATGGAGTACGCTGGTTAAAGACCAGGAGAAGATTAACTGGGAAGAGAAAAAGACGCCGGAAGCGGCTGAAAGACATACATACCAGGTGTCCTGCATAGCCTGTCATTCGAATCTTTTTCCCAGGGGCCTCTCGCGTGAAGGAGAGGAAGCCCATCTGTATTTTTCTGACCATCAGAATGAAATAAGTTGTGTTCGCTGTCACCTCCAGGTTGGGCATTACAGGGAAGGCGCCATCCACGCACACAATGTGGATTTCGGAAAACAGGCCACGGTTACCGTTCAGGTTTTTACCGAGCCGGCAAAGGTTGATTCGTTTGTTTCGTTCACCGAACGGATTCCGGGAAGTACTGTTCAGTTCGACATGGTTGCTATCCCGGGCGGAACCTTTGTTATGGGAAGTCCTGCCGATGAACCTTTCCGGAAACCGGATGAGGGTCCCCGGCATACGGTGCATATCCGGCCTTTTTTCATGGGGAAGCTGGAAGTTAGCTGGGATGAATACCTGGCGTTTTTTACCCAGACGGGAGGAACAGGACATGGCACCCAGCAGGAAAAGGCTGTGGATGGCATCAGCGGGCCTACACCCCCGTGGGGCGATCCTGCCCAGGGCTGGGGAAGAGGAACCCGGCCGGCCATCACCATGACCTGGCAGGCCGCTGAAGCCTATTGCAAATGGCTGTCAAAAGTTACCGGTAAACATTACCGCCTTCCTACCGAAGCCGAATGGGAGTATGCCGCCAGAGGGGGAACCCAGGGTCCTTATTTCTTCGAAGGAAATCCGAAAAAATACAGCCGTCATGGCTGGATGAGAAAAATCGTTGCACCCGATACGGCCGTAATCGGACGTTACGTTATTTACGGAATGAATTCGGGAGGTAAAACGGCCGAACCTTCAGGCCTTCTCCCCAATCCTTTCGGACTGGTCAATATGCTGGGAAATGTTGCCGAATTCTGCAGCGACTGGTATGCTCCGGAATACCCGGCAGCAGAAGCAGAAAATCCTGCCGGGCCAGCTGAAGGAACGGAAAAAGTTATCCGCGGAGGATCATTCATGAGCGACGCAGCCGATGTCCGCTGTGCCGCACGTGATTATACACGTACCACCGACTGGCTGAAAACAGATCCCCAGATACCCAAATCCATCTGGTGGTATTCCGATTGCCGCCATGTAGGATTTCGCGTAGTATGTGACTATCCTGTCCATAAAACCAAATAAAACCAACGCTATGAAAAAAGAACAACACAATCCGTCACGTCGTCACTTTCTGGTCAATGCCTCCCTTGCCGGTACGGCAGGAATTATCGGAGCTGCCGCTCTGCTGGAAGGTTGCAGTAAAAAGAAAAAAGTAGAATACCCTTTTCCGCCCCTGCTGGATAAAGCTCCCGACGGGAAACCGCTGAAAGCAGCCGTTATTGGTTGCGGGGGACGAGGAACAGGCGCCGCCATCAATTTCCTCAATGCCGGCAATGACCTCAGCATAGTGGCCTGTGCCGACATGTTCCAGGACCGTATTGACAAGTTCCGTGCCCAGCTGAAAGAAGAAAAGAAAGTGGAAATTCCTGATGACAAATGCTTTATCGGGTTTGATGCCTACAAAAAAGTCCTCGAACTGGATATTGATCTTGTGATACTGGCCACGCCTCCTTATTTCAGAGCTGAGCATTTCCGCGCGGCTGTGGAAGCCAAAAAACATGTCTTTACCGAAAAACCCGTTGCCGTCGACCCGGTAGGTGCCCGTGCTTTCCTGGCCGCAGCCAAAAAAGCAGAAACGCTCGGACTTACTGTGGTTACCGGTACCCAGCGCCGCCATCAGCGCAATTACATTGAAACATTCCGTAAAGTGGCGGAAGGAACCATAGGAGACCTCGTGGGAGGCAACTGCTACTGGAACCAGTCGAAACTATGGCATGTCAACCCCAAAAAGGAATGGTCGGAAATGGAATGCATGCTCCGCGACTGGGTCAACTGGTGCTGGCTTTCGGGCGACCATATCGTTGAACAGCACATCCACAATATCGACGTTATCAACTGGTTCCTGGGTAAATATCCCGTCAGCGCGGTGGCTTTCGGTTCCCGCCAGAGAAGAGTCACCGGCGACCAGTATGACAACTTCAGCGTGGATTTTGTATACGAAGGGAATATTCATATCCACAGCATGTGCCGCCAGATCAACGACTGCACCAATAATGTATCGGAATACCTGCGCGGTACGGAAGGATATACCAACTGCGAGGATACCATCTGGAAACCCGACGGAACCGTTCTCTGGCAGTTTGAATACCCGAAGAACGAAAAGGGCGAAGTGGTTAGGGAACTGAAAGTAAATCCCTACGACCAGGAGCATATTGACCTGGTAACAGCCATACGGACCAACAAACCTTTCAACGAGGCTGAAAATACAGTGAAGTCAAACATAGCGGCCATCATGGGGCGCATGTCGGCCTATACAGGCAAAGAAGTTACCTGGGATGAGGTAATGCAGTCTGAACTGAAAATCGGGCCTGCTGAAATGGTGCTCGGAAAGGTCAATTATCCGGT
>Ga0272448_1002611_pt1 | contig 22297 bp, 21 predicted proteins | sample YNPCB0191_FD_202220 | JGI IMG/M metagenome (GOLD analysis project Ga0272448, IMG submission 202220) | Hot spring sediment microbial communities from Yellowstone National Park, WY, United States - YNP-CB-019-1 | ecosystem: Environmental > Aquatic > Thermal springs > Hot (42-90C) > Sediment... | reverse complement strand
CAATTTGCCGGTCTACTTGCTGGCGGCTCAGGCCCACCTATGCTAGCGCAGACCGGCGCCCGGTTCCTTGGCCCGTCATGACGTTGCCGCCAACGTTACCGCTTGACACGACCTGACCGAACGGCCAATCTGCAAGCCGCCTTGACCCCGGCCGCTAGTGGTGGCCGGCGCGGCAGCAAACTTGCTTCCAGGCCTGAAGAGCGGTATATAATAGGCAGCTTTCGGGAAAGGGTGAGAAACGCCTTGAATTACCAGCAGAAAAGAGTCATCCTCACCGGGGGGTTGGGGTTCATCGGCAGCAACCTGGCCATCCGGCTGGTACAGCTCGGCGCTCGGGTCACGGTTGTGGATTCTTCGCGGCCCGGCTGCGGCGCCAATCCCCACAATTTGGCCCCCATCGCCTCCAATGTCCGCCTGATCCAGGCCGATATCGGCGAGGCCCAAGAGTTTCGCCAGGAGCTAGCCGACTGCCAGGTGGTCTTCAACTTGGCCGGGGAGGTCAGCCACGTCCACAGCATGGCGTTCCCCGAGCGAGACCTGGCGATCAACACCGCAGCGCAGTTGCGCTTCCTCGAGGTGCTGCGGCGCGAGCGGCCGGGCGTCCGCATCGTCTACGCCGGCACCCGTCAGGTCTACGGCATCCCCCGCTACTTGCCGGTGGACGAACAACACCCCGTCCAGCCGGTGGATTTCAACGGCGTTCACAAGCACGCAGCCGCCACATATCACCTGATGCTCACGCGTCTGGGGCAACTTGATGCCGTTGTGCTGCTGCTCACCAATGTTTACGGGCCGCGTATGGCCCTCAGAATCCCCTGCCAGGGCGTGCTGAGCACTTTCTTCCGGCGGGCGCTCTTGAAACAGGACCTCGAAGTTTACGGCGGCGAACAACTGCGCGATCCGGTCTACGTAGACGACGCTGTGGAGGCGTTCTTGTTAGCCGGAGCAGCGGACCATCTGCCTTCGCGAACATACAACGTCGGCGGCCCGGAAGGAATCCCGCTGCGGGAAATCGCGAAAGTCATCGCCGAGGCAGCCGGCCTGCGCATCGTCAAGCGGCCTTTCCCGAGCGAGCGCAAGCAGATTGACATCGGCAGCTACGTTACCGACAGCCGCCGCCTCTGTCGGGAGTTGGGCTGGTCTGCGCAAGTGCCATTTGCAACCGGCGTGCGCCGCACGCTGGAGTGGTTCCGCGCCGAGATCAGGCACTATTTGGATCCAGCTCGCCCGACGGTTTGCGGCATGCCGGAACATGCCGGCAAGCGCCGCCGCCTGGCTCTGATCCCGGCATGATGAATCCGGCCGAGTTTGAGTTTCTGGCCGCTGCGGAGCGCGATTTCTGGTGGTTTCGCGGGATGCGTCGCATCCTGTTCGATCTACTGGACCCGTGGCTGGAAGGGCGCAAGCTGGAGCGCGTACTGGAGGCCGGCTGCGGCACGGCTTACTTCGCTTCCCTGCTGGAGGCGCGCTACGGTTGGCGACTGTTCCCTGTGGACTTGGCCCGGGAAGGACTGGAATATGGGCGCCGCGCCGGGGTTGCACGCCTGGCGCAAGCCGATATCAGCCGCCTGCCGTTCGCGAATGAGAGTTTTGACGCCGTTTTTTCCATGGATGTTCTGGTGCACTTCCCGCCCGGACAGGAAGCCGGAGCACTGAAAGAACTGGCGCGCGTACTGGCGCCGCGTGGATTGCTGGTGCTGCGAACGGCGGCCTTGAACATCCTGCGCAGCCGTCATTCGGAATTCACCGGGGAGCGGCAGCGCTTCACGCGCTCGCGCCTTAAGGCGGCCGTCGAGCGCCACAGAATCCGCGTCCTCAGGCTGACCTACGCCAACTCGCTGCTGCTGCCCGTGGCCCTGGCGAAATTCCGGGTCTGGGAACCGCTGCTAGCTAAACCGCCGGCCAGCGGCCTGACGCCTCTGCCGAGGTGGCTCGATCGGGCCCTGGAAGTCCCGCTGCGGGTGGAGTCGGTTTTGCTGCGTGCCGGTGTGAACCTTCCTGCGGGCCAGTCGTTAATCCTGGTCGGGGAAAAGACCGGCTGATGGAAGACCGCCCTAGCGAGCGGGCGGATTTTGGCGCGGGCGTTCCAACGCCACCTGATCGCCGGCGCTCAGCCCTTCGCGCACCACCACGTGCGTCTGGTTGCGCGAACCCAGCACCACCGCACGTTTCTCAAAACGGTCGCCGCGGCGCACATAGACCACATCTCGGCCGTCTTCCCGGTGCACCGCGTGCAGGGGGATCATCAACACGCCGTCTTGCCGCTCCAGTTCGATCTCCGCCCAGGCTGACAGATCCGGGATCAGGCGCGGATCGCTGCCCTCGATCACGATGCGGATGGGTACGGTGCGCAAGTAATAGCTCTCTCCGCGCGACGGGCGCACTGCCAGCGCTCCGATGGCGTAAACGCTGCCGCGAAACTCCAGTCCCGGAAAGGCGTCCAGACCGATACGCGCGCGCTGTCCGACGCGAAACCCGGTGTTCTCGGCCTGATTGACGGAGGCCTCCACTTGCATGCTGCTCAGGTCCACGATCCTCATGATCTGCTGGCCCGGATTGACCTGATCGCCTTCTTGAATCTGCCCGGCCTCACCCGAGCGGAACACCTGCTGCATCACCACCAGGCCGCTCATCGGGGCCCGAATTGTGAAGCGCTGTAGATCATGTTGGTGGTTCCCCAAATGCACTTGCTGGCGCTTGTAGGCGATCTCAAGCATCTTCAGTTGCGCGCGCTGCTGCTCCTTGGTGATGGGCACGTCGGCCAGCAGTTGCTTGTAATTGGCCTCGGCTTCCTCAGCGCGGATGCGGTAAATCTCCCGCTCCAACTCGGTCTTGACTTCCGCGGCCTTAAGGTCCAACAGCGCCTTGTCCCAATTGGCCTTGGCCACGCGCAGCGTTTGCTGCAAGTTCTCCCAGTCCACGGCCTGCTCGGCCAGCCGTTTCTTGACGTCGTTGGAGGCTTGCTCGACCTGGTCGGTAACGTCGTCAATGTGGTCCACCAGACTCTGCGGATCAATCTGGGCTACGACGTCGCCCTTGTTGACCTTGGTTCCCGGCTGCGCCAACTTGACAAGCGTCATCCCCTGGCGGGAGTCCGGCGCGCGGACCAGCGGCACCGTTATGTTGGCGAAGTTGCGGGCCGAGGTCTGCCCCGCAACGCGCACCGTCCGCTTGAAGGTTCCTTGCACCACTCTGGCGGTCGGCGCCGCGACCGGCGGTCCGCCGCCGCCGTACTGCGGCTTGAGCAACAGCCATGCCCCCAGAGCGATCAGCACCGTAAGGCCGGCGGCGGGCGCCAGGATCTTCCAACGCGGGGGCCTGCGTTGCGGAACAGGCACCGGACGCAAGGGTGCCGGCTCCGGTGCCGGAGGGAAAGGCTTGGGTTGGGGCAGCCCTGGCATCGCTAATTCACAGTGTATTCAAACTGAGAAGGCGGCCGCAGCACGACGGTGGTTACCATAGGCGAGCCTCCCGGCATGAGGCTCTGCTAGAATGGCGACTCCTGGGAGGTCCGTTGATGACGCTGATCTGGCTGCTGACCGCTTCGCTGGCTGCCTCCGGGTGGTATCCGCTGTTCAACGGCAAGAATCTGGACGGTTGGGAGGTGGTTGGCGAGGGCGTCTGGACGGTGTTGCGCGACGGCACGCTGGTCGGACAGTGCGATCCGCGCAAGCCCTGTCTGCACCAGTCGTGGCTTTATACCAAGAGAGAGTTCGACGAGTACGACCTGTACCTGGAGTTCTGGACTCGTCTGGGCGGCAACAGCGGCATTTCCATCCGCGATAGCTCCCGGGCACGCTGGGCGGTAGGCGCCCAGTGGGATCCGGAACGCACGCCCTCGCACATCGGCTATGAGATTCAGATCAGCAACGGTTACCCGGACCGCTATCCGACGGGCAGCATCTACCTGCTGGCGGCGGCTCGCGAGCCGGACATGCGCAATGACTGGAACAGCCTGGAGATAGAATCGCGGCATGATCGTATCCGGGTCAAGCTGAACGGCAAACTGGTAGCGGAGCATCCAGGCCTGCCGGACCGGCCGCGGGTAGGCCCCATCGGGCTCCAGCTTCACGACCGCCTGAGCCTGGTGATGTTCCGGAACATCCGAATTCGCGAGATCAAGCCCGCACGCTGAACCCCCGGCCGGGCGGCTGCGCGACGGAGGCTTCACAGGCCGCCGGCGCACTGGGCTATCTTGGATTGCTATGGATTCACCTGGCGCAGGGCACCTGACGCGTGCCGAGATCCTCCAGCAACCGGACACCTGGCCGGAAACCTTCCGCCGCGTGAGCGCTGCCACGCGTGAGTTGCCGGCCCCCGTGCTGACCGGAGCCGGCAGTTCGGCCTACGCCGCCGAGGCGGTCGCCGCGGGCTGGCCGGGAGCGCGCGCGGTTCCCTCAACCGAGCTGTTCTTGGAGTTCCGGCGCTACCTGGGGGAAGAGGGTTTGGTCGTCTCGCTGGCCCGTTCCGGCGAGAGTCCCGAAAGCATCGCGGTGGTTTCGGAAATCCAGCGCGCTTTGCCCGGCGTGCAGCACATTGCGCTGACCGCCAATCCCGAAGGACGGCTGGCGCGCTGGCCGGGGGTGGAGGCGATCCTGGTTGATCCCCGGGCCAACGACCGCAGCCTGGTAATGACCAGCGCGTACTCCAACCTGGTGCTGGGGGGCTTGGCGCTGGCGCGCCCCGGCGAGGTCTCGCGCGCCCTGCCCGTGCTCTGTGAGGCCGCCCGGCAAGCTTTGCCGCGCCTGGACGAGAAGGCGGCGCGCCTGGCGGAGAGGCCGCCGCAGCGCGCCGTGGCGCTGGGCTGTGCGGCGCTGACGGGCGCGGCTCACGAAGCCGCACTGAAACTGCTGGAGATGACCGCCGGGCGGGTGGCGGCGATGGCGGAAACCTACCTGGGCTTGCGGCACGGGCCGATGAGCTTCCTGGAACCCGATACATTAGTTCTGTGTTTTGTTTCATCCGACGCCGGCCTGCGCCGATACGAGGAAGACCTGGCGCGCGAGCTGCGCGCCAAAGGTCTGGGCCGGCTGGTGGGAATCGGGCGGGCCGATCCGGAGCTGTTCGACCACGTGCTGGAGACGGGCGCGGCCGGCTTGCCGGACTGGCTGCGCACGCCCGTGGAAATCATCTTCGCTCAGTTGCTAGGCTGGCACCTCAGCCTTCGCCTCGGGTTGGACCCGGACAATCCGAGCCCGGGAGGCGTGATACACCGCGTGGTTCAGGGAGTCCGGATCTATGAGGATTGAAAGGCGTCTGGAGGTGATTGTCGCCGGAGAGGCCAACGCCGATCTGATTCTGCGCCAGGCGCCGCCGCTAGAAATGGAACAGGAAAAACTGGCGCAGGACATGGACCTGACGCTCGGCGGCTCCAGTGCAATCACGGCGCACAACCTGGCGCGATTGGGCGCACGCGTAGGCTTCGTGGGCGTGGTCGGCGACGACTGGCTGGGACGCTTCGTTGAGGAGCGACTTAAGAGCGCCGGTGTGGAGCTCACACATCTGAAAAGGCTGAAGAACGCCAAGACCGGCATTACGGTATGGCACACGCGCGGGCGACGCCGCGCCGGGATCACCTACCCGGGGACAATAGCGCAGCTGCGGGCCGCAGACGTCCCGTCCGAATATCTGAGCCAGGCGCACCACCTGCATGTTGGAGCTTACTTTCTGCTGGAGCGGCTGCACGCCAGCGCTGCGGCCCTTTTCCGGAGGGCGCGGCGATTAGGGCTTACCACGTCGCTGGACTGCAACTGGGATCCGGCCGAGCGCTGGGATTCACAATTGCGCGAAGTGCTCGCCTCCACCGACGTGTTCCTGCCCAACGAAGACGAGGCCCGGCGAATCACCGGCGAGAGCCGCTTGGAACAGGCTGCCGAACAATTGGGCCGGTTGGCGCGCATTGTGGTCATAAAGCGAGGGGCCCGCGGCGTACTGGTCTGGACGAACGGACGCAAGCTGGCGGTTCCGGCGCCTCGGGTGCGCGTGGTGGAAACAACCGGTGCGGGCGATAGTTTCAACGCCGGCTTCCTGCTGCGCTTTTTGCGCGGCGGATCTTTGCAGGACTGCGCACGCGCCGGAGTGAAGGCCGGCGCCCGCGCCGTCGGTCGGGCCGGCGGCACAGCCGCCTTTGAGGAGTGAACAATGCAGAAGCTGAAAGGCGCCGCAGTAGTGGCGCACGGCGGAGGCCCGACGGCGGTGATCAACGCCAGCCTGGCCGGCGTCATCGAACAGCGGCGAGCTCATCCGGAAATCACAGCACTCTACGGCGCGCGGCATGGCATCCTGGGCGTGCTGCATGAGGATTTCCTGGACCTGGACCGCCAGGATCCCGGAGCGATAGAAAACCTGGCGCGCACGCCCGGTTCGGCCCTTGGATCCTGCCGCCATAAAGTGCGTGCGGAGGATTACGACCGCATCCTAAAGGTGTTCGACGCCCACCAGGTGCGCTACTTCTTCTACAACGGCGGCAACGATTCCATGGACACCGCCTGGAAAGTGGCCCATCTGGCCGAACAGGCGGGCTACGAGCTCCGTGTGATAGGCATACCCAAGACCATCGACAACGACTTGCCGGAGACCGATCACTGCCCGGGCTACGGCTCAGCGGCGCTGTTTTACGCCTGCGCTTTGCGCGACATCGGCGCCGATTTGCGCGAATTGCCGGGGCGTGTGACGGTAGTGGAAGTCATGGGGCGCGACGCCGGATGGCTGACGGCCGCCACCGCTCTGGCCAGAGCCCGGGACGACGACCCGCCGCAGTTGATATATCTGCCGGAACATCCGGTAAGCGCGGAAAAGTTCCTGGAGGATGTGCAGGCCGTCCACCGCCGCCTGGGATATGCCGTGGTGGCGATCTGCGAAGGCCAGCGTGACGAGAAAGGCGAAGCCTTCGGCGCGGACATGATCGCGGCCGACGGCTTTTCCCACCAGTTGGCCGGCAACCTGGCGCACGTGCTCGCGCAGTTAATCACGCGACGGCTGAAGTTGCGAGCGCGCAGCGAGAAACCGGGGCTGCTGGGCCGCAGCAGCGCGGCGTTCGTCTCCGCGACGGATCGCGAGGAAGCGCGCCGGTGCGGGCGGGCGGCGGTCCAGGCAGCCGTAGAGGGCGTAAGTGGCCGAATGATCACGCTGGTGCGAGAAGCGGGGCCCGAGTATCGCGTGCGGACTGAGACGGTCGAGCTGGAGAAGGTGGCCAACAGAGAACGGCGCTTCCCCGCCGAGTGGATTCAGCCGGCGGGCAATGATGTGCTGCCGCCGTTTCTGGACTATGTGCGACCACTGGTCGGGGAGGTGGCGCCTCGGCTGCGGCTGGACGACGTGCGGGTGCCAAAACGTCTGCCCTAGAGGGCGGACCGGCTCAATCGGCGAACTCGTAAAATTCTTCGACCACGACGGCCCGTTTGTTCCCGCTGACGCCGATAAAGCCGCGGTATTTGGGCTTGCCGTTGAGCAGGACGTTGACCGGCTTGGGGACCGGGTAATCAAGCTGTAGAACGTCGCCGGGCTGAAGGTCCAGCAGGTCTTCCACCAGCAGGCGCGGACCCTCCAAGCGCGCATCCAGGTACATGGTGGCCGGCTTGATCAAGCGCAGGATTCGCGCCTGTTCTTCCGCGCTGGATTCGGCCCGCCGCACAGACCACTGCTGATCGAACTTCTGCCGCAGCATCTTGACGATGATCGAAGGCATGCCGATGTTCATCATGCCGGTGTTCTCGGCCATGCGGATTTCCAGGCCGATGGACAAGACGGCTTCGTTCGGCGCCATGATCTGAAGCAACTGCGGTTCGGTTTCCCGGGCCTCGATAGTGAAGTTGATGGTGGTTACCGGGGCCCAGGCTTGCTGGAGGTCATGCAGAATGATCCGGTACAGTCCGTCCAGAATGCTCTGCTCGATCTCGGTGATCTCCCGATTGATCTTGGCCCCGCTGCGCCCGCTGCCTCCCAGCAGCATTTCCAGGATCGGGAACACCAGCGAGGGATTAAGCTCCAGCACGGCGTTACCGTCGTAGGGCCGCATAGCGAGCGATACAAGGCAACTGGGAGAGGGCAGGACCTGGGAGAACTCAGCGAAAGAAAGTTGCTCGACCGAGACCAGGTTCACGACCACATAGGCACGCAGGTAAGCCGAGAGGCTGGAGGCCAGGTTGCGCGCGAAGTTCTCGTGCAACAAGTGAATGGCGCGGAGCTGATCCTTAGCGATGCGGTCCGGCCGCCGGAAGTCATAGGGTACGGCCTTCTTGGAAGCGTCCTCGGCCCGGCTCTTTTCGGCCAGACTGCGAAATACGCTATCAATCTCCTCCTGTGAGAGCAGGCGGTCCACGATCAGGGGGCCTCAGGGCTGAAGATCGGCGGGCGGCCGCAGTATCTTTACGGCTTGCCGCAGGCCGCAGCGCGCGCCCTCAGCCTGGCCCGCTGCATTTTCCATATCCGACAACGGTGGGCAAGACGGGGGTGGCGTTCAGCGCTCAATTGCGGGCGGGCAAGTCCGCCCGGCACGGCGGTTGCGTCGGCTTCGGCCGACAATCGCCGTGGCCGACAACCGGCGGTCACAAGCACTGCCGGGATTTATCCCGTTTAGTTTCCTATGACTGCGCGACGGGCAACTTCCCTGGCCGCCGCTTGTTCGCCATAGCTGAAGTCGGAGGTTTTTTCGTGCCTGCTTTGCCCTATCCGAAGTATTCCTTGGACAAGCTTTACCTGTTCCCGTATTACCAGACGCGCGAGGACTATCGCCGGGCCATGGGTGAGGAGCCGCCCGCTTGGGATCCCCACCGCCCGCCCAAGTACTGGTTCGATCCGAACGCCCGGCAGAGCCCGCGGCGCAACGTGGTTTACGACAACGTCCTGGCCACCAGCGACAGCGGCAGCCCGCTTGTCGGACCCGACGGCAAGCCTATGCTTGACGTGCTTGTGCTGAGCAAGGAGGAAGCCGCGACCGTGAACATCCCGCCCAAGGACGTGACCAACGTCGCGGGCGCCGACCGGCCGGAGGTGCCTTGCCCCTTGCGCGCCCTGGAGTCGAACGAGGAGCTGTTCTTCGATTTCGGCGGCGTTGTGGCCGTAAAGAATCGCGAGCTTTACGCTCAGCTTGAGGTCGGCTTTACCAGCGAAGATCGCGCCCTGCTGCAAGCCATCGCCAAGAAGCTTGGCATTTAAACGGAAGTCAGGCTGCTTAAGGCACGCTGGATTTCCACCACGGTTACCTGCGGGTTGCGTAACATCAGCTCGACCCCGTAGCTCTCGCGCAACCCGCCGCCGAAGTCTGCCGTGATCAGGTGGTTGACATAGGACCCCCCGGGGTAGTTCACCACCTCGCTGGATTCGGTCAATGAAAAGCGGTTCGGGTCCAAGCCGGCGGCCGATAAGGCGTTCTTCAGAATCTCAACCGGATCGTTGCTGACCGTAGCTCCGGAGTTGGCGCCGGCGGCTTGGGGTTGAGCCGACTGTGAGTCGGCGGCCGGCGTGATGGTGACGAGAATTTGGCGGCTCCCCGAGCCGACGGCTGGTTGCGACTCGGCCAGCGAGACTTGCACCTCGTCCGGCGCCAGTCCCGCCTGGCTTAACGAATCGCGGATTGCTGAAGTCAGTTGTGTTTCAAAATCAGCGGCTTGGCTGCCGGCTGCCGACGGCGGCTGACCGGCCAGAAAGCCTGCCAGGGAACGGTCGCGCGAAACGGAAGTCAGGTTTACCGACATTGGCGGCTAACTCTCCACCTTGACGCAAGCAATCTGCGGGCCAGAGAAGCCGCCTGCTTGCAAGCTCAGCGAGGCAGCGTCTTCTCCAGCTCCGGGGGAACCGCGAAGGTTACGCGGATGGGGATCTGCTGGTTGGTAGGCTCAACGCGCAGTGTCAGGATGAGGGTAGGCTTAGGGGCGCTGTCACGGGGGGTCACCCGCAGCAGCAGCTTTGTGCTCTGCTTGGAGTCCAGTTGGGAACGCTCAAGTCGGGCTTCAAATCCCGGGAACCCGTTGTAATCCAACTTAAGGCTGACCGCACCCGGCAACTGGTTCGATATCAAAATCTCCTCCGACGCCGGCTGGTAGCTGCTCAAGCGCACGTCGCTCTTGTCCACCACCACCTTGGCCAGCATGGCGGCCGCCTGGTCGGGCCGCGTGGGAAAGGAAAACGTAGCCTGCGAGGAGCCTCCTTCCGGGCCGGCGCTCATGGCACCGAAGGGCGACTGCTTGCCGGAGTTCGGATCCACGTACCACCACCATTGCCCACCCTCCTGTTTCCAGAGGGTCGTCAAGGGGACTTTCACCGGCATCCTGCCTATCCCCGCCAGGACAAAATCCGTATCCACTGCCACCACCGCGCGTGCGCGCGTGAACTTGTCGCTGTAAACTATGCGGACGATTTCGAAGCCGCGATAGCGGGTCTTCTCGGCGGCGAAGAAGGCGTCCTTGCTGTCCTCGGCGACCACCTGGTCCGCCTCGCGAAACTTCCCGTCCACATGGGCCTGGAAGAACAAGCGTATGCGGGCACGCAGGGCCTCGTCCACCTCCGGAGGCGCCTTTTCGAACAATTCCGCCGCGCTTTGGCCCAGCAGGCACAGGCCCGACAGCGTGCTCAGCAGCATCCACCGCCGCATATCAGTCATATTCTAGCGCCGCAGGCAAAGCTCACTGCACTCGCAGCATAAGGCCGGCGCCGCCGGCAGGCATTGGTGAACTCGCACGGGCTTGGCGGGCTTGCTGCTCGCGCAGGCGGCGCCCCAAGGCTTCCAACCGCTGCGCCAACTCCTCCGCCAGCGCCGCCGATGAAGGAGCCGGTTCCAGGGACACCCGTGTGACACCGGCGGGATTGCCTTTCTCATCCAGCCGCTGGCCGTAGCCCCGGTCCCACCAGATCGTGGATTCGATGGCGTACTTGGCGACGATGTCCAACAACGCCAGGACGTTGATCGCCTCCTGCTTGCTGAACCCCCGGGTCTCGCCGTTGAAAGACATGGTGGCTTTGTCCATGTTGATAAGGTAGGTTTCAGTCGACAGGGGCTTGTAAGCGCCACTCTGGCCGTCCCGCTGGCCTTTGGAAATCACCCAACTCAACTCATGCTTGACGGAGTTCCAGGTGACCGATTCCAGACGGCGTGGCGCGCGGTCCGGCTTGGGTTGCGGAGGTCGCTCTTGCGCGCAGCCCTGGCCGGCCAAGACCAGCAGGGCCGCCAGGAAACTTGCAATACGGCCACTTATTAAGCACATACTCACTCTCCATGATGAACCCGGCCAGCGGCAGGGTCAACTCGGGCAGCCGGCGAGGATTGCACTTTGGAACCGAGAACGGGAAGCTGCCTCTCTGCAGACAGGTTAGCGGATAATGGCGCCTCGAGCAACCGCCGGGAGGACCGAGAGGCTGGCAACCTCACCCAGTGCAGCGCGCTCTAAGTGGGTAACCTGACCCACCACGACCCCGCCGGCTATGGGCCGCGGAGTGCGCAGAGAGTGTTTTCTTCAGGAATTGCTTTCGGATCCGGAGCCTAGAGATTTGGCCATAGGATTGCACTCCGCCTTAATCGGACGCCGGACAGGGGACAATTGTGGTTCCGGTGCGAGCTGGCCCGGCCAATGGACATCGTCCAAGTTGCCATTAGGGACAAAGCGTACGCGGCGGCGTTGCGCGATCTATTGCAGCGCAGCGGCGCCGGCGAAGTGCGGTTTGTAGAAGCTCCCGACCCGGCCTCGGAAGGGGTGATAGTAGTGGATCCAGAGGCCTTGGAGCGGATGCCGCAACCTCTAGTCCGGCCCGAGCGCGTGGTCCTGATTACACGCAACGATCCCGAGCAGCTTTCACGCGCGTGGCATGCAGGCATTCGCTCGGTGGTATTCTGTAATGACCCGCTGAACACTGCCGTGCTGGCGATTCTGGCTGCGGGGCTGCGCCGCCCGGCAGCCCGTCCCAGAAGCGGTTGTACAGGGGGGGCGTCGCAAGCGAAACCCGCCGGCGCCGGGCATCCGGCGGCCGAGCCCGACGGGGGCGGGTCAAGAATCAATGAGCATCGGGGCTAGCATGAGACCAAGGGTGCAAGAACTGGAAGCCATGGTTCGCAGCCGGATCTGCCGGGAATGCCAACTGCGGACCGCACAGGGCGCTTGCGCCTTGCCGGATCCGGATCGCTGCAAGTTGTTCGAGCTTTTTCCTTTGGTGGCGCAAGCCATTTTGGCTACCGACAGCGACGATATTCAGGATTATATAAGCGCCATTCGGGAAAACGTCTGCTCGGCGTGCCTGGAACAGGCTCTGGACGGTAACTGCGCGCTCCGCGGGCAGGCGCGTTGCGCTCTGGATGCCTATTTGGTCCAGATTGTGGAAGTAATCGAGGAGGCTACAGGCAAATCGTTTCGGCGTGAGAACCTGATCGCTTAGCGGTGGTCGCCCGAGCGCGCCGGCCACGCTTCGTTGTGAGGATGAATCATGAACCTGATGCCGCTTACTGTGATTTGGGCCATTCTGGCCGCTGTAATAGTGATCCTGCTGATCTACCGCGCACGACTGGCGCGGCAGGAAGATGAAAGCCTGCACGTGCTGGACAGCGACGCTTCCAAGGTCTCTCAACAGATGACCATTGCCCAGAAGTTGGAAGTGGTCGATCGTTGGGGCAAGATCCTCACGGTGCTCGCCGTGCTGTACGGCTTGGCGTTGCTGGGCTTGTTCCTCTGGGATGCCTGGGAGCGGTCCAGCCGGGGAGCTATTTGACGGGAGGCATCAGGCCTCCGGCGCGGTTCGATATGCGGTGGTCCGTGTTATTGACCGCGCTGGCGTTGAGCCTGAGAGCGCCGGCGCAGCCGCAGCTCTGCCAGGATTGTCATGATGAAGCTAAGAACCTGGCCCTGTCGGTGCACGCCACGGTGGCTTGTCTTCAGTGTCATCCCGGGCGGCAGACATACCCCCACCCTGAAGGCCTGAAACCGCGCGAGTGCGGCCAGTGCCACAGCGCGGTCCTGGCAGACCAACGGCGTAGCGCCCATGCCGAAGCCCATCGGCAGGGCAACCCGGCTGCCCCGACCTGCGAGGTCTGTCACGGGACCGCGCACCAAGTCAAGCTCGCACGCTCGGCTGATTTTCACCGGGCCGTACCCGAGCTATGCGGCGGCTGCCACAGCGAAGCCGGCCAGCAGTTTCAAGCCTCGGTGCATGGTCGCGCGTTGGCCAAAGGCGTGCGTGAGGCCCCCGTCTGCACGTCCTGCCACGGAGAGCACTTCATCCAGCGGCCTTCCAATCGGGAGTCGCTCGTATACCACAGTCACATACCGGAAACCTGCGGGCAATGCCACGCTAACGTCCGGCTGAACCGAAAATTCGGGCTTCCTGAGGACCGACTGGTAAGCTTTGAGGAGTCCTTCCACGGGCTGGCCGCCAAGACCGGCTCGCAAACCGTGGCCAACTGCGCGAGCTGCCACGGAGCCCACGATATCCTGCCTTCCTCCGATCCCAAGTCGCGCGTCCATCCGCGCAACCTGCCGGCCACTTGTGGGCGGTGCCACCCAGGCGCCGGCCGACGCTTCGCCTTGGGGCCCATCCACCAAGTCGCCGGACGCGGCGAGGCGCCCGTGGTGGTTTGGGCGCGTCTGTTCTATGAAATCGTCATCCCCCTGACCATCGGCCTGATGCTGCTGCACAACCTCGGGGACTGGATACGCAAGGCAGTGCGACGCGTCCGGCCGGTTGCCATCGGGCAAGCCTTAGGTTCCTCACTTCGCATGCTGCCCTTGGAGCGGCTGCAACACGCGTTGCTGGCGCTGTCGTTCCTGGTGCTGGTCTGGACGGGTTTCGCGCTTAAATACCCCGAGCAGTGGTGGGCAAGCGTGCTGGTGCGATGGGAATCGGCGTTTCCGGTGCGCGGCACGCTGCATCGGATCGCGGCCGTCGTCTTGATGGCTACCGCCTTGCTGCATTTGGCGACGCTGATTTTCAGCCCCGGCTTGCGCCGCCGCTGGCAGCAACTGTGGCCTCGCCGCGCAGACCTTACCGAGGGCCTGGAGAGACTGGCTTACAACCTCTGGCTGAGCGACCGTCGGCGCTTGATTTCCGAGCACAGTTACGTGGAGAAGGCCGAGTACTGGGCGGTGGTCTGGGGAACTGCCGTCATGGTTGCCAGCGGGCTGATACTGTGGGCGAATGACTGGGTTCTGGCCCACTTGCCGAAGGTCGTGATTGATCTGGCGGCCACCGTCCACTTCTACGAAGCGGTTCTGGCCGGGCTGGCCATCGCGGTCTGGCATTTCTACTGGGTGATTTTTGATCCGGAGGTCTACCCCATGGACACGGCCTGGCTGACCGGTTACAGCTCGCGTCCGCGCCTCAGCGGCGAGCACAGGGCGGCGGCCGCCCCGCCTCAGCCGGCGGCGGCCCCGGAACCCGAAGCGGCACGGCAGCCGCGGGAGGAGGGGCCCGATGAACCGAATTAGCGAGCGTGGCCTGCGGGCTTGGCTCTCACCGCTGGTTCTTCTATCGAGCAACTGGGTCAGCCTGGCCGGAGTGGTGGGCGTCACCAGCGCCGGCGTGCTCTGGATATTCCTCCTGCCCACGTTCCTGCGCGGCGACGTGCAGCATCCGTACATCGGGATCCTGGTATTCCTGGCGCTGCCGGGAGTCTTTTTCGGCGGGCTGGCGCTCATTCCGCTCGGCATCTACCTCCAGGTGCGCAAGCGTCGCCGCCGAGGCGAGGCGGCCGGGGTCTTCCCGACGCTGGAATGGCGCAGTCCGGAGTTGCGCCGCCTGCTGGCTTTCATCGCGGTCACAACTGCGGCCAATGTGGTGATCGGCTCGCAACTCAGTTACCGCGCCGTGCACTACATGGACAGCGTGACTTTCTGCGGCAAGACCTGCCACAAGGTGATGGCGCCGGAGTTCGCCGCTTACCAAGGCTCGCCGCATTCGCGCGTCGCCTGCGTGGCCTGTCACATCGGGCCGGGAGCAAGCTGGTTCGTACGCAGCAAGCTTTCCGGCGTCGGGCAGGTGTTCGCCACCCTGCTCGACACCTACCCGCGCCCCATCCCCACGCCTGTGGCCAATCTGCGTCCGGCCCGCGAAACTTGCGAGCAGTGCCACTGGCCGCAGAAGTTCGCCGCCGACCGCTTACGGATTATCCCGAAGTACGGCGACGACGGCGCCAATACGCGGACCCTGACCGTACTGCTGATGCACATCGGAGGGGGGCACGAACGGCGCGGCATTCACGGCGCGCACTTGGACCCTGGCGTCACCATCGAGTACGCCCACGCCGACGCGGGCCGGCAGAACATTCCCTGGGTGCGGTACTCGAACGCGGTCACCGGGCGGAGCACGGTCTATCTGGCCGCCGACGCCAGTCGGGAAGGCGTGCGCAATCTTCCCCGCCGGGTCATGGACTGCATGGACTGCCACAACCGCCCGACCCACGCCTTCGAGTTGCCCGAAGCCGCCGTGGATCGCGCTATGGCGGCAGGGCTGATCTCGCCTTCACTGCCCTCGATCAAGAAGCTCGGCACGGAGTTGCTCAAGAAAGACTACCCCAGCCACCAAGCCGCCGCCGCTGCCATTGCCGCCGCCCTACAGCAACACTATCGCCGGCAGCAACCGGCGGTCTACGCCGCCGGCCGTGATGAAATCGCCCGCGCCGCCCGCACCCTGGTCGAGATCTACCAGCGCAACGTCTTCCCCAGCATGAAAGTCGTCTGGGGCGTCTATCCCAACAACATCGGCCACATGGACTTCCCCGGTTGCTTTCGCTGTCACGACGACCGCAGCGGCGCAGACGGGCGAAAGATCACACAGGACTGCAACACCTGCCACCATGTTCTGGCGATGGACGAGCCGGCGCCCAAGATCCTGGCCGAACTGGGAATGAGTCGGGCAAACGAGCACTGAGTCGGGCTAGAATTCTCAGTGAGGTTCCGATGCCGCCGCTCAACAAGATCTTGCTACCCGTGGATTTTTCCGACCGCAGCCGCGGCGCGGCGCGGTACGCGCGGGCGCTGGCCGAGCGCTACGATTCCGAGATTCTGATGTTGCACGTGGTCGAGCCGATCCGTTATGAGTTCAGCGCGATGGAATTCGGCGGGACGGTGCTGACGGATCTGGCGGCTAACCGCACGGCCCAGGCGCGCCGCCGGCTGGAGAATTTCCTGGAGGCGGAGCTGAGCGGCAGGCGGATACGTCGAATGATGCTGGAGGGCGATGCCGCTCAGACTATCGTGGATGTGGCCCGGCAGGAAGAGGTGGGGCTGATCACCATGCCGACGCATGGCTACGGGCGCTTCCGCCGCTTCATTCTGGGATCGGTGACCGCCAAGGTGCTGCATGACGCGCAGTGCCCGGTTTGGACCGGCGTCCATTTAGAGGAAGCTTCCGGCGGCGAGCTGGACCTGCGCACCGTGCTATGCGCAGTGGATCTGGGCCCGCAGAGCCTGGAGCCGCTGCGCTGGGCTGCGGATCTGGCGGCGGACTTTCAGGCGCGGCTGATCCTGGTCCACGCCTATCCGTGCATAGAGATGCGTCCCGGAGAGTGCGGCGACCGGGACTTGAACGCCGAACTGGCCGAATCCGTGCGGGTGCGCCTGGAAGAGCTCCGCGAGCAGGCCGGGGCGAAGGCCGAGATGGTGATTGAATGCGGGGACGCTCCCAAGGTGGTTTGCGGCGCGGCCCAACAGCACAATGCGGATCTGCTGGTGATCGGACGGGGATCGGCAGCGGGAATTTTCGGCCGGCTGCGCACCAACGCCTACGCCATCATTCGCGAATCGCCTTGCCCGGTGGTCAGCGTTTAAGCCCTCTCTGCCGGCAGGGGATAACCTGCGGGTGCAGGATCGGCGCGATCAGCGCCGGCTCCTGAGACCGGCCTGGCAAACCCCTTGCGCCGCTCGCGCTGCTGGGCTAATCTCAGCAGGAGGAGGACGGCGGTGGCTGCCGCCGCACATATCGTCGCTTTCATCGCGCCCACGCTGGTGGACTCGCATTTCCCGGAGGTGGCCCGGGGCGCCGCGCGCCTGCTCCGCCCGCGCGGTTACACCTTGATGATCTCAAGCTCCGAGTCGGATCCGGAAGCCGAGACTCAGGCTTTAGACCTGTTGTTGGCCTGCCGCCAGGTGGACGGCTTGATCATCGCTTCCTGCCGTCCTTCCTCCGACACGGAGATCTTGGCCCGCATGGAGCGGCTCCAGCTTCCCTACGTGCTGGTGGAGCGCGGTTTCCCCGACCTGACGGCCGCTTTTGTCGGCTGGGACGAGGAGGCCATCGGGATGGCCGCCACCGAGCACCTGATAGTCCGCGGCTGCCGCCATATCGCCCACATTCGCGGGCCGGAAAACTCCAGCGGGCAGGGTCGTTTCCAGGGTTACGCCGCCGCATTGACCCGCTTCAACCTCAAGGTTTGCCCGGGCTACGTGGTGGCCGGCGGATCCACATCAGCCGCCGGCTATCAGGCGATGCGCAAGTTGCTGGCTGTGAACCCGCGCTTGGACGGGGTGGTTTGCTACAACGACGCGGTTGCGGTCGGCGCTGTGCGGGCAATCCTGGAATCGGGGCTGGAGATCCCTTACGATCTGGAGGTCATCGGCGCGGGCAACCTGCACTACACCGAGGTACTTCGGGTTCCGCTGTCCACGGTGGACTTGAACAGCGGCCTTGCCGGCGAAAGGGCCGCGGAATTACTGGCGGATCTCATCGAGGGGCGCCCGCCGCAGCCGTCTCAGAAGATCCTGATTCCGTTCCAACTGATACCGCGGGAATCCAGCCGGGCGATTGCGGTCTAATTCGCTTGAGAGATCCTCAGGCGAAAGCGATCCCACCCTCAGCGTCACCGTCTCGCTGGCGGCGCCGTTGCTTACTACTCGTAACGGATGGTCGCCCTCCGGCAGTTCGGCGGGTAGCTTCACGTTGACTTGATAAACCCCGGCCAGCCGCGGCGCTAGGCCTGCGAAAATCGGGCTCAGCACCAACCCGCCCACACGGACCTCGACCGGATGCCTGGTCCCAAGCGGGGGATGCTCAGGAGCCGGCTGACCGGCAGGGATCGCACCCGCCACCTCGCCCAAACCCACCAGATAGATCGCCAAGGTATCGCCCGCCATGGCCGGCGAACTGGGCGAAACCACCTCGCCTGCCTCCTGCCGCACGATGGCCGGAAGCCGCGCCCCGCTCGCCGAGACGTACAACAGCGCCGGCGCCGTGGCAGTCAGTCGCAGGGAAGCTTCCATTGAGCCGTTGGGCGTGCTCACCCGCAGGCGCGCCGGACCCTCGATCCCGTATGGAAGCTGGGCGTTGATCTGATTCGGCGAAACGAAAAGCAGCGGCAGCGGCCGGCCTTCCACGCTAACGCCGGTTCCTGCCAGCTCCACAGGAAGCGGGAAGTTCAAAGCGGAACGGTCCTCAACGGCCAGGTTCCGGCCGAAAACCGCTATAAGCGAGCCGGGCGCCAAGGCCGGCCCGAAGCATGCGGCATTGACCAAACCGTCGGAGGAAATCTCCGGCGGCGGCGCCAGCACGAACCGATCCAGGATCCTGCCGCCCAGGGCAACCGCCGTAACGGACATCCGCCAATCCTCTACCCGCACGCGCAGGTAGTGGTGGACGGACTCGCCGAAGGCAAGCTCGGGCGCGGAGCCCACAGGATGCAAGCCTGCGCCTCCGCCGCCGGTAATGATTGAGATCAAACCCGCGCCGGCTTCCACCGGCAGGCCGTTCCGCAAGGGCTTGCTGCGCTGGTAGTTGTGCTCATGCCCAGAGAAAGTGACTTGAACGCCGTAACGCTCCAAAATCGGGAGGACTCGCAGGCGGACCTGTTCGCAAAGCGCGTCGCCCGCGTGATGGCCGGTGGGAAAAGGCGGATGATGGAAGAAAACCACCTTCCAGAAACGGCGCGTCTTCTGGAGGTCACGCTCCAGCCAGGCGAGCATCCATGTCGTCATCTCGGGATGGATCAACAGGTTCGAATCCAGCGAAACAAAGTGCGCGCCGCCCCAATCGAACGAATAATAGCGCTCGGCGTGTGCCGGCGGCGCGTCGGCGACCGGCAACACATGCACGAACAGATACGGCGCGGCCAGGTCTGTGCCGTAGTCGTGATTGCCCAGGGTCGGAAAGAAGGGGACGCGGCTCATCAGTGGGGCGTAGACCGCGAAGTAATGCGCCTCCATGCGGTCCAGCGAGCCGTCGTCTTGAGATAAATCGCCGGTGTGCAACACCAGCGCTGCTTCATCCTCAGCGAACATCTGGCGCGCCAGGGCGGCCTGCTCCTCACTGCCCGTACCACTGTCCCCGAAGACCAGAAACGTAAAGGGCCCCGGCCCCGCGGTCCGGAAGCTTACGCCGTCTTTGAGGATCTCGCCGTCCACGCGCACGCGATACTGGTAGCTGCGGCCGGACGCCAGATCGCGCAGCTCCGCCTGGTATTGATGGCGGGTAGCACCGGCCTGAGAAGTGAACGCCCGCACCTCGGCCGGAACGGCGCGCCAGAGTTTGCCGTCCGCGGAATACTCAACCAGACCCTCGCCCAGCTCCCGCGTCACCCAGAGGATGGTGGCGCGGTCGGCTGCGACGTTCTGCACATAAGGAGTCCTGAGCAGCGTCGCCGCCGGACACACCCCCACCGCCAATGCGGCCCAAGCCGCCAGCTTCATACGCCCGTGTGCCCCCCTGCCATCGTGCGACTCAGTATATCGAACTCGCCGCAGCCAGCGCTACGCTGGTCGAGGTAGCTTGTCCTCCGATGCTCAGCACAAGAGCGACAGAGTCGCCGAGCGGCACGTTGGAGGGTACCCTCACGCGAACCTGGTAGACACCGTAAGATTCCGGCAGAAGCCGCGACCACTCGACGTCCGCTGCGGCCTCGCCGAAGCGAACTTCGGGCAGCTCGCTGGTCCGCCAGTCCTCGGCCGCCTCCAGAGCATATCCCAGCCCTGTTGCGTAGATGACCACCGCTTCGCCTGGCTTGGCCGGACTCGCCGCGTTGACCAGGGTTCCATCCGTGTGCGCCACCACGAACACGCCGGGAGCGTGGGCGCCGGCCTGGCCAATCACAGTGTTACCCGGTTCCCCGTTCAAGCTCACGGTTATCGCCAGCGGGCCGGGCGACAAACTCCAAGGCAGTTGGGCGTTGATCTGGCCGGGGGAGACGAACAGCAATCGAGCTCGCGCGCCGTTGACGCTCACCACCACGCCGGCGAGCTTGGTCGGCGCAGGCAAAGCCGAGCTGTGGAACTCACCGGCCGCCAGGCCGTCTCCGTAAAGGCTCACCAGCGAACCCGGCGCTAATAGGCCGCCCGCGTTGGAGGCCGCGTTCACAACGCCGCCCGGCAGCAGGCGCGGGCCTTTGGCTGAGAAGCTGTAGCCGGCCGCGACCGCCTCCCGGAGAACCACCTCGGCGCGCGCCCGGATGAACTGGCGAACCGCCTCGACGCCTTGTTCGAATTCTCCGGGTCCGCAGGAGACCAGCACGCCGGATTGCGCACACTGCTTGTGCGGGTCGGCGTGCGCAATCTCATGGACCAATGCGTAAAGCCGATCCAGTTCTTGCTCCATGGCGCCGCCTGGGCCGCCGGCCAGCGAGGCCGCTTTGACCAGCGCCGCCAGATAAGTCCGGCGCAACTCGGGCGCCTCAAGCGCGCGCCGCGCCAGCACGTTCTCGTTCACGCCGGCGAAGATGTCCTGTCCGTACCAGTCGAAGGCGCCGTCCTTGTCCCAAGGCAAGAAGACGCCCTGCGTGTCACCGGCGAAACGGTAGAAATAGAAATTGTTCATTCCGAACACGCGGCCCAACAGACCGTCAAAATCCGCCAGGAAATTCTCCGCGGCGATGTAGGTCATAAACTGCTTGAGATCTATGTACCGGGAGACGGCCTCGACAAATTCCGCATCCGAAGATTCGTTGATCGCTCGCACCATGGAGACCACAGCCGCGGCGTCGGGATCGGACTTACGGGTCTTGGGGTCCCACATAGCCGGAACGTAAAGCGCCGGGTCCGGCCCCAAATACTCGAAGCGGTAACCATCGGTGCGGTTCTCCTGCCAGTCGTAAAGATAGCCGGAGTCCTCGCCGAAGTTGCGCATCAGGAAGGCCTCGTCCATGTTCTCGACCAGAGTGTAAGCGCCGAAGAACTCACCGTTGACAAACAGGCGGGCGGGAGCCTCCAGAGGCGCAGGGATGCCCATCTGCCGGTAAAGCTGCATGGCCAGGATCTCCCGCAACAGCGAGGCGTCCTGGTTGTTTGCCTTCGCCACCACCGAGGCCAGGCCCAGAAAGCGCTGCCCGGAGTCATAGCGATTGAAGGAGATCAGCAGATTAGGCTTCTCAGGACTGCGGCTGCCGCTGCCGCGGGAGCGAATCGCGACTCGTTCCAGCCTCAGTCCCCGCCATGCGAATTTCGCCGGATAATACGTGTCCAGCAGATAGTTGTCGCGCAGCGTCTGCCAGTCTTTCGAATCCACTTCCAGGTAGACGTCCTGGAGCGCGTTGGCATCAAACAGAGCCGCGGCGGTCTGCGCGGGCGCGGGTAAGCCGGCGATGGCCGCCAGCAGAATCAGCACCAACCTGCCTTTCGCCGGCAAGCTGAGGCGTCGGGGAATCTCAAAAGGATGCATAGCCCCTCTCAGTTAATAGATGCTGCCGTAGGGGGGCAAGGGTACTTTTTATCTTGTTGCGGTCCGCCCGGCGCTACGAGGCTGAAAACACACGGGCCGCGCGGTGGCGGCTGAGCGCCGGTGCGGCGGCCTCAGCCGCGCTTCCAACTGAACTCGATCGTGTGATCGAGAGGCGTGTACCCGGTCAGGTACACGCTGGGGCCGGGCAACTTCGGCTCCGCGCCCCGCACCTGCGTGTAGCCGTGCTCGCGAAGACCCGGACCAAAGCGGATCACGTCGCCGCCCGCCTGATAGAGGGCCTGAGGGCCGGCCAGCAGCCACGCATCGCTAACCCCGGGCGCCGGCTCGACGCCTTCCAGCCTGCCGCCCTCACGCAGGTGGATCTCGATCGCCACCGGAACATTGTCGGTTCCGTAAACTCTCACGCGCAGTTTGAAACCTTCCGGATGCTCAGCGAGCTCGGCTCTCTGAATCAGGCGACAACTCTGGGAGCGCTTGCGCCGGGCCCTGACCGCCGCCCACTCTGATGGGCCCACGCGTCCCGCGGGTTCCAAAGGCTGCAAGTAATCACCTTCCAGGGTTTGGGAGAAGGCGTAAACTTCACCCTGCCGTCGGACTTCTTGCGGGATGAACTGGCCCTTGCCAAAGAAGGCGCTGGCGAACCGCACCGCCTCAACGACCGCCTGACCCCGTCGCAGGCAGAAGAAACGACTGTTGCCCCCGAGCATCAAAGTGGCGCTGG
>Ga0272448_1002609_pt1 | contig 22302 bp, 18 predicted proteins | sample YNPCB0191_FD_202220 | JGI IMG/M metagenome (GOLD analysis project Ga0272448, IMG submission 202220) | Hot spring sediment microbial communities from Yellowstone National Park, WY, United States - YNP-CB-019-1 | ecosystem: Environmental > Aquatic > Thermal springs > Hot (42-90C) > Sediment... | reverse complement strand
GGAAGCTCCCTTGTAGGTCTTGGCCTTCTGCTGGACCTCCGGCGGAACGGCGGCGGGGGCCACCGCCTGTGCCGTGGCGGCAGGTTCGGTTTTCTGGGCCGGAATCGTGACCCCCGCGGCGAGCGCGACAACCACGCCGAGCGCGGGGAGCAAGAGGTACCGCGACCGGATTCTCATCGTTCTCTCCCCTCTCACGCGAGACCCGTTCTCGTCTAAAGTCTAGTAAAGGAACAAGCGGAAGTCAAGTTTTCCGCCCCGGATTTCATCCATTGCTTGAAGTATTTTTTCTAAGCCCCATCCCCTCACTGGTTCTTGATGGCCTTCCGGATGGCCAGCGCCCTGGGGTTTCTCAGTTCGATGGCTTGGGCCTTGTCCAGGAAGGCCCGGCACCGGTTCAAGAGGCCGTGGTTCATGTAGAACTCGGCCACGTCCAGGAGGTAGTCGAGGTTCTTGGGGTCCAGCTCGGCCGCCCGCAAGAGCTCCTTCTCCGCCATGTGCTTGGCCTTCTGGGAAGGGTTCTTCAGGTAGACCTGGGCCATCAGGTGGTGGGAGGGGGCGTGGTCGGGATCCTGGAAGAGGGCCACCTTGAGGTACTGGGAGGCCTCGAAGGCCTGGTCCTGTTCCAGGAGTTCCCTCGCCATTTCCACCATCCGGCGGGCCTCGGCCTTCCGGCTCTCGTCGCTCTTCGCCCCGTCGGCGGCCTTCTGGACCGCCGAGCGGTCGTCCCCGGCCTGCTCCTCCCGCCGCGTCTGCAGAAGGGCCGACTGGAGCAGGAGGCGGGCCTCGTTGATCTTGGCGTTGATCAGGAGCAGGTCCCGCTGGTGGTGCCTCTGCACCTCGGGGTGGAGGCGGTCGGGATTGAGGCGTTCCAGGAGGCTGTCCGCCGCCCGCTCCACCTCCTGGGGAAGGGCTCCCGGCGGAACCCCCAAGATCTGGTAGGGGCTCTGGCCGGGGATCCGGAGGGCCCGAAGGAGGGCCTGGATCGCCTCGGACTGGCGGCGGACGGCGTTCTCCTCCTCGTCCAGGGCGGCCTTCAGGGCCCCCAGCCGGAAGGGAGGCTCCACCGCAGGGTCCGTGGACATCAGGCCCAGGAGGCAGAGAAGGTAGACGCCGGAGAGGATCTCCCGGGGGGGAAGGATTCCCGCCTGGCGGAGTTCCCGGGGGCACCGGGGCTGGGCGCACTCGGAGAGGAGGTACCCGTGCTGGGGGCGGATGGGGAGGTCCTCGGGGATGGTGGAATCCCCCACCCGGACCCGGAGGCGGGGGTTGTCCAGCTCCGAGAGGGCGCTCTCGGGAAGGTGGTCGGCCAGGGTCACCAGGAGGGGCGGGATGTCCACGGGAAGGAGTCCCTCGGGAATCACCGCCTCGGTGATCCGGACCTCCCCCGTCCCGTGGGGCGGGAAGCCCCCCAGCGTGGAAAGGATCACCGACTGCTTGACGGCGTGGAGCTCCCGGCTGGGGCCCAGGCGCTCCTCCACCTCCGCCAGGGCAAGCCACGGGTCCCCCCCTTCGGGGGACACCTGGAAGCCGCTCTCGGCGAGGCGCTTCCGGTACCGCTCGGGGAAGAGGGGATGGCGGAGGCTCCAGAGGTACCCCCGCCCGAAGAGGAACGAGACGGCCCCGTACTCCCCTTCCAGGGAAACCTCCCGCGGCGCGGGGTCGGTGAAGCCCGCCCCCAGGCATTCCAGCAAGGTCATGGGGGGCGGGCCGGTGCGGGGGGCGTAGGGGGCGAGGGCCGCCCGCAGGGCCTCCTCGTCCAGCGGCCGCTCCAGAAAGGCCGGGAACTTCAGGGCCTGCGCCCTTCGCTTCACCGCCGGATTGGAGACGGTGGGGGCCACCATCACCATGGGGAAGGGGGGATCCCGCCGCTTCCGGACGGCGTCGAGGAAGGGGATTCCCTCGGCCCCCACGAGGTTGAGGTCCGCCACCAACAGGTCCGGGGCACTCGCCTGGAGGGCCTGGATCACCGCCTCAGGGCTGTGGGCCTCCACGAAGCGGAAGGCCCCGGGAAGGGCCCCTTCCAGCGCTTCCCGGAGGCTCGGGTCCTTGGAGACGAGGAGCAGAAGGTTCATGCCCGCCCTTTCCAGACCTCCAGCGCCCTTTGGAGCTCGGGGGCCGACGGAGCCGCTTCTTCGAGGGAGACCCCCGCCAGGGCGGCCTGGAGCGCCTGCCGCACGGCCCGGGCCCCGGCGGCGGTACCGTCGGGGTGGCCGTGGATGCCTCCGCCGAACTGGAGGATCACGTCCTTGCCGAAGATGCGCACGAGGTCGGGAACGTGGCCCGGATGGAGGCCCCCGGAGGCGATGGGCATGGCGGGGGCGACGCCGCCCCAGGCCTGGGGAGCGGCCCCCTCCCCCCGGTCGGTCTCCCGGGAGGTGAGGGCCCGGGCGGAGGCCTTCACCTCCTCCAGGGCCCCTTCCATCTTCCCCACGGCGGTGCCCACGTGGAGCTGGTCAATGCCGCAGAGCCGGGCCGACCGGGCCAGGACCGCCATGGCGATGCCGTGGTCCTTGGTCCGGGTGAAGGCGGCGTGCATGGCCCGGTGGCCGTGGAGGATCAGCGGGAAGCCCACGCCTCGAAGGCTCTGGACCCCGGCCCATCCGGCGGTCACCAGGTCCACCATGGCCACCTTTCCCCCCAGGTGGGCCACCTGTCCCGCCCGCCGGAGCATGATTTCGGTGGAGGCGGTCACGTTGGGGATGTACCCCTTGGCGCAGCCGGTGGCGTCTTCGGCCCGGCGGGCGGCGTCCAGGCAGGCCCGGAGCCGCTCCTCGAAGGGGCAGAAGGCCTGGGAGGTCAGGTTCTCGTCGTCCTTGACCACGTCGCACCCCGCCACCATGGCCTCGTAGACGACCCGGGCCTGTTCTTCGGGAGAAAGGCCGATCTTCGGCTTGACGATGGTTCCCACCAGGGGCCGGTCGAAGATGCCCAGCGCCTCCCGGATACCGTCAATGCCGAGGGCCGGCCCGGGGAAGGAGCGGACCAGCGCCTCCGGGAAGGACACCGAGACCAGGCGGAGGCGCTTCACGTCCTTCATGCCGAAGACGTTCCCCGCCACGGAGGAATAGATCTGCGCCATGTTCCCCGGCTCGAAGAGGTCGGCGCCGTAGGCGACGGTCACCCGCGGGCCCTCGATGGAGAGGACCCGCGCCCTTAGGCGCTCCCGGAGGGCGGGGGAGAGGGTGCCCACCTCCGTCCAGGTGCCGATGGAGGACTCGGCGGCCAGCGCGTTGGCCGCCTTCTCCAGGGAGACTCCTTCGGCGGGGATGACGTCGAAGAGGCAGACCAGGTCGTCGGTTCGGGGGCTCTCTCCCAGCGCGAGGTACGGTAGCGATCCCATGGTTCCTCCTCAGATCCGAAAGGCCTCGCGGGGGTCCCAGGAGGCCGCCAGGATATCCTTGACCAGACCCCGCTCGGTGACGAAGGCGGTGACGTACTTCAAGTGTACCTTGTCGAAGGCCGGATTGAAGACCTTTACCCCGGGGGGCGCTTCCGGCCACACCTCCTCGGGGGACCGCTCTTCCACCCGTTCGTCCACCCGGTCCCGCACCACCTTGAGGGTCAGCGTGGCGCAGTAGGTGGGGACGTCGTACCGGGAGGCCACCACGCAGAAGATGCCGGTCCCCACCTTGTTGATGAGGTACCCCGACGGCAGGATGGCGTCGGCCCCGAAGAGGAACAGGTCGGCGCCGTCCAGGGCGTACTTGGCCGCCGAGTCCACCATGTGGGTGACCTCGATCCCCTCCCGGCTCAGCTCCGACGCGGTGATCCTGCCCTGAAACCGGGGCCGGGTCTCGGTGTTGAGGACGCGGAAGCGCCGGCCCCTCCGGTGGGCCTCCTTGAGGATGGAGACGGCGGAAGAGGAATGGCAGTGGGTGAAGACGGTCATCCCGTCCTGGACCAGGTCCGCCCCCGCCGCCGCCAGGGCCTCCTCGTCCCTCCGCACCTTGTCGAGGAGCCGCTCCGCCAGCGCCCGGACGTCCGCCCCCCGGGGCTGGACCCCGACCCCTTCCAGAAAGGCGGCCAGGAGGTTCCGCAGCATGGGCTCGTTGGGCCGTGCCTGACGGAGGCAGGCGGCCAGGGCCTCCCCATCGGCTCCGGGGGAGGCCACCAGGTCCTCCGCCAGGGCCCTCAGGGCCGCCTTGGCGATGGCGTTGGCCCCCTGGATCCGGAGGGCCCGAATCTCCTCCGCCGTCCGCTCCACGTGCCCCACGGCCGCCTCCTCATTCCACGGCGATCATCTCCGGGTGCCTCTGCCAGTACTCCCAGGCGAAGCCCAGGTCGGCCTCCTGCTCGGCGTGGATCCGGAAGAGGGGCTCCCCCTCCTTCACGTCGTCCCCCACCTTCTTGAGGAGGTCCAGGCCCGCCCCCAGGTCCACCGGGGCCCCCGCCAGCTTGGCGCACTTGGCCACGATGTGGTTGGCGATGGCCGTGACCCGGCCCGCCTTGGGCGAGCGGCCCTCCATCGTGAGATTCCCCGGCCGGGCGGGCTCCCTCGCCCCTTGGGCGGCGATGATCCGCTTCATCTTGTCGAGGGCCCGGCCGCTTCGGAGGATCTCCTCGGCGATGGCCCGCCCCTGCCCTCCCCGGACGTCGGGGTCGAACTCGATGACCCTCCCGGCCAGTTCCAGGCTCTTTTCCAGAAAGTCCGCCGGCGCCTGGGGGTCTCCCGAGAGGACCTGCATCACGTCCCGGGCCTCCAGCGCCGGTCCCACCCCGCGCCCGATGGGCTGGGAGCCGTCGGTGAGGAGAACCTCCACGTGCAGACCCATGTGGTCCCCCACGTACTCGAAGAGTTTCCGGAGCTGCACCGCCTGGGCGTACGAGGTGACCTTGGCGGTGGGCCCCACGGGAATGTCCAGAAGCACGTGGGTGGAGCCCGCGGCTTTCTTCTTGGAGAGGATGGAGGCGATCATCTGGCCCGGCGCGTCCATGTTGAGGGGCCGCTCGACGCTGATGATGATGTCGTCGGCGGGAGAGAGGGCGAAGGAGCCGCCCCAGGCCAGGCACCCCCGCTCTTGCTCCACGATCTCCTTCAGGCGCCCGAGGTCCAGGTTAACCTGGGCCAGGGCCTCCATGGTGTCGGCCGTTCCGGCGGGAGAGGTGATGGCCCGGGAGGAGGTCTTGGGAATGGTCAGGCCGTAGGCCGCCACGATGGGCACCACCACCATGGTGGTCCGGTTGCCCGGCACGCCGCCGATGCAGTGCTTGTCCACCACCATGGGCTGGTCCCAGGCGAGGCGCTCCCCCGTCTCCACCATGGCCTCAGCCAGGAAGGCAATCTCGTCCCGGTCCATGGCCCCCTGGGCGGTGGAGACGACGAAGGCCGTGAGTTCGACCTTGGAGTACCGGTTGGAGACGATGTCCTTCACGATGTACCGGTAGTCGTCCCGGCCCAGCACCTCTCCCCGGATCTTCTTCCGGATCAGCTCCACCGACCGGACGGGGTCGGGGTGGCGAACCTTCACGACGGTGCCTTCAGGGAGTCCCAGCTTCTGGAAGGCGTACTCGCAGAGGCCGATCTCGTCGGGCTTCAGGAAGGGCTCCTCCACCACGTCCAGAACCCCCACGATGCTCCGGCCGTTGGCCATGACCTCCACCTTGGAGAGGGCGCCGAAGCCCTGGGCCCGGCACAGCTCGCTGTCCCGCCGGAGGTAGAGGATGTACTCCCGGTAGGTGTCGATCTTCAGTCGCTTGATCCGCATCGCCGCTCCTTCCATTGCCGTGCGTCCGTACCTTGTTTTGGCCTCCTAGTGTACACCACGGCGGCGCCCTTTCCCCGAACGGGGCCGGGGGAGATTCTCCAAGGTGAAGTGGGCCTCGCCGAGGAGGCGGTCCACCCTTACGAGCCGGGCCGAGACGGCGTCCCCCACCTTCAGGGTTAAGCCCCCGCGGGACCTGGCGGAGAGGCGGTCCCGGTCCACCGTGAAGCCTTCCCCCTCCAGAAGGGCGAAGGGGCAGTACCCCTCGATGAGGTGGTCGGTGAGCTCCACCCGCACCCCTCCCCGGTTGAAGCCCAGGATGACGGCCTCGAAGGTCTCCCCCAGCCGCTGGGCGAGGAAGGAGACCTGGTACCACGCCACCACCTCCCGTTCGGCCTGGTCGGCGGTGCGCTCGGTCTGGGAGCAGTGGTCCGCCAGGGCGTCCAGCCCTTCTCCTCCGCCCGCCCCCCCTTCGAGGAGGGCCCGGTGGACGGTGAGGTCGGGGTACCGGCGGATGGGGGAGGTGAAGTGGGCGTAGCAGGGAAAGCCCAAGCCGTAGTGGAGCCGAGGCGCGGCGGCGTACCGGGCCTGGGCCATGGCCCGAAGGAGGAGGTAGGAGACCAGCTTGGCCGCCCGGTGGCCCTCGCAGCGGCGGAGGAGCTCCTGGAGGACGAAGGGGTCCGAAAGGTCTCCCCGGGCGGCGCTTCCCAGGCCCAGGGCGTTGAGGAGGGGCCTCAAGGCCTCCAGCTTCTCCGGGTCGGGCGGGTCGTGGACCCGGAAGAGGGCCGGGGCCTTCCGCCGGGCGACCTCCCGGGCCACGGCCACGTTGGCGGCCAGCATGGCCTCCTCCACGATGCGGTGGCTCTGGAGGCGGACCGACGGAAGGACCTCCTCCACCCGCCCCGAAAGTCCGAAGCGCACGAGGGCCTCCGGCAGGTCCAGGTCCAGGGTGCCCAGGGTGAGGCGCCGCTCGAAGAGGGCCCGGGAGCAGGCCAGGGCGTCCCCCAGCAGGCGGTCCACCTCCTCCCCCAGGCTCCCGCTCCCTTCCAGGCACCCCTGGGCCTCCTCGTAGGTGAGTCGCCGCCGGGAGCGGATGAGGCTCCGGTAGAAACGGGAAGACCGGATCCTTCCGCCGGGAGCCACATCCATCTCCACCGTCACCGCCAGCCGGTCCTCCCCCTCCCGGAGGGAGCACGCGCCGGAGGAGAGGGCGTGGGGAAGCATGGGAAAGACCGTCCTCGGCAGGTAGACGCTGTTGCCCCGCCTCCGGGCCTCGGCGTCCAGGGCCGTGCCCGGGCGGACGAAGAAGGCGACGTCGGCGATGTGGACGAAGAGGCGGAAGCCCTCCCCTTCCCTAAGGACGCTCACCGCGTCGTCGTGGTCCCTGGCGTCCTCGGGGTCGATGGTGACGGCGGGCAGGTCCCTTAGGTCCCTCCTCCCCGTCAGGCCCCGGGGTGCCAGCCGGGCCGCCTCCTCGGCCTCCCGCTCCGCCTCCTCCGGGAAGGTCCGCTCGAGGCCGTACCTCAAGACGGCCGCCCGCACGGGGGTTTCGGGGTCGTCGGGGTCCCCCACGAGGACGGCGCCCTCGGCGGTGGGAATCTCCGCGTCGAGGCCGGGAATCACCGATACCACACGCCCTTCCAGGGCACGGGAGCGGGCGAGGGCGAGGGGCGGCAGGGAGCCGCCGAGGGGCAGGAGGACTCCTCCCTGGACGATCCCCAGCACCGGCCGGCGGGAGCGGGCGAGGACGCGGTGGACGTGGGCCTCCATCCGGCTTCCGCCCCGGGAGGGCACCCGGAAGGCCGTCACCCGGTCCCCCTCCAGGGCGCCGCCGGTCTTTCCCGGCGGGACGAAGAGGTCCTCCCCCCCTTCTTCCGGCGTCAGGAAGCCGAAGCCCCCCCGCGCGGCGTGGAAGGTTCCCGCCACGGCGCCGCCGCCGGCCGACAGCCGGACCCCCTTGCGGTTCATCTCCACGAAGCCCTGCGAGGCCAGCGACCGGAGGACCCCCAGGAGGGCAAAGCGTTTCCGCCCGGAGAAGCCCAGTTCCGAGGCCATCCGGCTCAGGGTGGAAAAGCGCCCCGGCTGCTCCTCCAGGTAGGCGAGGACCCGGTCCCTCAAGGTCACGTCACCTCCCGAAACGCCGCCGGACGGGCTTTACCGGCGGCGCCTGGGGGGCGCGGCCCTCCAGGACCGCCCGAGGGTTCTTCACGAAGAGGAGGTGGGCCGCCTCCGTTCCCCACTTCAGGGAAACGGCGCGTACCGCCTCCCGCAGGAGGGGGCGCCGCCCCGTGGGGGAATGGGCGTCGGAGGCCACCACGTGGACCCAGCCCCGTTCGAGAAGCGTCCAAGCGGTCTTCTGGATGGTGGCCCCGAAGTGCCCCAGGAGGCTCGCCGCCGTGACCTGGAAGGGAACCCCCGCTTCCGCCAGCTCCTCGAGGCGGCGGAGGTCCCGGGAGGCCCAGGGGTACCGTTCGGGGTGGGCCAGGAGGGGTTCGGCCCCCTCCAGGCGGAGACGGTAGAAGGTCTCGGCCACCCCCGGGGGGCAGAGCAGAAGGGGAAGCTCCACCAGGAGGTAGCGGCTCCTCTCCCCCAGCGGGAGCAGTTCCCCCCGGACCCAGGCCGCCGGGAGGTCCGGCCGAAAGTAGACCTCGCTTCCCAGGTGGACCTGGAAACCGCGGGCTTCCGCCTCCCCCTTCCACTCCTCGAAGCGGGCCCGGAGCTCCGCGGGACGGTTGGGGAAGCGGTCGGGCCAGATGTGGGGGGTGACGCAGAGGACCGAGGCCCGCTCGCCCCGGGCCTGATCCAGCATTTCCCGAGATTTGGCGAGGTCCCCGGCGCCGTCGTCCACGCCGGGCAGGTAGTGGCCGTGCAGATCGGTGTACATCGCCGCGAAGGTCTCCTTCCGCCGTCCTCCGGGAAGGGTAGCGCAGAAACGAAGGAAAGGCGAAGAGCCGGGAAAACCCCGTGCCCGTCCAGAATGTTCCACCTTTTCCACTTCCAGGAAGATCGGGGAGATCGGGGAGTTTTTTTCTTTTCACTTTTTACTTTTCACTTTTCACGTTTTGCTTTCCATTCCCCCCGGGGCCTTGCCAGGAGAGCGGTCTTGGGCTAAAATGCTCTTTTGTTAGGAGGTTTCGCCTCATGAAGACCGGCATTCACCCCCCCTACTACGAAGTCACGGTGACCTGCGCCTGCGGGAACACCTTCAAGACCCGCTCCACCAAGAAGGACCTCAAGGTGGAGATCTGCTCCAACTGCCACCCCTTCTTCACGGGCAAGCAGAAGTACATCGACACCGCCGGCCGCATCGAGAAGTTCAACAAGAAGTACAAGACCAAGGCGGAGTAGGCGCCCGCCATGGTTCCTTCCCGGCCGGGGGCCCTTCGGGGCCGCCTGGGAAGCGTTCTCGCGCTTCTGGCGGAGAAGAGCGTCCTTGTCGGCGGCCAGGCGGTCATCGAAGGGGTCCTCATGCGCCTGCCGGAGAGCTACGCGGTGGCCGTCCGCGACCCCAAGGGGGGGGTCCGCGTCAAGAAGGACCGCCTGCCCGAGACCGCCCGGGGGCGCCTGGGCAACCTCCCGCTGGTTCGAGGCTCGGTCATCCTCTTCCGGGCCCTCCTGCTGGGCATCTCCGCCCTCAACTACTCGGCGGAGGTGGCCATGGCCGAGGAGGAAGAGGAGGGCCAGGCCGGTTCTGCTTCCACCTTCTCCCTGGTCCTGACGGTGGTCCTGTCTCTGGCCGCGGGGATCCTACTCTTCTTTTACCTGCCCCTCTTCGCCACGGAACTGATCTCCCGCCACTGGGGCCTGGCCCAGACCTCCCTGGGCTTCAACCTGGTGGACGGCGCCCTTCGGGTGGCCGTCTTCCTGCTGTACATCCTGGCCATCTCCCTAGCCCGGGACATCCGGAGGGTCTTCGCCTACCACGGCGCCGAACACAAGGTCGTCTTCACCTGGGAGGCCAAGGAGGCCCTGACCGTCGAGAACGCCCGGCGCCACCCCCGCCTTCACCCCCGGTGCGGCACCTCCTTCCTCCTCTTTGTCATGGTGGTCTCCATCCTCGTCTTCGCCCTGGTGCCCCACGGCGCCCCCTTCTGGGTGAAGGCGGCGGTCCGCCTCCTCTTCCTGCCCCTCATCGCCGGGATCTCCTACGAACTGATCCGCTTCACGGCCAAGTTCCCCCGAAGCCCCTGGGTCAAGCCCCTCCTCTGGCCCGGCCTGGCCTTCCAGCTCCTCACCACGCGGGAACCGGACGACGCCATGCTGGAGGTGGCCCTGAAGGCGCTGGAGGAGGCCCGGGACGTGGCCGCCGAACCGGCCGCCGCCTGAGGAAGCGCCCGTGGACGGATCCATCCTCGCCCGCCTGGACTCCCTCGTCGAACGCCGGAACCGCCTGGCGGAACAGCTGGCCGAACCGGGCGTCGCCCAGGATCCCGCCCGCTACCGCGAACTCTCCAAGGCCTACGCCGACCTGGGGGAGACGGTGGAGACCTACACCCTCTACCGCAAGGCGGCGGCGGACTACGAAGGGGCCCGGGAGCTGGCCCGGGGCGACGACCCCGAAATGGCGGCCCTGGGACGGGAGGAGATGGCCCTGCTGGAGCCCCGCCTCAAGGAGCTGGAGCGCAAGCTGAAGCTCTGCCTCCTGCCCAGCGATCCCCACGACGCCAAGAACGCCATCCTGGAGATCCGGGCCGGAACCGGCGGCGAGGAGGCGGCCCTCTTCGGCGGTGACCTCTTCCGGATGTACGCCCGCTACGCCGAGCGCCGCGGCTGGAAGATGGAGGTCCTGGACGAGAGTCCCACGGACCTGGGGGGCTTCAAGGAGATCATCTGCTCCCTCTCGGGCGAGAAGGTCTACTCCCGCCTGAAGTACGAGGCCGGCGTCCACCGCGTCCAGCGGGTCCCCGCCACCGAGGCCCAGGGACGGATCCACACCAGCGCCGTCACCGTGGCGGTCCTTCCCGAGGCGGAGGAGATCGACGTGGAGATCGACGAGAAGGACCTCCGCATTGACCGCTTCTGCTCCTCGGGCCCCGGCGGCCAGAGCGTGAACACCACCTACAGCGCCATCCGGATCACGCACCTGCCCACGGGCCTGGTGGTCTCCTGCCAGGACGAGAAGAGCCAGATCAAGAACAAGGCCAAGGCCCTCAAGATCCTCCGCTCCCGGCTCCTCAAGCTGGAGGAGGAGAAGCGGCTGGCCGAACTCAGCGCCACCCGAAAGTCCATGGTCCGCTCCGGCGACCGCTCCGAGAAGATCCGCACCTACAACTTCCCCCAGAACCGCATCACCGACCACCGGATCAACCTGACCCTCCACCGCCTCTCCGACATCCTCGACGGCGACATGGACCTCCTTCTGGAGCCGCTCCTCGCCACCTTCGAGGCCGAACGCCTCGAAGCGGAGTTCGACAGGGCCGCGTCACGCGAGGAAGAGCGGCGGGGGTAAGAGGAGGGACGGCCGCCCTTTTGAAAACCTTTTTGCCATTCGGGTTACGCCGCCGCCCAACCCCTTCCACGTGCCCATTGCCCACTGGACCGGAGGAAGTCCCCCAGCCTCGTCGGCTCCCTTCCGTTTTCCGGTCCTCCCGGCCGTGGTGTACCCTTTCCGGGGGAGGCGCCCATGGACCTGGGACTGAAGGGGAAGGTGGCTCTGGTGGCGGGAGCGTCGGCGGGGATGGGCCGGGCGGTGGCCGAAGCCCTCGCGAGCGAGGGGTGCGACCTCTTTCTCACCGCCCGGCGGGAGGAGCTTCTGGCGGAGCTTTCGGGCGACCTCCGGCGCCGCTTCGGGGTGAAGGCCCTCTTCCGGGCGGCGGACCTCACGGACAACGGAGCCATTTCGGCCCTGCTCAAAGACCTGCACGAGGGCTACGGCCGGTGCGACGTCCTGGTCACCAACGCCGGCGGGCCCCCTTCGGGGGAGGCCTCCTCGCTCCTCACCGAGGAGGCCCTGCGAAAGGGCTGGGAGCTCACCTTCCTCTCGGCGGTCCGGCTGATCCGGGGCCTTCTTCCCGGGATGCGGGAGCGCCGGTGGGGCCGCGTGGTGGCCATCACCTCCGTCTCCGTCTGGGAGCCCATTCCCGGCCTCCTCCTCTCCAACGCCTACCGTCCCGCCCTGACGGGACTCCTCAAGACGCTGGCCCAGGAAAGCGCCTCCGACGGCGTCACGGTGAACAGCGTCTGCCCGGGGTACACGGCGACGGAGCGCCTTACGGAGCTGGCCGAGGCCACGGCCGCCCGCGAAGGGACCTCTCCCGATGCGGTGCGGGCCGCCTGGGCCGCCTCCATTCCGGCGAGGCGCCTGGGCGAGCCGGCGGAGATCGCCGCCGCGGTGGCCTTCCTCTGCTCGGAGAAGGCCTCCTACATCACCGGCGTGGCCCTTCCCGTGGACGGCGGGCTCCTGCGCAGCCTGCTGGCCTGAGCGTCTCAGCAAGAGGACCGGCGCGGGTCGTTTACCCTGAGGAGGAGGGCCACATCCTTGTTTACCCGCCTCAAAATGCGCCTCGTTTCACTCTTCGGCTCCCCGCTCCATACCCTGCACACCCTGAGGGCAAGGGAGGCCCTCATCGCACGCTGGATCCTCTCCTCCTTCGTGATCGGCGTGATGACGGGTGTTCTCGTGGCCGCCCTCGATTTTCTTCTCCGGGACCAGGTGGTCTGGTACCTTTACCGTCTTCGTTCGAGCCTCGCCTACGCGCTCCTCCCCGCCGCCGGCCTCTTGTGCGCCTGGCTCGCCACGCGGTACCTGGTGCCCAGCCGGGAGGGGCAGCTCACGGAAGACTACATCCTCGTCTTCCACGACAAGAGGCGCCGCATGCGTTTGGGAAACCTTCCGGGAAAGCTGGTGGCCAGCTTCCTCACCATCGCCAGCGGCGGAAGCATGGGGCTGGAGGGCCCGGCCATCTATACGGGGGCCACCCTCGGCGATTCTTTCCAGAACTGGCTGGGGCGCTACTTCGGGCGGGAAGACCGCAAGATGCTCCTGGTGGCCGGAGCCGCGGCGGGCATGGCGGCCATCTTCAAGGCTCCTCTCACGGGCCTGGTCTTCGCCATGGAGTCTCCCTACAAGGACAGCATGGCCGCGAGGGCCCTCGTTCCGGGACTGATCGCCTCCTCCTCCAGCTACGTCACGTTCGTGACGCTCGTCGGCGGCGAGCCGCTCTTCGGCCAGAGCGGTTTCGGGCGGTTCGGAGTTCGGGATATCTTCTACGCCGCGCTATTGGGCCTCTGCTGCGGGATCGGAGCGCGTCTCTTCGTCTGGCTCACGCGCCTGCTCAAACACGCCTTTCAGCCGTTGCCCGGAGTCGTGCGCCCCCTCCTCGGCGGCTTGGCGGTGGGTGCTCTGGGGACGCTTGTGTTCGCGGCTTTTGGCGAGCCCTACATCTACGGCCCCGGGTACATGCTCATCCGCCACACCCTCGCCGTGCAGGAGCCCGCCCTCTTCCTCCTCCTCCTCTTCGGGGCCAAACTGCTCGCCACCTCCTTCACGGTGGCCGGAGGAGGCGTCGGCGGGCTCTTCTTCCCCCAGGCTGTGCTGGGAGTGATTCTGGGTTCGCTCTTCAGCCTCGGGGTGCCGGGCGTGCCCGGGCCCCTCTTCCCCCTCATCGGGCTGGCGGCCTTCGTGGGCGCCGGCTACAGGACGCCGCTGGCGGCCGTAGCCTTTGTGGCGGAGACCACGGGCAACCCGTGGGTCCTCATCCCGGCCATGATCGCCACGGTGGTGAGCTTTCTGGCCATGGGGCAAGCGGGGATCTCGGAGAGGCAGCAGAACCTCATCCAGAGGCCGACCTGAGGCCGGTAAGGATCGGGGCCTCAGCCAACCGTCAGGACCACCTTGCCGACGGTCCTCCGTTCCTGCATGCGCCGCTGGGCCTCGACGGCCTTCTCCAGGGGCAGGGCCAGTCCCACCCGGGGCTTCAGGAGTCCCCGGGACCGCATCTCCATCATCCGCGCCGCGGCTTCCCGGAGGAGGTCCCCCTGGGAGGCCATGTAGTACAGGTTGAAGGCGGCGAGGGTGCGGTTCCGGTCGAGCATGACCAGGGGCGAGACGAGCAGCATGGCGCGGAGGCGCCAGAGGGCGCCCAGCCGGGCGATGGCGCCGGGCTTCACGGCGGCGGCGGCGCCGAAGAGGATGTGGCGTCCGAAGGGGTTCAGGAGGTTCCAGGACTTCCGGAAGACCTCCCCGCCGATGGAGTCGAGGACCACGTCCACGCCGTGTCCCGTCTCCCGGCGGATCCTCTCGGCGAAGTCTTCCTCGGTGTACAGGATGGGCACGGCGTCGGCGTTCTCCTCCTTCACCACGGCGGCCTTCTGCGCGCTCCCCACGGTGGCGAAGACCCGGGCCCCTAAGGGGCGCAGGAGCTGGAGGGCGGCGATGCCCACGCCCCCCGCCGCGGCGTGGACCAGGACCGTTTCCCCCTTCCGCACGCGGGCCGCCTCGTGGAGGGCGTACCAAGCGGTGAGGTACTGGACCGGGAAGGCCGCCGCTTCGGGGAAGCTCATGTCGTCGGGAATGGGAAAGACGAAGTCCTCGGGCACGACCGCCTTCTCCGCGTAGCCGCCGAAGGGGCAGAAGGCCATGACGCGGTCTCCCGCCTTCAGGCGTCCGGCCTTCTCTCCCGCCTGCTCCACGATCCCCGCCACCTCCAGGCCGGGCACGAAGGGAGGCCGGGGCGCCGCCTTGTAGATCCCAAGCCGGGCGAGGATGTCGGCGAAGTTGACCCCCACCGCCCGCACCTGCACCCGGAGCTGGCCGGGACCGGGAACGGGCTCGGGAAGATCCCGAACCTCCAGAACGGAGGGATCGCCGTACCGGGGAACCACCACCGCTTTCATGGCCTTCTCCTTCCCATCTTCCGTGCCTCTTTTTCCTCAGCGGCCCCCAAGGCCCGCGAGGACCACCACCAGCGCCAGGGCGGCCAGGAGGAGCACCTTCCTCGCCCCGTAGAGGCGACGCTCCCAGGGCGATTCCCGGGGAATGCCGCGGTCCATTCCGAAGAGAAGGCTCACGGCGATGAGGACCCACAGGGCGATCCCGCCCCACGGCTCCGGGAGGCCGGGGACCTTCCAGACTCCCCGGGCTTCGAGAACGCGGGCGCCGGCGGCGGCGGCGAGCACCGCCGTAAGGACCAGGCAGGCGGCGAAGAGGGTTCGGGCGGTCCCTTCGGTCCAGCGCACGCTCCCTCCCTCAGGAGGACTCCGGGGCCCGCGGGCGCATGCGCCGGGCGAAGTACGGCCGGGCCAGCGCCTTCATCACCGTAAGCCGGGCCAGGTAGAGGCTCTTGCGGAGGCTCGGCGCCACCAGGTCCCGGGCGTCGTCGGGGTTGACGATGAGGCTCACCTCGATGTTGGGGGCCAGGCCCACGGGAATCCCCTTTTCCATGCACGCCTCGAAGACCCGCCGCATGACGACCACCATCTCTTCGAAGCGGGGCGAGGGTTCGTTCTCCATGGCCGTCCCCTTGAGGGGCCGAAAGATGCACACCGTCGGAAAGCACCCCAGGTCGGTGATGAAGTCAATGGCCTCGAGGGTCTTCTCCAAGGGCTCGATGCCGGCGATGATCTCCCCCGAGTTCCGGCCCTTCCCCATCTTCCGCGCCGTGTACTCCATGGCCCGAAAGAAGGCCTCCTGGCCCACCTGGGCGGCCTTCCCGGGGCAGATCCGGGCGAACCACTCGGGGTCCTGAAACTCGTAGCAGAAGGAGAAGTGGTCCACCCCCGCGTCGAGGAGACGGTCGTAGAGGGAAAGGTCCCTCTCGGGAAGGACCTGGACCCCCACCAGGGCGCCCACCCGGTCCTTCACCGCCCTCACGTAGGGTTCCACGGTGCGGAGGCCCCCGCCCGCCTGGTCGCCGGAGTTGAAGTGGACGAAGGTGACGCCGCTCTCTTCCTTGGCGGCCCGGGCCGTCTCCACCACGTCCTCCACCTCCTTCTCGGCGGCCTCGGTGACGCCCACGTTGAGGCCCGTGGCGCAGAAGCGGCAGTTGAGGGCGGGCCGCGCCGTCCAGAACTGGCAGACCCTTCCCACGTAGATGCCCAGGTAGGTCCCCTGGAGGACCCCCACCCGGCTCATGGGGGTTCCCCGGGAGGTCCGCCGCCCGTACCAGGCCGGCGGCTGAGGAAGGCCCACCTCGTAGGCGAGGCCCGGCTCCCGGTCGTCCTCCACGAAGGTCTTCCCGTCCCGGCGGCTCAGGCGGTAGGGCGAGCGGGCGGCGAAGGCCTCCTCCACCGGAACGTTGACGTGGATCGTCTTGTGGCGGGCGGGGATGGTGACTTCCAGGCCGGAGCCGAGGCCCGCCCGGACCTTGGCGAGGAAGGGGGCGTCCAGGCTCCCTTCGGAGAGCCGCAGCCCCTTGCACAGCAGGTCAATTTCCAGCTCGGCGGGGTTCAAGGGGGCCACGGCTTCCTCCCGCTTCCAGCATACGGGCCCGGGACCTCGGGCGCAAGCGCCGCCCCGTCTCCCTCGAGGTCTCCTCGTCACGTCTCCATTCCGGGAGTAGGAGAGAAGTGAAAAGTAAAAAAAAGTCCTGACCTCCCTGATCTCCTTGTTCAGGGGCTGGGTTTTTCCTCATCCCCCCATCACGTCTTCACTTCTTCGCGCCCCCGCGGTGAAAGCCCCGCCGTGGCGAGCACGGGGCCGCCCTTGAAACTTCTTTCCCAAAGGGGCGTATAAAGGGAACTTACGGGGAAAGGGTCGAGGTCTGCCCGTTCTCCGGAACGGTCGGGGACACTTGCGAACATGGAAAGGAGAGACGGCATGCGGCAACTTCGTCGGATAGCCGGAGTCCTTCTCGCCGCCCTCGCCGTGGCGGTGGCCGCGGCGGCGGGAGAGGAGGGCTTCCAGAAGATCCAGGAGCGGGTGGTGGAGAAGACCCTGGCCAACGGCCTGAAGGTCATCATCCTCCCCCGGCACGAGGCCCCCGTGGCCTCCTTCATCACCTACGCCGACGTGGGCGGGGTGAACGAACAGCAGAACGCCACGGGCCTCGCCCACATCTTTGAGCACATGGCCTTCAAGGGGACCACCTCCGTCGGCACCAAGGACATCGAGAAGGAGCTGGCGGCGATGAAGGCCGAGGACGAGGCCTTCGCGGCCCTCCGCGCCGAGCGCTTGAGGCGCCCCAAGCCCGACCCCGAGCGCCTCAAGGCCCTGGAGGAAGCCTTCAAGAAGGCCCAGGAAGAGGCCCAGAAGTGGTCGGAAACGGGGGAGTTCGACAAGATCCTCGAGCGCAACGGCGTCACGGGCCTCAACGCCTTTACTTCCTTCGACCAGACCGTGTACTTCTACTCCCTTCCCTCCAACAAGGTGGAGCTGTGGGCCGCCCTGGAGGCCGACCGCTTCACCCACCCGGTCCTACGGGAGTTCTACAAGGAGAAGGACGTCATCATGGAGGAGAAGCGGATGGGCGAGAGCCGCCCCACCGGCCGCCTCTTCGACGACTTCTTCCCCGTGGCCTACAAGCACCACATGTACCGCTCCTTCGTCATCGGCGCCATGAGCGACCTTGTGAACATCACCCGGCCCCAAGCCATGGAGTGGTTCAACAAGTACTACCGCGCCCGGAACCTCACCTGCGTCGTCGTGGGCGACGTGGACCCGGCCCAGGTCCTTCCCGTCCTCGAGAAGCACCTCTCCCAGATCCCCGCCGGCGAGAAGCCCGAGGGCCCCATCACCGAGGAGCCCCCCCAGCGGGCGGAGAAGCGGATCATCATGGAAGACCCCTCCCAGCCCTTCCTGCTCATCGGGTACCACCGCCCGGCGGTGACCGATCCCGACGACGCCGTCTATGACGCCCTGGCGGACATCCTCGGCGGCGGCCGCTCCTCCCGCCTCTACAAGGCGCTGGTCAAGGAGAAGAAGCTGGCCATCCAGGTGGCCGCCATGTCCTCCATCGAGGGGCAGAAGTACCCCGGCATCTTCGGCGTCATCGCCGTCCCCAACAAGGGAAAGACCAACGCCGAGTGCGAGGCCGCCATCTACGAGGAGATGGACCGTCTGGGACGGGAGCCGGTGACCGACGAGGAGCTCCGCGGCGTCAAGGCCCGCGCCAAGATGCGCTTCATCGACTCCATTGACTCCAACATGGGCCTGGGGCTCCAGCTCGCCTTCGCCCAGAACCTCTACGGCGACTGGCGGGAGATGTTCAAGACCCTGGACAAGATCGACGCCGTCACCGCCGCCGACATCCAGCGCGTGGCCAAGACCCTCTTCGTGAAATCCAACCGCACCGTGGGGCTCATCGAGACCGTCCCCGCCAAGGCGAACTGAGGAGGCTCCCATGGACCGCATCCTACGAAAGACCCTGTTCGGCGCCCTCGCCCTTCTCCTTCTGGCGCTCCCCGCCTTCGCCGCGGCGAAGAAGCCCCGCGTCATTGACACGCTGAAGTACCCCAAGCTGAACGACATCCGCATGCCCCCGGTGGAGCGGGTCACCCTCGGGAACGGCCTCAAGGTCATCCTGGTGGAGGACCACGAATTCCCCGTGGTGGAGATGCGGATCCTTGTCCGGGGCGGCAAGGTCGCCGAGCCCCAGGGCAAGGCTGGCCTCTCCGAGCTCTTCGGCGAGGTCCACCGCAGCGGCGGCACCCGCTCCATGGACGGTGACAAGGTGGACGAGTTTTTGGAGCGCATCGGCGCCGAGATCGAATCCTCCGTCTCCGACGCCTACGGCACCCTCTCGGCCAAGATGCTCAAGGAGAACCTGGACGACGTCCTGCCCCTCTACGTCCAATTCCTCACCGAGCCGGCCTTCGCGGAAGAGAAGGTGGACCTGGCCAAGACCCACCTCTACGGCGTCATCTCCCGCCGGAACGACGAGGTCATGGGCTTGGCCCGCCGGGAGATCCTGAAGGTCATCTACGGTGCCGCCTCCCCCTACGCGCGGCAGTTCGAGTACGCCGACGTGGACGGACTGAGCCGGGAGGACCTCCTGGCCTTCCACCGCACCTACTACCGTCCCGACAACGCCGTCCTGGCCGTCTGGGGCGACTTTGACACCGCCGCCATGAAGGACCGGCTCGCCCGGGCCTTCGCCGGCTGGAAGGCCGAGGGACCCCGGCCCCAGATCCCCGAGCCCTTCATCTTCCCGCCCGAGCCCTCCGTCAACTACATCGAGAAGAAGGACGTGGAGCAGACCTTCCTCTTCGCCGGCCACCTGGGCCTCCGCCTGGACGACCCCGACTACCCGGCGGTGAACATGCTCTCCGAGATCCTGGGCGGCTCCATGGCCTCCCGCCTCTTCACCCAGATCCGTACCCTCAAGGGCCTGGCCTACGGCGCCGGCGGCTTCATGGTGCCCGCCTACGACCACCCCGGCGCCTTCTACTTCTACACCTCCACCAAGCCCTCCACCACCGCCGAAGCCCTCAAGACCCTTCTGGAGGAGCTGAACCGCATCCGCACCGAGCCCGTCACCGACGAGGAACTGGACCGCGCCAAGCAGGGCTACCTCAACGCCTACGCCTTCGAGTTCGACTCCACCTCCAAGATCGTGAACCGCCTGCTCACCTACGACTTCTTCGGCTACCCGGCGGACTTCAACACCCGCCTCAGGGACGCCATCGAAAAGGTCACCAAGGAGGACGTGCTGAAGGCCGCCCAGAAGCACCTCCACGTGGACCAGCTGGCCATCGTCGCCATCGGCGTCCAGGAGAAGTTCGACCGGCCCCTCTCGGAGTTCGGCAAGGTCAAGGTCGTGGACATCACCATCCCCGAGCCGCCGGCCAAGGAGACCGTTCCCGACGCCACCCCCGAATCCCTGGCCCAGGGGAAGGCGCTCCTGCAGAAGGCCGCCCCCGCCGAGAAGGCCGTCCGCGCCTTCCGCGACCTCACCACCCAGGGCACCGCCTCCATCCACACCAAGATGGGCGACATGGACCTCAAGGTGAAGACCGTCCTCGCCCTCCCCGGACGCTCCCACAGCACCCTCGAAACCCCCATGGGGCCCATGACCCAGGTCTTCGACGGGGAGCGGAGCTGGATGGCCGCGGGCGGCCAGCACCGCTTCCATCCCGCCTCCACCACCGCGGAGATGAAGCAGGGAATCTGGCTGGACGGCGGCTTCGTCCTTCTCTGGCGCGCGCTTCTGGACGGCCAAGTGCAGGCCCAGGCCCTGGGCAAGACCACCTTCGAAGGCCAGGAGGCCGAGGAGGTGTTCCTCCGGGCCCCGGCCGAGAAGGTCCGCCTCTACCTCGTCCCCGGCGGGAAGACCATCCTCGGCGCCCGCCGCCGCGTCACCTCGCAGGAGGGACCCAAGGTCATGACCGAGGTCTTCTCCGACTACCACGACGTCTCCGGCCTCCAGATCCCCTTCAAGACCGTCCAGAAGGACGGCGAGGAGGTGGTGGCCGTGCAGACCTTTGAGACGGCGGTGGTCAACGCCGGCTTCGACCCCAAGATCTTCGACCGCCCCGCCGAGAAGGCCGAATAACCCGAGATTCCTTCGCTCCCCAGGGCCCCGGGCTCTCCGGGGCCCTTTTTGTTTCAGCCGAGTGGGCGTGGTTGCGAAGCTGGTTCCCGCAAAGGAAATCCCGAGGGTACGTTGAGGATTCGAACGCCGAAGTCCGACAAAGCCCAAGGTCCGGGACTTGCGGCCTCAACAAAAAGAGAGTGGGGGGCGGGAACATCGTGCGGGCTCACGCGGGACGGAGCGCCCGAAGGGCGCCGGGAGGCCACCAAGCGGAGCGCGGATGCGCTGGCGCGGAAGCGCCCGGTTGAGGCCTCCGCAGACGCGTCTGAGGCGCGGCGCCCGTCCCGCATGGCTTATCGGAGAGTGGAGCGGATCTTCTTGGACAGGTATGGGGGCAGTTCATGAAAAAGTAAAAATGAGAAGTAAAAAGTAAACAGAACCCTCTCCGATCTCCCCGATTTCCCTGTTCATGCCTCTGGTTCTTTTTCATCCCCCCATCTCCTCCTTTCGTCTTTACCTGTTTTTCGTTCGCCGGCGGCGGGGAGTTGGCGCGGGAGCGGGGTGTGGGGTATGCTGAAGGGGCCATGCGCGCTTTCGTGATGGACCGGATCTGCGACGTCTCGGCGGAGGGCGGGCCGCTCCGGGCGGTGAGCCTTCCCGAGCCGGCGCCGGGACCGGGGGAGGTCCTGCTCCGCCTGACCTGTTCCGGGGTATGCCACACGGAGCTGGACGAGATCGAGGGCCGGACGGCCCCTCCCCGCCTTCCGGTGGTGCCGGGACATCAGGCGGTGGGGCGGGTGGCGGCCCTGGGAGAGGGGTGTTCCCGCTTCCGGGTGGGGGATCGGGCCGGGGTGGCCTGGATCTTCTCCGCCTGCGGGGAGTGCCCGGCCTGCCGCCGTGGGGAGGAGAACCTCTGCCCCTTCTTCCGGGCGACGGGGCGGGACGCCGACGGCGGGTACGCGGAGTTTCTGGCGGTTCCCGAGGCCTTCGCCCATCCCATCCCCGAGGTCCTCTCCGACGCCGAAGCGGCGCCGCTCCTCTGCGCGGGGGCGGTGGGCTACCGCTCCCTGCGCCTGGCGGGGCTCGAGGACGGGGAGATTCTGGGCCTCACGGGCTTCGGCGCCAGCAACCACCTGGTCCTCCGGATGGCCCGGGTCCTCTATCCGAAAAGCCCCGTCTTCGTCTGGGCCCGCAGCGGTCCCGAGCGGGAGTTCGCCCTGGAGCTGGGGGCGGCGTGGGCGGGGGACACGCCGGAGGCCCCTCCCGAACCGTGCCGGGCGATCATTGACACGACGCCGGTCTGGAGGCCCGTCGTGGAGGCCCTTTCCCGGCTGGCACCCGGGGGCAGGCTGGTGATCAACGCCATCCGGAAGGAGGACGGCGACCGGGAGGCGCTCCTCCGCCTCGACTACGGCCGGGATCTCTGGCTGGAGCGGGAGGTCAAGAGCGTGGCCAACGTGACCCGCGCCGACGTGGCCCGGTGCCTCGACCTGGCGGCCCGGGCGGGGATCCGGCCCGAGGTCCAGCCGTACCCCTTCGAGGAGGCCAACGGGGCCCTGAAGGACCTGAAGGCCCGGAAGATCCGGGGGGCCAAGGTCCTTCTCCTTTCTTGAAACGTCAGAAAACCCGAACCCCCGCACTTCGCGGGGCGCCGGAACGATCGGGATCCGGGGAGGTCAAGATGAAACCTCAACGTCTCTACTGTTTCGTGACGGCGGTTTTGCTGGCCGTGGTGGCCGTGGCCCATCTGCTGAGGGTCGTCTACGGCCTCGAGGTCCGGGTGGGGGAGGCCTCCTTCCCCATGGCCCTGTCGGTTCTGGGGTTGGCGGTGGCGGGGGCCCTCTCCCTCTGGGGCTTCCTCCTGGCCTTCGCCCGGGGCAAAGGCCCGTCGGACCAGGCGCCGGAAGGCTCCCAGACCTCCACCGCGAAGGGCTCCGGTCCTTCCACCTCCTCCCGGGAGATCCGGCAAAAGTTCGCCGGGATGGGCGGAAAGCGGACCTCGCCCCCGTAGCGCCCGGGAACCCGCGTCAAGACCAGGCGGTGGGCCCTCCCGATGGTCTCGGCGAAGACCTCCGCCCCTCCGATGACGAAGACCCGGTCCCCGCCGCAGGCCGCCAGGGCCTCTTCGAGGCTCCGCGCCGTCCGGGCCCCCGGCGCGGCGTAGGTGGCGTTCCGGGAGAGGACCACGTTCC
>Ga0272448_1002607_pt1 | contig 22305 bp, 14 predicted proteins | sample YNPCB0191_FD_202220 | JGI IMG/M metagenome (GOLD analysis project Ga0272448, IMG submission 202220) | Hot spring sediment microbial communities from Yellowstone National Park, WY, United States - YNP-CB-019-1 | ecosystem: Environmental > Aquatic > Thermal springs > Hot (42-90C) > Sediment... | reverse complement strand
TCGCAGTCCACCTCGGTGAGCCAGCGGTTCAGGCCGGACTGGTCGGTGGTGACGGCGAACTCGCGGTTGATGCCGCTGACGGTCTTGCGTTCGGCGACGAGCAGTCCGGTGAGGTACTCGCCGAAATGCTGACGTCGGGTGCATTGGCGAACAGTTCCCCAAACTGTTTGAGGCCTTCCTGCACGACGGACGGGAACTCGACAATGGCTGGCCTCTTCGCGCCTCCTTGGCAGTGTTGAAAGCTGCCAGTGTTCATCCTATCAAAATCCCGCTGTTAACTCACTCAAAACTCACTTCGCAAAAGTCCAGTTCTAACATATTGTGATGGTCAAACAGTGACTGTGACCCATGAAAAGTTTCGCTCGGTTGTTTTCGCTTCCTCCGTCAACCGTCGAAAACTGCCTCCTGTAAAATCTCGTAGCTGACGCGCAGAAACCTGGCAGTGGTGAAACGCGGTGAGGGATTCCGTGTTGTGTTCGTAAAAGTCGCGCCTACAATGCCTGCGAGGTGCTACGGCCATGCAAAAAGACACGCTGATACCCTCAGACAAGCAATACCCAGCCGTTTGTAGTTGTTGTGCGGCGATGGGACGACGCGATTTCCTGGCCACCGTGGGACTCGCCGCATTGACGGCGCGCTTCGCCGTGATGGAGGCGAGCGCGGCAGTCGCCACCCAACCGCCTGTCACCGGGGCGCGGCCACGAGTGCGCGCGGTATTTGTGCGGCAGGACGTGGATCGTTACTGGATGGGATGGCCGGGCGCCGCTTACGACATCAAGGGCCGGCAAGCTGACTACACGCGGATCCTGACCGCGGCGGCCAAGAAACTCGGAGTGGATCTTCGGATCACTTCGGACGCGATTGCGGAGGTGCCGAAGATGGAGGCGTTGTTGGCGGAGTGTGCCCAGAATCCGCCCGACGGCGTCATCATTGTTTCCATGTGCCTGAACACCTCTTGGCCGATCATCCTCCATTTCCTCACGAAGCGTCCGGCCCATCTCCCAACCGTCGTGTTCAGTCCGATGGGCACGTCGTTCCTTGGACACGTCCAGCAGGTCGCGGCAGTCACCAAGGGAACGCGGACGTTTCTGGCCAGCACGCCCGACATCGAGTGGCTGGCGTTCGGTTTGCAGATGCTCAGCGCGTGGTGGCGGATGAAGACGACGCGGATCAGCGTGGTTCAGGGGCAACAGCCGCGCGACATCGTGTTGGACACTGTCGGCACGACCCTGCATTACATTCACTTCAGCCGGTTCTCCGACGAATACAAGAAAGTCGAGGCCAGCGCCGACGTCCGCGCGATGGCGAGCCACTATACCCGACACGCAAAGAAAATCGTCGAGCCGACCCGGGCGGACATTCTCAACGCCGCCAAGACCTACGTGGTCTGCCGACGCTTGATGGAAGCCGAGGGTTGTCACGGCATCGCTGTGGACTGTCTGCCGCACGTCAAAGGGCGCACCGCGCCGCCGCCGTGCCTGGCCTTTTCGAAACTGAACGACGAGGGCGTGGTGGCGGCGTGTCAGGCTGACTGGCCTGCGGCGCTCTCGTTGCGCTTGGTCTGGCTGCTGCTGGATCGGCCCGGTTTCATGCAGAATATCTGTGTGGACACCACTCGCAACAAACTCGTGGGCGCGCATTGCACCTGCCCGACCCGGCTCGCCGGTCCCGACCAACCTGCGGCGCCGTTCCTGCTCCGCAGCCACGCCGAGTCCAACCTCGGCGTCGCGCCGCAAGTGCTCTGGCCGGTCGGCCAACCTGTCACGATCATGAAATTCAGCGATCCGACATGGGGGCGGCCACCGCAGTCGCAAAAAACCGCAGCCGCCTCCGTCCTGCTCGGCACCGGTCGCGTGGTCCGCAACATTGACAATCCGCCCTCCGGCGGCTGCCGCACGTCGCTGGAGGTCGAAGTGGACGGCGTCGAGGACGTTCGGTCGCTACAATACCTGCACCATCAGTTGTTTGTGTTGGGCAACCACAAGCATCGGCTTCGGGCGTACTGCGAACTGGCCGGCCTTGAAGTGAAGCCGCTCTGACCGGCCGTTGAGATCGTGATTGGATGTGACACCAATTGCCCGTCGCACCTCGATTCGCAACGCGTTGGTCGGCACGTCATCTTCACGTTAGACCGCTCCGGCTACTGCAACGTCTATCAAGTCAACCTTCTGAAGTTCGATTCCCTGCCGCTCGCCGATGCGAAATAAACAACCATGAATAACATCCACAGACGCGCGTTCTTGAAGACGATGGCCGCAGTTGGCGCCGGGGCAACAGTCCTGACTTCGTGTGTCACATCGTCGAGAACAGCCACGCGGCTGCGAGCCAATCCGTGGCGGAAACGCGGCATTGTGTTGACTTCCGACGAGTCGGGCTTGGTGCAGAATTTCACGAGCGTCGTCGAGCCGCTCGACGGCGACGCGTGGCGTCTGTGGTATTCGGTCTCCGGCAAAAACGTCCCGTTCAACGTCGGCGTCGCGGAGGGTCGTCTCGGCCGGCCGATGAAACGCCACACGGCCGTGTTGAGCGAAGGCGAACCGGTTGACGCGCCGCTGGCGATTGGCAACCTGCCGCGCGACTGGCGGCCGGTTCAAGCCGTGCATGTCCCTCTTCCCCGCAACCGGCATCGTTTGTATTTTTGGGCGCACGGACCGAAGGTCGTCCGCTACTTGGCCGCCGAGAGCGACGATGGCCGGCGGTATCGGGTGCTCGACCCGCACCGGGCTTGCCTCTATCACCCCAGCGACCGCGCCGTGGACGGCCCAACAGCCGCCGCGGCGGGACTGCGCCGTCTCGCCAAGAAGGTTGCGATCCGCCCCGACAACGAACCGCCGGCGCCCGTTCGGCTCGTGTCGAACGACGCCACGAATGTTTACCGTCTGCCCGACGGCACATTCGAGATGTACTCGGTGGCGTTGATCGAGGTTCCCAAAGATGATCCGCGCTACATCGCCCACGACAACGCGGCCGGTTGGATTCGCGTGATTGACCGCTACACGAGCGGGGACGGACTCGACTGGACGGATCGCCGGCGCATCTTGGCGCCGGATGCCAACGATCCCGTGGACCTGCAGTTCTATTATTTGTCGGTGACGCACACGCCGCGCGGTCGCATCGGGATGCTCGGCCACTACCGCGTCGAGGCTCAGACAATGGACTTGGAAGTCTGTTTTTCCGCGGACGGAATCACGTGGCAGCGCAATCAGCGTCGCGCGTGGATCCCGCGCGGCAAGCCGGGCGAACCGGACAGCTACGGCATCTACGCTCCGCACGCACTGGTTTATCGCGACGGCCTCTGGCATTTGTTTTACACCGGCGTCAACGACGCCCACAACCACAAGCACTCACACGGTCCTCCAACCCGCGTCGTGATGCACGCCACCTGTGAGAACTTATGGGAGTAACCTTCGCATTCCAGATCGTCGCGCTGGCAGTCGTCGCCGCCACCTGCATGGCGGATCAAACCGATGTTGTCCCCATCAATTGGAAGCGGTTCGAGCATCGGGCGGATCCCAACGAGAGCCTCCTGCGTGCGGCGCGACCACTGTTGAATGCGGCGCGCTACAACCTGGCTTGGGCGCCATCAGGCGCCGCGAAAGTGGAGAACGGCTGGCAAAACTTCACCCAAACAGATCCGCACAACTTCACCCGTCCAGTTTGCTCGGCGTCGGTTGCGCTGGCGATTGTTCTAAAGACGGGCGTGTTTGACGAGAAGGCGGTCGGCGTCCCGCGTGAGGAGGCGCTGGCGCGAACGCTGAGGTGGATCCGGGCCGCCGCGCGGGCGCACAACCGCGAAAGCTGGCGGTATCCGTGGCAGTCGCCATTCTGGGCCGCGGACCTTGCGCAAGCCGGCTGGATGTTGTGGGACCAACTCGACAGCCAGACACAGCGCTTGTTGGCGGAGATCGTGGAGTTTGAGGCGGACCGTTTCCTCGCGCCCGACTATCGCGTGCCGTACTGGAACGGCAAGGGCGGCGACACGAAGGCCGAGGAGAACGCGTGGAACGGCACGATTCACCAGATCGCCTGCGCCATGATGCCGAAGCATCCGAACGTACCGCAATGGAAACGCATCGGCAGCGAGTTGATGATTTCCGCTTTTGCGTTGGAGGAAGACCTCAAGAGCACCGCGATCGTGGATGGGAAACCGGTCAAAGACTGGCTCCGGGGCTACAACGTCCGCGCCGATGGCGCGCTGATCAATCACCACATTCTTCATCCGGACTACATGACCTGCGTGAACTACAACCTGCACGCGCACATCGTCCAATCGCTCGCTGGCCAGACGGTTCCCGAAGCGGCCGATTTCCGCGCCGAGTTTGTCTGGCGCACGTTGGCCGCGAAGAAATGGCCGTCGCCGCCGTACCATCCGCCCGGCGGCGCGATCTATGTGCCGGGTCAGGCCGAGGTTTATTATCCGCAAGGCACCGACTGGTTCAAAGGCCGGCTCGCCATCTACTACCACTTCGACACGTGGGCGTTCGTGCTCGGCTGGGGCAAAGACCTTCCCATCCCGCCCGAAAAATGGATGCACTTGCGCGCGACCGCCATCGTGAAAAATCAGGAGCGCCACGAAGACCGCCGCATTTACGGCGCCGGCGAGTTCACCAACTTCGCGCCACGCGAACAATCTGACTTCAACAGTCTTGCCAACGCGTATCTTGCGCTCTGGCTGCACGCGCGCGGCGCGCTCAATCCCACAGGAAACTGGCTGGCCCCGTCTCACCGGTAAGCGCCAGAGGAGCCGTCGGCAAGGAGGCAGCCCGTTGTGCCACTGTGGGAAGCACGCAACGATTTCGTCTGTCGCACTGAACCGGCCTGTGAGAACTGACCACGGCTCTGCGAAGGCCGGTTTTGCGCGTCGTGAATCCGTGTAACTGTCTCAGCGAAATTCGGGGGCGATCTTGTGGGGATTGGCGGTGTGGTAGTGTGCTCAACATCAGCCCGGCGTTGCAAGATTGAAACCCACCTGCAAATCCGATATCAGAAGCCCGATGACCTTCGACAACGACATGTTGCCGGTGGAGATTGTGTTGCACCCGTCGTGGTGGCACGCGCACGCAGGCATTAGCTTTGACGAGGATTTTTTCTATCATCCGGCCAGACGCGTCGAGAGCGAACGGCGCATGGAAGCGGTGCTCTACGAACGATTCGGCCGCTACGGTCTCGGCGCCGACCGCGACCGCGATTTGCCGGTCATCGGCGCAGTCCACAACGCCGCCGGTTACCTGCTTTCGGAAATGCTCGGCTGCGAAGTCCGCTACCGGGCCGATGCGCCGCCCGACATTATCCCCGCCAACCGCGACCGACTCGATGTGGATGCCGACGCGCCGTTTCGCAGTGCAGCATTCAAACGATACGAGCGACTCCGAGACGCGCTAAAGACACGCCACGGTTACCTGCTCGGCGACATCAACTGGTCGGGCGTCCTCAACATTGCGCTGGATTTGCGCGGACAAGAGTTGTTTCTCGACATGGCGGATGCGCCGGAGCAGGTCACTTCGGCGTTCCGCAACATCGCAACGGTCATCGAACGGTTTGCCGCCGGCATCGAGGCCGAAACCGGCACCAGTTCCATCTCCGTCAATCGCACCGTGCGACATTTTCGCCGGCCGGTCTGGCTGCACTCAGAATGCTCCAATACGATGATCTCAGCGGATGACTACGAGCGGTTCCTGCTGCCGATTGACGCCGCCTGGAGCAGGCGTCACCGTCCTTTCGGCATCCATCATTGCGGCAAAGACCCGCACCGGTTCGCCGCCAGCTACGCGAAAGTGCCGCACCTCGATTTCCTCGATGTCGGCTGGGGCGGCGACATCGCCGAACTTCGCAAACATCTGCCAAAGACGTTCCTGAATCTGCGACTCGACCCCGTCAGCATCACCCAAATGACGCCCGACGAAATTCGCGCCACCATCATCCGCATGGTCGGTCAATCGGGGAATCCGTGGCTGACCGGAGTTTGCTGCATCAACATGGACCACACTGTCAGTGATGCGCAGATTGCGGCGATTTTCGAGACGGTGGGAGAACTTCGCCAGCCGTTCAAGACGAAGTCAGGTCTCGCACCGAAATAGATTCACCTCCTGGGAAGCAAGAACATGATACGAACTCTTGTCCTTTTCGTTTTCGCAGTGCGCGTTGCGCTGGCGCAATCATCCGATCGCGGCTTGTCCGCTTTTGGCGTTGTCGGTGACGGCAGGTCGGACGACGGGGCAGCGATTCAGAGGGCCGTGGACAGCGGCGCGGGAACCATTCGATTCCCGCGGGGTGTGTATCGGCTCACCCGTCCGGTGGTCATTGATCTGGACAGGACCGGCTTCACCTTGTTGGCGGGCGACGGCACGGCGCGCATCGTCATGGAAGGCGCCGGCCCGGCGTTCAAGTTTGTTGGCACGCACGGCGGCACGGCAGATCCGAAAACGGTCCAGCCCAACATTTGGGATCGCCAACGCGCGCCGATGGTGGACGGATTGGAGATTGTCGGCGCCAACCCCGAAGCCGACGGCATCGAGGCGACGGGCACGATGCAATTGACCATCAGCCGCACCACCGTGCGCGAGGCGCGTCATGGCATCCGCCTCACGACGCGCAATCGCAATGTGATCATCAGCGATTGCCATCTCTACAACAACAAGGGCGCGGGCGTATTCTACGATAACGTTGACCTCCATCAGTCCAACATCATCGGCTGCCACATCAGCTACAACGCCGGAGGCGGAGTCGTCTCGCGCGGCGGCGCCGTCCGCAATCTTCAAATCGGCGCCTGTGACATCGAAGCCAACATGTCAACCAACGGCCCGCCCGCCGCCAATGTGCTGCTCGATTGCGCGGGCGGTTCCATTGCGGAGGTAACCATTGTGGGTTGCACCCTGCAACACAGCGGGCGAGTCCCTCGTTCGGCGAACATCGTCTTTCTCGGCAAGGGCAAAGATGAGAAGACCCAGTGGGGACATCTCACGATTGCCGACAACGTGATGACCGACGTGCGCGTGAACATTCACATTCGCCACGCCCGCGGCGTTGTGATCAGCGGCAACACCTTCGGCGTCGCCTATGAGCATGATCTCCTCGTTGAAGACAGCAGCAATGTCGTCGTCGGCCCGAACAGCTTTGACCGCAATCCGCGTTATTTCGTTGGCGAAGCGTCCAGCGCGAATGGGGGCATTGTTTTCGCCGATTGCCGGGATTGCACCCTGTCCGGGCTGCGCGTCAACGGGGTCTTGCGAAAACCCGCTGCTGTGTTGCTGGAAAATGGCAGCGGATTCAACGTCGGCAACTGCGCCATCCTCGACAGCGACGGTCCTGGTCTGCTGCTGCGAAACGTCAGTCACAGCATCGTCACCGGTTGTTTGATCCGCGACAGTCGTGCCGACCGCAAACCGGCACCGTCCCTGCGCGTCGAAGGCGGAAAAGACAACGTGATTGCCAACAACCTGCTGGCGCACGGCAGCGATCCGCAACAGCCATGAAATCGGGCATCCTTCTTGCCCCGCTCTGCTGCCGAACGGTTTGTGAACAGAGACAACCTCGGGCACGCATGTATTGGTTTCCCTGAATCGCTGCCGCCCGATGCGCGTGGGCCATCCTGAAGAGTTGGAACCGCGAGACAGGCCGGGCGAATTTTGACCGGATTCGCGGCCTTCACAGGCTCGCCATTTGGCAAAGGTTATGGCAACATGCGGGTGCCGAGCGGGCTGTGAACCTATGACAAAGTTTGAACGCGGCAAAACAAGCGGTTGGTGGTTGGGTCGCATGCCCTGCTGGAGAAAGGAGCAACATGGATCGTTACATGAAAGCGGCGCTGCAAGAAGCGCAAACCGGGTTAGAAGAAGGCGGGATTCCCATTGGGGCCGTTTTGGTTCTTGATGGGGAAATGGTGGGACGAGGTCATAACCGGAGAGTGCAAAAAGGCAGCGCAATTCTCCATGCGGAGATGGATTGCTTGGAAAATGCTGGAAGGCTCAGTCCTGCCGAATACCGAAGAGCGGTGTTGTATTCCACGCTGTCCCCGTGCGACATGTGCAGCGGCGCCGTTTTGCTCTACAAAATACCGAAAGTCGTGGTCGGTGAAAACAGAACCTTCCGGGGGCCGGAAGAATATCTCAGACAGCGGGGAGTGGAGCTGGAGATTCTGAATGCCGAAGAATGCATCGCGCTGATGGAAAGATTCATTCAGGCGAACCCGGAACTCTGGAACGAAGACATTGGCGAGATCAACAAGGCTCGCTAGCAGCCGGATTGCCGACAATGCCGCTCGTTCCCGCTGGAAGGGCGTAGTGAAGGGCACAGCCGGGTGCGCAACGAAAGCGCGAGTCTCCATTCCATTTTCTCAGCGATTCCGCGAATGCTTTTCACGGCGCTTGCCCTGCGTGACCGCCACCCACTGGTCGCCCTGCTTGACGAATTCGCCGTCCTTCGAGACATGCTTCACCGGCATTCCGCGATCAAACCACCAGTGGTCCCTCTCCGCTCCCTGCTCGAAACGAATCCACTCGGTAATGAATCCTGCCGGGTCGAACAGTTCGCAGCTCAGCAGTTTGCCTTCGCGGTCGTGATACTCGCGTTGCGCGAGCTGGCCGTTCTCAAACGTGAGCCGTCGAATGGCTTCGCCAGCGGCGTTGAGGTCATGGCGCTGCGTCAGAACCCCGTTGCGATACCATTCGCGGTGAATCACTCCATCGTAACGATGCACGATTTCCCGAATCGTCCCTCCTTCCAACCAGCGCTCGCTTGTCCAAGAAAAATCGGCAGGCGGTTCCGCCAACACTTGCAGTTTTGTGGACTTCTCTATGCGCAACGGCAGCGACGGCTCGCTCTCCAAGCCCGACCATTCGACGGCCACGGCCCGGTATTCGCCCGGCTGAAGTTCAACGCTGGCCCCGGCCGCCAACAGCTTCGCGCTGACTTTGCGTCCGTCCCGAAGCAGGTGATAACCGGCGGTCTCGAAATGTTCTTCGCCGGAGATGAGTTGCGCGCCGTCGCCGGCCAGACGCAAGTATGGCCGATCAGGCCGCCGAACGACGGCCACATAAACATCCGTCTGCCGCTGTCGCAGCAGCGCCGGGTAATCGTCGCCGATGGACTTGCGCATGGCCGGTTGCGGGCCGGGCAGTTGACGCCATTGCTCATCGGTCAGGCAACGCGCCTCGAACGAGGTCACCGGCATCCCGACAGTCACCGGGCACGGGAGCGTGTCGTGCAGACAACGCGTCAAGCCTTCGAAGGTCGTCGGAGTTTTTCGACGGTAGCCCACCACTTCGCGCCGCAAAACAAGCGAGCCGGTTTCGGGGAACCCCGCAGTGGATTTCACCTGAAGCGCGTCGCCTCGCAGGGGACTGGTGACGTAGGTGAGCGGCCCGTCCTTGAGGTCGTAGTTGGAGACAAAACAAATCTTGGTGCCATCGGGACTGCCTTTGGGGTCGGCGTCGTAGATGCCGGAATCGTCTTTCACTGTTGCCGGGTAACAGATGATGGAAAGCGGCTCGATGAAATGCCACCCGTCGCCGCTGCGCAGGTCGGTGACATCGTGGTCGCCGCAAACGTACCGGCCGCTGCGACCGCACGGGCTGACATCGCCGACGCCGATGGACGAGAGAATGTGGATGTTGCTGGGAAACGGTTCGTTCCACCGGCGGCCGCGCACCAGACCGTTGCCGAGCAACAGATACTCGCCGTTGCCGATCCAGCACATGTGACACTGCTGCAACGTCGGCACAGCCATTCGTTTGTTGCGGCCATCGAGATCGTAGAACCAGCGGGTCGCGCCGAACGGCTCGCTCTTGTGGTCTTGGCGGGTGAAGAAGACCGGGTATCGCGGGTTGGGCAGCAGTTGGCTGCCGACGACCTCGCGCAGTTCCTCGACCGCGCCGCCGGGCAAGGCGATGCGCACGGTCACGAACTCCGGGGTTTGCCCACGAAATCGTTTTGCCCCGAACAACCAACGGTCGTCGTGCGTGGTTTCGCCGAGCACTTCCACGCCGGGCGCAAGTGTTTTGACCGCGCCCGTCTCCAGATCAAGCCAGCGGACTTCAACCGCTTGATCACGTTTCTCCGACCCACCCGCGATGCGAACATAAAAAAGCCAGTTCCGCGTCTTCGCCCACCTCGGATTGAACCCGCGCTCGATCAACCGCTGCTCATCCTTGTGACAATCGTAGATGAAAACCTCATTGGCCGCATCGCTGTATCTGCCGTTCAACAGGCCGTAACGGGTGTAGCAAAGGTAGCGGCCATCGGGACTCCAGCATTGGGTGTTGTGGTAGTTTGCCCAGTGGCGGATGGAGGGTTCATTGGTGATGCGCCAGACACCGAGATTGTTCCCGTTGTTCGGCGTCGAAAATACTTCCCGCCCTGCTTCCGTTTCGGCGTTCAGCGCGAGCCACGCGACGAGGAGGGCCGCTCCAATTCGTGTCGCAGGGCGGATGCCTGTCATGACTTGCGCCATTGGGCGGCGATGCGGAAGAAGTTTTGGAGCAGCAATTTGCCGTGCGGATGCTCGTCGTTGTAGTTTTCGGGATGGAACTGGGTGCCGTAGACGGGTTTGCCGCGGCGTTTCATCACCTGCACTTCACATTCGTCGGTGCGGGCCAGCAAATCGAAATCATCGGGCAACGATTTGACCTTTCCGACGTGATACTGTTGGACGACAATGGTATCGGGCAGGCCGTCAAAGAGTGGGTCGCGCTTGATAATCTGCACGGGTTGAAATCCCCATTCTTTGTAGCGGCCCGGATGATATTTCGGGTTCGGGTCTTTCTCGTCTTTGCGCAACATACGCATCAAATCCGTGTCCACGCCGTGCGCCAGCGCGATGTGCTGGTGACCGGCGCAAACACCGAGGATCGGGATGTTGCCCTCACGGATGACCGCAAAAAGGTCCTGGCACAATGGTTTGACACTGGCCGACGTGGCACCGGTCAACAGAATGGCTCGCAGATGCGGATTGGCGAAATCTTCTCGCGTCACTTCGGCGTGATGAACGACCACGCACGGCAACCCGGACAGCTCCGTCTCGATGCGACGACGGAACTCTTCCATCTTCTCGGCGTGCGTGCGTCCGCTGCCGCTGCCGCGACGCTGGGAAGCGACTGCTTCCGGCCCCTCGATGTCCACCAAGGTGACAAACGGTTGTTTCTGCTGGCGCATCACACGCGGCTCCTGGCAGACGGCGGCGACCAGTTGACGGATTCGGGCGCGAGCCGCCGCTTGCGTCTTCGGCAGTTGCCGTTCGATGTCAATGCCCGCCAGCCGGAAAAAGTTCTGCAAAATTCGTTTTCCGTCGGGATGTTCTTTGCTGAATCGTTCGGGGGCAAAGACCACGCCATACTGCGGTCGTTCGCGGTGACGGCAGACCTGCACTCGACAGGCGTCGGTGCTGGCCAGCACTTTGAACTGGGGCGGCAATTCTTTCACTTCCGACGCGTGACGCTGATACACAGTGAACGTGTCGCCAAAACCCTCAAAAATCGGGTCGCGTTCCACCACGCGCACGCTGGCGTAACCGACCTCTTTGAACCAACCGGGCATGTAGGATGGGTCGGGGTCCGACTCGCCGGGATTCAACTTTCGCATGTTGGCGACTTTGCCTCCGTAGGCGATGGCGAGAAGCCCTTGTGCGCCGCCCATACAGAGCATCGGCGCGCGACATTCGCGCAGCAGGGTAAACAATCGTTTGTCGGCCTCTGCCCCTGCCGACTTGCTGCGCGGGTACACGATCACGGCTTTCAAATTGGGGCGCGACAGGTCGGCGGCTGTCAACATCGAGGCGTGCGCCAACACGCATGGCAACCCGCCCAGTTCCAGTTCCAGTTGCAATCGCAACGACTCCAGCGCGTGGCTGCTGGGTGGACGGTCGCCGAGCGCCTTGCCTCGTTCCTCCGGGTGCTCGGTGTCCAACAGACAAATCATCTCCTCCGCGCTGGTCCGCAGAGTGGCGACACCGGGATAGATTTCCTCCAACGGACGCGGCGGAGCGGCAGCTTGCGCAGCCGACAACGCGATGAGCCAGAAAGCGAAAAAAGTCAGCGACCAGAGCCTTTCGGTTTTCATGGCAGAAACGTTTTCACAACGCCGGTGCGCTGCCAAGCGACGAAGTTTGAACAAAATGCCGGTGTTCTTGCACGAAATCAAGCGGTCCTCAGGGCTTGCTCACGCGAAAGTAGCGGACGGCAGTTTGCCCCGACGCCAGTTCGCGTACCCAAATCTCCCAGACGCCGGGTTGATCGTTGCGCGCCAAATCCAGTTTCAATTCTACCCGGCCGTCCTTCGCGCCGTAGTAGCCGGTCCATTCCGCATCACGACCGCTCGGATCGCGAATCTCCACGCGCACGGGAACGATGGCGTTCAGCGGGCGACCTTGCGGATTCACAACGGAAATCCGGCACGGCAACGACTGGCCGGGCGCCGCTTTATCAGCCGCTTCGATGAGTACGCCGGCAATCGGATCGTTCGTCACCATGAACACGCGCCCTTCGCACGGGCCAAGTTGCGATGGAATCTGAAGGCGCTTGCCGGTGCTTGTTGTCGGCACGGCGCGACCGGCGACGAGGTCATAGACGAAACCGCGCGGGCGTTCGAGCGAGAGCGTCGCTTCCGACGGCAAGCCGTTCTCCATCACCAGCCCGAACTGGCCGACGTAATCGCCAAACTCGCGTTTGTCGTTGACGACAAACAGATAATCGGTCGTGCCGTAAGCGCGACAGCGGGCAATCACATCCGGCGTGGACGAATCGCTGTAGCGGCGGTATCGGCGGTCGAGGGATTGGCGAAGCTCCATCGCTTTGGCAATGAGCGCCGCGCGATCTTCGTCCGCCTTGCGCGTCCGTGTGTAGCTCTGAATGAGGATGTCGGGCTTGATGGCCGGACAGAGCCGCTCGTCGCCGACGATGATGCCGCCCTTTTTCTGAAACTCCTTCGCTTTCGCCGCCACGGTCGCGGTCAACACGTCGCAATCGAACATCACCAGCACGCGGAATCCGTCAAGACCGCGTTGCATAATCGTCTCGTCATACACAATCTCCGGCTGCAACTGCGCCCACATCAACATCTGATAGGCATCGCCGCCCCATCCATGACCCCAGCCATACGTGCCGCGCCGGGCGAACATCTGCGCGGCGAAACTCTCCAGATATGCCACGTCACTCTTGCGGTCGGGCACCTGCATCAACGTCGGGCCAAGCGGCTCGACGACTTCTTTTACCAGCCGCCGCAACTCATGTTGGGTTTGCGGATGCGTGTAGCGGTAGGAACTCTTGCTGCCCTCCACCGGCACGAGCGACTGCCAGCCGTGATACATGATGCCTTGAATGGGGCGCGCGATCTTCGTCCAGAACGCTTCTCGCAAGTGCATCGGCGCAATGGTCGGGAAAATCCTGTCCGGATCAGTGTCTTCAAAGACCGACTTGACCGCCTTCGTGACTTCATCGCCTTTCTTGGCCGGCATGGTCTGGTTGCGATACCAAATGATCTGCGTCATCTTCATCACCCGTTGCGGATGCGTCGCGCCGCGCGCCATCGCGAACAATTCATCCGTCGCCACGCCAATGCGGATCGGGTCGGGATACGAATACGTCCACTGCGAAATCACGTCCACTGCGCCGCCGCTGCCATAGACGCTCGCCACGCGCACCGCCGGGTCATGGAACGTCCAGAGATCGTTGCGGCCCGTAGATTTCAGGCCACGATGCAACTCGGTGTTCAACCCGTTCCAGCCGTCGCCTTCTTTCCAATACCATTTCAGATAACGGTAGATGGGATGATCGTCCGGGATGATGCGGTCGGCGGGAAAATCCTTCAAGTCCTGATATTTCACACCCCATTTGGCGCTGATCTCGGCGGGGATATCCGCGCCGGTGGCTTTGCGACACGCGGCGCGGTCGTGTTCGTGATAACACAGCCCGGCGGCGTCGCGCACCTCGGTGTGCAACAAGGCCGCTTGCCATGCGGGGAACGCGCCGTAGGTCTGCGCCATGGAGGCGCCGACGTTGTAGCAGAACTGTTGCATCTCTGGAAACAGACCGCAGATGCTGGGCCGTTGCGGGTTGGTCTTGCCTGTGCGGTCAATGCGCAGGAATTCTTTCTTGTGCTCCGCCCAGCGTCCCGGCGAGAGGCTGGCGCAAATGCCAAAATCGTTTGCGAGCGCCACGTTCAGCATTCGCTTGGCTTCCGCCACATTCTCAGGATCGCCGGCAATGGTTGGTTTGCCCGCCTCGAAAATCGCGCTGTAGTCCGCGCCCATCCCCAGACAATGCGTGAACCCGATCTGTTTGAGCCGGGGCAATTCCTTCAGCACGTTGCCCGCGCCGACACCCCACATCACCACCGGCATCCGATGCGGCAACGGGCGCGGCACAATGGTCACGGGGAATGATTCCTCGCTTGTGTATGGTTTGTCGCCCGGAATGTAGATGCTGGCCTTCACCTTGTATTGACCGGGCCGCAAGGACGTGTCGAAAGGAAAATCAATCGTGTGCGTCGCCCCGGCGTCCAATTCGGGCAGCGTCACAGTCTTCTTGCCAGCGCCTTCAATCGCAAACACCGCCGTCGCCCCCTTCAGTTTCACTTGCTGCAGGTTGGTAACCGTAAACTGCAATTGCGCCGTTTTTTCCATGCGCACAAACACGTCGCGCTCCGACGCCGATGCGAACGTGGCGGCGCGAAACTCCAGCACGCCGTTACAGATACGGACCTGCGCGATGTAACCGGGGAAACCGTGATAGAGACTGCCAACCCGGTCGCCAATAGTGAGGGGATGTTTGCCGGGCGCGATGCTGCCACGATCCGGTTTCGTGGCGCCGCCGAAGACAGCGCCATCTCGATAAAACCGGCCTTCGCCGGCGCCGTTGTAGGTGAACGCAATGTGATACCACTTGCCTACTTCAAACTTTGCCGACTCCGAGTTGTACGACTCCGAACTGTCGCCGAAGCCCAATCGCATGATCAATCGCCGGTTGCCGCCGCCCTTGTCCGCCGCGCTCAACACCAACTGATAATCGGTGTCCGCCACGTATTTCTTGTCGAGCAAGAACGCGTCCGGGTAACCCTCCAACTCCTTCTTCGGTTTGATCCACATCTCCACGGTGAAGGCGCCTTTCGGGGTCAACACCGGACGATTCGCCACCACGGCGGCATGTTTTTTGTCCTCGACCGGATGACCGCGAAACGATTCCAAGCACGAACCGAACCTGTCGTCCTTGGCAATGACCGCACCCTGAAGTTTCAGGTGCAACTTGTTCGGCGACGTATCATTCGTCTCCGCGCCCGCCCGAAACTGCCAGAGACCGATGACATCCTTGCCGGTGGCGGCTGCGCCCGTGTACAGACTCTGCCACGGCTCGCACAAACGCGGCGCCGCCGTGCAGTTCGCCGCAACAAACAGCGCGACGCAAAGGAACTGTAGTTTCATGGCCGCCTCCTTACCTCTCCAGTTGCGTTTTGATGTTGGCAGCGACTTGTTCGGCAAGCTGCTTGTAACCTTCCGTTGTAAAATGGACATTTTTCGGAAGCTGTATCCCGGCGAGGCGTTTTGCCGCGAAAGCGTGCAGATCATTGATGGCCACGCCATTTTCCTTCATAATCTTTGCCGCCACGCGATTGTATTCCACCTCCGTCCCCTTTATACGACCGTCAGCGCCTTCGGGCACCGGCGTCGTGCTGCACCAAATCAGTTTCGCACCGGTCCTTTTCAATCGCGCGACGAGTTCACGCAGATTCTTTTCATAGACCGGCAGTGGATTGACCTGTTTGCCCTTGTCGGGCGTGGTAAGCTTCTTGTTCTCGTCCATGTATTTCAAGTCATGCAGGCCCCAGTTGAAATGAATCACGTCCCACTTGCCGGTGCCGAGCCACGAATCGAGCGATTCAAGCCCCTTGGTGGTATCGCCGCAGTTCGTGGGCGGACGGTGGACATTGGCCACGCCCTTGAGAAGTTCGCGGACGGGAATCGTATACCCCATTGAGATCGAATCGCCGATGAGCAAGACGCGGGGTAAACCGGGCACATCTTGGATTGGTTCCAGCGCCGGGTTGGGCGGCCTGACCCGTTTTGGCGCATGAGCCGCAGGCAGGTGGACCGGCAACAACGACACGATAGCGAGCGCGATCAGATGACGTTTCATGGCGCCGCGAGATTGTCACAACTCAGGCCACAACACAAGGCACAACGCACCCTATGGAGAAATCTCACGAGAAACTGAGTCCCGCTGCGACGGCGCCTACCGTCCGAGTCGCTTGCTGAGTTTCTGGGTCACGTCGGCTTTGAACTTGTCTATGAAACCGGTCACGTAACCGACGATGTCCAGCGAGTCATCGTGCGCCAGCGGGGTCAGGTCCATCCCGAAAATCTGCGCCGTGGTTTTGTCCACCGCGTGCGACTCCAGAAATGTGGCATTGGCTCGCCGTCGGCCCTGAGAAGCCAGATCGTAGCGTTTCCCACCGGCGATTTGCGAGTCGAAAAGCCCTTGCAGAGCGGCGGCCAGGTTTTCGTGCGCGCTGACGTCCATGAGCACCTTGTCCTCGTCGGGCAGCCAGTCCAGGTCGCGCCACGTTTCGCAGCCCCACACCTTCTGGGGACGCTGTTCGGGCTTCAGTTCGCGGATGGCCTGCAAGGTGGCCACGACCACGGCGACGTGTGTTTCGTGTTTGTCGGCGGGATTGTGCGTGTACACAATCTGCGGTCGGGTCTCGATGAGAATCTCTTTGAGGTCATTTTTCAGCGAAGTGTCTGCCGGATTCTTCACGGCGCTGCTGCTGTAATCCAGTTGGATCATCACGCCGTATCGGCCGACGACCGCAGCGGCGTTCTGTTCTTCGCGGCGCACCCTCATCATGTCGGCATCGGAGTAGTGGGCGTACGGCCCGGTGCGGGCACTACCGGCGCCATTGGTGCAGGTGACGCCTCCAAACCACAAGTCGCGGCTGTGATAACAAGTGAGAATGCCGTGCAAAGCCATGAATTCCAAATCATCCTGATGCGCGCCAATGCCGAGGTGCGTGATCCGTCGCAGCGCGTCCTCGATCTGCGCGCCGTCAGGGATAAAAATCTGCGCGGTGGGATTGGCCAGTCTCATCGTTTGACCTCCGGTAAACTGGCCGCCGCGACGGCCTGACCGACGCGACGGCTTTTTTCGTCAGGAACATGCAGTTGAATACGAGCCGCAAGATCGGGAAATTCTGCTTGGAGAACTTCTCGCGCTTTCGCAATCAGGATGTCGCCCCCTTTGCCGGTAGTGACACGGCCCAAGACCAGCATGTGATCGAAGTCGTAGAAATCGGCGTAGTGCGCGATGGTGTAGCCGAGATAGACGCCGATGGTTTCGTAAATCTTCGCCGCGCGCGGGTCATCTCTGGCCATCAGCGCCTGCACTTCTTTCAGTCGCTCTGGCAATCCCATTTCCGTCGGCAATTCGATGCCGGCGGCGGGCAGCAGCTTGTGGACGGCCTGTTGCGAGAAATATTGCGCGCCGACGCCCCGGTCGCCGCTCCATTCATCTGCGACGGCATCGGGGTTGTAGTCCACGGGCACAAACGCCAGTTCGTTGAGCCAACCGAGGATGCGACCTTTCTTGTTGATGAAGCCAGCCGCCTGGCTGGAGCCCATGGCGATGCCGAGCATCCCCTTGCTGCCGAGCGAGAGCGCCCCGGCCAGCGCGGTGACGTCGCCGTCGTTCATCACCAGAACGGGGACACGCCATTCCTTTGCGATGCGCTGGAAGATCGTTGCCGCCTGCGGGAAGAGTTTTTTCGGAACAGAACGGAACAGGGAGGCCGCGCGAATTTGGTTGTTGACGATGATGCCGGCGGAACTGCCGCCGATCGCATCCACGCGCGGCAGATGCGCAGCGGCCCGGTGCAACGCCGAAGAGATGTGGTGGTAGTGATAGTCCGGGTTCGGTTGGTTCTTCGGGTCCCACGGCATCTCTTCGGTGAAAACCGGCTCTCCATCAATGACAGCAGAGACCTTGTAGTCGCTGGCGCCGAGGTCAAACCCGATGCGGCACCCTTTGAGATGACCGCCGGCGGAGAGCTGAATCTCCTTCTCGGCAGGAACCTTTTCAGGTGTGGTGAGAACCGTCTCGAACTTCTTGCCGTAGGCGGTGCTCATCATCTCGGCGTCGAACTTCCGCACGCGAATCTTCCTGCACACCGATGCCGTCCCGCCGAGGTAGAGTCGCCACCCGCCGCGCGCCCACAGCAGGAACTTCACCGTGCGCTCGACGTAGCGAAGTGTTTCCTCGTCGGGAGAGGAGCGGACTTTGGTTTCATATCGGGTGACGCGTCCGCGCTCGCCTTCGAGGGCGATGACAAGCCGTTCCGTGGCAGTCGCGCGGTAGCGGCGGTTGAACAGGACCGGCGGTTGAAAGCCGGCATCGAGTGGTGCAGGGATGGTGTTCATGGTGTTGGGCGACGGTAGTTGACGCGGAGTGCGTCGAGACGTTTCAGGTGCCGGGTGAGGCGGGCGGAAAAATCCGCCCAGTCACGCTTCTCGGCTGGCGACCAGACAACTTCCGCCAGCGCGCACAGGCGCGGGAACGCCATGTACTCGGCATGTTGTGGACTCGAAATATACTCGGTCCAAAGGTTCGCTTGCGCGCCGAGGATGTGCCGGTGAAACTCAGGGGCAAGCTTCGACGGAATCGGCTCGAACGAGTACACCTTCGACAACGGCAGGAACCCGCCGATGGCTTTCGGCTCGGCGGTTTTCTCCTGCGACTGGTAGTAATCCAGGTAGCAATGGGTCGTGGGGGACATGACGACGTCGTGTCCTGCTGTTGCCGCCTCCACCGCGCCTCCTTTCCAATCCATCACGGCAGCGTTCGGAGCCAGACCGCCTTCGCGGATTTCGCTCCAGCCGATGAGACGACGGCCCCGGGCGGTGAGGTGTTTCTCGATGCGACGAATGAAGTAACTCTGCAGTTCGCGCTCGTCTTGCAAGCCCTCGGCTTTGATCCGCGCCTGGCATTTCGGGCAGACTTTCCAGCGATCCTTGGGACATTCGTCGCCGCCGATGTGGATGAAAGGCGACGGAAAAATCGCCATCACTTCGTCGAGCACGTTCTGGAGAAACTCGAACGTCTTCTCGTTGCCAGCGCAGAACACGTCGCGTTCGATCCCCCACGTGGTGCGGACACGAAACGGGCCACCGGTGCAGGAGAATTCCGGATACGCGGCGAGGGCAGCCAGAGAATGGCCGGGCATCTCGATTTCGGGCACGATGGTGATCTGCCGTGCGGCGGCGTAGGCGACGAGGTCGCGCAGTTCAGTCTGCGTGTAGTAGCCGCCGTAGCGTTGCGCGTCGCCACAGGTTTCGGCACGCCGGGAGCCGACGCGAGTCAATTTCGGGTATCGCTGGATCTGGACGCGCCAGCCCTGGTCGTCGGTGAGGTGAAGCTGCAGGACGTTGAGTTTGTGAAATGCCAGAAGGTCAATGTAACGTTTTAGAAATTCTTTGGGGAAGAAGTGCCGAGCCACATCGAGCAGGGCGCCGCGCCATTGGAACCGGGGACGGTCTTCGATGTGAACGCAGGGAATCGGGCCGGGCAACAATTGCCGAAGCGTTTGTTGGCCGTAGAAAATTCCGGCGGGACCAGAGGCGCAAATCGTAACGCGATCGGTTGTGACCGTGAGTTCGTAGCCTTCGGGGCCGAGAGCGGGGTTGGCGTCCCTGCTCGTCAATCTGAGCTTGCGGCCGAGGTCGTTGAGGGTTCGCAACGGGCGGCTGGACTGAAAGTAGCCGGGCCGCACTTCCAACGTGGCAGGCTGTGGAAGGATGGCAACCGTCATGGCGAGGAACAGGGTTGTGCCCGTTGTCTTCATGAACGCAACGCACGATACATGAATTAGCAGCAGATATTCAACAGGATTTTCGACATTGCATCGCGCGCGGCGACACGGTACAAGGAAAGGCGTGATCACGCAGGAGCAGATCGCAAGGAAGCTCGGCGTCTCCCGGCAACTGGTGACGTTTGCGCTGGCGGGCTATCCGCAGGTTTCGGAAGCCTCGCGTAAACGGATTTTGGCGACGGCGGCAGAAATGGGTTACCGCGCGAATCCGCACGCGCGGGCGCTGAAACGGGGGCGAACGGGGATCGTGGCGTTGTGGATGCCCGACCAGATTTCATCGCACTACAACCACGTGGCGCGTGAAATGAATCGCCTTGTGAAACAGGCGCGACATGAGTTGATCCTCAGCACCGTGGGGTCGGCGGAGTCCGAGGAGGTCTTGTCGCACGTGCCGGTCGATGGTGTGTTTGCCGTGGATACGGCGGCGCAGGCAAGCGCCTATTTGAGTTCGCCGCAGGCGCAGGCGGCGCCCCTGATCAACGTGGGCGCGCAGCGTTGCAAGAACGCGGACAATGTGTTGGTGGATCTGGCTGCGGGCACGCGCGAAGTGATGGCGCATTTGTTCGAGTGCGGGTTCCGACGGATTGCGCACATGACGTACGTGCGCGACGAGCGGCTGAAAGAGGCGCGCCGCACGGAGTATCTCAAGGCCATGCGCGCGGCGGGTTTGACGCCGGAATTCATCTACTACCCTCTTTCCGAACAACAGCGGCCCATCGTGCGGCAGTTGATTCAGGATTATGTGCGCGATCATGGTTGTCCGGAAGCGATTTTCTGCCACTCCGACGACGTGGCCATCGGCGTGTATCGCGGGTTGTGCGATGCGGGAATGCGAACGGCGCTGGTCGGCTGCGACGGAATTCCCGATACGGAGTATTTGGAGTGCCCGCTGACCACCCTGGTGCAGCCGGTGGTGGCGATGTGCGCCAGTGCGTGGCAACTGTTCCAGCTCCGGCAGCAACACCCCCGCTCGAAACGTCAGGAAGTCGTTTTGAAACCGAAACTGGAAATCCGCCAATCCACATGCCGCGGGAAATCCTGAAAGGCTCGTCATGACCCATTTCCACTGGTTGTTGGACGGCAGCATCGTGGGGACTTATCTGTTGCTCACCATGGTGGCCGGCATCATGGTGCGCAAATACGTCGGCAAGGTTGAGGACTTTATCGTGGCGGGCCGCGAGATGAATGTGTATCTCGGCATCGCGTCGCTGGCGGCCACAGAGTTTGGAATTGTGACCTGCATGTACACGGCGCAGGCGGGATACACGCGCGGTTTTGCCGGAGCGATTCCGGGCATCTGCAATGCCATCGCGATGTTTGTGATTGGCTACACGGGTTTTTGTGTGACGAAGCTGCGCGATTCGGGCGCAATGACCGTGCCGGAATTATTCGAGAAGCGGTTTGGCAGATTCGTCCGCTGGCTGTCCGGCGTGGTCATCGTTCTGGGCGGCCTGCTGAACATGGGGGTGTTTCTGCGGGTGGGTGGCCAGTTTCTGGTAGTCTGTTGCGGAATGAACCTCAAGTATCTGGAACTGGCCATGACGGCGATGCTTATCGGCGTGGCGGTTTACACGATCATGGGCGGAATGCTGTCGGTGTTGGTGACCGATTTCCTGCAGTTTGTCGTGATGAGCATGGGGCTGCTGGTGGTCACGTTTCTGGTGTTGAACAAGGTTGGATGGGACACGCTGGTCCACGCGGTGCAGAGCCGCATCGGAGACGGCGGTTTCAATCCGTTCATTCATCAAGACCTCGGATGGTCGTTTGTCTTGTCCAACCTGCTGACCAACACGGCAGCGGTGTTGACGTGGCAGACGTGTGTGTCGCGGTTTTTGGCGGCGAAAGACAGCAAGACCGGCCGGAAAGTTTACACCGGCACGGCGTTCTTCTTTGTATGTCGGTGGGTCATTCCCGGCATCTGGGGAATTGCGGCGCTGGCATCAGTGGCGCCGGAGGTGTTGGCGCCGATTGGGTTGCAGTTCGGAGAAAAAGACAGCTCGCTGTTTGCGATGCCCTACCTGCTCAGTCAACTGGTGCCGGCAGGGATGATGGGGCTGCTCGTGGCCGCAATGTTGGCTGCCGACATGTCCACCGATTCTTCTTACATGCTCACCTGGGGAAGTGTCATCTACAATGACATCTTGGCACCGTTCCGCAAGACCGCCTGGTCGCACAAGAAAGGGCTGTTCTGGAACCGCTGCATCGTGGCGTTGATCGGGCTGTTCCTGTTGTTCTGGGGTCTGTGGTACAAGCTGGAGGGCAATCTCTGGGAGTATCTCCAAATCACCGGCACGATCTATCTGGCGAGCATGTCGGTGCTGTTGATTGCCTGCTGCTACTGGAAACGCGCCAACAACTGGGGCGCCATCGCAGCCATCATCGTCGGCGCCGTGCTACCGGTGCTTTCGTTGACGCTGAACCTTTTCGTTCAGGTGCCCGTGCTGGACGAAGCCGGACAAGTGA
>Ga0272448_1002606_pt1 | contig 22311 bp, 15 predicted proteins | sample YNPCB0191_FD_202220 | JGI IMG/M metagenome (GOLD analysis project Ga0272448, IMG submission 202220) | Hot spring sediment microbial communities from Yellowstone National Park, WY, United States - YNP-CB-019-1 | ecosystem: Environmental > Aquatic > Thermal springs > Hot (42-90C) > Sediment... | reverse complement strand
AATTGTCTGTGCAATTTAAAGAAAATGGCCAAAATATTGGATGATATACCGGTACAGTAGCTCCTCCATAATCATAACGCACAGTCCATCCTCCATTAAAAGTTAAAGAAACATTTTGGCTAGATGGTAGTTTAAATACCGCCAATCTATTTGCTAAAACTTGGGTTTGAGTTATATTTCCATTTACAACAAGCGATGCTCTAGCCCCAAATACAACTTGTTCATCGGCAACTGGAGTCTTTGAACTAGTAGCCCTTACGGTAATTTGGTTTTGGTTTCCACGAACACTAATATTACTTCTGTAATTGGCCATTTGGAACGCTCCATAATTTTCACCTACATCCAATGGAACAAATCCAATTCTATTATGACTTGCATCCATTGAAATTTGACCACCCCCTTGTCCTGAGGGATTAACGTATATTACATCGTTTCCTAATCTTAAAAAACAATTAATATCGCCTGAAGAATATATAAATACTTTAATACTCCCCATTTTTCAACCACGGGTTATATAAATATAAGTTTTTTTATGATGATGATCATGTGTTGATTGGGCTACTCCCTATTTCCCCAACCACTGCTTTCTTGATTCATTTTTACTTAGGTTACAGTCAAATAATGGCATTTGAAACCAGATAACCAGATCAAAATTAATCATCTAAATGGTATTTTTCAAATTTTCTGGCTGAAATTTTGCCCCTCTTCAGTCTGCACCAGTTTTGATATTGATTACTTCATGACGGCACCCCCGGAGGCTTTTTTCGATGAATAGAACAGGGTGGATCAGGTTCATTCACAATGCTCATTCGTTTCGGGCACATCGGAAATTACCATCTTCCCTCGAACAATTCTGTCTTTTATTTCCTATAACATATCCCGGAACAGGGATGTTTATTAAATTTAACCATTTATTTTCCCTATGCCTAAACTGCATTGTATTCTTCTTTTTATGGTTCTTGCTACCGGGTGCGGAAAGGAAAAGGACGATCCGGTTTTTTCGTCTGCCCTGGAAGAACAGGTGCTGGAGCAGGTGAATCTGCACCGCAGCCAGATGGGGCTTGCCCCGCTTTCGCTTCACCCTTCCCTGAGCAGGCTGGCACGAAACCATTCGGGAAATATGGCTTTGCAAAAAGTACCTTTCGGGCATGACGGATTTTCTTCGCGCGCCGACTGGATCAGCAAAAACCTGGGAAGCGGCAGCATCGGTGAAAATGTTGCCATGAGCAGTGACGATGCTGTCTATACCGTGCAGTCGTTGTGGCTCACATCCCCGGGGCACAAAGCCAACATCGAAGGCCAGTTTACCAGCACCGGTATCGGAGTCGCCAAAGGAACCGACGGATACTGGTATTATACCCAGATATTTTATCAACCTCAATAAATCCTGTTGCCATATGGAATACCGCATTGAACACGACACCATGGGCGAAGTAAAGGTGCCTGCCGACAAATACTGGGGTGCCCAAACCCAGCGTTCAGTCAACAACTTTAAAATCGGGGACCAGAAAATGGCCCGCGAAATCATCATGGCATTTGCCTATCTCAAGAAGGCAGCCGCTCTCACCAACCTTGACCTCGGCGTGTTGCCGCGCGAAAAAGCCGACCTCATCTGCCGGGTATGCGACGAAATCCTTGAAGGAAAGCTGGATGACCAGTTTCCTCTTGTTGTGTGGCAAACCGGATCGGGAACCCAGACCAACATGAACCTCAATGAAGTAATTGCCAACCGCGCCCATGTGCTCATGGGCAACAAACTGGGGGAGGGAAAGACCTTTCTGCATCCCAACGACGACGTGAACAAATCCCAGTCATCAAACGACACCTTCCCTACGGCCATGCACATTGCCGCATATAAGATGCTCACCGAAAAAACCATTCCGGGAATTGAACTGTTGCGCAACACCCTGCACGCCAAGTCACAGGCCTTTATGGACATTGTGAAAATAGGCCGTACCCATTTTATGGATGCTACCCCCCTTACTCTGGGTCAGGAGTTCTCGGGCTATGTTTCTCAGATTGACCACGGCCTCAGGGCTCTGCGCAATACCCTTCCCCATCTTTCCGAGCTGGCCCTGGGCGGAACGGCCGTCGGAACCGGCATCAACGCCCCGAAAGGATACGCCGAAAAAGTAGCCGCCAAAATAGCTGAGCTTACCGGCCTGCCTTTTGTTACGGCCGAAAACAAATTCGAATCGCTGGCCGCCCATGATGCCCTGGTAGAAACTTCCGGAGCACTGAAGCAACTGGCCGTCAGCCTGATGAAAATCGGCAACGACCTGCGCGTGCTCGCTTCAGGCCCACGCAGCGGCATCGGCGAAATCCTGATCCCCGAAAATGAACCGGGTTCCTCCATCATGCCGGGCAAGGTTAACCCTACCCAGATCGAAGCCCTCACCATGGTATGCGCCCAGGTCATAGGCAACGACTCGGCCATTACCGTCGGCGGCATGCTGGGCCATTTTGAACTGAACGTCTTTAAACCGCTCATGATTACCAACCTCCTCCATTCAGCCCGTCTGCTGGGCGACGCCTGCGTTTCATTTACCAGAAACTGCGCGGCCGGAATCGAACCTAACTACCCGGTTATACAAAAACATCTCGAAAATTCCCTTATGCTCGTCACAGCCCTGAACCCCCATATTGGTTACGAAAACGCCGCCAAAATTGCCAAAAAGGCACATAAGGAAGGAAAAAACCTCCGGCAGGCCGCCATTGAACTGGGCCTTGTAACCGATGAGCAGTTTACCCAGTGGGTCGACCCGAAAAAAATGGTCTGAACAATTCCTTTTTTCGTCGGAAAACTGCTTCACCGGCGCTGTAATTACCAAAGCAACAGCCGGTAATATGTTGGACGGCATTGTTTAGTGGCGATTTTACCCTATTTTTGCCGCGCACTTTCAGCTGAACATTATGCCTCAGGAAAAACTGTTTCAGGAATTCCCGCCAATCTCCACGGCCGAATGGGAAGAAATCATCCGTAGCGAACTCAAGGGCGCTGATTACGAAAAAAAACTGATCTGGAAAACCAGGGAAGGATTTAACGTAAAGCCATACTATCGTTCTGAAGATCTGGACGGCCTGACCTTTTACAGGTCGCTTCCCGGAGAATTTCCTTTTGTACGGGGTAATTCCCCTGAATACAAAGGATGGAAAATCCGCCAGAACATCTGGGTTGACAATCCGTCGGAAGCAAATGCCCGGGCCACAGCCCTGCTTTCAGGCGGTGTCGATTCCCTTTGTTTCTGTTTCTCGAAGGATGCCATAACCCGCTTCCTGAACCGCGAATCGTTCAGCCTCCTGCTCAGAAACCTTCCTCTTACCACCATCGAGCTTCATTTTGCGGTTCAGGACCACACCCGGGACGCCCTTACCCTTCTCAAGGAATTTGCCCTGGATAACCACATTGACCATCGCGAAATTCATGGCACGTTCGATTTCAACGTCCTGGGCAACCTTACACTTACAGGAAAATTTGTCGAATCGGAGGCCGGCGACTGGTCAAGGCTCATCATGGCTGTCCAGAAGGCAGAGAAACATTTTCCGGGAGTGAAGACAATCGGAATTGACGGCAGTATTTTCCGCAATGCAGGTTCGCTCATAGTGCAGGAACTGGCTTTCAGCCTTTCGATGGCCTGCGAATACCTGTCCGTCCTCACCTCCAAAGGCGTAAGTGCCGGAGAAGTACTGCGAAACCTTCATTTCACCTTTTCCACCGGCCCTGTTTATTTTCTGGAGATAGCCAAGCTGAGGGCGGCCCGCATGCTCTGGGCGCTCATCAGCCGCGAATGGGATAAACCGTCAGGTTCCGGCGAACGAATGTACCTTCATTCCCGTTCGCTCCTCTGGAACAAAACGATTTACGACCCTTACGTCAACATGCTCCGGAACACCACCGAAGCCATGGCCGCCGTTATCGGCGGCTGTGATTCCCTCACCATCCTTCCGTTTGATGCATGCTACCGCACGCCCGATGATTTCTCCGAACGGATGGCCCGGAATGTTCAGCTCATTCTGAAAGAAGAAGCATCGTTCGGAAAAGTTGCCGATCCCGCCGCTGGCTCCTGGTTTATTGAAAACCTTACCAGCCTTCTGGCCGAATCTGCCCTTGAGCTGTTCAAGGCAACGGAAGCGCGCGGAGGGTATCTGGCCTGCCTGAAGAGCGGTTTTATCCAGGATCAGATAGCCGAAGCGGCCGGCCAGTACACATCAGCCCTTTCAGCCCGTAAGGAAGTGCTGGTTGGCACAAACCAGTACCCTGATGCAGGGGAACAGGTGCTCAACACCATTTCTGAAGAAATTGCCTTTCCGCGGCCCAGGTCCAATCACTCCGCCGTAAGGCCTCTTCCTTCCTACCGCGCCGCAGAAGAATTTGAGAAGATGCGGCTGGCAACCGAGAAATCCGGTTCCCTGCCCGTGGTATTTCTGCTATCAACCGGCGACCTGGCCATGCGCCTTGCCCGGGCGAACTTTTCAGCCAACTTCTTCGCCGCCGCCGGCTTCCGTATTGTGAACAACGCCGCCTTCGACAATGTAAGGGATGGCATCGATGCCGCCCTGAAAGCTTCAGCCAGCATTATCGTTCTTTGCAGCAGTGATGAGGAATACGCCCGGCTTGCTCCCGAGGCTCAGGAATACCTTGCCTCTCTAACACCAGACCCGGCTAACCGCCCCCTGCTGGTTGTTGCCGGCGCTCCTCCCTGTATGGATGACCTGCGGGCCAAAGGAATCACCCGTTTTATACACGTCCGTTCCAATCTACTTGAAACCCTTATCCAGTTTCAATCCGAACTGGGAATCATTTAAATCTGAACGTATGCGACCTGATTTCAGCCATCTTTCCCTCAAAGGATTCGACACCGGAACACACAAAGCGCCTTCTGCACAGGCCCTCTGGAAAACACCGGAAAACATTGCGGTGAAAAGCCTCTATACCGAAAACGACATGGCACAACTCGAACACCTCGGATACGCCGCAGGACTTCCTCCCTTTCTCCGGGGCCCTTACGGAACAATGTACATTCTGAAACCATGGACCATACGACAGTATGCCGGTTTTTCAACCGCCGAGGAATCGAACGCCTTTTACCGGCGCAACCTGGCAGCCGGCCAGAAAGGCCTTTCCGTAGCATTCGACCTGGCTACCCACCGGGGATATGATTCCGACCACGAACGGGTTGTCGGCGATGTCGGAAAAGCCGGCGTGGCCATTGATTCGGTACTTGACATGAAAATTCTCTTCGACGGCATTCCCCTCGATAAAATATCGGTTTCCATGACCATGAACGGAGCCGTGCTTCCCGTCATGGCATTCTACATTGTCACCGCACTCGAACAGGGAGTAAAACCCGAACAGCTCAGCGGCACTATCCAGAACGATATTCTCAAGGAATTTATGGTGCGCAATACCTATATCTATCCGCCCGATGCCTCCATGCGGATTATTGCCGATATTTTCCGGTACACGTCGAAACACATGCCCAAATTCAATTCCATCAGCATCTCGGGGTATCATATGCAGGAAGCCGGGGCTACTGCCGACCTGGAACTGGCCTATACCCTTGCTGACGGACTGGAATACATTCGTACCGGCCTTCAGGCAGGAATTGACATTGATGATTTTGCCCCGAGGCTTTCCTTCTTTTTTGCCATCGGGATGAACCATTTTATGGAAATTGCCAAGCTTCGTGCGGCCCGGCTCCTGTGGGCCAAAATTGTGCGCGGGTTCAACCCGAAGAATCCCAGATCAATGGCTTTGCGCACCCACTGTCAGACCTCAGGCTGGAGCCTTACCGAGCAGGATCCCTACAACAACGTTGCCCGTACCTGTATTGAAGCCTTGGCGGCCGCTCTTGGCCATACCCAGAGCCTCCACACCAACGCCCTTGACGAAGCCATTGCCCTGCCAACCGATTTTTCGGCCCGCATTGCCCGCAATACCCAGATTTACCTCCAGGAAGAAACCGGCATCACCCGGGTAGTCGACCCCTGGGGCGGTTCGTGGTACGTGGAATCACTGACGCATGAACTGGTGCAGCGCGCCTGGAATCTGATTACCGAAATCGAAGAACTGGGCGGAATGGCAAAAGCCATTGAAGCCGGCATACCCAAAATGCGCATCGAGGAAGCCGCCGCCCGCCGGCAGGCCCGCATCGACTCAGGCCAGGACATCATTGTCGGCCTTAACAAATACCAGGCTCCTTCCCGGGAACCCATGTCCATACTCGAAGTGGACAACTCGGCCGTACTGGAAGCTCAGCTCCGCCGCCTGAAAAAACTTAAGGCCGAACGAAACCAGGCTGAGGTTGAACAGGCGCTGAACCAGATTACCCGCTGCATGGAAACCGGCGAAGGAAACCTGCTGGAACTCTCTGTTACAGCCGCACAAAAAATGGCCACACTGGGAGAAATCTCCATGGCAATTGAAAAAGTTACCGGTAGATACAAAGCCATGACCAAATCAGTTTCAGGGATCTATTCTTCGGAAGCCAGAGAAGATCCAAAATTCATCAAAGCACGTGAACTGACAGCCCTTTTTGCCGAAAAAGAAGGGCGCCAGCCCCGCATCCTGATTGCCAAAATGGGGCAGGACGGGCACGACCGCGGGGCGAGGGTCGTCGCTTCCGGCTATGCCGATATAGGATTCGATGTGGATATTGGCCCGCTCTTCCAGACGCCGGCCGAAACTGCCCGTCAGGCCGTTGAAAACGACGTCCATGTGGTGGGCGTCTCCAGCCTGGCCGGTGCCCACAAAACCCTGATACCGCAACTGATTGAAGAACTCAGGAAAGCCGGCCGCGAGGATATTCTTGTCGTTGCCGGCGGCGTCATCCCGGCTCAGGATTACCAGTACCTTTTCGATAAAGGCGTGGCGGCCATCTTTGGCCCGGGTACGCCCGTTTCAGAAGCCGCTGTCAAAATTCTCGAAATCCTTCTGAGCCATTTTGAGTAGCTGCCGGGGGAATGTTTCAAAACTTCGTTTTCCGACATCCCCGAAGAAAAATTTATAAATCAGGGTTAACCCCCCTGAAACAAAGTGAAAACAATCATTGGGGCACAGGGGGCATTTTATATACTTAATGTGGGTTTAGGAAATATTCATTACTTTTAATCCCGAAAATGCCTATGCAACAATTCGTCAGTCGCTTCGTCAATTTATAAACAACTTCATCATGGAAAACAATACGATTCAAAAAACCAGTGCAGGGCAGGGCCTCGGTATTGCCGGTCTGGTGCTGGGCATTATTTCCCTTCCCCTGGCGTTTATCCCCTGCATCAACGTTTTTGCAGCCCTGGTTGCTGTCGTTGGCCTGATCCTGAGTGCCATCGGATTTTCGCAGGCCCGTAAACTCAATGGCGCAACCGGCCTGAATCTCGCAGGCCTTATTCTTTCCTCCCTGGCCGTACTGGTTATCCTCCTCTGGATTCTTGTCTTTGCCCGCATCTTCAGCCGCGAAGGGGACTTCCGCAGGGAATTCGACAGAGCCTTTCGCCACGACATACGTAAGGAAACGTTCGAAAATATTGATAAAATTTCCAGGGATCTGGACAAGGATCTTGAACGCGAACTGCAGGAACTGGAAGCAGATACCACCATGCCCGGTTCCGCTTTGTCTGCCGAAGAGTTTGATGCCTTACTCAAGGATTATGAAAGCCTGATCAACGAATACATCAAACTGGCAGAAAAATCAAAACGGAATGATATTTCGGCCGTGTCGGCTTTTGCGCGCATTACCGCCAAAGCGGCTACGGTAAGCGCACGTCTGGCCCTCGCCGCACCGGAAATGTCAGAAGAACAGGTGAAAAAATTCGATGAACTGCAGAAACGCTATGAAGAAGCGCTTAAAAAAGCTTCAGAAAAATAACCGTGCCCCCTTCTGCCCTTTCTTCATACAGTAAAATCAACATTATCCTGCTCATTGTCCTCACAGGAGTGCTCGCGTATTCCGCCATTTTCCCCCCGGCTCCCGATACCCATCCCATTCCTTGCATTCACGAACAGTTGACCGGACAACCCTGCCCCACATGCGGGCTTTCGCGGAGTTTTTCGTCCATGATCCGGCTCGACTTTTTACGGGCAGAACAGTGGAATCCCTTTGGCCCACGTCTTTTTCTCTTCTTCTTCGTGCAGTGGATTTTTCGTATTGTCTTTCTGATTCTTGCCCTCCGGCTCAGGCTTCATGAGAAAACGGTCATAACGACCGATATCGTCCTGTCGGCAGGAATTTTCTTTTATGCTTACATACCCCTTATCCGAACCCTGTTTCGCTTCTGAACAGATTAGCTGACCGGCGCCCCCCTGAATCCCTTTTCCGTTTTCACAACCTTCCCTTCGCGCACATACGCATCATGCTGAAAAAGCAAACGGTAGCCTTTCTCCGAAGCTTCAGACAAAAAAGCTTCCTTCTCCTGAAGCGTCAGCAAAGGCCTGGTATCGTACCCGCAGACCCAGCTGAGAGGAATATGGGCCATAAAGGGCAGTAAGTCCGATACAAAGACCATTGTTTCCTTCCCGTCCGACAAAAAAGGCACCAGCAAACCGGCAGTATGGCCGTGAAACATCCTTAGCGAAAATCCGGGGACAAATTCCCCTTCCTTCTCAATGAACTCAAGACGGCCAGCTTCATGTAGCGGCAGGAAGTTTTCCGGCCGGTAGGAAGGCCGTTCCCGCACATTGGGGTGAACAGCCCACTCCCATTGCTGTCGGCTCACATAATACCGGGCATTGGGAAAAGCCGGCACCAGATTCCCCTGCGCATCATAAACAACCGCACCCCCGCAATGATCAAAATGCAGATGCGTCAGAACAACATCCGTAATATCTTCCGGCATCAGGCCCTGTTCCTTCAGCGAACCCTGCAGGGTTGCCTCCCCGTTCAGATAATAATGGCTGAAAAACTTTTCATCCTGCTTGTTCCCTATGCCGGTATCAACCAGAATCTTCCGGGTTCCTGCTTCTACCAGCAGGGAACGCATGGCCATGTTGCACAGATTCTGGTCATTGGCTTTGTACTGCACACTCCATAACGACCTGGGAACAACGCCGAAAATGGCTCCTCCGTCCAGCATAAAATTCCCTGTTTCCAGCAGGGTTATTTTCATATTTTCCATTCGGTCAAAAGATTGCGTGATGGTTTTACTTCGAGTTCTTGTTTTGGCAAAAATAACATGCACCATCCGGCAGTGAATAACGTTTTATTTTCCGTAATGTTCAGATGCAACAAGGGAAAAGATACTACTTTTGAAGCCAAAATCAGGAACCGATGAACCAGTTGCCCCGCATCCATTTTATTGCCATAGGAGGAAGTATTATGCACAGCCTGGCCATTAACCTGCATCTGCGGGGATATACTGTCACTGGGTCTGACGACGAAATATTCGAACCATCGCGAAGCGACCTCCTGCGGCATGGGCTTCTGCCGCAAGAACAGGGCTGGTTCCCTGAAAAGATTCACCGCGGCCTCGATGCCGTTATTCTCGGCATGCACGCACGGAAAGACAACCCCGAACTTCAGGAAGCAATCCGCATCGGTGTCCCGGTTTTTTCATTCCCGGAATATTTCTACCGCCAGACCCAAAAGGCAAAACGTATTGTCATTGCCGGAAGCCATGGTAAAACTACCATAACTGCCATGGTGATGCATGCATTGCGGACGGAAGGAATCGTTTTCAGTTACCTGATCGGTTCCCATGTTCCCGGATTTGAGCACCAGGTATGGATTGAGCCGGAAGCTGAGCTGGCAGTGATGGAAGGAGATGAATACCTGAGTTCCCCTCTTGATAACCGGCCGAAATTCCTTCACTATCATCCCCATATTGCCCTGATCAGCGGAATTGCCTGGGACCATATGAACGTATTTCCCCGGTTCGAAGAGTATGTGAATGCCTTTGCCACGCTTATACAAAATATAGAACCTGCCGGAACCCTCGTTTTTTGCGATGATGACGAAAACCTGCGGCAGGTTTCCTCTTCGTTGCGACCTGACCTGAAAAAGATCCCGTACAATACCCTCCCTTATCGTATGGTTCAGGGAAAAACCATCATCCAGCATGCCGCCCGGTCATTTGAAACGGAACTCTTTGGCCGGCACATGATGCAAAATATGTCCGGAGCCATGCTGGTAGCTCAGGAAGCCGGCATCAGCCCCGGCAATTTCCTCGCATCCATGCAAACCTTCAGGGGCGCGGCAAAAAGACTGCAGAAAGTGTATGACAATACAAAGTTTACGGTTTTTATGGATTTCGCCCACGCTCCTTCCAAGGTAAAAGCATCTGTTGCCGCGGTAAAAGAATACGACCCGGGCCGGAAAGTAATTGCCTGCCTGGAGTTGCATACCTATAGCAGTCTGAATAAGGCCTTTCTTCCCCTCTACAGGGGAACGCTGGATGAAGCCGACTTTCCTGTGGTCTTTTACAGCCCTTCAGCCCTTGAACACAAGAAGATGCCCGAACTCTCAGCCGATGATGTGTACGATGCGTTTCAATGCCCGCAACTGAAAGTATTTACCCAAGCCAGCCGCCTGGAAGACTACCTGCTTTCCCATGCAGATAATGGGTTTACACTTCTGCTCATGTCGTCAGGCAACTGGGGAGGAATGGAGGCGGACAAACTTATTAATAAGATTATCAACAAGTTAAACCTCTGAAACCAAAAATTTTCGGCAAGGTGCTTGCAGAAAAAGAAAAAAATGTACCTTTGCACGCCCAAAGTTCTTTATACATAATGGCCCGTTCGTCTAGGGGTTAGGACGTCAGGTTTTCATCCTGGTAACAGGGGTTCGATTCCCCTACGGGCTACATGTTCACAAGCAAACCCTGCTCATACGGCAGGGTTTTTTGTTGTTGACCTATTGACAGCTGGTTGGGCCAACCGGCCAGCATTCATTCCGGGAATATCAAAAGACAAAGTTCTGAAATTTGGTTTATATAATGCCACAAAAACAGCCCTGAAAGGGCGATATTATTGCAGAATAAAGCCAGAGAAGAAAATCCGGAGCCCCGAAGGGGCGATATTATAAGCTATTTGATAGATTTTCATAATGCCACCCCTTCGGGGTTCCAATACATTCTCCTTATACGGTTTTCTACAATAATGCCATATCTTCGGGATTGGATAAGTATTGTATAACATTTCAAAATATGAATCAAGACGATGTAGTGCTAGTCGGGATAATACATAGAAGGAGTGAAGCAAACTGAGGTGTTGCAGGCTGAATTGCAAAGCCGGCATCCGGGCAAATCCCGCTGAAACGAAGTGAAAGCGGCCCTTGCGGCACATTGCGAATAATCCAATTCGCAATGTGGATTTATCATAAGCAGATTGGAAAATTTTTGTACATTTACGCCGCAAAAATCTGCTGCACAACATAAATCAGAGGGAACGCAAGGCGCCGTAATGAACTTAAAATCAATTGATAGCCAGGAAAGAAAAACTTTTAAATCCGACCAAAGCACCTGACTTCAGCAATCAAAACATGGCGAAGAATCACATATGCAGCTCAACGGAACCCGGCAGGAGAGACCGGCGCACTGAGAGGCTATGTTTCCGGCACACTGCATAAAACCAGCAAAGCAAAAAAGGTTTCAGCATGGATATAAACGGAAAAATCTTCCAGGAGTTTCTGGCACGCAATGAACGCTATGCCCAGCAGTTTACGCGGGAGGCAGCCAAGACACAGCATGCCAAGGGTAAGCTTACCGCCCATGAACGGATCAGCCTTCTCTTTGATCAGGGCACATTTGAGGAGATTGACGCCTTTTCTTTATCGGCCGACGCAGGCTTTGGAAAATCCATTAAGGCATTTGGCGACGGCGTGGTGATAGGACATGGAAAAATCAACGGCCGGCTGGCTTTCTGCTATGCCCAGGACTTCACCATCATGGGAGGGTCGCTCGGGTCAGTGCACGCCCGGAAAATTCAAAAAGTGCAAGATTTAGCCCTTAAAACCGGCACCCCCCTCATCGGCCTCATTGACTCAGGAGGGGCCCGGATTCAGGAAGGAATCGCCAGCCTGGCTGGCTATGCAGGCATCTTCTACCGCAATGTTCAGTCCTCAGGCGTCATCCCTCAGATATCAGTTATTATGGGGCCTGCGGCAGGAGGCGCTGTCTATTCACCGGCTATTACCGATTTTGTGTTCATGACCAACAAAACCAGCTACATGTTTGTTACCGGTCCGAATGTGGTGAAAGAGGTGCTCAACGAAGATGTTACATTTGAAGATCTGGGCGGAGCAATGATTCACGCACGGAAAAGCGGAGTAGCCCATTTTGTTTATGATGATGAAGAAAACACCATCCTGGGTGTAAAAAGGCTCCTGTCCTACCTTCCATCCAACAACATGGAAGATCCCCCGTTTGCCGATACCGAAGATCTGGGCTTCCGCAGGGAGGAAAAACTCCGCGCACTGATCCCTGACGACCCGAATAAGGCCTATGATGTGAAAGATATAATCAGACTGATTGTCGATAAGGGGCGCTTTTTTGAAGTTGCTGAATACTTTGCTGAAAATGTGGTCGTAGGCTTTGCCCGCCTGGCGGGACATACCATCGGCATTGTAGCCAACCAGCCCAAAGTGCTCGCCGGAGTGCTTGACATAGATTCCTCCGATAAAGCCGCACGTTTTGTAAGATTCTGCGACGCCTTCAACATTCCTCTGCTGGCACTGGAAGATGTTCCCGGTTTTCTGCCCGGCCTGAACCAGGAACATGGAGGCCTGATACGGCACGGAGCCAAACTTCTTTATGCATTTGCCGATGCTACCGTACCAAGGGTAACGGTCATCCTGCGGAAATCATACGGAGGAGCTTACTGCGTGATGAACAGCAAAAACCTCGGAGGCGACTTCAACTACGCCTGGCCTTCAGCCGAAATAGCCGTTATGGGACCCGAAGGCGCTGTGGCCATCCTCTACAAAAAAGAACTGGCCGAAGCAAAAGACCCCAAAAAGCTCAAAAAAGAACTGGCTGCCCGCTACCGGGAAGAAATAGCCAATCCCTACATAGCCGATGAAAAAGGGTTTATCGACGAAGTGATTGATCCCGCCGATACACGGAACAAACTGATTACAGCCTTCGAAGCACTCCGGAAAAAACATGTTACTCCCCCGGAACGCAAACACGGAAACATTCCACTGTAATTCGTCTTCAATTCAGGATGATTATGAAGAAAGAAACCAGAAAAATACAAAGCCTCCTCGTTGCCAACCGCGGTGAAATTGCCATCCGGATAATGAATACGGCAAGGAAAATGGACATCAGAACCTATGCTATCAAAACTTCCAAGGAACCCAACGCACTCTACCTCTCCTATGCCGACGAAATCATAGATTTTACGGAGAACCTGGAAGAAATCTCCGAATTTCTGGATATTGAACGGATCATTGAGGCCGCAAAACAGCATAAGATCGATGCCATCCACCCCGGTTACGGTTACCTGGCCGAAAATCCCTACTTTGCCCAGCGGTGTGACGACGAAAAGATCATCTTTATAGGCCCTGCACCCGATGCAATCTACAAAATGGGCAACAAAACCATAGCTAAACAGCTCGCCCGCAAATACAAAGTACCCCTTCTCGAAGGAAGTACAGGCAACGTATCCAGCGTGGCCGAAGCAGTCAAAATTGCCCGGGAAATCGGATACCCTGTCATCCTGAAAGCTGCTGCCGGTGGCGGTGGAAGAGGCATGCGCATCGTGGAAAAAGCTTCCCAGATGGAAAAAATGTTTCGCCTCGCTTCCAACGAAGCCCAGAAAGCCTTTAACGACCCGTCGGTTTTTATCGAAAAATACGTCAGAAATCCCCGCCATATTGAATTCCAGATTCTTGCCGACAAATACGGAAATACCATCCACCTGGGGGAACGTGAATGTTCCATCCAGCGCAAACACCAGAAACTGATCGAAGAATCCCCTTCCATCGCCCTTACTCCTAAACTCCGTGAAAAAATGGGCGAAGCAGCTGTTGCCATCGCCAAATCGGTCCGTTACTACAGTGCCGGCACTGTGGAGTTCCTCCTCGATGCCAACCAGAACTTCTTCTTCATGGAAATGAATACCCGCATCCAGGTGGAACACCCGGTTACCGAAATGGTTACCGGCCTTGACCTGATTGAACAGCAGATCCGCATTGCACAGGACGAAAAACTTGAACTGACCCAGTCGGATGTTAAACTGAAAGGATGGGCTATCGAATGCCGCATCAATGCCGAAGATGTTCAGTCAGGCTTCGCCCCCAACCTGGGAATTATTGAAAAAATCTCCTTCCCGGTGGGTAAAAACATCCGCATCGATACCGGCATCCAGGAAGGGTCCCCCATCACACCCTACTTCGATTCCATGGTGGCCAAACTCATTGTCTATGGCGAAAACCGGACCAAGGCAATCGCCAATATGATCAGCGCCCTGGAAAAATTCCGCATACGGGGCATCAAAACTACCATCCCGTTCCACAAGGCTGTAATGCACAACAAAGCCTTTCAGAAAGGCGACCTCAGCACATCCTTCATTGAAAAAGAACTCCCCCAGCTGTATTACCAGGAACCCGATGAGGAAATGCTGGCGGCCTGCATTGCCGCTCTCGATTATGTGGCTGAAGTGCAGGAACAGGAAGGCTCAAATATTGAAAATACCCTCGGGAAAAACCTTGATCCCTGGGTGTTGAACAAACGCCTCAAATCCATCTGATAACCCGATTAACTTCTTAATTACCTGATTATGGCTTTTGTTTTCAGCTCACGTAAAGACGAACCCCTGTACATTGCCCAGTCATCTACAGGAAATAATTACGTCATAAAATTTGATGCAAAGGGCGAATTGAGGGTTAACAGGAAAATAACCGACCTTACCCTTTCGGAAGAAAACGGATTTACCTACATTCATTACAAAAAGGCCAAATACCCTGTTGAAATACTTGAAAAACATCATAATAAGTATGTAATCCTCATCAACGGCGTGAGCTATACCATTTCGGTTGAAACTCCTTTCTCTTACAAAAGGAAGAAAAAGCTCGACCAGCAGAAAACCGAGTCAAAAACAGAACAGATACTGGCCCCTATGCCGGGTAAAATCATCGAAGTGCTGGTCGATGAGCATACCCACGTCAAGGAAGGCGACAGCATCGCCATCCTTGAAGCTATGAAAATGCAGAACGAGATTATTTCGCACGTTTCGGGAAAAATCAAAAGCATCCATGTGAAAGCCGAAGAGACCGTCAACAAAGACGATGTGATCGTTGAAATAGAAAAATAGAATCACTTTATTTTGTTATTCAGAATTTTCATTAATTTTGTCGCCTCATTTTATGAACAGAAAAATTTAATAGCACATGGCAAACCATAAATCTGCTGAAAAGAGAATCCGCCAGACAAAGGCAAGAAGGACGGAGAACAGATATTACAGTCGCACAGCACGTAACGCTGTAAAGAAACTGCGCAGTACCACAAGTAAGGAAGAAGCGGCTCAAATGCTTCCCAAAGTAACATCCATGCTCGATAAACTGGCCAAGAAAAATGTAATCCATCCCAATAAGGCCGCCAACCTGAAAAGCTCCCTTACCAAGCATGTCAATGCTTTGATCTGACAGGAAAATAAGATAGTGTCCATCCCTGTAACCGTTGATGCCAGAAGGCATCAACGGTTTTTTTTCATCACCGGACCCTGAGAAGAGCCTTCAGATAATCCGCAGAACTTTTTCCGACCATCACCTCAAAATCACCCGGTTGAATCTCCCTCTTCATTTCCAGATTGAATGCTTCCAGTTTGTCGGGCGTCAGCCGGAATGTTATGGTCTTTGTTTCGCCGGGCTGAAGAGCGATGCGGGTAAAATCTTTCAGTTCCATAACAGGCCTGGTAGGTAAGCTAATTACGTCTCGAATGTATAACTGGACGATTTCTTCGCCCGTCACCTTTCCGCTGTTGGTAATATCAACCGAAACAAGAACCGTTTCGCCTGCCCTGATTTCAGCCGGCATCAGTTTCAGATTCCTGTATTCATAAGTTGTGTAACTGAGGCCGTATCCAAACGGGTATAACGGGGAAGATTCAGTCAGCACATAATTCCTGAACCGCGATGGCTTATGATCGTAATAACAAGGTAACTGCCCTGCCGAACGGGGAATAGTGACAGAAAGTTTTCCTGAAGGATTCACCTTCCCAAACAGCACATCGGCAACGGCTCTTCCCGTTTCCTCGCCCAGATACCAACATTCCAGTATGGCAGGAGCATTTTCTGCCAGTTCATTGATGGTAATAGGCCTGCCATTAATCAGAAGCACAGCAACCGGTTTACCGGTGGCCAGAACAGCCCGGGCCAGCTCATTCTGCATACCAACCAGATCAAGATTATCCCGGTCTCCGCGATGGATATCCGCCCAGGCTTCCCTGCAGATCAGTTCGTTTTCGCCCAGCACCAGGACCACCGCATCACTTCGTTTGGCCACCTTAACCGCCTCAGCAATGAGCCTGCGGTCATCGGCAGGATCATTCAGTATAGGGTTCTCATTGACAAGCCAATGGCATTCCTTATTGAGGGTGAGCTTACAACCCTCGGCATACAGCACATTGAAACGGCCGGCGGCAAATTCCTTTATACCGTCCAGAACGCCGGTTCCTCTGTTGGGCGGGGGTGTGTATCCTCCCAGGTGAATTCCTGCCGCATTGGGACCGATAACCGCAAGGTTTTTTATATTCTTTTCATCAAAAGGAAGGGTGTTCTTTTCATTTTTCAGCAACACTATGGCTTTGTGCGCAGCTTCAAGCGCCAGAGCCCGATGCTCCTTGCAATTGGTGACTTGCTTAAGGGAATCAATGTTCAGATAGGGGTGATCGAAAAGTCCGCAGGTAAATTTTACCCTCAAAACGTTCCTTACCGCTCTGTCAATATCGCTTTCCGGAACAAGACCCTTTCGCACCTGGTCGGCCAGATGCACAAAACAGCCATTGCTGGACAGATCATAATCAAGTCCGGCACGGATAGAAAGAATGCCTGATTCGGCCGAATCAGCCGCAGCTTTGTGCACCTGATAGGTAACATTCATTCCATCTCCATCACTCATTACGAATCCTTTGAAACCCCATTCTTTCCGGAGGATGTCGGTGAGCAACCTGTGGTTTACGTGATTGGGCACACCGTCCCATTCATTGTACGAAACCATTACCGACTGGGCATTGGCTTTTTTGATGGCCATTTCGAACGGATAGAGGTGGTTTTCCCTGAATTCCCTTTCCGAATAGTTCACCGGTGCAATATTACGCCCTCCCTCCGGCTGCCCGTGTCCGGCAAAATGTTTCAGTGTTACAGCAACATGATGGTGGTCAATGGTTTTGCCCCTGCCCTGCAATCCAAACACCGCAGCCATTCCCAGGCGGGAAACCAGGTAGGGATCCTCACTGTAACATTCTTCGGTGCGGCCCCACCTGGGATCTCTTGCCAGATCAAGCACCGGAGAAAGCACCTGGCGGGTACCCCTGGCACTTGCCTCCAGAGCCGCAGCCGTAAATACCCTTTCTACCAGCGCGGTATCCCACGTACACCCAAGTGCTATTGCCTGCGGAAAACTCGTCGCTCCCTGAGCCATGTACCCGTGCAAGGCTTCGCCATAAAAGAACAGCGGAATACCCAACCGGGTTTTTTCCAGCATGAACCGCTGCAAGCTGTTATAGCACTTTACCCAATACTCCAGCGAAAAGTCATGCCGGAGGTTCAGCCCGTAATAGGCGCCGGCGCCATGAAACAATACGGCCGAATCATTCCTGCCGATAAAATTGCCGTCTTTGTCAAATGCCACAGTATCTTTTGCATAAAATGGCTGCAATTGAGCAACTTTCTCCTCCAGGGTCATCCTTTTCACCAGATCTTCAACTCTTTCATCCACAGGAACGGCCGGATCCCTGTATTTTGGAATTTTCCCTGAAGAACATGCCGTCAGGAACACTACAACCAGAAAGAATAGTATTTTTCTCATGGGAATGAAATTGGTTTTTGAAAGCGGATAATAAACGAAAATCATATCACGTCCTCATTCGTCATTTTGTGCTTTCCGTTGTTCAAGAAAAGCGGCCACCATTCTCAGTTCTCCCCAGCTCACCCGATCGCCCAGTTCGTCCTTGACCGGCTTGAGCTGATAGTTTCCCTTCCGCCGGAAGCATTCCTCGATCTGCCGGATCTTTTCTTCGGGCACCAGCCCTTCAATACCTATCTCTCCCTCCCTGATATTCTGTGCCAGGTGCCCTTCAACTGTCGTAACAGAAAGCCCTCTTTCACTGGCTATCTCGGCCACCGACTTTCCACTGCGCCACAGGTCGGCCGTAATTCGGTGGCTGGCAATGCGCTCCTTTTTCTTTTCCGGCTCCGGTGTCCAGCCTGCGATGTTTTTCTCTTCGCAATATTTCCTTACTATTTCCAGGATCCCCTCCCCATATGCCTCGGCCTTGCGTTTTCCAATTCCTTTAATCTCCCGCAACGCTTCCTTTGTGAGGGGCAACTGCCCGGCGATTTGCCGTATCACCCCCAGTGGAAGCACCCGGAAAACCGGCACATCCGAATTCAACGCCTGCATGTTTCTCCATTGTTTGATCCTTTCGTAGAGTTCGGGATGCCCGGTACCCGAGTCGGTTGTTTTCTCGCGTATCGTATCCCCGATTCCGTCTTCCTTCTCTGTTCTTAACGCTGCCACAGCCTTTGCCCGCAGGTATCTGCTGATATCAAAGCCCTCACTGCAGGCCTGCAGGCATTCCTTTTTCTGCCGTAAAAGCATCATAATTTCTCCCCTGGTTTCCTGCAATTTCTTTCTCACCTCCTTATTATCCGTATCGATCAGAAAAACTTCACCAGCTCCGGAAAATAGTTCGTCCAGTTTGGCGGCAAAAAACACCGAAGCTTTGGCCGTGCGTTCCCTGATCATTGGCTCATCGCCTGCTTCAAGCAATTGGTCAATCTGCTGTCCAAAGCGGCCGGCCACCGAAAGCACTTCCTTCAGGAACCTGTCCTGAAGCAGACTGGTTTCCGCTTCGTCGGGTTTGATAACCGTGTTCCTGTTTTCGGTTATCAACAGTTTCAAATCCGTGAGGGCATTCGCCATCCCGGAAAAATCGAACAATTCATCAAGCAGTTGCCGCAGGTACTCCTGTTTGGCCTCCCGGAGAATGGCATCATCGGGCATGCGGCAGGTCATTTCCTCATGAAAAGCGACCAGTTCCGGAATGCTTCTGAACGAATGCGCCGGCAGTTCACTGCTGAGGACAATCCCCTCGAGCGATCGACAGCGCGAAAGAGCCACATACACCTGACCATGGGCAAAGGCAGCCCGCGCATCAATGATCACTTTGTCGAAGGTAAGCCCCTGGCTCTTATGGATAGTAACCGCCCAGGCCAGCTTCAGCGGATATTGGGTAAAGGTGCCAAGCACACGCTCCTGGATTTCCTTCGTCTTCTCATCAATGGAATAGGAAATATTCTCCCACACAGCCGGCTTTACTTCAATGGCATCCGGATCTCCATCGCACAAAACAAATACCGACTGGTCGTCTATTTCTTCCACAACGCCGATTTTCCCGTTGAAATACAGCTTTTCAGGCGAAGGATCGTTTTTCAGAAACATCACCTGAGCGCCTTTTTTTAAGGAAAGCCTGGCATCGGTCGGATACATCTGCTGGGGAAAGTCGCCTTCCACACGGGCCTTAAACACATATTCCTTGCCCCGAAGTTTCTGCAGCTTCGAGAGGTTGATTTCCTGAGCCGGGGCATTGTGGGTGGTGAGAATTACATATCCCTCATTCCGGTCATCGGTGTATCCGGGCCGGTAACGCTGGTTCAGCAGTTCAACAGATGCGGGGGAAAGCTTCTGATCACGAACCTCATTGAGTATTCTGATAAACCTTGCATCCGATTGCCTGTACACATGCTGCAGTTCCACCGTAACGTAATTGGTTCGGGCCAGGGCATGGCTCCCGAAAAAATACGGAGTGGAATATGCCGTTCGCAGAATCTCCCATTCATCCTGTTTCACCACCGGGGGAAGCTGCTGCAGGTCGCCGATCATTACCAGCTGAACGCCTCCAAAAGGCAGTTTCGGATTGCGGAAACGCCGCAGTACCTCGTCTACTCCATCGAGCATATCGGCACGCACCATACTGATCTCATCAATTACAAGCAGGTCGAGGGTGCGGATTATCTCACGCTTTTGCCGGCTGAACTTCCTTCCCGGAAATTCATTTTCTTTTTCCTGTTGCCGCTGAATCCTATGGCCGGGCAAAACCGGCCCGAACGGAAGCTGAAAAAAAGAATGCATGGTGACCCCTCCGGCATTAATGGCAGCCACGCCGGTCGGAGCAACCACGATCATCCGTTTGGGCGATTCCTTCCGCAAAGTGTGCAGAAAGGTGGTCTTCCCCGTACCTGCCCTTCCGGTAAGAAACAAATTCCGGTTGGTGTACTTTACAAAATCGTATGCAAGCTGAAGTTCGGAATTTTCCATATTGAATTTTCCCTATTCCATCCCTGCCAGATACAACACCAGCGAAGCCGTTCCATCCATGGTCGGCTCGTTGGTGGAATAATCGGCATAATCATCATGATAAACGACAAACGAGGGTTGCACATCAGCATATTCATCAGGTGAAGATAGAAATACGCCCTTCAGGCTGTTGAAAATACTGCTGTACACCGGGCCATCCACCAGGCCTCCGTCCACCCGGTATTTCCCTATATGCGTCAAAGCACTGTGGATGTCTTCCGGCCAGTCGCCTCCTTCCGGCAGTCCGGTAATCATGCTGGTACCCCATGGGTTGCACCCAAAAAGCCAGTCGCGGGCAGCAGCTTCATAAACCCTGTACGAGGAATCCCGGGTGAGACGCTCATATAACCGGCACTGCGTGATAAACGCCGACACCAGATTATTCGAGCACCAGATAAAAGGTATTCCCATGCGGAACGGATCATGCCCGGTTCTGACGGCAATGCGTTCCATGCTCTCCTTCAGAAGTAACCGGAAGGTATCACACCCGGCCATGCTATCCATACCGGCCAACAGAAAATGCCCGAGGTTAACAAAAGGATAGTACTGGTAATGCCTGGCCGTGTCCCTTCCCATCCAGCCGGGAATGCCTTCTTTCTGTCCGAAATCAACAGCCTGCTCGGCATACTTTCTTTCGCCCGTAACCTGATAAAGGGTCGATGCAGCCAGTTCCATATCATCTTCCCAGTTTTCTTCCTCATAAAAGTAGGGGGCACGGCAGGGTGCGGTCTGGCAAACACCGGGATATTTTAGCCCCGTAATGTATGCTTCTTTTGCTTTCTGGAGAATCTTTGCCGAAAACTCCGGATAATAGTTTTTCAAAACCACGGATCCTAAGGCAAAGGAGGAAGCGAACTTTCCGGCGATGGAGGCCCTGCCTGTGCTCCGGTTTTTGTATTTTCCGATTCCCTGCGGCATTCCGCTGCAGAAATATACCGGACGCTCGTATCCTTTGCTGTAAAAAGTATCGTTCCCCGGAATACGGAAGCCCATGTGGTCACGGTCATCGGCAATCTGATGAAACAGAATGCCCGGTTCCGGATTCATGCGGTCAAGCCAGTCGAGGCCCCATTTCACCTGGTCAAGTACATCGGGTATGCCGTTGGAGCCGCTGTCGCCCCTGGCATTAAAAGCATCGGAAAAGGCTTCCGGATACAGGATATAGGCAAAGGCAAGCTGATAAACCGCTGTTGCGCTGGTGGTTACATACTGAAGGTAATCCGAAGCATCATGCCATCCGCCCCGAACATCAATGTGCTGGGAATCCCTGCCCGGCAAATAAATTATGTACCCGTCATACTGGTGGCACGAATCCCTGATAAGCGGATTGTACCCGCATTGCTGCTGCCGCAGGTAACGCAGAAGAAAATCGGCAGTGCCTTTATAAACATCTCCGGCTATACGAAAAACGGGCGAACGGGCCCCGCCGGCCTCCAGATAATAGGATCCCGGCTTCTGTACCAGCGAAAAATCAAGCCGGTAAACACTTTCAAAGGGAGGATACGCTGCAGCCTGTTCCGCCTTCGAAAACCTCACGGCTACTTTTCCGGTGGATGCATCTACCAGCCTGAATGAGCGAATGGCGACCGGCTTTTTCGACAGAAAAACGGCAACTTTTATATCTCCCGGCCTGTATCCAAGCTGGTTAACGCGGATATACCGGCCCTGCCTGACACATCCTGCTGACAGCAAAATCAATATGATCAGTGCAATGCAATAACATCTCCGGCACATGAGAAGGTACATTTTCAGCTAATTTATAGATTATTCTCAAACGAAATTCTGTTTTTTTATGTTCGG
>Ga0272448_1002605_pt1 | contig 22312 bp, 24 predicted proteins | sample YNPCB0191_FD_202220 | JGI IMG/M metagenome (GOLD analysis project Ga0272448, IMG submission 202220) | Hot spring sediment microbial communities from Yellowstone National Park, WY, United States - YNP-CB-019-1 | ecosystem: Environmental > Aquatic > Thermal springs > Hot (42-90C) > Sediment... | reverse complement strand
TTGTTTCGCGACCTGAAGAGGCGGAATTACGTGACTCTGTTTTATGGAATTCTGGATGTGGGGTCGCGCGTGCTGCGCTGGTCCAACGCAGGCCACCCGCCGCCGCTGCTCCTGCGCGCCTCCGGCATTCGGGAGGAACTGGCCAAGGGGGGGCTGCCCGTGGCCATGTTCGACAACGCACGCTATGCTTCGGGACAGGTGCGGCTGCGCCCCGGCGATCTCGTCTTCCTTTACACCGACGGCATCACGGAAGCCGTCAATGCGGCGGGCGAGGAATTCGGCAGCGAGCGCCTCGTGGCCGTCCTCCGGAGCCATGCGGCCAAGTCGGCGCGAGAGATTGTGCACCGGGCGAGCGCCGCACTCGCAAAGCATACCGGCGGATCGCCGCAACTCGACGACATCACGGCGCTCGCCCTCAAGGCAATGCACTAGCGGCCGGGAAAAAACATGCACGGCCGCCGATCGCCTACTTCTTGTTATAGACCTGCTTGAAGACCTGTTCGCCCTGCGGTCCGCTGCGCGTGGTGGTGATGGTCAGTACTGTCCCGCCCTCCGACAGCGAATAGACTTCCTTCATGGGCATTTCGCCCCGCTGCGTGACGCGCGTTCCCGAGATGACCAGATTGTCGCCGTCCCAGGCGGCCTTGTATTTGAGTTCGCCGCCGCGCCCGGAAGTCTGCGTGTGTTCGGCGCCGTCCAGGATATACTTGGTTTCCATGGGGTTGCCCTGGAAGGTGCGCGTTATGGTGAGCTCGTTGCCGCTGTGCGCGATCACGATCTCCACCGGACCGGGCGCACCGCCGCCGCGTCCGCCCATCATCTGGTCGCTCTTGGACGGATCGAGTACCCAGGTGCCGCTGAAGTCCTTGGCCGCCAGCGCCCACACCGCCATGCAGGCCGCCAGGACGAACACTGTGATCAGAACCGACTTGCTCTTCATGTTGCCTCCGTGATTGGTTTGCCTAACCTGCTTGCATACTCCCTTATGATAACCGAAATACGAGCCTTGCGCCCCGGTGTTTCGACAAATTCGCACTACGGTCTCCGCGCCAGGGCCGAGGCGATCTCTTCGACGATGCGGTCGGCGGCCGCCGCCGGGTCGGGCGCCCTCAGGATCGGCCTGCCGACCACGATGAAGTCGGCTCCTGCGAGGATAGCCTGACCCGGCTCGGCGGCACGCGCCTGATCTTCTGCCGACGCTCCTGCGGGGCGGATCCCGGGGGTGACGTACCGCAGGCCGGAGCCGAATCGTCCGTGCAGCAAGGGAAGCTCCAGGGGCGAGGCCACCACCCCCGGGACGCCGGAGGCCGATGCCAGCTCGGCCAGCCGCAAGGCCCACTCCCCGATGGGCACGGAGATGCCGATGCTGCGACCGTCGTCGTCCGACAGGCTGGTCAGGGCGGTTACAGCCAGAAGCAGCGGCGGTTTGTCGCTCCCGCACGCCGCGTCGCGGGCGGCCTCCAACATCCTGCGTCCCCCGGCGGCGTGGAGCGTCATCATGTCGATGCCCAGGCGGCAGGCGGAGCGCACGGCCCCGGCGACGGTGTTCGGGATATCATGCAGCTTCAGGTCCAGGAACACCTTCTCTCCCGCGCCGCGGATTTCCTCCACCAGGCCGGGTCCCTCGCGCACGAAGATCTCGAGCCCGACCTTGAAGCATCCGACATGCCCGGCGAGGCGGCGCACGATACTCATGGCTGCGGCGCGCTCGGGCACGTCCAGGGCGACTATCAGACGGGAGCGCGCATCGGTCATGTTCGCAGACTCCCGACCAGCTCGTTGATGTCGGCGATACGATGGCAGCGGCAGTATTCCTCCAGGCCGGCGGCCACCTGCTGGGAGACGGCCGGATTGTAGAAGTTGGCCGTCCCGATCTGCACCGCGCGCGCTCCCGCGATGAGGAATTCCAGGGCGTCCGCCGTGGTGGCGATACCGCCGATGCCGATTACCGGAATCTTGACGATGCGGCAGGCTTCCCAGACCATGCGCAGCGCCACCGGCTTGATGGCCGGGCCCGACAATCCGCCGGTGACGTAGCGCAGCCGCGGGCGCCGGGTTTCCGTATCGATTGCCATGCCCACCAGGGTGTTGATCAGGGAGATCGCATCGGCCCCCGCTTCCTCGCAAGCGCGGGCAAACTCGCCGATGTCGGTTACGTTGGGCGACAGCTTGACCCACAGCGGCAGCCGCGGCGAGGCCTGCTTGGCCTTGGAGGTCACGCGGAAGGCGTCACGCGGATCCTTGTTGAAGTGGAATCCGCCCTGCTGCACGTTCGGGCAGGATATGTTCAGCTCGAGCGCCGCAATCCCCGGGCAATCGTTCAGGAAGCGGGTCACCTCGAGATAATCCTCCAGGGAGAAGCCGACCACATTCACCACCACCCGGGTGTCGTACTTCCGCAGGGCGGGCAGCTTCTTGGCGACGAACTCCGCCGCGCCGATATTCTGCCAGCCGATCGCGTTCAGCATTCCGGAGGCCGTCTCGTAAATGCGCGGCGGCGGATTGCCGCGGATCGGCTTCATGGAGATCCCTTTGACCACTACGCCCCCGATGGCATTGAGATCCACCAGGTGGGCGAACTCGATGCCGTAGGCGAACGTGCCGCTCGCCGTCAGCACGGGATTCTTGAAGCGCACGCCGGCGATCTCCACCGCCATGTGCGGCGGCCGGACCGGCGTTTTCCCCCTGGCACCCTCGGTTGACCTGGCCATGGCAGTTCAGATAGGAGGCGTTTCCCAGTCCACGATGCGGCTGTCCATGACCGGACCCTCCTGGCATACGCGCAGGTACTCTTCTTCGCCCTGATCGTTGCGGGCCCGAACGACGCATCCCATGCATGCGCCCAGGGAGCACCCCATGCGGGCTTCCAGGCTCACCTCGCAGGGAATGTCGTAGCGGCGCGCGAGCGCGTCCGCCGCCTTCATCATCCCCCACGGACCGCAGGCATACAGCCGGAGTCCCCGGCGCGCGTGCTTCCTCAGAAATTCCTCCACGGGAGCGGTCACCATCCCGCGCTCGCCGAACGATCCGTCTTCCGTGGTGTAATGGCACTCCACACCCAGCTCTTCGAAGCGCTCGCGCAGGACCAGATCCTCGAGGCTTCTCCCGCCGTAAAAGAGCACGGGGGCGACCTCCAGGGCCATGAGCCGGCGCGCGAGCAACAGGAAGGCCGCGATCCCCACGCCCCCGGCCACCAGGCAGGCGAAGCGCACGCGGTGGCGCATTTCCGGATGGAGGCCGAACGGCCGGCCCTGCGGCCCGAGCACCCACAATGCTTCGCCCGGGCGCAGCAGGCTCAGTTTGTGCGTGCCGGCGCCCACGTCCTTCACCAGCAGGTCCAGCCCCGTCGGCCGGCCGGTGCGGGCGTGCGGGCGGGTGTCCAGTACGGTGAAGGGCCGGCGCAGCAAGGGATTCTGGTTCAGTTCGGCGGCGCACTTCACCATCACGAACTGTCCCGGCTGCACCAGGCGGGCCTGTTCGGGCGCGTCGAGGGCCAGCAGATAATTCCGGCCGCCCAACTTCCGGACGGCCTTGACCTTGACCTTCCTGTCGAGCATGCGCCATCAGTATAGGGTGGGGTGGGCGCTTTGCAACGCCTTTTTGGCTGTGCTATGATCGCGCGGCTTTTGTGCAGGCGCGCGAGCGCGCGTCGACGGTTTCCCCGATGGCCAGGAAGCCTGCAGGTAAACTGGTGATGGATTCCGCCGGGATCGACCTGGCGCTGGCGCGCATGGCGGCGCAGATCGTCGAGAAGCTGACCCCTGCCGAAGACTTCGCTCTCATCGGCATCCGCCGGCGGGGCGTCCACCTGGCCGAGCGCCTCGGACGCAAACTCGAGGCCGTGCTGCGGCGGCCCGTGCAGCGCGGCATACTGGATATCACGCTGTATCGCGACGATCTCACCACCGTCGGCAACCGGCCGCTGCTGCGCGAGACCCTGATCGATTTCGACATCAACGGGCGCACCGTGGTGCTCGTCGACGACGTTCTCTTCACCGGGCGCACCGTGCGGGCCGCCCTGGACGGGCTGATGGATCTGGGGAGGCCGAAGCGCGTCCAGCTCGCGGTGCTGGTCGACCGGGGGCGCCGCGAGCTTCCCATCCAGGCCGATTACGTGGGGAAGTACGTGGAGACAGGGGAGCGGGAGATGGTCGAAGTGCGCCTCTCCGAAGAGGACGGGGAAGAGCGCGTGGTGATCGTGAAGATGCCGTAACCCGGGCAGAGCGATATCATGGCCTCGTTACGTTCCAAAGATCTGCTGGGCATCGCCCAGCTTTCCGTCGAGGAGATCGAACTCATTCTCAACACCGCCGACGCGCTGAAGCAGGTGGCCGAGCGCCCGGTCAAAAAGGTGCCGGCGCTGCGCGGCAAGACCGCGATCAACCTTTTCGTGGAGCCCTCGACGCGGACCCGTTCCTCCTTCGAGCTTGCGGAAAAGAGGCTGAGCGCGGACATCCTCAACTTCGCCGCTTCCACCAGCAGCCTGACCAAGGGCGAGTCGCTGATGGACACGGCGCGCAACCTCGAGTCCATGGCGCCGGATTTCATCGTGATCCGCCATTCCGCCGCCGGCGCACCGCACCTGCTCAGCCGCGTGTGCCGTTCGTCGGTCATCAACGCCGGCGACGGCATGCATGAGCACCCGACACAGGCGCTTCTCGACGCCCTGACGGTGCGGGAGAAGAAGAAGCGCATCGAGGGGCTCAAGATCGCCATTATCGGCGACATAGCCCACAGCCGGGTGGCACGCTCGGGGACCCTGCTCTTCCACAAGATGGGGGCGGATGTCTGGGTGTGCGGGCCGCCCACCCTGGTGCCCTGGGAATACCACCGCCTGGGGGCGAAAATCACCTATGGCATCGACGAGGCGCTCCGGGGCGCCGACGTCGTCATGATGCTGCGCATCCAGCACGAACGCCAGAACGAGGCCTTCCTGCCCTCGACGCGCGAGTATTTCAACCTCTACGGGCTCACCCGGGAGCGCATGCGCCTGGCCAAACCCGATGCCATCATCATGCATCCGGGCCCGATGAACCGCGGAGTGGAGATCGAATCGGAGGTCGCCGACGGCCCCGCTTCGGTGATCCTCGAGCAGGTGAGCAACGGAGTGGCCGCGCGCATGGCGGTGCTCTATCTCCTCTCCGGCGGTGCCGGCCTCAAACCCGAAAAATTGCGGCGCTGACCCATGCACCTGATCATTCGCCAAGGCAGGATCGTCGACCCCACGCAGAGGATGAACCGTATCGCCGACCTGGGCATCGAGGAGGGCCGGGTGGTCGAGATCGCCGGCCGCATCCGCACCAGGGGGCGCACCGAAATCGACGCCCGCGGCCTGATCGTCGCCCCGGGCTTCGTCGACATGCACGTGCACCTGCGCGAGCCGGGGAGGGAGGACGCCGAGACCATCGAAAGCGGCACGCGTGCGGCGGCGCGCGGCGGATTCACCGGGGTGGCCTGCATGCCCAACACCCAGCCGGTCAACGATTGCCGCGCCGTCACCGCCTTCATCCTGGAGCGCGCGCGCGAGGTTTCCCGCATCCACGTCTACCCCGTGGGGGCCATCACCAAGGGAAGCCGGGGAGAAACGCTCGCCGAGATCGGCGAGATGTACCGTGCCGGCATCGTCGCCGTCAGCGACGACGGCCATCCGGTGCAGAACAGCCAGGTGATGCGCCGCGCGCTCGAATACACGCGCATCTTCGACCTGCCCGTCATCGACCACTGCGAGGACAAGGACCTCGCCGCCGGCGGCTGCATGAACGAAGGGTATTATTCCACGCTCCTGGGCATGCGGGGGATCAACCCGGCGGCCGAGGAGGTCCAGGTGGTGCGCGACACCATCCTCGCCCGCCAGACCGGAGCGCGCCTGCACATCGCCCATCTCTCGACCCGGGGTTCACTCGAGGCCGTGACCCGCGCCAAGAAAGCCGGCATCGCCGTCACCTGCGAGGTCACCCCCCACCACCTGTTCCTGACCGACGCCGACGTCGCCGGATTCGACACCAACACCAAGGTCAATCCGCCGCTGCGCAGCCAGGAGGACGTGCAGGCGCTGCTGAAGGGTCTGGCTTCGGGCAAGATCGACGTGCTGGCCACGGACCACGCGCCGCATACGCTCGAGGACAAAATGCAGGAGTTCGACCGCGCGCCCTTCGGCATCGCCGGCCTGGAAACGGCCGTCAGCCTCGTGATGGACCGGCTGGTCGGCAAAGGCATCATCAGCCTCGAGCGCATGGTGCAGCTTTTTTCCGTGAATCCCTGCCGCATCCTCAGGCTCGCCGACAAGGGCACCCTGAAGCCGGGTTCCTGGGGGGATGTGACGTTCATCGATCCCGAGCTCAAGGTCGAGGTGCGCAGCGCGGAGTTCCTTTCACGCAGCCGCAACACCCCGTTCGAGGGCTGGCGGTTGCAGGGCGGTCCCGTCAGGACGGTGGTTCGCGGCAAGACCGTCTGGAGCCTGTAGCCGTTGTGAGCGCTCAGCGGGGGACGCGCGCGGCGGGCGGTTGCGGGATTTCCTGGATCAGCTCGTCGTCGCGCGCAAATCCCTGCTTGCGCAGATACTCCTCGAGCACCGCCGGGTCGTTCTTGAGCGATTCGATCACCTGCATCTGCTCGGCGATGGCCCGCTGCAGCCTTTCCACGCGCGCACGCTGCTCGGCCAGCCTCTGCTCGGCTTTGCGCATCTCCAGATAGCCGCCGGGCCCGATCACTCCGAAAAGGAAGACGAGCAGGGCTGCAGCAAAACCGAGTATGTAGCAGATCTCCCTGGTGTGCGAGATGACCCTCTTGCCGTGTGGCATAGCCCGCCCGCGGCGGCCTCCGGTTGACTCTGAAGTTCGCGCCGATCATACTGGGCCCGCATCCGCGGGCGCAACGGTTTTTTGCTCATGGGAGGCCGGCGATGAACGAAATCCTGGTGCTGACAACGGTGGATTCCACGGAACTGGCGGGCAGGATCGCCCGCGAGCTGGTCGAAAGCCGCCTGGCCGCCTGCGTCAATATCGTGCCCGGCGTGCGCTCCATCTACCGCTGGCAGGGCAATGTCTGCGACGAGGCGGAACTGCTTCTGATCGTCAAGTCCGCAAGCGAGCACTTCGAAAAGCTGCGCGCCAAGGTCCGCGCCCTGCACTCCTACGAGCTTCCGGAAATCATCGCCGTAGACATCACGCGCGGCGATGCCGCCTATCTGGACTGGCTGCGCGCGCAGGTCGCCGAACCGCGCTCGTGACCGCCCCTGTTGCGGGCTCGGGCGAAATAGAAGGTCGTCCGGCGAAACTATCCGATGGGCCGGGATGTTCTCGAGAGGGCGGCCGGGTGCTTTCGTGTCCCGGAATCGCAGAGAAACGGACGCGCATACCCGCAAGTGCCTGGAATTCCTGCACTGGCTGGGCAAAGACCACCCGGATGCCGCACTGGTTGCCGGGGGCTTGCAGCTGGGGACCTGGGGTCGGGTCGTTGCCGGCTGGTATCGGGCGGGATCGGTCGTCTATCTGCGCCTGAACCTGGACGGTTCCAGTCGCTTGCGGCGTGTCGTTGCGGTGCGCTCCGCGCCCTGGGGCGCGACTGTCGAAACCGCCGGTTTACCTTGCGCCCGAAGGGCGATTCGTGTCGTCTGGCGCGATACCGGCGCGGAAAGCGCCGATGTCGGCGAGGAGATTGCCGCCGAGCTCTGGAACTGGGCGCGCGAGCGATGGCCCGGCTGCCGCCTTCTCTTGTGCACCCGGCGCACGGACCGGCAGTTTTCGATTTCCGGTCGCTGCGTGCGCCTGCTCGTCCGGCGCGGGGACTGCGCCTGGCTGCTTCTCGCTCCCGCCCGATACCCGTGCCCGGAGGACTCCCGCACCCTCCTGACCCAGGCATTGCTGTGGCATTCGCGATTGCGCCGGAGCGGGCGCCTGCCCGCCGGCGCACGGGTTTTTCTCTTCGCTCCCGCCGGGGAAGCGGATGTGCTCAGCCACAGGGCGGCTTGCATCGATCCGGCGGCAGTCGGCCTGGAGGTCTGGGAGCTGCACAGGGATACGGCCGGCCGATGGTCGGCCGCCAGAGGGGGCGACCCGGCCGCGCCGCAGGAGGGCCGGGATTATCGATGGCCCGCCCATGATTGTGACCGCAGCGGCGGCGAGCTTTCCCGAGTGCTCGCCCTGGCGCCTTCGGCCATCCGACTGCACTGCCGCCTCCATGAATACGACTCGCTCAGGCTGCTCGGCCTGGAATTCGCCCGCGCCTACGGGGAAGAAAGGGACCATATCGAGTTCGGCGTGGGGCCGGAGCGCGTGACCCTCGACGAGAGCAACTTCGGCGAGCTGCGCCGCCTGGTCGACGAAATCCTGTATTACCGGCGCCCGGACAGCCCCGACCGGCGCCATCCATACTATCGCCTGCAGGCGGAGCGCTGGCTCGAAAGCCTCATTCTGGACGACCGGCAGCGACTGTTTCCGGAGCTGGCGCACGAGCACGTCTATCCTCAGACTCCGGTGTATCTCGGGGATCTACAGGGGAGAGTCGATATCCTGGCCGCCGATCGCGACGGGGTTCTCGTGGTCATGGAGCTGAAGACCGCGGCCGACGCCGAGCTGCCGCTTCAATGCATCGATTACTGGGGAAGGGTGCTCCGCCACAATCGCGCCGGCGATTTTCAGCGGCGCGGATATTTCCCCGGCATGACGCTCAAGGATCGCGACCCCAAGTTGTATCTGGTGGCTCCGATCTTCTCCTTTCACGACTCGACCGAGAGGCTGCTCCGGTATTTCCGCTCGGGACTCGAGATATGGAAGATCGCCGTGAACGAAGAGTGGCGCGCAGGCGTCGACATCCTGCGGCGCAGCAGGTGCCCCGGCGGGCCGCCGCTGGAGGCGTGAGCGCCCGCCGGCGATCTTCCGCGGGCCGTAGTCCCGTTGCGGGCGGGAAGTCGACAACGATGGAGCACGACCCCGGCGCCCTCGGCTGCCGGCTTCCCTCGACGGGAGGGCGATGACCGGGAGCCGATCACCCGGAGCCGCCGGCACTGCGAATCGGAACAGGACTGCCGGACGGATGCGGGCCTGCTCGGGTTCCGGCTGGTCCGGGTTGGGAGAGGGAAATGGCGCCGGCTTTGAGGGCGGAGCAGTATCGGAGTTCTGCGCCGGGATGTCGGAGGGGAGTCAGTTCTTTTCGACTTTGCTGTTCTTTTCCGGATCTTCCTGGCCGCTCCTCATGGCCGACTTGAAGTTCCGGATTCCTTCTCCGAGTCCTTTGCCCAACTGAGGAATCTTGTTGACCCCGAAGATCAGGATCACGATGAGAAGAATGATGAGTAGTTCCGGCATTCCCAGAGATCCGAACATAGGCCACCTCCCGGCGCGCTCAGATATTCGCATTCAGAGTACTGCACCGGGCGCGCACAAGTCAATCGCCGCCCCCGGATTTCTGAGACCGGAAGCCTTCAGGAGCCGCCGGCCATAGGGGTCGACAGGCGCCGATCCCCGCCGAGGCCGGCTACAGCAGCACGCGGTCGTTGCCTTCGCGACGCGTGAATCTTTCCCGGTCGAGATACTCCAGCAGGGGTATGGCGTGCTTGCGCGTAAGGTCGAAGAGCTCCTTGAAAGCCGGCACCCCGAATCGGGAGCCGGGCTTCAAGTGCTTGCGGATCCTGGCCTTGATTTCCTCGAGCGTGTCCCGGTGGTAGGCGAGATCCTCCGTGATCCGGATCAATATCTTTTCCTTGAGCATCCAGTGATAGATCTTGCGAACCTCTTCCGCGTCTCCGCCCAGGCCGGCCAGAATCTCCTGGAAAAACGGAGGCTGATAGCCCGAACGGCGGAAGATCTCCTCGATCCTTTTCTGCAGCTCGAGCTCCCGGGCGGAAAGGCGCACTTCGCGGCCGAATGCGGACACGGTGTCTTCCTGCAGCGCGACCATCTTTCTTGCGGCCAGATCCTCGAGGCAGAAGCGGAAGACCTCCGGCGGCATTCGATCGAACACCCGCTTGCGCAATTCCTCGCGCGAGATTCCACGGAGCAGGGGAAACTCCTTGTGGAAATCCGCGATCCGGGCGAGTGTTTCCCGTTCGAGGGCTTCGATGACGGTCCGGGCGGCCAGGATGGGCGAAGGACCCGGAATCGCGCAGATCGTCTTGGCGGCGGCCAGGCGCGTGCACGCCTGCTGAAGATCTCCTTCAGGAAAGTCCACGTACGAACGCAGCTCCTGCAGGGTCAGGGCCGATGCCGGATGGGCCGCAATCAAGGCGGGCACGATGCGGGACAGGTCGTCTCCGTCCAGCTCCTGCAGTATCTGCACGGCCGCCGCGTCGCGCGTGCGGTGCTTCACGGGGTGCGGATTCAGAATCCTCCCGCCGCCGATGGTCACCGTGGGGGAAAACTGCCGGATGATGAAGGCATCGCCGTGGAGGCAGAAGACCTCGCTGTCCAGGCGGAGCTGCGCATAGGCCGTTTCGCCCGGTGCCAGCGCTTCCTTGCCCAGGAGCACCACGCGGGCGAGAACCTCCGAGGTCCCCTGATGGAACCTGACCTTGGCGAGGTTCTTGAGGCTGCGCGCGCCGGGAAGAAGCGTCATGCGGGCGTCGACGATGCGCGTGGCGCGGTAGACGCGGGGAACGGTCATGACCATGCCGCGCTTCACCTGCGCAAGCTCCACGCCCTGCAGGTTGACCGCCGTGCGCTGGCCGGCGACCGCCGAATCGGCCGGCCGGCCGTGCACCTGGATGCCGCGCACCCTGGTCGCCAGATTGCCCGGGATCAGTTCCACCTCGCTGTCCTTGCGCAGGCTTCCGGCGATCAAGGTTCCGGTGACGACGGTCCCGAAGCCCTTTATGGTGAAGCTCCTGTCGACGGGCAGGCGGAAGACGCGGTCCGCCGGACGCTGCGGGACCGAAGCGCCGATCTGCCGCAGCGCCTGCTTGAGCCGGTCCAGGCCCTCGCCCGTTCTGGCGCTCACGGCGACCGTGGGGGCGTTTTCCAGGAACGACCCGCGAAAGGCTTCCCGGATCTCGTCGCGCACGAGTTCCACCAGATCGGGCTCGACCGTGTCGATCTTGGTGATCGCCACGATTCCGGCGCGCACGCCCAGCAGGCGGCAGATGTCGAAGTGCTCTCTGGTCTGGGGCATCACCGACTCGTCGGCGGCCACCACCATCAGAACCACATCGATTCCCCCGACGCCCGCCAGCATGTTCTTGACGAACTTCTCGTGGCCGGGGACATCGACAAAGCCGATCTGCATGCCGTCGATTTCCAGGTGAGCGAAACCGAGGTCGATGGTGATTCCGCGTTCTTTTTCTTCCTTGAGCCGGTCGGGATCGATGCCGGTGAGCGCCTTCACGAGCGCCGACTTGCCGTGGTCGATATGTCCGGCCGTACCTACGATGATATGCCTCATGGGAACCGAACCGGCGAAACTTGCGCCGCCGGCACGCCGGGGCGCGGGCGCCGAAAGCACTTGACTGGCATGCATGCCGCCGGTAGCTTAATGGCTTTCGCCATCGGCGGCTTGGCGCCCCGCGAGATGGATAATATTATTGCAAGAGCCCTGCATAAGCCAGAGCGACACGGACGGCACCATGCTGGACAGCCTTTCCAACAAGCTGCAGAAGATCCTCAAGGACCTGCGCGGTCAGGGGCGCGTCTCGGAACGTCATCTGGAGCAGACCGCGCGCGAGATCCGCAACGCCCTGCTTGACGCCGATGTCAACGTCAGAACCGCCAAGGACTTCGTCGAAAGGGTCAAGGCGCGCGCGCTCGGCCAGGAGGTGATGGAATCGCTCACGCCCGCCCAGCAGGTCATCAAGGTGGTGCGCGACGAGCTGGTCGAGCTCCTGGGCGGCCGGCAGGCGGCTCTGGAATTCTCCAAGCAGCCCCCCAGCGTCTATCTCATGGTCGGGTTGCAGGGATCGGGCAAAACCACGACGGCTGCCAAACTCGGCCTCTGGCTGAGCCGCAACAACCATACGCCCCTGTTGATATCGGTGGACGTCTACAGGCCGGCGGCCATGGAGCAGCTCAAGATCCTGTGCGCCGGCCACCGCCTTGCATACTACGAGCCTCAGGGCGTGCAGGATCCCGTCGCCCTCGCCGAAATGGGGTTGAGGTACGCGCGCAACGGCGGTTACGACGTGCTGATCGTCGACACCGCCGGGCGGCTCCACGTCGACGACGAAATGATGGCCGAACTGGAGCAGATCAAACGGGTGATTCCCCCGACCGAAATCCTGCTGGTCGCCGACGCCATGACGGGCCAGGATGCGGTGCGCAGTGCCAGGGAATTCAACGACCGGCTCGGCCTGACCGGGATATTGCTCACCAAAATGGATGGGGATGCCCGGGGCGGCGCGGCCCTTTCCATCAAGAGCGTCACCGGGCGGTGCATCAAGTTCATCGGGACGGGCGAGAAGGTCGAGGCCCTGGAGCCGTTCCACCCCGACCGCATGGCGGGCCGCATCCTGGGCATGGGCGACGTTCTGTCTCTGATCGAGAAAGCCGAGCAGGCGGTCGACCAGGAAGAAGCCCTGGAGATGGCGGAAAAGCTCCGCAAGGACGAATTCACCCTGGAGGATTTCCGGGATCAGTTGCGCCAGGTCCGCAAGCTCGGGCCGCTCGAGCAGATACTCGGCATGCTGCCCAACATGGGCCCGACGCGCGGCATTCAAGGCCTGCAGGTCGACGAAAAGGAGCTGGTGCACATCGAAGCCATCATCAATTCCATGACCCCGCAGGAGCGGCGCTACCACCACATCATCAACGGCAGCCGCCGCAAGCGCATCGCCCGCGGCAGCGGGCGGCCGGTTCAGGAGATCAACCGCCTGCTCAAGCAGTACGTCGAAGCCCGGAAGATGATGAAGAGCCTGAGCCGCGGCGTCGTTCCCCGGCTGATGAAAGGCTTCCGCTTCCCCGGATGACACCGGGCGCGAGGGTGGTTGCATCCCGCACGCGGGTGTGCAAAAATTACTTAGAAATTGATACTTAGATTAGGGAGGAGATTTGTTAAGGATACGCCTGACACGGATGGGTGCGAAGAAAAAGCCCTTTTACAGAGTTGTCGTAACGGAGCGAAGCCAGGCTCGCGACGGAAGTTTTCTCGAGATTGTAGGCCATTACAATCCTGCGACAAACCCTCCTGCGATCGAGCTTAACATGGAACGGGTCAGACACTGGATCGAGCGCGGCGCACAGCCGTCCGAGACGGTTTCCTCCCTGATGAGGAAGGTGACCACACCCCCGCCGGCGGCCGGTTGAGGCCGCTGTTCCATTCTGGCTTCATGGTCCGGCTGAGCTCCCGAACGCAGCAGCCATCGTCCGAATTCCCAGGGGAGGCGGTTATGAAGGAGCTGGTCGAAATGATTGCCAAGGCCCTCGTGGACAATCCCGATCAGGTGGTCGTGACCGAAGTGGAGGGCGAGCAAACCACGGTGCTGGAGCTGCGCGTCGCTCCTTCCGATCTGGGGAAGGTGATCGGGAAGCAGGGGAGGACCGCACGGTGCATCCGGACACTCCTGGGCGCTGCCGGGATGAAGCTGCACAAGCGCTTCGTTCTGGAAATTCTGGAATAGTGGAGCCAGGGACTCGTCCCGATTCCTTCGTCATCGCGCGCATCGTCAGGGCACGCGGAAATCGCGGCGAAGTTCTCGCCGAACTCCATACCGACTTCCCCGATCGTTTCGAGGGCTTGAGGGAAGTCCTCATCGAGTTTGCCGACGGGCGCCGCCGGACCCTCACCCTCGACGGCTCGTGGGAATACCGCGGGATGCGGGTCCTGAAGTTCGCCGGCATCGACACGATCGATGCCGCCCAGGCGCTGGCCGGAGCCTGGGTGGGGCTGGAAGCGGGCCGCCGGTTGCCCCTGCCCGAGGGCAGTTACTACGACGACGATCTCGTCGGCTGCTCCGTAAGAGACACGGCCGGCGGATTTTTGGGGGTGGTTGCGGATGTCCTTCATTACTCGGGAAACGACCTGCTGGAGGTGCGGGGGCCGGGCGGCGACTTCCTGGTTCCCGCCGTCGCCGCCATCGTCCGCGAGGTGTCGATCGCGCGCAAGGAGATCCTCGTTTCCCTGCCGGCAGGGCTTGTGGACCTGAACCGATGAGATTTGATATCATCACGATTTTTCCGGAGCTCTTCGACAGCCTGCTGGAGTGCGGCATCCTGCGCAAGGCGAGGCGGAGCGGACTGGTGGACGTGCGCATCGTCAACCTGCGCGACTTCGCCGAGGACCGGCACCGATCGGTCGACGACCGGCCCTACGGGGGCGGGGAAGGCATGGTTCTGATGCCCGGCCCGCTCTTTGCGGCCGTGGAATTCTGCCGCGGCGCGGAAGCTTTTCCGCAGTGCCAGGTAGTGCTGCTCACGCCGCAGGGGAAAACCTGGAATCAGAAGATGGCTCTGGAATTCGCGGCGGTCCCGCACACGATCCTCATATGCGGTCGATATGAGGGAGTCGATCAGCGCGTGATCGATTGCTTGGTGGACCGGGAAATATCCATCGGTGATTACGTCCTGGCCGGGGGCGAAATCCCCGCGATGGTGATCCTCGAGTCGGTGACCCGCCTCGTTCCCGGCGTATTGGGCAATGAGGCCTCGGCCGTCAACGAGAGTTTTTGCACCGGTTTGCTGGATTACCCGCAGTACACCCGACCCTCGGTGTTCCGCGGCATGGCGGTGCCCGAAGTGCTGCTTTCCGGCGACCACGCGCGGATCGAGCGCTGGCGACGGGAAAAAGCGAGCGAAAGGACCAGACAGCGCAGGCCGGAGATGGTCGAGAACTGAGCCGCCCCGCTCCCGGCCGGCTTCCCGGTGCGCGCAACCGGAACCAAAGTATGCCCGGAGAAAAAACGCTCCGGCACCCAAGGAGTTTGTTATGAACTCGCTGCAAGCGGTCGATAATTCACAGTTGAGGAAGGATATCCCGAACTTTCGATCCGGGGATACGGTGCGAGTGCACGTAAAGATAAGAGAAGGCGATAAATACAGGATCCAGGTCTTCGAGGGGGTGGTCCTGGCCCTCAAGCGCCACGGCGCCTCGTCGACCTTCACCGTGCGCAAGGTGTCTTCCGGCTACGGCGTCGAACGTATTTTCCCGCTGCACTCGCCCGTGATCGCCAAGCTGGAAGTGGTCAAGCGCGGCCGGGTGCGCCGCGCCCGGTTGTATTACCTGAGAGAGCGCCGCGGCAAGGCCGCACGCCTCAAGGAAACGGGGAAATACGAAACCAAGGGCGACCAGGAAACTCAGGTCACGTCCGAATAGCGCCTGCAGGGCTCGATGTGGGACCGGGGCTATTTCGAGAGAACCTTGCGCGAGCATGGATTCCCATGCGTGGCCGGGGTCGATGAGGTCGGGCGGGGGGCGCTGGCGGGTCCGGTGGTGGCCGCGGCCGTGATCCTCGACGGCGAGGGCGACTATGAGGAGTACCGCGACTCGAAGACGCTCACCCCGTCGTGCCGGGAGCGCCTGGCGGCGCGCATCCGCCGCGAAGCCAGGGCGTTCGCGATCGGAATGGTTTCGGAGAAGGTCATCGACAGGATCGACATACTGCGGGCCACCCAGCGCGCCATGCGCCTGGCCGTCCGCAGACTGTCCGTGCGCCCCGACATGGTGCTGGTCGACGGCTTCTGGCTGCCGGGACTGCCGGTCCCCTGCATCGGAATCGTCGGCGGCGACGCGCGATCATATTCCATTGCCGCGGCCTCGATCGTCGCCAAGGTGACGCGCGATGGCCTGATGAGAGCTATGGCCGCTTCATACCCGCAGTACGGCTTCGACAGAAACATGGGCTACGGCACGCCCCGGCATCTCGAGGCGCTCGCCCGCTTCGGCCCCTGCCGCCGCCACCGGCTCAGCTTCCGCGGAGTTCCGGGAACGGCGAGATCCGGAGGATGCCATGGCCGGTGACACCAAGACACGGCTCCTGCGGGAGGCCGAGAAGTATGTTCTGCAGGGCAAGATCTCGCAGGCGATCGGCGAGTATCTCAAGATCGTCAAGAGCGATCCGGACGACGTTCTCATCCTGAACACGGTCGGCGATCTCTATCTGCGCCAGGGCAGGATCAGCGAAGCCAACAAGCTCTTCTACCAGGTAGCGGAAAACTACATCCGCAACAACTTTCTCCTCAAGGCGATCGCCGTCCTCAAGAAAATCCTGGCTTCGGACCCCACCAACCTCGAGCTCAACACCAAGATCGCAGCCCTCTACGCGCGCCAGGGCATGAATGTCGATGCCCGCATCCAGTACCTGCACGTCGCCGAGATGTGCTCCAAGCAGGGCAAGATGGACGAGTGCCTCGAGGCCTACGAAAAGGTGGTCGAGCTCGATCCCATGAACGCCGCCGTGCAGCTGAAGCTGGCCGATGCCTACATCGCGCAGGGAAACAAGTCCAGGGCGCATTTCCATCTGGCGGGCGCCGCGCGCGCCCAGGCCAAGGCCGGGGATCCGCAGGGCGCCATACGCTCCTACCAGCGCGCCCTGGAATTCGATCCCTGCGACGCCGAGATTCTCAGGGGACTTCTCGATGCGGCGACGCAACTGGGCGACGTCGCCCCGGTACTCGACCAGTTGAGCCACGCCGTGAGCCGGGCCCCTGCCAGCACGGAGCTGCGCGAGCTGCTCGGCCGGGCTTTCCTTGCCGCCCGCGACGTCGACGGCGCCCTGGGGCACTTCGAGATCGTCCTGGCGGCGGATCAATCGCGCTACGAGAATTTCCTGCTCGCCAGCAGGATGCTGGTCGAAGCCAACGACCCGGACAGGGCCGCGGAATGCCTCGAGCCGGTCCTTCCGATTCTGATCGGGCGGCGCGAGGAAGACAAGATCGTCGAAGCCTACCACGCCATACTGCAACTGAACCCCGCGCACGTGCCCTCGCTCAAGAAGCTGGCCGACATCTTCGCGGCGGTCAACGATCAGGTGCGCTACATCAACACCCTGGACAAGCTCGCCGACCATTACGCGGCCAGCGATACGCCCGCCGAAGCCCTGCCCTACCTGGCGCGCATCCTGGAGGCCAATCCCGACAGCGCGGAACATCTGAAGATGCACCGCGAGATATTCACCGCCGTCCACCCGGGAGTCCCGTACGTGCCCCCGGTCGCGGTCGTGGCCGAGCCCTCCCGCGAGTTGCTCGGTTCACTGGAAATCCCCGCTGCGGCCGGCGAGGGCGGGTCGGCCGGATCGGCCTTGATCGAAATCGACCTGCTGCTCAATTACGGATTGAAGGACAAGGCGCTGCAGCACCTGCTCGAACTCGAAGCCCAGGATCCTGCGGACAAGCAAGTGCGATCGAGGCTCGCCGCCCTGTACAAGGACATGGAAAACCACCGGGAGGCGGCACGGCAGTGCCTGCTGATCGCCGCGCTCGAAAGAAAGGCGGGCAAGGAGGAGGCGGCGGAAAAACTGGTGGCCGAGGCGCGGAAACTTTCCCCCGAAACCGTGGAGGGGCCTTTCGACCTGGATGCCTATGCCGAAAAGAACGGCATACCGATGGGCCAAGGCAAGGCGCACGGGCGCAGTGTTCCGGCCGCAGGCATGGAACTCGACCTGTCGGCGGATCTTTCGGAAATTTTCTTCCGCGACGGCGCCAACACGATCGAGCTCGAGGAAATAGAAGCCGAATCCATCGACGAGGCCGGCCCACCCGAGGATCTTTCCGCCGCGCTCCCCAAGGCGCCGCCCTCGGTGAGCGAGCAGTTGCAGGAAGTCGATTTCTACATCCGCCTGGGTTTCCTCGAAGAAGCCAGGATAAAGCTCGCCGAGATAGCCAGGGAACATCCCGGGCACCCCGAACTGGCATCGCGCTATCGCATGCTGGGCGAGGAGGAAGCCGAATCGCGCCCGGCCGCCGCCCCCGTGCAGCCGGCAGCTCCCGAAGTCGACGCGCTGCTCGAGCGCGAAGCATCCCAGCTCGAAGTCGAATCATTGGCGCCGGAGGAGAACGCAGTCTCGGCTGCCGCACCGCCGGAGGGCAGCCCGGCCGAAACGGTTCAGGAGACGCCGTCGACTCCGGAACCCTCGCCGCCCGGTCTCGAGGAGATCTGCGAGGAGCCTGCCGTCAACGAAATGTTCGCCGACCTCATCGACGAGGTGAACGCCCTGACGGACCAGGAAATCGCCCGCGAGGATTTCGAGACCCATTTCAGTCTGGGGATCGCCTACCGCGAGATGAACCTCATCGACGACGCCATCAAGGAATTCCAGGGAGCCATCAAGTCGCTCGACCCGTCGAAATCGCCGCGCGAGACGATCCAGTGTTGCGGAATGCTGAGCACCTGTTTCCTCGACAAGGGCATGCCGCGCTCCGCGATCCGCTGGTGCCAGACGGCGCTCGGTCTCCCGGATATTTCTTCACACGAGAAGATGGCGCTGCAGTATGATATGGGTGTGGCGCACGCCCTTGCCGGTGAGAGCGAGCGGGCGCTGGAGTGCTTCCATGAGATTTTCGCTGTCGACCCGACCTACCGGGACGTCGCCCAGAGAATCGATGACCTGAAAGCCGGTCATGCCCAGCACGCCTCTCCCGATCTCACACAGTCCAGATGATGCGGCCGCCGGAGCGCAGCGCAGCCGGCGAAGGCTCCTGCCGGGGGCGAGCTGGTTCGGGCATGTTCTTTACATCCTGTACTGCCTCGAGGTCGGGGTGTTCCTCATATTCCTCCCCTGGCTGGATATCTGGGACAACAACTACGTTCTCAGCCGCTGGCCCCTGATGCAGCCCCTGGTCGCCAATCCGTTCTTCAAGGGCGCCGTGCTCGGCCTCGGCATCGTGAATGTCTTGATCGGAATAGGCGAAATTGCGCAGATCCGCAAAGGCTCGAAGGGGTTCTTTTCCCGATAAACGCCCCCTTTTCTATTACATCACCGACCGCCGCCAGCTTTCGGGTATGACGCTGATGGAATGCGTGCGCCGCGCCGTGCGCTGGGGCGTCGATTTCGTCCAGATCAGGGAAAAGGATCTCGACGACCGGGACTTGTTCGACCTCACGGCGCGTATCGTGCGGACGGCCGCGGGGACGCCGTGTCGGGTTCTGGTCAACGGCAGGGCGGATGTCGCGCTGGCGGCCGGCGCCCACGGCGTGCATCTTCCGGGGAACGGGATCGATCCGGTCCTGCTGCGTCCCATGCTGCCGCCGGGATTCCTGATGGGCGTGTCGACCCATTCGATCCGCGAGGTCCGGCGCGCGTCGGCCGCCGGGGCCGACTATGTGCTCTTCGGGCCCGTGTTCCCGACGGCATCGAAGGCCCGCTACGGGCCGCCGCTCGGGCTGGCGCGCCTGCGCCGCGCCTGCGCCGCGGCCGCCGTACCCGTCATCGCACTCGGCGGCATGCGCTTCGATCGGCTGCCCCAGGTGCTCGAGTCGGGTGCATCCGGCATCGCCGGCATCACCATGTTTCAGCAGGATCTGACTCGGAGCCGCCCCCGACCCCCGCTCGAGGATCCGGGCGGCCGCCGGCCGCGCGGGCGGCGATGAAGGCGCTGCCGGCGCTCAGCGGGGCTTGCGCGCCTTGGCTTTCTCCTCCGGATAGCGCGACAGACCCAGCTCGGCGCCCTCGCGCGCGCCCTGCGTGATGTCGATGGCCTGATTCACCAGGTTCCAGGCCTTCTCGAGGCGCTTTTCCTCGGCCAGCTTCTTGAGTACCTCGAGGTCCTTGGCCGCCTTTTCCGTGCTCTCGCGGAGGCCCTTCAAGGCTTTCTTCAGCCTTTCGGGCGCCGTGCGCGGGTTTTGCGCGGCGTCGTCGAGATTGATCATGACGCTGCGCAGGCAGCGGTAGTAGCCGTCCAGCATCTCCTCGACGGAAAAGAACTCCAGCGGGTCGCCCGTCTGGGATTCCTTGCCCGTGAGCCGTTCCTCGGCCGTCTTGATGCGCAAGGCGGCGGCTTCGAGATAGATCTTGACCCGTTCGTCGATTTCCTGGGCGTCCTGGATCCGCTGGATTTCCTTCGGGGTGAGAAACTCCCGCGCCTGCGCGCCGGGGGCGACGGCCGCTGCCAGCGCCAGCAACCGGGCAAGCAGGCTCACAATGGCCGGCATCGTCGCTCCCTCCTCCCCGCCGCTACATCATGATCGGCACGTCGAAGCCGAGCAGTTCGAGGGCCTTCTTCAACTGCCGGCGCAGGAGATCCACGACCAGCAGCAGGTGCGCCCTGCGCACGGGATCGGGATCGGAGAGGATGTGGTATTTGTGGTAGAAGATGTTGAATTTCTGCGCCAGCTGGAAGGCGTACTTGGCCAGCATCGAGATTTCCAGCGCATCCGTCGCCTGGCGCACCACCTCCGGCAGGCGAGCCGAATCGTAGACGAGTTCCCAGATGTCGTCGTGGGCCCACAAGAATTCGCCCAACCGCTCGGGGTCGAGGGTATGCGCGGCGGGAGCGCTTCCGATCCCGGTCTCCTCGAGTTTGCGGAATATGTTGTCGGCGCGCACCGCGGCGTATTGCACGTAAGGGCCGGTCTCCCCGTCGAAGCTGAGCGCCTCCTTGAAGTCGAAGGCGATCACCGTATTGCGGGCGAAACGTTCGAGGAAGTAGCGCAGAGCGCCGACCGCGATCGTGTGCGCGATCTCCTGCGCCTGCGCGGCCGGCAAGGCATGGCGCGCCTGCACCTCGGCGAGCGCCTTGCGTTCGAGCGCATCGAGCAGGTCGTCGGCCTTCACCCCCAGGCCGCGGCGCCCGGCAACCTCGATGTACGGGCGGCACCTCTCCTCTTCGGACAGAACGAAGCCGAGTTCCTCGCAGCACGAGGGAGTGAGCGCGACCATCTCGTAGGAGAAATGGACGGAGTTGCGCGCCTGTTCCTCGAAGCCCAGCGCCCGCAGGCCCTGGACCACGATCGACTGCAGGTAGGATTGCCGTGTGTCGATCACGTTGTAGACGCGCTCCGCCCCGCCGAACGAGGGCGGCTGAATACCCGGGACCGCCTCGCATGTCGTGATCCACAAGGACGGCCCGAAACCGGGATCGAACGGGCGATAATGGAAATCGAGGCCCAGCAGGCCGAACTTCCAGAGCTGGTAGGCGATGTCCTTGCCCACGTAGGTGACCGTGCCGTCGGAGCGTACGATGATCTTCTCGTCCTCTTCGCCGCGCCCGCTTTCGTCCGGCTCGCGGCCGGCATCGGCGGTTTTCATCACCCAGCAGCCGCGGTTCTTGCCGTCCCGGGCCAGGTATACGGCCTGCTTTTCCCTGAGGAGCTCGAAGGCCTTGTCCCAGAAGCGCAGGTGCAGGATCTCGCTTTCCCTGGGAAGCAGGTCGTAGCTGACGTTGATGCGTGCCATGGTGGCCAGGTGGGCGCGCACGATGCGCGTGGCCACATGTTCGGCGATGGCGGCGGAGGGGTCGACGCCCTTCTCGATGGCCTGGAGCGTCCTGCTGCGCCACTGCAGGTTCTCCTCGGCCCGACGGTAGAACTCGGCGACGCGGGCGTAGACATCCCAGCAGTAGTGGTCGAACTTGCCGTCGATGCGGGCGATCTCCTCGAGATTCAGCCCCAGCATTCTTTCGAGGCCGACGACGACATCGGCGACCTGGACGCCGGTGTTGTCGATGTAGTTCTGGACTTCGACGCGGTGCCCCAGGAAGCGCAGGCAGCGAACGAAGGAGTCCCCCAGGGCGGCATTGCGCAGGTGCCCGATATGGGCGGCCTTGTTGGGGTTGATGTTCGTGTGCTCGACGATGATCTTGCCGGCTGCCGGGGGAACGGGCTCCCTGCCGAATTCACCGCGCGCCACGCTCTCGGCCAGTGCCAGCGCCAGCCGCGCCCGATCGAGACGAAAATTCAGGTAGCCGCCGCTGGCCACCTCGACGCGGCTCACTCCGGGGACGCGGCGCGCGCGCTCGGCCAGATCCGAGGCGATCGCCGCAGGCGGGCGGCGCAGTTTGCGTGCGAGGTCGAAAGCCAGCGGCAGGGCCAGCTCGCCCAGTTCGATGCGCGGCGGCACGGTGAAGTTGAGCGGCGGGTATTCGATCCCGTACTCGCTGCGGATGGTTTCCCGGATCGCTTCCTCGAGTGTGCGTCTCAGACCGGCAAGCATATCTCGTCCTCGCCTGTGGAAAGTACCAGATCGCCGGGCGCGCGCGCAACCCGATTGTGCCGCAGCACGCAGCGGCCTTTCGACTTGATTTGCCGTTCCTCCCGCGGTACAAGATCCGCGGGGCGGGAATTCCGCCAGTTCCCGAATCGGCGGGCGGGGCGAAATGCTGCCGCCGGTTCCACCGGCCGAGGCAGGTTTGCATGGAAGAAAACGCGGAAGACGTATATCGGCGTGCGGAGCACCTGGCCCGCTCGGGCATGCTGGCCGAAGCCGCAGCGCTTTACGAATCCCTGCTGGCCCGCAAGGCCG
>Ga0272448_1002602_pt1 | contig 22325 bp, 21 predicted proteins | sample YNPCB0191_FD_202220 | JGI IMG/M metagenome (GOLD analysis project Ga0272448, IMG submission 202220) | Hot spring sediment microbial communities from Yellowstone National Park, WY, United States - YNP-CB-019-1 | ecosystem: Environmental > Aquatic > Thermal springs > Hot (42-90C) > Sediment... | reverse complement strand
ACTCAATCGTGGACCTCATGAACATCGGAACCTTCTCCGAGGAAATGGCCGCGTACCTATGGGTCTGCCTTGAAAACCGCGCGTCCATAATGGTGCTCGGAGGCACCGCCGCAGGCAAAACTACAGCGTTGAACGCCTTGACCTGCCTAATCAAGCCTGGAAGCAAAATCGTCACGATCGAGGAAACCGCCGAGCTTAACCTGCCCCATGAAAACTGGGTTTCGCTGATCGCGCGGCAAAGCTACGGGCTTGGCGGAAGCAACGTCGGCGAAGTGACACTGTTCGACCTTGTCAAAGCGTCCATGCGCCACCGCCCGGACATTCTCATCGTCGGCGAGGTCCGTGGACAGGAAGCCTACGTGCTCTTCCAGGCGCTTGCAACAGGCCACGGCGGCATGTGCACAATGCACGCGGAAAACCTTGACGCTGCAATTAAGCGGCTGACCCAGAAACCCATGGACATTTCACCTGCATACATTCCGCTGATGAACCTCGTAATTCCAGTGCAGCGCGTACACCTCGTCAAAGGAAACGAAAAGAAAGCCTACCGACGCGTTATAACAGTCAACGAAATCGTAGACTACGAGGACTACCGTACAGTCTTCAAATGGAACCCTGCGAAGGACGAACATGCCTTCGCTTCAGACCAAAGCATGCTCATGCAGTCGCTTTCAGAAAAGCTCGGCGTAACCGTGAAAGACCTGCTCAGCGAAATCGAGAAACGCAAAACCGTGCTACGCTGGATGCGCGAACGCAACATAAGAAGCTACAAGGAAGTCGCCGCCATAATCGCCGAGTACTACGCACGGCCAAAACAGACGTACCAGAAAGTCATCTCAGGCGAGGAGGTTAAACCCATTGCCGCTGATGGAAACGCTTGAAGCATGGTCCTTCCGCGTTTTCGGCGGCATCGCACCAGCCTTCCTCAAACGTGTCTACGAGTTTAAAGGCTCGCTTGAAAGAGCAAAAATCAAAATCTACCCTGAAACCTACGTTGCCCTAATGTTCTTCATCGCCGTGCTGACGCTGCCCGTCTCAGCCGTCGCCATCGCCCTACTCTTTCTCTTCGGCTTCATGCCTCTGCTTTTCCTCGTCCCGCTGCCCTTGTACGTCATGGTAGGCTTCATCCTTGCACCAATGTCAAAAGCCAGCGACAGGGCAAGCGGGGTGGAGCGTGAAATGCCCTTCGCCGCCGCGTACATCAGCGTCATGGCTTCAGGCGGCATCGCACCGTACACAAGCTTCAAGAGGCTTTCAGAGGTTGAATTGATGCCGGCCATGCGAAGCGAAGCAAAAGAGATAATCAAGGACGTTGAAATCTTCGGCATCGACCCTTTAACCGCGCTTGAAAAAGCGGCAAAAAACAATCCACTGGACATCTTCAGAGACTTCCTCTCAGGGTACGCTTCAACCGTCATCATCGGCGGAGACATCGGGCACTTCCTAGAACGCAAGGCAGAAGACATCTTCAAGGCCCGCGCGATGCGCGTCAAAGCCGCTGCTGAACGCTTGGGCATGCTCCTGGAAACCTTCATCATCGTAATGGTCATGATGTCCCTGTGCTTCTACATACTCTTCAGCGTCGACGCCATCTACAGCATGGGCGTCTCGCTGTATTCAGGCATAATCCTGTACACTTATCTGTTCACACCGTTGCTTTCGATGCTCTTCATATACATGGCTCACAGTATGCAGCCTAAAACGCCGATCGTTGACATGCGCCCATACAAGGTGTTCGCCGTGTGCGGCGCCGTCGCCGCCGTCTTGTTCCTGCTGTTAACAGGCTTCATGGGTGCGGTGGAGGTTCCCTTCTTCAGCTCATTGCGAACGCTCATAGACCTGCCAACAGCAATTGCCATCTCGCTCTTCGTAGCCACAGCGCCCGCCGCCATAGTCCACATGAAACTTTCAAAAGAAAAAAGCAGCATGGAACAAGGCGTCTCAAACTTCCTCAGAGACCTCACTGAAGTCAGAAAAACAGGGCTTTCGCCCGAAAAATGCATCGAAAGCCTATCCAACCGCGACTACGGCGCCTTCACGAAGGAACTGCGGAAAATCAGCTCTGAAATCTCATGGGGCATCCCCATAAAACGCGTCATCATGGACTTCCTCAAACGTACACACAGCTGGATGACTCAGCTCGTAATGTTCCTTCTCGTCGAAACAATCGACGTAGGCGGCGGCACAATAGCCATGATCGAATCGCTTGCCCGCTTCAACAACCTGACGCAGGAGGTTGAAAAAGAAAAGAAGATGAGCGTACGCCCCTACATCATGATGCCCTACCTGGCTTCAATACTGCTCGTGGCAACGACGATCATGATGATGGGCTTCACGACTGGAACGCTTGCCGTAACCGTGCCAGGGCAAACCGCGCCTCAGAAAGACTTCAGCGCCATGAAAACCATCTTCCTCGCGTCAGTCATCTTCCACAGCTACCTCATAGGAATAGTCGCGGGAAAAATAAGCGACGAATCCGTCGCTTCAGGCTTCAAACACGCGTCGATACTCGTAGTAATCGCCGCGTTAGCTGCGAAACTAGTCCCCATGTTCATGCACATATGAGTGGAGAAAGGAACGCGCAAGTCATGTACCTGAAAAAATACGACGCAAACTTAAAAGACAGAAGGGCAGTAAGCCCAGCCATTTCCACAGTGATCCTTACAGCCGGCATAGTCGTCATGGTCCTTGTCGCAATGAGCTTCTCAAACGGCTTCCTTAACACGCGTATGGCAGAAAGCGAATTCACCACAAATAAACAGTTTATGCTAACCACAGCGCTCCAGCTGGACGACATTGCATGGACAATCGGACGGACAGAAACCGTGCGCTACTCAAGCCGCTACGGACAAGTAAAGTTTCAATCCCCTGCCTTAGAATATTCCTTCGAAGTCGACAACGGCAACGGCTGGCAACAAATACTCACATACCAAACAGGAATAATCCTATACAACATGCCAGCAAACGTCCACACGCTTGGAAACAACTACTTCGAACGCGTTTACCCTTCTGACGGCAGCTTCCTACAGCAAGGTGCCTCAGCATCCGTTGCTCACGTTTACGTAATCGAAAAACTCCCGATGGCCGAAGGAAACTACACACGCGTCGTCGTTGCGCCTTCAATCCGATGGCTTGAATCAACAATCATCGGGCTGTCGCAGACAAAGTACCTGAAGTTCTACGCACCAGCACTCATAAGCGGCGGGCACCCACAGCTTTCCCAGTCTATCACACTTATCGGCAACAACGTAACCAAATATGTACTAAACGGCGTAAACGCTGTTAGGGTAAACGTGACTTACCCAAACGCGGGAATAGGCTTTGACGCGGACTTCTTCAAGTTCCAAACACAGTCCGTGGAGCTCACAGGTCTCGGCGGCGCAGTCGTCGAATTCTACGTAGGCGAGGTGAAAGTTTCCCTCGGAATGCACGCGTAAACCCGGAGGTAACCATGAATGCCGCATGTAACAATCGAATACATGATAATGATTCCAATGCTCATCCTCCAGATCTTCCTCTTCCCGTTAACCGCCGCTTGGATCATGAACACATGGACAACTTCGCGGCAAACGCTCGCGTTGCAGGACGCCGCTAGCCTCATAGGAAGCTCAGTGCAGCAAATTTACTTTTCACTAGATCATGAAACAATTGCAGAAGGCACTCTGGTCAGTCAGCTCAGCGCTCCAAAATTCATTGAAGACAAACCCTACACCGGAAACGCCACAATCCGCGCAGTGACCGATTCCTACTCTAACGCGAGTAAAGCGCTACAGATAACGCTGAAACTCACAGGGTCAGAAATCACCGCGACCACGATGGTCACACTTGGACAGAACGCTGAATGGTGCAGCTCCACTTTCATGAGCAACGCTACAAACACGTGCATCAAGGCGCAGAAACTCGCGAACGGCACAATCATGCTTTCCTTCGGAACCAACAGGTGACCCGTGTATGGCAAACGCTACAATCGACCACATCGTTTCTATCATCGTCTTCTTAGGCGCCTTACTGCTATTCATAAGCTTATTCAACCAGACGATACAGACGGCCACCGTCTACCAGAACCATAAAGCCGTAGCCTCAAAATGCAGTGACACAATAGACAACGTGCTTCTAAGCCCAGGCGTTCCAACAGACTGGAGCCAAACAAACACGCTTCCAACAAGCTTCGGCCTTCAGGACCCAGAGTTCACACAGTATACACTCAGTCCATTCGCGCTTATGCGCCTGTTTTCCGCATCAGGCACTCCTGTATACTACTCGAAGACAGGCATGACCTACAGCAACATAACCTTGGGTTTCGGCGAATCATTGCTGGTGCCCGAAAGTCAAGCCATAAACTACTCCACTGCGTTGAAGCTGCTTGGACTGAACGGAAGCTACGGCTTCCGCCTCACGTTGGAACCAACAGTCAAAGTCGAAATCAGCGAGCAACAGCGTAGCCCGCTGCGCCTAGCCATCAGCGTTTTAGGCTCAGGCTTCCCGCTTTCCAACAGTCAGGTCAGTTACTGCTTCATAGCCGTTGAAGGATGCATTCAAGGCTATCCCGCGTACACCGCGTCATACGGCACGTTGACAACCGACGGCGCCGGATACGCCTACGCTAGCTTCCAAGACTTCAACGCCGACGAAGACTCGTACATGTTCATCGCATATGCACACCTGAACGGGCTCGTTGGAATGGGATACCGCTCCCACGTGGTCTACGACCAGAACTATGTGATCCCCTTAGTCTCCGACTTCCAAACGGGCGAAGTTATACTTGCACATAGCTGGGACGTCCACGGCGGATCGGATCCAGCTGAAATCGCGTACAACGCCACGTTTGTACTGTTGGCTGAAGACTTCACACTTCGCGAAATGCCCTTAGACAACGCCACTGGCAGAATCGTTGGGAGGCTGAACTACGGTCAAGAGTCACAGTTTGCCTACGCTACACTCGCAATTAACACGCATAACCCAGGGATTCTGATCGTGACCTACAGCAATAGCGCCGTAGAAAACGGGGTCATCGTAATGCCATGGGGAATAAGCGCGCTCGGCTTCCCCGTAGAATTCGGCGGAGACCCTTCCGCGCAGGAATGGGTTGCCACTGATATTCGCGTGGTACGCGTAGGCGGCTTAACCTATCAGGCGAAGCTTTCAATGTGGAGCGAAAAAGGAATCTCGGTGATGGGATAAAAAATGATGCGTACAGTCGAAGTACTCATTGTCATCATAATAATCACAGGCGCATTTATCGCAGCTTCATTCTTTGCAGTGCTCCCATGGCCCAGACAAGTTTCGCCCATGAACCTGAGGCGCCTTGCGTTGACCACGCTTCAGACCTTAGACGCTGAGCACGACTTGGCGCAGGCAGCCTTCGCCACAGAAAACGACACATTGTGGGCTGGGCTTCAAGTCGCGCTTTCCGCCTCGCTTCCGCCAAACGTCGTCTACAACCTCACAGTCTTCGAAGTTGGAAGTCAAGGCGGAGCTGAACTCTACCAAACCGTTAAAACTGTTTCGAACGCTGAGAGCCTAGGTATAACCTCCGACGCTTCAATGTACATGGTCGCCTCTTCAAACGTGACGTTCAACGCTGTTCCAGAAAAAATCGGCGAAAACACTGGCGGCGGCACGCTTTACATACTTAACTGCAGCGACTCAAACAGCTGGTGGATCACAGGCTACACGGCGCACAGTCTAGCCGAAGACGTCTGCAAACTCTTGACGCCATACTTCAGCAAGACCGTAATCGTCCAGAACACCGTGGAACTCGCACAAATTCTAAACGGTACCGCACTTGAAGGCGAAACACTGCAAGGCGCAGTCGTCATAAATACGTGCGGCGAAGCCGTACCCATCCCTTCAGGCTACTACAGCAGCGACGGCGTCGGATACGACACAGCCCAAGGCTCGTACGCGTTGTACTGCTATACCCTTGGACAAAAAACGCTTCAGTACAACTGGACATGGGTCAGCATCGTAGGCTACCCGCTCTACTACGTGTCAAACACCGTGCTGTTCCTCAACGACCAAAACACGTGGGGCATCTACGGAATGAAACTTGTAGGCCCAGCAGGACTAACTGCGTTTCTGCAAGGTCTAGACAACCAATCATACTCTTACAATTCAAACTCCATCACAGGCAGCCCAGGCGTCAAATACCTTTCAAGCAAAGCAATCGACAACAGTAACTACTACGGAATATACCCTTCAACCTCGCAGACAGCCACCCGTGCATTGCCAACATGGATCACAAGTACGTACAACCTTAACGTGACAACATACATGTTTACCATGACAGGCGACGGCTGGAACCCTGGCGCCGTATACCGCCACGTAGTCGTCGAGAATGGACAAACAAACTTCAAAGGCGCCTTACTCGCGCTTGGACTAGCCCGAACACCCGACATTAGACTTACAGCGCTTGCGCTACTAAGTGACTATCACCCAAGAATTTACCGGTCAGACTACACAGCCTCAGGCACTTCGCGGCTTGTAGTTCTACAGCTTGGGCTGCTCGGAGGAGTGTAAAATGAACAAGAAAGGACAATTTTCAATAATCGCCGCAACTCTCGTCGCCGTCGTACTCATCGCTGCAGTCGTGACCACGTACGCGACGATCAGGTACAGCACAAGCCAGCCATACCCGCAGATCATGAGCGCCATAGACGAAGTAAACCTCGCGTTGAAACAGGTGCTAGGCTTCACAGTAGGCTACTACGGCTCCGTGCTCCAGGTCACTGGAAACACCTCGTACGCACGCATGATCGCCCGAAACTACCTCAACAGCGGGCTCGAAAACATAGGTGACATAAGACCTGAATGGGGCGCCTCCTTCAATGTGACAAGCCTCGGATTAACCGCAAACTGGTACATGAACACAAGCTACAGCGCGGGACAACTTACAGTCAACTACAACCTCACAGGACTCGGCGTCTACGGCGTAACCTACTCCGCCTCATGCAGACTTGACGTACAAATAGAACAGTCAACCGACAGCCAGGCACGTCTCCGCGTAATAAAAGATCTGAACGAACCTCTCAACAGCCTTGGAAAACAGAATTTCAAATTCTACCGTTACCGCTACACAAACATGACATGGGAATATGTGAATCCGCCTGAGGAACCTACCGCACTGTCCAACGGAACCTACATAATCACGGTCCCGCAAGAAATTAACCCCGCCGCATACATCATCCAAGTACAGGACACGCGAGGACTCACGGTCGCCGCGGCCTCCTTCAGCCGCTACGACGCCGCGCTTCTTTGGAACAGCACATATGCCGCAGTAAACCATTACGTCGACAACGATGACTCAAACGTTGACGGCAACGCCGACAGAGGCACACACAGCAACTTTGCCGCGCAACAAACACCTCCAGACAACGCCTACGACACGCTTACAGAAACCGCCGTCGGAGCCTCAGTCCAAAACTATAACCCAACAAGCTGTACACCACTAAACGGCACAACGCTCGTTTCAGGCAGCCTCACAAATTTAACCGCAGACGACGCCGTTACTATGCGCTTTCGAAGCTACCCATCTGCCTACTCCACAAGCGATTACAGCACAATACAATTCGACAACGCAAACAGTGCAGTCCTGACTTCTGCAGCAAACTCGATTCAGTGGCAACATACAACAGGCGCAGGCATCAACCGCTTACTCATGGTAGCCATAGACATCTTCAGCAGTAGCGGAACACCAACAACAGTTTCTAGCGTCACGTACGACAACACGCCCTTAACATTGCTTGCAACCGCATACTACAGCACAAACCCACGGGTCCGAAGCTACGTATATTACCTCGCAAACCCTGCCCCAGGCACGAAAACCGTCAACGTACAGTTCCAATCGTCAACCCTCGCCATAGCAGGCTCAACAACCTACTTCAACGTTAACCAAACAAACCCCTTCCAAGCAAGCAACACAAACACAGGTTCAGGCGCGTCGCAAAGTGTAAGCTTAACCGCCAACGGCGCATACACGAAAACCATGTACGGACATATGGCGTCATACAGAACGAATGATCCCTATACGGTTAACGACGCGCAGACTACGCGTTGGGGTCAAACGACTCAGCAATACAAGGGACTTGCCAGTGAAAAACCGGTTTCAAGCGGCTCTGTAAGCCTTTCTTGGACCACCTCGCGCACTGTAAGCTGGACTGCCATTGCTGCAGTGCTTCAGCCTACACGTCTTCCAACGGAATTCACATGCGACATCGAGTTCACAGGCACCTCAAACACTGACGCTTGGGACAGCCTAACCTGGACAGTGGACAGCCTTGCAAACATGACAGGCGTAAACCTGACACTTCAACTTTACAACTATGCTGCTGGACAATATTCTACAAGCGGAAACGGATACATGAGCGACACTGTTGGGCCGGCGGGCACGCTGAAAAATCAGACGATAACAGTTAACCCAACAGACTTTCGAGACATAATCAGCTACTGGCGACTTGAGGTTAAAGCCTTAAAGGCAACCCAAACACCTTTCGACCTCGAAATAGACCTGATACAGTTCGCTCCGAGAGTAGTCTACTACGGACTTGACCTTGAAGAGCAATGGGTGAACGTGAACTATACCCTGCCTAACCAAGAGTTATGCATCAAAACAGGAACGCTCGGCTCAGAACCGCTTGCAGTCGACGTTTGGCACAGCAATGCATGGCAAAACCTTATTCCACAACTTGCAGTCGGATGGAACAACTATTCAGTGTCGCAGTACTTAGATTCCTCCACTTTCACCATACGCTTCAGAAGCGGCGCCGACGCAGGCGACACAGTTCAAGACAGCTGGCAAATAGACATGGCGCTCCTCAGACCGCTGTCCGACGCAGACCTCATGGCTTCACTACAAGACTCCACAGCCGTGATCGAAGTGTTGCAGAACGGCACGATGCGCTGGTGTGGACAGGAATTAACACTTTCTCCACAGACGATGCCGATTCCCCCCGTTCCAGTAAGCGCCCTACGCGTGAACCAGACAATTAACGGCGTAAACCAGATAGTACCCTTCCAAATCGAAGACTGGGCTTCCTCATACACGATTCCGCTGGGCTTAACGAGCAACGCAACCGTCTTTGGAAACCGACAGATGATCGTCTTCCTCGTGAACAACATGGCGTCAAAGTTCACCATCTGGTGGAACGGAAGTGATGAAGCAGCACAGCCAAGCGAAGCCTTCACAAACAAGTACTTTACAAGCGACGACCCGTCTACGTCAAGGCTCAGCAACGGCGTTTTAACGCTTCAGTTCAGCAGCAGCTTCACCATCACATCCACTGCTGGGGCTTCACAGAGCACTGCGACGTTCATGCGCATAAATAATAAAGCTGCCACATACGGTTCAGGACTAGCCTACGTCATACACCACGGCGTTGTCCGCGACATCGTACAGCAGGAAGCCGAATGGTCAGGCGGCGTAGACAACTGTCCCAACGTCTACGCAAACATAGTACTCACTCTGCCAGCGAACGCGTCATACTTCACCTACCAACTGCGGCTCATGTTCATCGACTCGCAGAAACAGCGAATAATAAGCGACATCTGTCCACTATCGCTTTCCACAACGCTGAGCCAAACCCAAATTCGAACCGAAAACGACACAGCAAACAGCTTGCCAGTGGTCGCCGACGGCGACGGCGTCTTCTACAACTACAATTATCCAGCCCAGCCCTCCACAATGCATCGGTGGAGCGAACTCGTAGCAGGCACAAAAGGCGCTGGCATAATGTTCACTGCTACAGCTAACGAGCGACTATACGCCTTCGACGCAATCGCTTCAGGCGCAACAGGCGCCATACGCACAAACACTTCAGCCAAAACGATCGAGTTGCTTCCAGTTGTACTGCGCCAAGTGCAGTTCACCAACGCGATAGACGTAACATGGCATGGCGCCGTAGCCACCTTCGACGGAACACCGATATACCCCGCTTCAGGTGCTTCAATAACAGGACTATGGGTCCTCGCGGAAATCCCGCCCTCACTCATCATAACTTCAGGAAACTAACACTTCAAGGCAGGCTTGACTTAAAGTAAATATGAATTCAGCATTCATACGAATTAAATACTGAAAACCAGAATCATACAGTAAAAGGTGAATTAAATGCCGACTAAAAAAACGTTGAAATCCACCAAGGCTATCTCGCCTATACTTGCAACGTTGCTCCTCATAGTAATCGCCGTAGCCGCGATAACAGTGACGTACGCGTGGATCATGACCTACATGGGAAGCACAACGCAGCAGGCAGGCGTAATGCTCTACAAGGCAAACGTGAACTTCTACACTTCAGGCAGCACAAAAAAGATCGACATTGACATTGGAAACTCAGGCACATCAGGAACCACGATCCTGCAAGTGTACTTCGGCACGTCTGACGCGTCAATGGCAAACCAGACTACGACGCCTACACTGCCAGTGGCGTTGCCAGCAGGCAGCATCACACGAGTAACCTTAACCTACACGTGGACCGCAGGAGCAACCTACTACTTCAAGATCGTTCCCGCGGCAGGGCAACAGGCGTTAACCTTTCAGGAACAAGCACCAGCATAGCACCGCATGTTGCAGCTCACCGCCAACATTCACACTTACCTTTTTATTAAACAACGCAGTATCAAGCCTAAACATCGAGGGAACCAACGACAGCGGTGATACTCTCTGGAAACAGTGTTCACAACAGCACGAGTCACGCTTTCCATAGTTTTCCTCGCATACGCTTCATGGAGCGACTACAAGACGCGCGAGGTAACAAACCGCGTCTGGGTTGCCTACGCACCCATCGCGTTTGCCCTGACGCTTACGGAACTGGCCGTTTACGCACGAGACAAGCTGCCATACTACGGATTAGTCTTCGCGCTAACCTCCGCCTTCGCCTTGCTGCTCTTCTATTCAGGCGGCTTCGGCGGAGCCGACTCGAAAGCACTCATGTGCATCGCGCTTTCACTACCCTTCTATCCCGCGTCGCTATTCAAGCCGTTAATAGCAAAAGGCGCATCACCGCTTGCGTACAACTTCTTCCCCCTAACGATTCTAAGCAACGCCGTCGTCTTCGCCGCAGCCTCAGCCATCTACATGCTGCTACGCAACGTTTTACTGGAAAAACGGAAAAACCCACTGTTCGAAGGCACACTCGCACAAGAGCCCCTCAGCAAAAAACTCATCGTCCTCATCACAGGCTACAAGCTCCAAATAAGCAAACTCAAAGAAAAATGGCACATCTACCCACTCGAAGACATCGAGGACACTGCTGTTGAATCCGCCGATGCCGAAGCCCCGCTCAAACGCAGGCTTCTACTTGTCCCACAAGACGAAGGAAGAGACGAAGTGGTGAAACGGCTCAGCACAGCCGTTGAAGCTGGAAAAATCCCTGACCGCATCTGGGCAACACCTGGCTTGCCAATGCTGATCTTCATAACCGCCGGCCTAGTCACAGCGCTAATACTCGGCGACCTCGTATGGTCCTGCTTAAGCGCAGTTTTAGGTTGACATCACTTGGCACTGAGGCGCGCAAACGTCTGCTCGACTATGCCTCAAGTACAATACGGTAGCAACCGCAATCATGACCACGCTGAGAACCACGAAGCCGACGGCGTAGCCTCTGAAGGGATACGCAGCGTTCTCTGAAGGCTGCGGCGCCAGCTTCAACCCTGCTGCCGTGGGCGCATAGCAGAAAACAGGCGCACTAACAGCTAACAAAACGATGGCTAAAAGAAGCAGGAAAACCTCAATCTTATACTTCAACAAACCAGCTCCACTCAGCCTTTTTACACAAGGTTCATGCAGCAGCGACTTCCAAATGTTATAGGAAACATTATTTTAGCCTTTCGGGCAAATAGGCAAGCAGAGCGTGCACGTTATCATGCCAGCTCAACCCATCGAGCATGAACTCGCAGAGTTGATGAGAAAAAACGCAGAGCCCTTCAACGTCGTAGTTATGCCCGACCTTTTCATAGACCGCATAGTAAGCTTAGACTGCACACTTGAAGAGTTCTACGCAGCCGCTGCCGCCATCGCACAACGGAAAGGCGGCAGCACCGATGGCATAGCACAAGCAGACCTTACAGGCGGAAACGCAGTTAATACAGCCGCAGCGCTTGCCGCCCTAGGCGTTCACGTGACACCAATCGTATGCACGGACACGGGCGGACTCCAAAGGTTGAAAACACGGCTTAGGCAAGGGCACGTTGACTTCCGCCACGTCAAACTAACAGGCTCAGCCTCGCGGACAACCGCGTTAGAATTTAGGACCGTGGACGGAAAAGCCAACATCATGCTTCGTGACCTAGCTGCACTGGAATCCTTCGGTCCTGAAAACCTTTCAAACGCAGACTACGAGGCAATTGCAGACGCAGACTACGTGTGCGTGTTCAACTGGGCGGGCACACGCATGAAGGGCACGGCCCTGGCTGAAACCGTTTTCCGCCACGCCAAGACACATGGCACAGGCAAAACGTTCTTGGACACCGCGGATCCCACTCCAAACAAGCCGAAGGTTCCAAGCCTCATAGAAAAAGTTTTCACGTCAGGCATTGTTGACGTGGTAAGCCTGAACGAGAACGAAGCCGTCTGCTACGCTGAATATTTCAGCCAAGACCTTTCAGCACGAAAAAGCAGAGCCAACATAGGCGAGCTGGCTCTCGAATCAGCCCGCATACTGGCGAAGCACCTTCCAGCCAGAGTCGACCTGCACACCACAAACTTCTCCGCATCGGTTACGGCGGAACATGAAACAGTAATCCCAGCATATGCCGTTCAACCCTTAAGAGCAACAGGCGCCGGCGACGCATGGAACGCTGGAAACATAATCGCCGACGCGTACAGGCTTCCACAAGCATGCAGGCTCACGCTTGCAAACGCCGTTGCAGCCATGTACCTCACAGACCATGATGGAAACCCTCCGACACGCAAACAACTGATTCAGTTCCTGCAAAAGCCGCCGCCAAAGAAAACGCTTGACTAAGCTTCCAAGCGAAACTAATTAAGCACGCAAACTAAACTTCTAAGCCAAAAAATGACTTGCTACGGAGGCTTCAAAACCATGAAAAAACTCTTCGGCAGCTCCGGCGTTCGAGGAGTAGTCAACGTTGACCTCACACCCATCTTAGCCTGCAAAGTTGCGGTTGCAGCAGCCGCATACACGAAAGCGAGGAAAGCGCTCATCGCAAGAGACACACGTGTCTCGGGACCAATGCTTGAGCACGCCGTAGCCGCTGGGCTTCTCGCCACAGGCGCAGACGTTTCCACAATCGGCATTGCACCTACGCCAGCGCTGGCGTACTCAACTAAAGCTTTGCAGGCAGACATCGGAATCATGCTCACAGCGTCGCACAACCCGCCTGCCTACAACGGAATAAAACTTTTCAACAAAGACGGCAGCGCCTTCGACGAAGACGCCCAGGACGCCGTGGAACAACTTGTTTCCTCAAGCAATCACGCACTGACAGAATGGCACACGATCGGTCAGTGCACACGTGCACGCGGGGTCCAAAACTACGTAAACCTTCTACTCGACACGGTTGCACTTCGCAGGACATGGCGAGTCATCGTTGACCCTGGATGCGGCGCCACATACAAGCTTGCACCAAAAATGCTGAAAACCGCAGGATGCCACGTTATCACCATCAACGCGCAGCCCGACGGGCATTTTCCCGCGCGAAGCTCAGAACCTACACGTGAATCGCTAGTAGACTTAGCACGTCTCGTCAAACTTTTCAGAGCTGACATAGGCGTAGCCTTCGACGGCGACGGCGACCGCGCCGCCTTCATCGACGAACAAGGCAACTTCGTAGACTTCGACCAGGCACTTGCCGCCTACGCCTCGCACGTCTTGAAAACAAAGGGGGGCGGCGTCGTGGTAACCAACGTGGAAGCATCGATGTGCGTAGAGGCTGCAGCACAGAAGCATGGCGGGCGCGTCGTCCGCGTCAAAGTCGGCGATGTTTACCTTTCCGAAGCCATAAAGCGTTCAGGCGCCGTTTTCGGCGGCGAACCTTGCGGTGCATGGATTCACCCGCAAATTCACTGGTGCCCAGACGGTTTACTCTCAACACTTATGTTACTGAAGGCGCTGGAAACTGAACAGCAAAGCCTGCATGGGTTCACAGCAGCTGTGCCAAAATACATCATGCTCCGCGAAAACATACCCTGCCCAAACAGCTTGAAGCCTACAGTGATGGCGCGAGTCGCCGAGACGGCAGGCGACGCCTACACAAATTTCAAAGAAAGCTCAACCATTGACGGCGTACGCTTGGCGCTCAGCGACGGATGGACGCTTATCCGTGCTTCAGGCACTGAACCGCTGATTCGCATAACCGTGGAAGGCGAATCGTTAAAAGCGGCGAAAAGGATAATGCATGAAGGAAAAGCCCTTATCAAACGTTGCATAAAAGCGTGAACCAGCATGAAAGCCGTAGTCTTAGCCGCTGGCGAAGGCGTGCGCCTGCTGCCAATCACGTCAAACAGGCCAAAGCACATGATTCGCATAGGCGGAAAACCCATACTTGAGCACTGCCTCGACGCGTTAAAGGCATGCGGTATACGCGAAGTCTTAATCGTAACGCATTACATGAGCCACGTTATCCGCGAACACTTCGGCGACGGAAGCAGCCGCGGCTTAACCCTTCAATACGTCGAACAGCCCCGAATACTCGGCACAGGCAACGCTGTCAGCTTGGTGAAGCCTCATGTTGACGAAGCATTCGCGCTTGTCTACGGCGACCTCCTCTTCACCTCAACCGCGCTGGAACAAGTGCTTGAAGCGTATACACGGCAGAAACCATCCGTGACCATGGCTGTCGTACCCGTGGACACGCCTGAAAGCTACGGCATCGTAGAAGTTGCAAACGGCCTGAAAGTGCAACGTGTCGTTGAGAAACCGCCGCAGGAAAAGGCGCCTTCCAACCTTGCAAACGCTGGATTATACGTGTTGTCCACAGAAATCTTCGAAAGCCTTAAACAGACCAGCATGTCCGTCCGCGGCGAATGGGAAATAACCGACGCTTTAACAGCGCTTGCAGCTTCAGGAGGCACAGTGCTCGCCGCAGCCATACCCAAAGATGAATGGATGGACATCGGAAGACCATGGGACCTGCTTGAAGCAAACCGCTGGGTTCTTCAACGAATGCGCCACGAGGTTTACGGAACCATCGAAAACGGCGCGCACCTGCTAGGCAACGTAACAGTCGCTTCAACAGCGCGTGTGCGGTCAGGCGCCTACGTTGAAGGCCCCGTCTACATAGACGAAGGCAGCGACATAGGTCCAAACTGTTACATCCGACCATGCACCAGCATCGGACGAAACGTCCGCATCGGCAACGCATGCGAGATAAAAAACAGCCTCATCATGGACTGGACACATGTGGGGCACCTTTCATACGTGGGCGACAGTGTACTCTGCGAACACTGCAACCTCGGCGCTGGAACAATAACCGCAAACTACAGGCTGGACGGCAAAACTGTGAAGATGCTTGTTAAAGACAAACTCGTCGACACTGGACGCCGCAAGCTCGGCGCGATCATAGGCGACAACGTGAAAACAGGCATAAACGCGCTGTTCATGCCAGGCGTCAAGGTTGGACAAGACAGCTGGATAGGACCGAACTTCACGGTGCACCGTGATATACCGCCCAAGACAATGGCTTTGCCCCGCAACAACCATGAAAATCTCTGTTGAAACGGCATCCCTGCAGACGTATCCATGTAAACTTAAAATCAAAGATAAATAGTTGTATTACACATTCGATAAAGCTAACGAGGGAACTGCATTGTCTGTGGCGCAGAGAAAGTTTTTCACCGAAATCGCAGCGTTGGTAGACAAAACCGTAAGCGTAGTGACAACAACGGGGAAAACCTTCAGCGGCACGCTCATAGGCATAAACCCGGATAACATGAGCCTCTGCATCGCCGACGCAAAAGACGAAAGCGGCCACATCTCCCACAGAGTTTTCCTAAACGGGAGCGTCGTGGCCCAGTTGTCAAGCACCGAAAAACCCTTCGACCTTAAAGCCTTAGCAAACAGGCTTGAAAAAGTTTTCCCAACTATGGTTAAGCTCTATGAAGATAAAGGCTTCATCTGGGTAATGGACAAAGTTAAGCTCACCGAGAAAGGCGTTGTTGAAGGCTCAGGCCCAGCTGCAGAACGTGTACAACGCGTCTACGAACAGTTCATGAGCGAAGCCAAAGCCTAAATAAACCAACGCATCTGCTGCTCTTCCTTTTTCTTTTCCATGGCTAAACTCCGAAGCAGCCCGAAAGCTTCCAAAGTCCTCCTCGTCTGTTCAGCTGACTCCTCAAGCCTCGACAAGTCAACATTCAAGTCAAGGTATTTCCCAACCGACTGCAACGCGTACCGCGCAGCGTTAGCGTCAGGAACCATACCTAAAGTGTCCACGAGAAGCGCAAAACCCTTCAACCCGCGAAGCCTACACAAACCGATCAATATGCCTGCAACGCCGAAAATATGCCCCACCATAACCTTCGTGCCCAAGCCAAGCGCCTCCTTCAAAGCTTCACCGTTGGAGGCAGCACTATAAACTGATGGCACAGCCTGAACCTCATCCTTCTTGTACCCACCGATCGAAATCACCGTTCGGCAACCCAGCTCCTGAACTAAATCCAAAACTTTACCGCACAGCTCATACTGCCCAAACGCTGTCAAAGCCTGTGTGTTCCCATACCAAACAATCAAGTCACGCCTAGACCCGTCCTGCTTCCAGTAATAAAGCTCGTTAACAGGCGAAACCACACGACCATCCGCTTGAGTAACCGCAAAATCCTGAAAGGAAGCTGAAACCACAGATGCAAAACGCTTCGCCCCAAGCTCACGAATCAAATGCAATGCAGCAATATTCGCCACAAAACCTATACCCGGCAACCCCTCAACAAGCACCGGGTCATTCAGCACAGGTCTCATCTCCCAATCGACTACGCAAACCACAGTCAAACCCACACGTCAAGACAGTACTAAACTCAAAGAAACGAAACAATCAAATATAACCCTTTCAGCTGCCTAAACGCCACTCACCCAAATAGATTGCTTGTTAGCACAAAAAGATTAAATGATATATTCATTTTTCCACCAAAAGTTCTGATCAGCAAGATTTGACGCAGTCATTTCCATCGCCTTCACTGGTATTTAGTTGCAACTTGCTTATAATTGTCCTGCGAGTGCGCTCGCAGGCCGTTAAATAGCACAGCTACATTCTCAATGGAGAAAACGAAGCCGCCACTCCTCGCTTAAGGCTAAATTCAGAATCTTCCGTTCTGAACCCAAATGGGTCATGTTCCAGTTATGGGGCTGCCCGGATTTGAACCGGGGTCCTTCCCGCATGAGGCTTATGCCAACACGCTTAGAGAGCCCAAGTCTCCAAGCCTAGACCATGCTAGCCGACAGCCCCTCAAAGGCCACTGGTTGAGCCAACTATTTTGGGTCTTCCAAATTAATAGTTTATGCAACACACACGATGAGAAAATTATGTAAATATTTCGTTTATAGTTGATGAAATAAAAACGTCGGCGCCCCTGTGAAGACTACACCGCAAGCGCGTCTTATTCTATTTACGTCGTATGTCGCATTGCAGGATTTTCGGGCATATCAAACATTCGTCTGGTAACGGTGCATCTGCGGGTAGATTGTTCAAGAGTCCAGAATAATGTGCGCATTTTGCAGGGGAATCTAGGACTGTGGGGTAGTCTGTGGGCTTTACTTCCTTGACCTTCATGTTTTCGGTTACAATTTCAATTCGAGACATACAGTATGGGCAGGCGTAGTATGACTGTCGCGGTATTGTTCGGTTGTCCGTCAAGAGCACAGGTTTGTCAAAGGTTTTTTCACATCCCTTGTAAGGGCAGCGTAGCTTTTCTTCGTGCTGGTTCAGTCGGAAGAGGTGCATTTTTTCTGCCTCCTTGAGCGTTCCTGGAACAATCGGGTATGTTAATATTTTATAAACCTTTTCGTCTAAGCGTCCAACACAGCTACACATCAAAAACATCTAAAAAGAAGCCTCGGGCGGCCTAACCCAATCCGAGAGCAAGGCTTTTCCTCCTTTTAAATTCTCAAAACACTACGCTACCATGCCCCCACTTCAAGCGCCCGCCCCCACTCCCATACACGACTACGACAAAAGCCTAAAACGAAGCAAACGCGCCATACAAAAGCTCCCTAACTGTGATGTAGCCTTGAGATTCCTTGACCACATGAGCGCCTTAGGACTTTCCACTGCTAGAGTTGCCAAATATGCAGCCAAGCTTGCTGTGCTTCTGCGCAGAATAGACAAAGACCTCAAAGAACTCAACAGAGAGGACGTTGAACGGGTCGTTGCATGGATAAACAACCAACCGCATAAAGAGTGGACTAAGCATGACTCGAAGCTTGTCTTGCGGAAGATAGTCCAGTACGCTAAGCAGGGGAGTTGTGCCAAAGGCACACCTTTGCCCAGTGAAGCAAGTTGGATAAGCTTGGTGGTTAAGGAGAAAGACTTCCGAGCTACACCTGAGAATCTGTTAACGCAAGATGACGTGGCTTCGATGGTTAGGGCTGCTGCAAACACGCGAGACCGAGCTTTGGTTTACGTGCTTTTCGAGGCTGCGCTGAGACCTGGCGAATTGTTAACTATGATTGTGGGCGGAGTGGAATTCAAAGAAGACTACTGCCTAATCAGCGTCAACGGCAAAACAGGAATAAAACGAATACCGCTGGTCGTTTCCTTCAAACCGCTGCTTGAGTGGCTTCGAGATCACCCCTGCAAGGATGACCGAAACGCGCCCTTGTGGTGCTCACTTTCCAGCAACCGAGTTGGGGAGAGACTCAGCTACCAACATTTCCGCTTGCGAATAAAGCGTCTAGCGGAGAAGGCTGGTGTTCAGAAGGATATTTGGCCCTACTTGTATCGGCATTCGACATTGACGGCGATGGCTAAGGTCTTCACCGAGGCTAAGCTGGAGCAGTTCGCTGGATGGACTTACGGCAGCAAAATGACACGGCGCTACGTCCACTTCTCGGCAAGAGACCTAGAAGACGCAGTCTTGGAACTGCATGGACTGAAGCAACCTCAAAGAGATGAAGGGTTGGCTAAACTTGTTGAGTGCCCTAGGTGCAGGAACAAGAACCCGTTCGGCAGCGTCAGGTGCAGCTTCTGCGGCTACATACTGGACAGACGCTTAGCTGCGGAAGTGGAGCAGAAAACGGCTGAAAAGGAGCAGGAGATCCAAACTCGACTTCAAAGGCTGGAACAAACAATCACCGCACTCCTCAACGGAGCAAAATGAAACTCCCGTCCAACCACTCCTTTTTTCTGAGATAGCTGATTACTGGCCGGTTATTTTTGAGAGTTCTTTCTGGAAAACTTTTGCAGCGTTTGCCTTATCGCTATTTTGTCTAATATCAGTTGGTTTTTCTTCCTTCCCTTTATGGACGCGGTTATCGTGTTCTTCGATCAGCCCGGCAACAATGCTCTCGATAGGTTCGTGTGGGTAAGCCTCTAGCGCTTTCAGCTTATCCACCAACCCCGTATGCACTGCAACTATTCTGGCGATGATGCAATCATAAGTCTCACGCGGATAAGACTCAGCTTGCCTCAGTCGCTGAACTGTCTCTTTGGAAAGCTGTATGGTCGTCAAGTTCCTCTCAGCAATAGTCTTCTTGCTAGTCATCTGCTTCACCTTCAAGTATAGATCAGTATCACATAACTCACATATAACTCATTATATGACATATTATAACAATCAAATAACCAGTACCTAACCAAAGCAATAGACGCTTTGAATTATGGAATCATGAGCGAGCAAAATAACCAGAAAACATAGTTGTTTCACAATAGACTTCGAGACGAATGGTATGGAGAATGCGGTTAAAGGTGGAGATGAGGTCAAAACATTCGGTAAAAGGATAAAGACAGGCAAAACGCTGCGGTCAAAAGAGCGGTCACAGACGAACCAACCAAGCGGTCACGCGGTCAAGAATCTGGAAAAGAGAGCCGCAAGGCAGGTTATGTTAATTTAATATAAGGGCAAGGTTTTTGCCAGAGGCTTATTTTGAGCTTCTCCCTGGTGGAGCGGCTGTGGGCAAGGTTATTTAGTATCTCCCACTATTGCTTTTCGCAAGTGGTTGTTGGATGGACCTTGACCGCTTTGACCGCAAATAAGGATTCCGGGAAGAGGTGGAGGAGAAGTACAGGGGTTCTTGTTGCTGTAGCTGTTAGCGAACTCTATTTTGGTGTGGGTTGGCGTTGTGGGGTGGTGGAGTTTCGTCGCTTGCGGATGGGCGGCATGTGGGTGTTGCGGACGCCTCGGAAACTCGTTAGGCATGGCTTCATTGGTGAAACTTATCTTGGCTATGTTGGCGAAGGCGAAGCAGACAGCCTCTTGGGTTTGACTCTTTCTGGCTTCAGGTGGAGTTGGGAGAACTTCATGAACCAGACCGAGAACCAGGGAAAGCAGCGTAAGCGGTACTGGATCAAAATTCTGAAGAAGAGCGATGCTTGGAAGTTGCTGCGAAACAAAACGCCAACAGTGCTTCATGAACTCCAAAAAGACGATGCCTATTATTCTGATGGTCGGGTCGGATTCTGGACGCGTAGCTACTATCCACTTCTAAAGCACTTAACGCTCGACCTTAGCCTGGTTGACATGGAGAATGAGGAATCGCGGAGGGTGTTCTTCACCAAGGTTGTGCCGCGAATGGCTAGCAAGGCTGAAGTTCCAAATAAGGCAGCAGCATTGGCGTTTGGGTATGTGCTTAAGAGGTTTGAGGGCGGGTACAGTCCGCTGGCTGTGCGGCTGTTTATGCCTCCGCTGGAGTCGATTGGCACAGAGGACGAGTTTAACAGGGTCGCGCTGGAGGTTGAGCGGAAGATTGTGAGGGTGGTCGGGCTGCAGCGGTGGCGTGTCAGAAATATGTGGCTCTACAAGAACTTTCTAAGGTGGCTCAAAGTAAACCTAAACATAAGGTGCGAGGTAAGAGACATGTGGGATATGCTTCACGGTAAATATGTACTTGGCGAAGAGGACCCGCATATGCGTAGTTAAACGCGGTAGCCATCTAGCGTTTATTTGAAGTGTCTTTCCATTGAAGAGCGGAGTTTTGCGGTTACGTTCACTTTGGAAGAGAACGATAAGGAACCTATAGTATGTTTTCTGAATGGAGTAAAAGTTACAATAAAATCAGGTTTGGTTAATATGTCCGGTGTGAACATCGCCTTGAAGAGAAGAGTTAGGGTTGTTGAACTATCTCGGGTTTTACTAGTCCACGTTTTAGGGCTAAGAAAACAAAGAACTGTGAAAAAGCAGCTACAGTTGCCGATTCGATCATATGTACTCCATTGACATCCCCTGCTACGGCGGTACCTCCCAACGTGCCGAAAAAGGTGATTCCGCTAGTAATTACCGCATCAATGAGGGCGTTTCCCCAATCAAACTTTTGTCCAACAGTAGCAGTCTTATCAGCTGTACAGCAGATCATGAATCCTCTGACTGTTAGAGTTAGGTTTTCGCGGTTTAACTTGCTTAAGCAGTTTAGGAATCTGCCTTTGATGGTTAAGGTTGTTTTTGTCAGAAGATTATGCCTCCTATTTGGACAAGCCTTTGCGCAACAGGTGTTATTGTATTTGCCAAACAGAATTCGCCTCATAATTTAATGGGTACTGGGTACTTCATAGGTTATTATCTAGACGGGATGTTTCTGAAACTACCCGTTTAACTTAAGTGCTCTTTATTGTATCGTAATAGAAGACACAAGTTGCTTTCAAGAAGGTGTTTTGTTGGATCTTAAGGGATTGCTTGCTTCAACAGGCAGGCAAAAGATCTTAAAAGTGCTATCGGAATATAGAGAAATTCACATTATGGAACTTGTGCGTAAAGTTTGCGGTCGATATAATGAAGTGAACAGGAATCTCAACATATTGGAGGCTGAAGGCATCATAATGACTTATTATCAAAAGCAAGTTAAACACCCGAAATTCAGAATTGTTCGGTTGATTAGAGAAAATCGCCGAACACAAATACTGCTTAAGGCATTAAAAGATCTAGGCGACGAAAAACGATGACGCTGGTTCCTAATCAAAAAGCCCGTCTGTGCATTATCTTACACGGTAATGATTGCCACTGAACATTGAAGAAACAGAATAGTTAAGACCAAGACAAACGCGGCGTAAAGTCTGCGTTTAGATTCAGAGAATGCTCAATTCTCTGCTTATTGTTTAACTTGGATTTAGGACGTATTTTGGTCGCCGTAAAAAAATCATGCTCTTTTCTATCGAGCGGACTTGTGTCTGTGTTGAACTGTTGATTAGCGAAGTTTATAGGGAAGTGAAACACTGCGTTTTTGTTGGGGGGG
>Ga0272448_1002601_pt1 | contig 22333 bp, 36 predicted proteins | sample YNPCB0191_FD_202220 | JGI IMG/M metagenome (GOLD analysis project Ga0272448, IMG submission 202220) | Hot spring sediment microbial communities from Yellowstone National Park, WY, United States - YNP-CB-019-1 | ecosystem: Environmental > Aquatic > Thermal springs > Hot (42-90C) > Sediment... | reverse complement strand
TTCTGACAATGCGGCCTTCCTTAAGGCGAGTGGAAAGGTTGTTCACCACCTCCAGAACCTTTTTCCGGAGGTAAACCACCGCCTCCTGCACCATTTCCTCATAGCGAGCCTGGAGTTCCGCCCGAGCCCGCTCATAGGCCTCGATAATCTCCGGGGGGCTGCCTTCCTGCACCTCCACCCCTTTGATCTCAAAGACGGTCCAGAGGAAGTCGAAGCGGCGCTTCAGATAATCCCGGGGGGGATAGTGGGGGGCCAAGTGCTCCCAGATATCCGAATATCTTTGCCGCCAATCTTCCCGGATGGCATCATACTCAGCCAGGAAGTTTTGAGCCTCGGCCATGAACTCCGCCTTCAGCTCCTCCAGCCGCTCCACCACCTTAGCCAGGTTCCGTTTGGGGATGGCCCGCACATACTCCATCACAAAGGGATAGCTGTGGTCGTTCAGGAAGGTTCGAGCCCGATTGGATATCTGCCCGAAACGCTGGCGGATCTCCTGGGGATATAGCTTTTTGTTCCCCAGATAGAAGATTTCCGGCACCTCCTCCGGCTTGAGGCCCAGGTCCTGGGGCTTCAGCTTGGCCTGCCCCGGCCAGAACCGGACGTTGAGCTGGATAGCCACCATTCCCTCGAAACGATTAGCCGCTTTTTCGACTTGCTTTGCCATGATTCACGCCTCCTTTTGGCAAAATTAAAGGCCAGCTTCTGCCAGCCTTGGGGAATATCATTCCCTCATCACAGCCCAGGGACAAAAGCCCCTGGGCTGGGGGAAGGAATGAAGTTTTCATTCATTGGTCTTCCGGATAATCAACCGTAATGTAGTAGTTTTCATTGAAATTTTCCGCAACCTCTTCTTCCGAAGGCCACCAGTCCCACTCCACCTCGAACTCAGCTTTCTGTGCGGCGTAATGCACGGTAACGATAACCTTAGTAGGCCGCTCTTCCTGGTTCCAGGGGGCCCGAGGGTCGCTCGGGGAAACGTCGTCGGGGAGATTGTATCCACCCATATCCTGCCTCCTTATCCGCACCATTGGTTTTGATTGACCTCCTCAAACCCCGGAACCGAGGGCCCCAGGGTTGAGAGGATGGCTTCCGTTTCTTCCGTCCACCACCAAGCGGCTGCAATGCCGTCCGGGGTGATCTCCAGCTCAATCTCAAGACTGCTGTCTGGCTTTGGCATGGTTTTTTACCTCTTGGTGATATTCGGGTTTGTTCCTCCGGTTCTGCACCACACCCAGGGCCTTCTCAAAGACGCCCATGGCGTCATCGCAGCTTTTTCCCTGGAATCCCTTGCCTTCCATGCTCACCTGCCCGTCAGGCAGGAAGTCGATAACGATTTCCGGGCTCATAAACCTCCTCCTTCAGCCGCCGCACCGCAGCCAGATTTTGAAAGAGTCTTTTAACCTTAGGATCCGTTACCGCTATGGGAGCCCCGTGTTTCCGGATGATGTTCCGGAGCTTCCACTCCAATTCAAACTCCAGGTTGTGCAGCCAGTTCATCATCATCCTCCTCCACTATGGCGGAATGCCAATCAGGCTCATCACCAAGTTGATAGCAGTAATCCATCGGGTCATCAGCCCAGAAAAGAATATGCTGGGCTTCCTCAGGGCTCTCAGCTTCCACCTTAAACAGCGTCCAGGTAGGAACGCGGATTAAATATTGCTTCATCTTGAATCACCTCCTCAGCACCAGCCGCACGGTGCCGTTGTCTTGTTTTTGTTCGGTGAGGCGATAGCCCCGTTTCTTAGCCTCTTTCCTCACCTTCTCGATGCCGTAGGCTTGTTTCAGCCGCCCCATCCAGGCGGCATTATACTTGTTGTATTTCACGTCATATTCAGACACCCAGACCCGATACTTGCCATCGGCTTGGCGCTCAAACCCCAGGTCATTGGCCGCCCGGCCCACATGCTGCCGCCGGATGATGATATGGGCCTTCTGGGGCCGGGCATCGCCCTGGTAGCCATAAAGGGTTTGGGCTTCCTGGTGAACCTCCACCTTGCCCTGAAAGCCCAAACGATTGAGGGCCGCCACCAGGCAGCCCTCATCCGTCAACTCAATTTGCACCTCGGAATAATGGCTCATAGCTCGCCTCCGTCAAGTTAATTATTCCCCGACACTGGCCCTACCACCTTCCTGATGGATTCGGAGAACCAACCCATTAGCTCCTCGAAGACCAGGTCCATGACCGCAGCGTTCAGGTCGCCATGATACATGGACTGGGCCCTAGCCTCCAGGGTAGCCCACAAAAACTTCGGGAGGGCCAAGCTGAAGCCCTCCCGGACCTCTATCTCGCAAGTTTCGGGTGAGATAGTAACGATCATCATATCTGCACCCTCCTTCTACTTTTGGTTTCCTCCGCCTGGGGCTTGCTGGCCAGGATGGTCCGAGCCCGGGCCCATTCCCGCAGGGCGTCCATCTGGGCCTTCTGGCTCCGGGAAATGGGGATAACAAACCGGGCCGCAGCCTCCAGGTCGCCGCCGTTATAAGCGGCCTCAATAGCCACCTGCCGGATTTCCGCGCCGCTGTAGCCTTCCAGGTCAGGAAGGTTTTTACCCTTGGGTTTCACCTGGAATTGCTCCAGGTAGATTTTTAAAATCTGCTCCCGCTCCCCGGGGCCGGGATTGTCCACGAAGAAGATGGCGTCCCAGCGACCCATGCGGGTGTATTCCGGGGGCAGCTTGCTGTAATCGTTGCAGGTGGCAATGACAAACACCTGGCTGGTATGATCGTTTAGCCATGTTAAAAAGGTGCCGCCCACCCGCTGGGTGGTGCCGCCGTCGGTGGAAGAGCCCCCCACCCCGGCCAGCCCCTTCTCGATTTCCGATTGTGTTGCAGGCGGCCCGATTCCGACCGCCCTCTATAGCTTTCGCTATAGTCCAGGCTATATCTTCAAGTTTTTCCTCTCTTCACGCTATAGCATTTCCAGCATAAGCCAAAAGCTCTATGCCTTCTTTCTGTTGTCCCGCATTCCAAACAACAATCGTATTTCCTCGCCCATCTGTTTAGTTTTTGCCGTTCATGATATTTGCAAATTTCGTATCTGTGTATATTCAAATGGCAGGCTCTGCAAAGAGCAATCAGGTTTGAATCCTCATTATTGGAATTCTTTGAGCCCCTACCTTTACCATCTTTATGGTGAACAACCAATTTTGTAGCTGGAAGTTTGCGTTTACATTTAGAGCAACGGTATTTAGCTTTTGCCAAGATTGCCTCACGCTTGCCGTCGAACCACCTTTTTTCACGCAATCTCTTGCCATACATGAAGCCACCTTGCTGGAAATACCATTGCCTTTTTTGTTCCCTTACCCTCTCAGATTTCTGGGGGTCATGTGCATATTGGTAAGAGTAACACCTGGCACAAAGACCTTTAGCCATGTGCTTGACTCTTGTTTCGCCGCAATTAATGCAGCGTTCATATTTCTTTGCCCACATATATCAATCATTCTCCTTATATTTATTTAAGGGCGAGGAAGAAGAAGATTTGCTGCGGGGATAAAAATACCGAGAGAGGGGAAAAACCTGCCGTGCGCTTCGGAACCTCTTGGTCCCTACTCCCTTGCGGGATAGCCGTCGAACCTTCCCCTTATCGCTCAGGACTTAGGGGCTTGGCTGCTGATTACCCAATCTTTGGAGTTTTCCAGCCTTCGCACTTGGCGTTTCCGCCTATGCTGTAGCCTCCAAAGCTCTAAGGGCGTCCCAGCAATTCACACGGTTTTACATCGACCGAAGTTAATCGATGAACAACACCACCGGAGCCATGGCGTCCACCACCTTCAGGGCCTCCCGCATCCTGGCTTCGCTTTCGCCCACCAGAGACCCGAACACCCGGCCCATGTCCAGGGACAAGACCGGCCAGCCCACTTCGTTTCCCAGAGCCTTAGCGAAGTGGCTCTTGCCAGTTCCGGGCACCCCCAGGAGCAGGATGCCCCGGAAAGGCAGCCCGGGCCGCTGGTTCTTGAACCGGTTGAGAGTCCACTCCTTCAGGTTCTCCAGCCCCCCCAAAGTGGCGAAGGTCTCGGTGAACTGCGAAAACTGTAAGGCTGCGGATTTCTCCACCATCTGAGCCTTCAAAGTGCAGATGGTCTGGGGGTCAAACCGTTTCTGGCGCACCAAGGCTAGAGCCATGGCGTTTTCGGCCTCCTCCCAGGTGAGTCCCTGGGCTGCATCCAGCACCGCCTCTGTGTCCCCAGGTTCTATGCCGGTGCTCTCCACCAAGCCGTCCAGGATGGTTTTCAGCTCCTCCCGGGTGGGCAGGGGGAAGTCCAGCACCACCAACTCCCGCTCCAGCTCCACTGGCACCTTGGCTTCCGGAGACACAATTACCAAGGTGATACCCTTGGTTTTATAAACAGGAAGGCTGTTCTGGATGGCCTGGATGACCGAAGGCTCATTCAGCCAAAAGTGATAGTTGCGCAGGAACCACACCGCTTTTTCGGCCCCTTTTGCCGCCACATTGGGCAGGTCATAGGGGTCGCACTCCTGCCACCCGCCACCATTGCCCATTTGCCGGTAGCCCCGCACCACATCCCATTGATAAGGGGTACGGCCGTTAGCCTGCTGAACCCCGGAGGCGATGAACCGCTGCGGCTCATGGGTTCGCACCAGTAAGGCTGGATAACCAGCCTTCAGGTAGTCGGTAATCATGGTTATTCACCTCCCCAAGACCTGGGTTAAGGGTTGTAAAGCCGCCAGGACAGGAGCCCAAATCCAGTAGTAAAGCAAGGCTCCACCAATTAACACAGCACCGAAGCCTAAAGTATTCATCGCTCCCCTCCAGTTAAAAAATCCCGGTTTTCAGCCAGTTAATGACCCTTGACCGGTAAAGGTTTGTGTCTCTCTCCTGACGCCATTCCTTGACCAGCGCCAGCCTTTCAGCCAGAGGAAAAGCCCAGTAAACCGGGCTTTCGCTCAAAATCGCCACCGCCTCCTTCATTGCCTTGCCCTCCAAAAAGGTGTTTTTAACCTTGGGAAGTTTCGGCAAAAAAAAGATGGGGGCCCGGTTTTGCCAGGCCCCCAGGGGGAAAGAGTAGAGGTGGGATAAAAGAAAGGATTTACTTTTTAATGGATTTAACGGACTTGACAGCTTCCCTGATTTCGTCCTTGAGGCCGAAGAGCCAACCCATTTCTTCCAGGCTCAGCCGCCCCACCTTGCCGTAGCCGGTGGAGCCGTCAGCTTTCTTGTAAGCCCGAGGGCCGATCTGAATTTTTGGCTCGCCGCCATTGTATTGGTAAATGGACAGGTATAACCCGTTTTTGTGTTGCCAGGTCTTGATTACCTTGTCCTTGGACTCATCGTAAGCCATGATTTACCTCCGTCCCCGTTTTTGGTTTTTCTTTCTGGCCTTAGCGTTTTCAATCCACCGGGCCATGTCAGCCCAGGTGAGGGCGCCCACCAAATCGGGGGTCTCGCCCCGCTCAAGAGCTTCCCGGGTGCGCCGAGTAAGTTCCTCAGTAATAGGGGCCATCATTTGGGAGGCCCCTCCGACCAATTCATCATCAAAAATCAGGCTTTTGCTTTTCATGTTTTCCTCCTATTTTTAATAGGTAATTGGTTTCCTTCCAAAAAATAAGGTGGAGATGGGCCACCCCCGCCTAAATTACACATACACATTGTCGAGGTCCTTTACGAGCTCGACATTAATCATGCCCCTGCTTGCCATCCCGAGCAGAAGCCGTCGGGTTTGAAAGTAATCAAACCCTAGCTCCCGACTGAGGGCCTTCAAAGATAGAGCCGTACGCCCTATCACTATGGCATAAGCCCGCAGCAGGGGCATCATGCGAGCTTCGGGGGGAGCAAACCTCACGTCAGAGGTTAGCTCTCTCAAAATCATCAAATAGGCTCCGCCTTTGGAGCCCAAGTCGCCCTCCCAGACCCATTTTTGGAGGTCGCGTCCAAAATAGGCGCGACCACCAATCATTAATATACCTGCCTGCACCTCTGGTGGCGCAGACAAGGCTTTATATTTCTTTATTTGCCGCCAAGCTCTTTCCCCAGCGACAATACCATGTTTGCAGAAATTTTCTTTTGTCATTTCAGCCTCCTACTCTCAATCCTTTTCTTCTTGATGTGCTTGGCCTTTAGCCAACAAATTTATCATTTCTTCCTTTTGCTGATGCAGAAGGAAGATATCAGTTTCTACCCTCCTCAGCTGCCGCAACGCTTTCGCTACGGCAGCAGCTTCCTTTTTCGCTCCTGCCAACTCAAGAAGTCGGCAGGCTTCTTGTGCCCATCCTTGGGCATTTAAAAGGGCTTCTACTATCTTTTTCATATTCATTTCTTCCTTTAATAACCTTTAGGGCCCCAGTTCCCCGGGGCCCTGGTTGTTAGTGGAGTTAGGCCTTAAAGGTCTCCAGCCGTTTGAACTGGAAGAAGTTTGGGTTCTTCGGAAGGTCTTCCCAAGCCCACTCAAGGGCCTTGCGAGTGGTAAAAGTCATGGATTTTTTGGTCATGTATGGGGTAGTAGGGTTCCCATTAACATGATCCGGGTGAAACTCCTGCCAAATAAGCGTATAATAGGTTCGCTTGGATTTATTTCTGGTCATGGCTAACCTCCTATCATTCCCAGGGAAAGAAGGTATCCATCGGGTCCAACCCAGCCAACCGGGCCTCCCACTTTCCGTCAATATGTATCCATTCAATTATCATCTCCCTGCCTCCTCTTGATTGAAAAGGGCTTTTACCCTTAATAAAAAACCCCCCAGTTTTATGGGCCCTCTCCTGGTTCCTCGCAGGCCTCCAGGAGGCCCTCAAGGTGGGTCCTGAACTCGCCCAACAACTTGTCTAACTGGATGCCGAGAGCCGCAGAATACCGGTCAAGCTCCAGCACACACATCCTAAGGTCAGCTGTGGCCGTCTCAGCCCTGCTCAGGGCCTCCAGGGCCATATTGATAACACTCAGGGTCTCTCTTGTCATCGTCCTGCCTCCTTTTTTTATTTGAGCTTTGGCGCTCAATGGGAGACCAGAACCGGTTTTCCGTTTCCGCCCCCCCTTCAGAGCCAAAACTGCTTTGGGCTTTATGGGCCGCCCGCCCGCTGGGTTTCAGGTTTCACGTCGCCCTTCCCGGTTGCTAATTCCGTGCGCTTTCGCTTGCCTGCCGCCGCTCGCCTTCCTTCCGGCCCTCCCGTCGCACGCACCACGGGCCGGCTGGCCTTGCCTCAGTTTGCTTTGGCTGACTACCGGTTTCGCCTCGTTCCCGGTTCTTAGCTCCGCCCTGGTTAAGGGGCCAGGACCCCAGAGTTCTTCTCGTGCCACTCAAAAACACGTGAGCCTTTAGATTCCTTATCAAGCCGCTCAGTTGCTGGTCGCTTTCGGTTGCGCCGCCTATCTGCGTTTCCACGGTTTGACTTGCGCCCGCCCCGTGGGACCCAGAACCGCCTCACCCTCTCCCTCACCTGGGCTCCTGGTCGCTGGCGCCAAGGCTTTAAAGGGTTGCTCGGAATTTGCATTTGTTTTTCCCCTGGTTGCTATCCCAGGTTGCCCTTCTTTTTTTGAGCGTCCCGCCGTCTGCCTTCCGGTTTTTGGGGAGTTTTGTGAGGGACCCGGCTGCTCCCCTGGGCCCCAATCCGGCGGGTTATTTGGTGGCGCCTTTGTCGGCTTGCCGCTCTCTCTCGCTCTCACCTCCTTTTTTTATTTTGTGTTTTGTTTGATTATCAATATTGCACTCAGTATGCCTAAGCTACCGAAAGGACTTATTATTTTTGGCCCGTGAAAATCTTTTCATTCCCTTTTTGGTAATAGTTTTATATAGTTACTTGTGCATCTCGATAACAGGGCAACAACAAACCACCCGACGGCAAGGCTATAGATAAAGAAAAAAGACAGAGTATAAAAATTTATATTGGGCAAAATGACAAAACCCGATTTTATAATAATTAATTAAAGTTACACGGTAAAAAAATTTTTACAGTAAAAGCCAATTTTTTATACCAAAACACTATCGAACAATCGCCGGGACACCGCCTGCGATATTTTTATCATATTGCGATATTTTTATTATATTGCGATATTTTTATTATATTGTAAGGGATATATTATTCGTAAGTTACTTCGGTAATGAGGGGAAACCCTACCGTCGCCCAGTATTACCGGGTTTTGTCATAAGCGTTACTTGGGTGATGGTATTATGTTATTGGTATGAGTTAATAGGCATGCAGCACCAAGCCGTCAAACAGCCTGGTTCCGGGCTGGACCTCCTCGCCCCAGCAGTCCCAGCCTGGCCGTGTGGTGCGGGCAAACAGTTCCAGGTAGGGAGCTGGTGAGACCGCTTCAATTAGTTCATAAGCCGCCTCCGGTTTGGCAGAGTGCCGGCCTCGTTTGGCATAGATCAGGGTGGAGTGGTTTTTTGCCTTGGCCGCTAGGTGGGGGCCTTTGGTGGCAAAGATCATGTGTTCGGTCTGGCCGCGGAAATATTGGCCCAAGCCGAAACGGTCTTTGGCCCAGGTGAGCAGGGTTTTGTAATGGAAGCCCAACGCCTGCACCACCAGCAGGCCGTCTGGCAGGAAATTGTTAGTTACCCATAGGTAGAGGTGGGCAGAGGGGGCAGGGCGGAAGATCTCGCACCGCAGGATAGTGGCGATGATCTCCGGGGTGCTCAGCAGCCGGTAGTGCCGGTCTGCCCCCCGCTTGATCCGGCCCCCGCCCCTTTCCTGCCATGGGGGGTCAATAAGGATAGTGCGATACTCCCCTTTTATCACCGCCTAAACTCTCTAAACTCTGTTCTCACAACCAGATCAGGGGCCCAGGGATATCTCACTCTAGCCAAAGCTTCCAATAGATTTAAGAGTTCTCGTGCTTTGTAACAATCACAAGCCTTGTGGTGGCAGCGATGATTGATCAAAGCCCGCCTAATTTCTTCCGTTAATTGCTCAATCAACATTTTGTTCACCCCCAGATCCTTGGTTTTATAGACCCAGCCAGGCTTTGGCCGCCTCAACATGATGGCTGTAGAGGTGCAAATCTTTGCAGGTGGTGAAGGTGGGGCCCAGCTTGACCGTCTTACCGCTCTTACTGCTTATCATCTCGGCCATGTATTCTTTCAAAAGCTGGAATCCGCCCAGGTTAGTGAGGAAACCAGAGTATAAGTCCCAGGATCTGTAGTTTACCCAAAACACCAGAAACCAGGTTTCTGGCTCCTTACCGTCCACGATGCGGGTATCAATCCCTAAAAGACAGGGGGTGGTGGGTCGGGAGGTCTCGTCGGAGTATGGCCGGAAGTAATCGCGAAAGCAGAAGGGGTTCCCCACCCGCAGGACGGCGTGGGCATTGCCGAAGCCTTTCTCAGCGTAGTAGTCAATAGCCAGGTGGGCCAGGGGGTGCAGCCACTCGCTGTAGTTGTAATGCTCATTGGGCTGGGGGCCGTGGGGGTTCAGGACATAGTGGTGGAAATAGTGCTCAACCTCGTCCATCTCCTGGCCGTTGACCACCACCTTGCCCACTGGGTTGATCAACCCCTCTTTGCCCAGGGGGTAAAGGGGCCGGGTTTCGGGGTAGCGGATGTAGGCGTGGGCGCTGTCCAGAGACAGCCGGAAGCTGCCAGCGTGGGAACCGGAGGTGATTTCGTAGCGCCGCCCCTGTTCCAGGGCATGGCGCATAAATTGCATCCAGGCGTCCACGTGGTCATTGGCCGTGATCATTGCTGGCGAATAGTTCAAGTCATTTCTCATAATCAATATCCTCTTCAGATGACATGCACAGACAAATCAAACTCCTTATAAATCAGCCCTTCCTGGCTGGGCATCCGGCAGAGCATCTCCGCCTCCCAGGTTTCCCGGGACACCCGCCGTTTGGCGGTGATGGCGTCCTCAACCGGGTAAAAGCCGTCGGCGTTCCTGGCCCTGCCCTCACACTCCTCCCACAGCTCGCAAGTCTCGCAGTCCCGGTTCACGCATTTTTCCATGACGTCGAAAACGCACCATTTGAACAACCGGTAGCCGCTCTCCGCTGCCTCGGCCACTACCCGGCTCATCAGGCCGTAAGCTTTATGCATGGTGGAGTAAATCTGGACGCTAGCCCTGATGCCCCGGGTCGATTTGGGGATCAGGAGGGCGGCTTCATAAATGCGATCCTCAAACTCGTCCACCTCGTCCAGCTTGAGCCTCTGGGGGTGGGGGCCCCGGATAGATTTCATTGAGGCCGTGAGTATCTGGACATTGGAGCCGTTCACCAGATGGGTGCGGGTGCGCAGGGCCTCCCCCTCCACCAGGTGCTGAAAGGGAGGGGTGATAAAGCCCTTCATGTGCTCATACATCCTGAGGCTCTGCTCCCCGGACCCCCCCAGGATTTTGGTCTCGCAGCCCGCCTTGAACACCGAGTCCAGCCAGGTCACCAAAGCGCCGTCGAAGGTCTTACCGCCGCCCCGGTTGGCCCAGCAGACACAATCCAGAGCCTCCTCAAAAAAGGCAGCGGTAACATACTCCGCTGGTGGGGTATGTTCCGGGCAGACCTTGGCCCGGGGGATATGGATGCCCCAGAAGACCTTGATAAAGTCCAACAGCTCTTCCGGGCTGTCAAACCCGCAAGCCTGGTGATAATCCACCAACTGCCGGATTTCCTTAGGGGCAGCAACAGAAGCCGGCGGAGGCAAAACACACTTGTTAGCCTTGAATTCAATCCCCTGCCACGCCATACAATCTCACAGAGAATAAATGCACAGTAGCAAGTTTTGTGCCAAAATCCCTTTTAGCCGTCCAGAGGCCTTGAAAGGGGTATTTTCATAACGAAGCTTAGATGGACTTAAGTAGGCGAAATAACATCGAATATTATTGATAAGGTGGTCTCGTGTTCGCCCGAATACGGGCTTTCTACGCATCCTTTTTTTGAAGTCATGAAAGGGAGTTACGCTTATAAAGAGCATGGCCCTAAAGCGGTGGGAACCAGGTGGGTCTAAATTGGGGGGTTGTGGGAAACAACCCCCTTTTTTGGGGGGGAAGTGGGAAATTGGTGCTTTCGTCATCTCTGGGGCAACGCTAGTGTTATTTTTGTAAAAAGTAATTTTTTTTAGTCTGGGTAACCATCGTCATCGCTGTCTGATCGGCGCATGAGCCTCAGTCCCCCGGTCTCACAGATAATCACGGCTGGGTGTTTGCAATGCGACGGCCAATGAGGGTTTCTGTCTTCCCAATACCGGCACTTTTCCGGCTCAAATATTCCTCTGGGCTTAAAGTAGGGACAATGAGCCCCCTTTTTCCCTTTCACCATAGCTAGTACCCCCGGTCTCTGATCCCTGCTAAAAGTTGTTTAATTTGTCCTTCCGGAATCTCATCATTCACAGCTTCGGTTGAATCTTCCCCATGCTTGTTATTGCGCTCCTCCCTCATCAGGATAATTGCTAGCAGGGAATACACGGCGTTATCCATCAGAGTATCTTCCAGGGACTCGCCCACCTCATCGGGCGCACCTCGGGCCAGGTTCTCGATACGGCTCCATTTGTCCTGAAGGCGCACCAAGACCCCCAAGAGGGGATTGATGCCCAGCACTCGGCAGCGGCGCAGGTTGCTCAAGGGGTCTTCGGGGTTGGCATAATTAGAGTTCTTCCGGCCGTGCAAGTCCGCCATTTCCTCCAGCAAATCGTAAAACAGGGGATGTCCTTTGGTGCGGTCCAGCATCCTTATAGCCCCCAAATAGATATACCTTTTTCTCTGGCCTCTTTCATCAGGGCCACATATTTTTTGCGAAACTCCGGATTACTGAAGGGGTTGCCCTCTTCCAGGCTGATCCGGGTGGGGATGGTGGTAATCAAACCGGTTTTCTCATAGAGGGCCTGAAGTTTGGCTCGGGCCTCCGAAGCCACCCGGAGAAAACCGATTTTGGCATTATCGTTCTGGGTCATCTGATAATCCCGCATAGCCAAAAACACAACATGTTGCCAATAGGCTATCTCAGCCCCCAGGATTTCACCTCCATCCTGGCTCATGGCGGCTTCTTTGAGTAGTCTTGGGGCAACACTCAGGTCATGGTAAACCATGCGCCGGGATATCCCAAAATACTCAGCAATCTCCTTAATTTTATGCCCCCCTTCTCTCATCTCCCAGACCCTTAAGATACGCTCCCGGCGACGGTTTGATATCGGCTGAAATTGGCCTAAGGTTTGGGGGGGTTGTGAATTTGTCAATCTCATACTCCGACTTTTGGCTTAGCCCTACCTGACTGCTTGTAATAAAGATGGCTCTGCCCTAAACCATGCTGGAGCACTCATGTTTTTCCAATCCTCTGGGCCACCACCATTTGAAAGCGGAGTTCCGAAGGTGCCAAGCCCGGCCACAAGCCAAGCAGCAGAACCGGGAACCGAACCTAGCGCCAATGATGGTGGTGCCGCACATACAGCGAAAAAATGTTTCAAAATCTCTGCCCATGCCTTCCAATTACCCCGCCTCGCACAGCCACGCTTAGCCATGCTAAATTCTTAGGACTGCCAACCTGCAAAGAAATATCTTAAGCCATCCAAGGCGTGATGCTCACCTTTCCCAGGTTCATGCACCATGTAGCCCGTAAGTTCCCGGATCAGGTTCTTGCAGCGGTGGTGGATCAGGAGGCCAGGCAAGCCATCTTCCGGCCTTACTTTCAGCCATTGCCGCACCAGTTCCTGGCCCACCTCCACCGGCAGCCGCGGGGCCTTTACCTCCACCCCCAGGATTTCCGACAGCATGGCCCGCTTGTCTGGGTCTGAGGGGTCGGCAAAGGCACAGGTTATAGAACCGTAGCCCCTAGCTTGGTGGTGGGCTAGGATAGCCTTGCCGTTTTCCAGGGTCGTGCGGAAACGCTGGTAGTATTCGTCCAACACCAGCACCCGCTCACCTCTATCCCTGGGCTGAATCCATAAGCAGGCAAAGGGGTTACGGTAGCCGAAATCGATACCAAGGTAAAGCTCTCCCTGGGGGTTATAGCTGAAGACGGCTAGGTTATGGCTCATTGCCTTGCCTGCAACAGGATTTTCCCAATCTTTGATTTCCCCACTCGGCGCCAGCTAGCCTTCCGGGTCTCTGTCCCGTGTTCGCATCCAAAACCGGTAAGGTGTTGGGGGCTCGAAAAGCATCATTGCAAACAAACACCTTAATTTCGAAGGCCGAATAGGCCAACAAATGGGTCTATGAGTTTCGAACAGGTTACATGTTCTCCGTAGCGGTCTTACCCGCTAGATATTCTTTAGTGATTTCTACCATCTTAGCCACAGCGGTTCCCAGGTTGCGTATATCTTCTGCTTTCCCCAGAGCCAGTAAGGTTTCTCGGAATTCATCAAAGATTTTTATATCGCAAGCCCCTACCATAGCGGTTTTTGGGGGTATTGCATCACAAAGGGACTTGATGTCGTTTAGTTGTGAGGGTAAGAAACTCAGAACCAGGATTTTCCAATCGTATTTTATGATGATATCGTCTATGGGCACCGGTTGGTATTTGATTTCCAAGTCGCTTTTGTTAATAAAGGCCTCCAGCAGGTCTTCTGGCCTGACCATTTCCTCGCACAATTTCTTGAGCACCTGGGGATCAGAGGTGCCTACCAATCGGTTATGGGCAACCTGCTTGGATACCACCCGGCTGCGGTCCAGAGGCCGGGTTTCCGCCAAGACGATGATTTCTTTGAGGCCGGCATTTCTTGCTGCCCTGTAGCGATGGTGCCCGGAGATAATGTCGAACTTGCCATCTTCTCGCTTCAGGACGAAAGGCACCGATTCCAAGCGTTGCTCCTTGGCAATATTCGAGGTGAGGCGTTCCTGCATTTCGGGCGACATGCATTGCGCGTTGATATCCTGTTCGCGCAATTGATCAATATTGACCCGCCATAATTCCAGGTCCTCATAGGCTTCGCAGATAAATTCAGCCATTGATCTTTTCCTTTTTCATCCAGGTTAAGATGCAATCCTTATATGTCATGGGCTTCCAATCGCTTTGATAAGTCAGTTTGAACAGGTTGTTCTTGTATTTCTCCCGTTTTATTAATTTGTAAATGCCGCGTAAAATTTTATGTTCGGGATATGGCGTTAAGTTGACGGTTTTAATGCCCCTAGCCTGATAAAAGTTTAGCTTTGGTTCGATGTTCAGCAGGTTTTCATAAAATGCCTTGGAAGCGAGACACATCATAAACAGTTTGGTGAGTCGTGGATATTTGGGGTGTGGCACGGTGACCCCGAATGTTTCTTTGATATACTCATCACCTTTAACAAAAAAATCTGCAAAATGCAGACCAGTAATAGCAAATAGGTAGCCATCCATGATTCCGAATAGATAGCGTTCGGATCTAACAGCATTTAATTTGTGGACAAAAAGGTTGCGGTAATATAGCGCTTCCTCTTTACTCGCTTTGACGAAAACAATCTTTGATTCCGGGGTAATAACGTGAGTAGTTGGCAATAACATATATTTAGATGGCCGTATATTGGTTTTGCGAAATTCTGAGACTTTGGGGAATAGCTCGGGCCTGTTTGATAGGATATAGTCGATGCGTTCCTTGTTATACTCTCTCAAGTAGATGGCGGTATTCTGATGCTCCGGCTCTAGTTTTTTGTAGCGGTAAATGAGGGACAGGGCATTACCTGACAGGCACATTCCCAGGAGTTTTGGCGGCCCCTTTCTGGCGTCAAACTCTGCTATGGCTGGTTCGTTCCAAGTGATTTTATCGCCAAAGTCAAACATTTTCTTATAGCCGCCAGGTGTGCCTGGTGGGTTGATGTAGAGTATGTTCTCAGGGTCATCCAGGGACTCGTTGAGGACGTCCCAGACGTCTTTGATCTCATAACGCAGGCCCTTTAGCTTGATCTTCATGTCAAGAAGGGTTTGTTGTATTCTGTTCAGGTGAGTTAATAGGTTGTCTTCCAGGTCTCTTTTAAAATAGGTCTCATACTGGTTCTTACCTTTGATTTGGGCCCATTTCATGGCATATAGGATGGCCGCAGCTTGGTAATTGGGGTCTTCCAGATATTGGCCCAGGTGGTCGATAAGCCAGTTGTCGTTGATTTTGATTCCCAGCTCTTCCAATGGCTTTCCGGAGATTTCATATCCAAGGATGGAGCTATAGAGGCTGATATCGCTGGTTAAGATTTTCTCGGCTAGCCAGCCGCTGTTGACCGCCACGCTTGGGATAGTGAATTGGCCGACGCAGGGTATAATCAACCTTTTGTATTTGTCCTTTAGAGTTGCCAAAACCAAGTTCAGGTAATCCCGGAAGGGTTTTGGGGTCACGCCCTGAAAAATTTTTATGGGTATATTATTGGACATGGTGTCAAATACCCTTTAAGCAACTTGGACCGGGGGATCGGGACTTGAACCCGATATCACCGGATTGAGCTTCCAGCATCCTACATTAGACGACCCCCGGATCATTCCTTTGCAGCTAATGGCACCTTAATATTTGCCATTATCATGTTGTTAATGATAGCCTTGGCAGTTCTGTTAATTGTCCCATCCGGTAGGATGATATTGTATCGCTTTAACTGCTCCACCCCACGGATAATTTGCATGGTGGTCAGCATGGTGGCTGCCTCAAGGGCATCATAGTCGATCTTTGTATTAGCCCACAGCTCTTGCAGGCTGAGTGCTTCGGGAGGCGGGTTAAAGTTATCTTGGTGGGTCTTGGTCCAGGCAACGGCCAATTCACAAAGCACCGGGGAGTTTTGCAGGATCAGGGCAGCCTCAGAAATTGGGGCTTCCCGATATATATTAAGGATTGCAATGATATCCATTAACCCACCTGAGCAATTCGAACCAAGCAATCGGAACCCGAACCCAATATCACCTAGCGAGGATGGTTTGTGGTCCACTTTTGGTCACTACCAGTTTCTCCTTTCCCGCATCTCCCGGAGCCATTCTTGGTGTTTCCGGAGTTTTGGGTTTAATTCCTGGATTTCCAACCCCAACTCTTTTTTGAGCCAAGCGGCTACCACTCTACGATGACAAAATTCGCCAGGCGGTTCCCAGCAAAGCATAACGAAGTCATCGCCCCCTAGGTCTTGCAGCACTTGGGTGGGATTAAGCTTATTCAGCACCTCGGCCGAATAGGCCTTGATAAAATCGGCTGGTTTCAGCCTCGCTTTTATCAAGTTCCAGGAGGGGGCCAAAGGGTGGTAGGCCCTGCCAATCCATCCTTTGGGCAACCCCCGACAAATAGCCACCGCTTGGGGGAGGTGGCCGGAAATTCGAAAACAGCTCGTAAATATCATTTCAATTTCGCCTCGCTTTGCCTCGACCAGCCATAGCTAGCCAGGCCCTGCCCCGCCAAACAGTATTGTTTAAAAGGGAATATCCTCAGATTCATATTGGGTATCCATGCCATCTTCCTGCCGACTCCCTTTGTGGTTCAGCATCTGAAGGTTTCCCAAGCGAACCTCAGCAGCAACACGGCTTTTGCCATCCCGGTCCTGCCATTGGCGGTAGGTCAGTTTGCCTTCAGCGTAAATATGGCTGCCCTTTTGCAGATATTTGCCGCATATTTCCGCCAACCGGCCCCAAGCCACCAGGGTATGCCATTGGGTCTGCTCCCGTTTTTCACCAGTATTTTTGTCATGATATCTGTCTGTGGTAGCTAGACGTAATTTGGTTACAGATTGTCCGCTTGCGGTATATCTGATTTCAGGGTCTTGTCCCAAGTATCCAATCAGTATCACCTTGTTCAATTTTGGCTCCTTTCAGGATATTCTCTTGGCTGGATAGTCAGATTTGGTTTGAAAAACACAGGCTTACCAGTCTCTCTCGCTCTCCACAGAATCGGCTGGGAGTTGTCATAGCCCCAAGTGCGCATGGCTTCCGTGACCGCATCCAGCACCAGGGGTGGGGTGGGGAAAATCTCTGCAAAAGGTGCACGGACCAATCTGGCGAGTTCAGCAATTTTCATGCGCCAACTCCTCATTGGTGTAAGTGCAATTGTTTGAAGTAAGTGTAGTCGCTGAATCCGAAATTGTCGCCATTCTGCATCATAGCCATCTCACCCTCGGTGTTGTTTCCAGGCTCAAACCCAAAACCAGAAAATGCAGAGCTTTGAGGCCGTGAGCGTCGGCGTCCGCTGGCCTATTCTTACCTTCTGGCAGGTGGTATTTCATAAACTCCGGTATGGTGTTCACACAATCCCGGGAAATGGTCAGCCCCCCTGGTTTGCCTTCCCGGGTATTAGCCAGCCGTTGTTTAATCAGGTTCAGGGCCAGGCTTTGCTCTTTGGGGGCCGCCACCGCGGGGAGCCGGGCCCGGCGCAGGCGGTTGATCAATTCCGGTTCCGCTGGGTCGCAGAAGAACCGTCTGATTTGCAGTTCCTCCCGCCAAGCGCTGGCGATCGCCAGAAGCTCCTCCAGGTAGAGTTCCCGTCGATAAAGCTCGCGTATGAGGTGTATCCGGTCCGCTGGCGGGGGATGATATTCCGCCGCCAGAATCACCGTGGGTTCCAACAGGCCCCACTTCACCCCTGCATAAACCTTGATCTGGGGTTCCATCCTCCTCCTTTTGCGGCGGCCTTAATGTCTGGTAATAGTCTTCAGCGGTCATAACCCAACGCCCCAAGCTGTCTTGTCTGGCAGGGAGGCGCCCTGCCTTGAGATGGCGGTAACAGGTGCGCCAATGTAGGCGCAGGAATTCGGCGATTTCCTTGACGCCGATGAACAGCCTATCCTCACCGCCCTTTGTCATGAATTCAGGTTTGCCCTCTCAACTCCTCTGTCCATCCATGTAGGATGGACATTTTTTCACGGGTTTCGGCATCATCGATGGCCTTAAGCTTTTGCTTTATCTTGTCCTTATTCCAACCAGCCCGGATGCTTGCATTCACCAAGCCCCGCAACCGAGCCCCCATGCCTCCAGCCCTAAACCTCTCCAACTCACCCCGTGCAGCCGCTGCCCGAATAGCTCGGCTTCTGGGGTGATAGTTATAAATTCCGCCGCTAGCCTTGCTCTTGACCTCGTTTTTAGCTCGGTGGGGATGCTGGCAGCTAAGACAATGCTGAAGTGGGCTGTAGGGGTTCAATTTGGCTTGGGCTTGGTTTATGGCACACTGCTGGGTTGAGATGTTGGCCCTTAGGGCCTGACATTCGATTCTTCCTGGGCTTTTTAGGATTTCGTCAATTTTTTTGGCTTTTGCTGTTTCCATAGTTCGCTTCTTCCCAATGGGTTCCTTGTCTTTGATGGCTCGCTTCCCTCCTGTGGGTTTCTTTGGCCTATTGGCTCGCTTTTAGTTGTTGGGCTTCTTCCATAATTTGGCTCGCTTCTATTGCATGGGCTTCTTTTATGCAGTGGCTCGCTTAAACCGAATGGGCTTCTTCTTTGCCTTGGCTCATTTGCTTTTCTTAGCCAATTTAGAGTTATTGGTTATATTATAGCATATTTATCTACATTGCTGCATATTCTATCGCGCCCCCATATGTTTCTTGCCAAGGTATTCCTCAGCATAGGGCACCCTAACTGGCAGCCCTTCAATTGTCCTCCAAGCAACATACAAATCCTTCAGAAAGTTTTTGATCATATAGCGTTTTGCTGCCATGTCCCGGTGGCCTTTACTGACATCACACCAGGGTTTGCCGTCGTCTTTAGTCCCGACGCTATCAATCGGGTTGGTTTCCTGTTCCAGTCGTGCTTTCATGGGGTAGTAGAAATTGAGGGCGTATTCTGACTTGGTTTTAATGAATGAAGGGGCCAAGATGCCCATCAGAACAACCCGTAGCTTTTTGTTGTAAGGCAGGATAAATCCTGGCGTCGGCCGGTCGCCCCTTATCAAGGTGTTGGTAAGGACAATATAATCTTTATCCCTGCCGTCCTGTTTAATTATCCCGCAGACTTCTCCCTGGTCTGGTTTGTAGTCCTTGATAGACACCCGTTTTTTGCCTCGCACCAAGCCAGGGTTGAGGCCAGCATACTGCCAGATTTTGCTCACGGTGTCGGCCATCTCGATATCAATGGACCCGATCAGCCAAGCCGCAGCAATTTCCCCGATTCCCTTGACTTTGCTTAACCACTCTCGCCAGATACGGAAGCGGTTCAATATTTGGCGAAGCATCTTCTCCACCTGCTTCTCATTACGCCGTGCTTCCATGGAGATCAAATTGAAATTTTCGACATCCTCCACTGCGAAAAACCGTTGTTCCTTTAGCTCTTGAGCGCTGCCATCGGCCTTGCGGCCCAACCGGTTATCCATACGTTTGCGCATGTCTTGAAAGTCTTCACGGGCCCGGGCATACATTAATAGTGCGATTTGGTCCTGGGTCTTCATTCTGGTTCTCCTTAGGCTTTATTTTTTGGGCTTCTTAGCCTCATGGCTCGCTTTTATTCAATGGGTTTCTTAAAAAAATTGGCTCGCTTCTTGCCATTGGGTTTCTTGCCGGATTGTGGCTCGCTTTCGCCCTGTGGGTTTCTTTTGATCTTTGGCTCGCTTGCACTCTTTGGGGTTCTTATCTTAGATGGCCCGCTTACCAGTAATGGGTTTCTTCACCACCTTGGCTCGCTTCGGAGGCTTGGGTTACTTGAACTCCTTGGCTCGCTCCCGTGATCTGGGTTTCTTTTCCCCCCGGGCTCGCTTACAATCTGTGGGTTTCTTGGAGCCTTTGGCTCGCTGAGTTATTTATCACCTTTGGCTCGCTTGTAGCTCTTGGGTTTCTTCGGCCTCGTGGCCCGCTTTCATTCGTTGGGCTTCTTCAGCAGCATGGCTCGCTTCATCCGCTTGGGTTTCTTCCATCATATGGCCCGCTTTACCTTCTTGGGTTCCTTGCTGAGAGTAGCTCGCTTCGGGACCTTGGGCTTCTTCCGCCGAATGGCTCGCTTTCATTCAATGGGTTTCTTCCAACACTTGGCTCGCTTGCCTGCCCTGGGTTTCTTTTTCTTTTTGGCTCGCTTGCTCGTCATGGGTTTCTTAGGGCATCTGGCTCGCTTATAACTTCTGGGTTTCTTCCCTCCAATGGCTCGCTTCCGCGAGCTGGGTTTCTTTCTGCTCTTGGCTCGCTTTTGCCCTGTGGTCTTCTTCCAAGCATTGGCCCGCTTTCAACCTCTGGGTTTCTTATAGTTAATGGCCCGCTTCCAAGCTTTGGGTTCCTTCAAATATTTGGCTCGCTTGTGGTTTGTGGGTTTCTTGTGGTGCATGGCTCGCTTTGCCTGAATGGGTTTCTTTCGATACATGGCTCGCTTAGCTTTTTCGGGCGCCTTATTGGCGATGGCTCGCTTCATCCGCTAGGGTTTCTTCCGGAATATGGCTCGCTTACTTTTCATGGGCTTCTTCCTTCAACTGGCTCGCTTTTGGGCTATGGGTTTCTTATATTGCGTGGCTCGCTTTCCCATTCTGGATTTCTCGCCTACCGTGGCTCGCTTTCGTCTCGTGGGTTTCTTTTGCCGATTGGCTCGCTTGATCTATTTGGGTTGCTTCTTCTTTTTGGCTCGCTCCTCACCGCTGGGTTTCTTACATTGCATGGTCCGCTTTTGGGTTCTGGGTTTCTTCAGTCTATCGGCTTCATCTCTTCATGCAGCCCTTTCCGCTTGTTTCAAGAACCGGGTAATTTCCCGTTGGAGTTCATCTAGGCTCGCTACTATGTCCTCTTTGGGCTCGACCCAGCCATTCCGGAGCCATCGCAAAAGCTGGCCGACCAGCTCCTCCACCTTCAACCCTCTGTCGGCCCGCTTGTGCTCTTCATAAAGCTGAGGGGTGATGGTGGTTTGCACCGCCGGAAACCCCCGCTTCACTGGCACATGGCGCTGCATGCCGTCAGAGCCGATTACCGCCACAAAATTCCGGCCCCATGATTCCAGATTCCTGACCGGGACATTGAGCAGTCTCGCCACCTCTTCAATCGTCGCTCCCAGATCCAACATGGCCGCCACCAAGCGTTTCCGGGTGATGCCGTCCAGAGGATATCCATGTGCGGCGTTATCCCGAGTGAACTCTTTCAAGACCGCCAGTTCATCCTCAAATTTTTTGTAAATCACCTCGGTTTTGTAATCCGGCCCAAATTCCTGCACCATGGCCGTATATCTGTGGTTTCCGCTTATTATCCGGTTTGTCCCCTCCTCCACAATTAGGGGTGGGATTGCAGCCCCCATACGGTAAGACTGCCGATAGCGGCTCACAAAGACCGGGTTGATTGGCCGCAGCTCGATAAGTTTTGAGTCAACCACCAATTCACCGATTCTTACCTTTGCTCTCACGGGAACTCTCCTCTCTCCTTAGTCGTATAGTTTGTTGTCTATGCTGGTGATAACAATTTCCGTCCTGGGTTCTGGACTCACGCCCATGATGCGGGAGCCGTCCCAGGAAACGATATCCCGGTCGTTTGCGAGGATGCCAGCCTTCTCCAAAATGTCTGCCGTGGCCGCCATAAGGTTGTTAAGGTCAGGGCGCCGGTTATCAGCTAGCCAATAGCTGGCCTTGACCTGCACAGGGCAATTAAACCTTGGCCCCTGGTAATCCGCCAAGCTGAGTAAAGCCATCTTTTCGTATTCCCGATAAGTTTTGGATTGTATGATTAATGGCTTCCCGTTGATGCAGCGGGCCATCATATTATTCTTTTTAGGGACTGGGCGCCCCGGGATTTTGAGAATCGCCATCAAAACCTGGTCTCCATGGCCGAACTCAGCCAATCGAATGCCTTTTCAAACACGGGTTGCCACAAGAAGTATGGGAAAGCCAGAATCCAGAAAACCGTGAAGGCGATGACACAGAACCCAAACCAGGAGACCGAAACGAACAGCAGCAGATACCGTTTCATGGTTCACCTCAAGTTGGCCCGGGCCGCCGGGCTCTTCCAACCAGTCTTTACCCTTCCTATTCCCCTAGGCGGCTTAGGGGGTTAGGGGTTTACCAATGTGTTTCTTACTTTTTCCATCCTTCTCTGACTGCCTCGACACTTTCAGCATATTTAGTCATCTTGCGCAAATCCTGAAAATCCATCCAAACCCCCAGCTCACCGGTTTTGTCATTGCGGTCTTGGGTGATGGAACCGAGGGCTGGACGCTCCGGTAGCGGCGGCGGGGCCACCATCGGTCTGTTAGCGCAACAGCTACTCAGGCTTATTGCGCCAATAATCAACCAGCTCATCAGGAGTAGATTGGTCCACCTTCTCATGGCGTTTCCCCTCTTCCTGCTTCACTTTTATGGTGGTTTCTGCCACTTCCGCTCGGGCTTCCGCCTCCTCTGCCCGGCGTTTATGCCAAGTCCCCCGGAGCCAGAGGCCAACCAAAACAAAAAGGCCTACTATCGCTGCACCAATTTTGGAGATTAGGATTTCAAACACCGCTTTGCCCCTGTTTAGCAGTCCATTTGTGCTTTTATGACCTTAAAAGAGTATTCATGGACATCCTGGGCAAGGTCGAGAAAATTTCTCTTCATTGCCTCCTTGCATGGGTCATCTTTTTGCATATCACCCAAAATCATGTGTGTGGATACCAG
>Ga0272448_1002600_pt1 | contig 22335 bp, 23 predicted proteins | sample YNPCB0191_FD_202220 | JGI IMG/M metagenome (GOLD analysis project Ga0272448, IMG submission 202220) | Hot spring sediment microbial communities from Yellowstone National Park, WY, United States - YNP-CB-019-1 | ecosystem: Environmental > Aquatic > Thermal springs > Hot (42-90C) > Sediment... | reverse complement strand
GACCTTACTACTACAGGCGGCACTACTACAGACCTTATTATAGAGGTATTTACTATGTGCCATCCGGCACGCTGCGCGAACGCCACTGTCCAAATAACTACTATTGGCGTTATCGAAGGGTGTATCGCCACGGTGTCGATTATCCGTATTATTACTACAGATACTATCGATAACTATCCATCAACACTTAACGCTCGATTAACAACCAACTTAATACAAAAGCCAGGGTAGCGCTACCTAATGGAACTGTTAAATTGTCAATGCCTAAAAAGGAAAAAGTTTCCAGACCGGTGGCAACTAAAGCAACAACGAAGGATATAATCCAACTTGCGGGGCGATCGCCCTGCACGCTAAATAATATCAAACTAGTAATCAGATAGCTAACCGCAGCCATAGTCAGAGAACCTTCCCAACTTTTTTGTCCTCCGAAAACTGTATACTTATGTTTCCCAAATCGCTGTCCGATCAGCGCAGCTAGTCCATCTCCCCACGCCATGACCAAAATACCTATAACAGCATAATAGGGCTGTTGCACGTACCAAAACCAAGCAACTAAAATACCAATACTTACAGAGTAGAAAAAAGTGCCAAAACTGCGGCGACCTACACTGTTGATGCCGGGAAGAATAGGAAAACGATAGGATAATAAAGTAACAACACTCGCTACAATTGAAGCTGTAATACCCACAATTGCTGGAATATCAAACCACCAAGCTAGCAAAATTACGTTACCGGTCCCAATATGCACTATCTTGCGCACAACTTCCGGGTCTGCTTTGGTAAAGCGATGAACTCCCCACGCAGTTGCGATAACTAAGAACAGCCAAACTGCAACACTAGTAATTTGCAGCCAAATAGCAGGAATCAACTGTAATTTATAAAAAAACAAATTCAGCAACGGTAAATATACAATTGGGAAATATTGACCTTTGATACCAATTTATTAGAAAAACGTGACTTTTATGAAAATATTATTGATCTGGCTAATTCAACTCTACCGAATCTCCATCTCGCCTTTGTTTCCCCCCACGTGTCGTTTTCAACCAACTTGCTCCGTGTATGCTATGCAAGCGATCGAAAGATTTGGGGTATGGCGTGGTTGTTGGTTAGGAATTAAACGTATTTTACGCTGTCACCCCTTTCATCCCGGTGGTTTCGATCCTGTACCTGAAGTAACAAAACAAACAAAATAATTACTTGCTTTTCAAAACTGCAGTCACACCCAAAAAACGCCTCAATAACTATACTATAATTTTTACGATTTGCTATTAAGCAAGCAACACCCTCACTTGCAAATCAACCTGTGGGCCTGTACTCTCAACTCACAGGTTTTTTGATCGTATCCTGAGGATATTGCACAGGGTGTGTATTATCAGCTCTCCCTTCCGATTTGCGATTTGGTCATTTTCGCCATGATTTTCTCGCTATTTTTTTCACGGGATTCTTGGCTATTGGTTTTTATCAGAACAATGAGAAAGCGAACTCCGTACCACCCTCTTCAGTAGGATGAAAAGTAAGTCCCGCTGTTTAAAGCAAGTCTTTGCTATCATCTTGGCTCAAAAGCTGCTTTGGCACCTTTTTTCTTTCTCGAGATTGTTTATTTTTAGTAATGTAACAGCTATCTGGCAGAAACCCAAACTTCTGTTTGTAAAATAATACTCCTCTACTTCTGAGGATTTATCCTCATTATATCTATAGCGGGAATACTACTCACTGATTTGTTGCGAATTATTTATCTAATACTTCCCAAGTAAAGTTTATTTTCATTTGAGACAAGAAGAATCAAAGTGCTGTTAATCTATTAAATAAGTAAAATGTGACTGTAGTATTTTTAAAAATACATTTCCATTTAACAATTAACAATATTTATAAAAGTCAGCAATTGAGAAGGCTATCAGAATTAAAAACAAGATTGATATTAATTTTCTCAAATTGGTAGCGGAAATATGAAACATTACTCTGACGAATGGATTGAAGAATGGTGTCAAGAAAATGGCTGGACAGATTTATTTGTAGAGCGCAGCAATAGTTACTGGGCTTTTCCTCCAGGCGCAGTTATGCCAGAACCAATCCCCACACAAGCTCTAAGAGTAATCAAAGCAAAAAAAGGATTAACTGTAGAGGAGCGTTTTTGGTCGCTCACAGCAGTGATGGCAACGATGATTGCAGCTGTTGTCACCTATTGGTTAAAATGCCCGATACCTTTAGTAGCAGCGTTTGCCTTTAACGCTGTAACAGTAGCTCAACTGGAAGTAGAAGATGCTTATTAAAGAAGAAACGGTGTTGCGATCGCAACACCCTAATTTTTTTGATTAAAGTTAGGTCTAGGAAGAAGTGGAACAAGGAATATACTTGGTTTTTTAACTGGTAAAAAACTTTGAGCTAAATCACGTGCTTGAATTGCCTGTTGCTCATTTGGCTTCAGTTTAATAGCTTGGTTATAGGAAGCGATCGCTTCTTGGTAGCGTCGTAAATTTAGCAAAGCATTACCTCTGGAAAACCAACTTTCGTAATACTTGGGATTGTAACGTATAGCGCGATTGTAAGAGGCGATCGCCTCTTCATACTTCTTCAAGCTATAAAGCGAATTTCCCCGGTTATACCAAACTTGATAATCTTGTCGTTTCTGCTCGATGGCATGATTGTAAGCAGCGATCGCTTCTTCGTAGCGTTGCATTTGATGCAACGACCAGCCTTTCCCGTACCACGCAGTAAAATTGTTAGGACTATATTTAATTACTTGCTCAAAGGATTCTATAGCTTCTGGATAGCGTTGCAAACTGAGAAGGATATTACCCCTTGATAACCATGCTTGATAATAACTTGGCTGGAATTGCACCGCTTTGTCATAAGCTGCTAACGCATCTTGGTAGCGTTGCAAATTGACTAAAGCATTGCCTTTACCATACCATGCTTTTGCGTAGCTAGGTTTGATGGCAATAACTTTATCGTAGAAAGCTATTGCATCTTCATAACGTTTGACATTACTCAGCGCTAAAGCCTTATTATAAAAAGCTTTGTAATTGTCTTTTTGCAAATTAATAGCTTGGTCGTAGGCTGTAATTGCTTCATCGTACTGTTGTAAACTACTATAAACTTCTCCCTTGGCGTTCCAAACCTCTGAAGACTGACTGTCTAATTGCAAAGCTTTATCAAAAGCAGCAATTGCTTCTGGATAGCGCTGTAAATTTTTTAATACAAAACCCCTACCTACCCAAGCTTCCAAATAATCTGGTTGCAGCTGAATAGCTCGATCGTATGCTGTCAGTGCGGCTTTATATTCTTTCAATTCATACAAAACTTTCCCTTGACCGTTCCAAGCTTCAGCATAATCTGGTCGAATTTTAACTGCTTTTTCATAGGCAGATAAAGCATCTTGATAGCGCTGCAGTTCATAAAAAATATTTGCTTGTTTGTACAATTCTGTGGAATTAAGGGAATTAATTGTATGAACGGCGTAAAAAGAAGCTGCTGTTGCTAATCCTGCTATAATTATTCCGCTCCCAATTTTGACAAATATATTTTTGGGAAACTTATTTTTCCGAAGAGAATTTGAATTAGCAGAAGGAATATTTAGCGGAATAGTTTGAGAATTAGAAGCACGCAAATCTTTCAAAGCTTGTAAAGCTTGCGTTGCTGAATCAAAACGCTGGCGAAAGTCGTAGCGTACCATTTTATCTAAAAATTCTGCCAATGGTTGACTTACTCGAGCATTATTTCGCCAAATAATTTCATTGGTATCTGGATTTTTTTCTAACTGTTGGGGAGACAATCCGGTCAAAGCTTGAATAGCAATAATACCGACTGCATAAACATCGCTACTATATTTAGGATTACCTTGTGCTTGCTCGCCAGGAATATACCCAGGAGTACCGATAGCAATGGTAAATTTGCTTTTATTGTTGATGTTAAGTACCTGAGTTGTAATTTCTTTAACTGCTCCAAAATCGATTAAAAATAATTTGCCATCTTGCTTGCGTCGAAGTAAATTACAGGGATTAATATCGCGATGAATTACTTTTTGTCGGTGCACAAAATCTAAAATTTGTAAAATTTCCTGCACAAGAGAAATGACTTGCTCTTCACTGAAGATTTTACCCGGGGTAATTTCTTGACTGAGATCCTTACCTTCTATAAACTCCTGAACAAGATAAAATTCTTCTTTTTCTTCAAAGTAAGCCAAAAGCTGGGGAATCTGGTCGTGGGTTCCTAATTTATACAAAACTTGAGCTTCGGTATCAAACAAACGTCTAGCTGTTTGCAAAGCTACTGGGTTTGTTGTTTGTAGTTTCAGCTTCTTGACCACGCACTGGGGATTACCAGGTAATTGAGTATCGCAAGCAACATAAGTTTCACCAAATCCCCCTCCTCCCAAATAGCTAAGGATTTGGTATCGTCCAGCAAGTGTGTTTCCCAGCATTTGGCTTGCCTAGTTGAATGCATTACAATCTGATTTTGATCTTGCCACAGGTCAATGGGGAAAGAGGGACACGAAAGCAATAACCACTAACTAACAATGATTCCTGTTAGCGATCGCCTTTTTATTTTTACTTCCAGAAAACCGACTGCTGTTTACTGGCTAATTGGCATTAATATTGCCATATTTTTCTGGGAACTCAAGCTCGAGTTTAGCGGCCAATTAGCTAGTTTTATTAACAGGTGGTGTTTGATTCCTGCACAAATTAGCGAAGCGATCGCCCAAGTTGTTGCTGGTAACTTTCCTGCGGGATTATTCTTGCTGTCACGCTCGAGCTCGTTGCTATCGGGAATGTTTATCCACGGTAGTTTTAGTCAAATTGTCGGGAATTTAATATTTCTGTGGGTTTTCGGGAGAAACTTAAATAATATCCTCGGACAGAGAAAATTTTTAGGACTTTACCTTGCAGGTGGTGTATTCACACAGGTCATGCAACTTCTTGCTCACCCTAGCTCCCTGGTTCCGCTGATGGGAGGAAACGGTGCAATTGCCTCTGTTTTGGGAGCCTACGTCTTTAAGTTTCCTAAAGTCAAAATTGATACTATCTTACCCCTTGCGATCGTATTCGTACCAGTGCAAATTCCAGCATTTTTTCATATATTTTCGTGGTTCGTGCAACTAAATTTTTACGGCGTTGGTAGTTTAAGCATTCCTGGTGGTGTTATTCCCCATAACGTTGACTGGACAGAGGGTACTGGATTAGTCTTCGGTGCATTGAGTATGTGGCTATTGCAAAGACGCGTGCTAAGATAAAACCACACTGTTAGTTGCAGCAGTGTGGTAGAGTTTGTAAATTTGTGATTAGGCTTAAAAAACTAGAAATATTTTGAAGTTGTGGAGTGTTCTCAGTAATGAAGAAGTAGCAAACTTTTGCTTTACTTGAGAAGCCTTGTTACTCTAACATCGTACTCAGTGCCTTTAGGATGTTCGCTTTTCGCTCTCAAAAAAGCCATGCTATCTGCTTTTTCTTTTGTTTCCGCGTCGATCTCGTAGCGTGTCGTTCCGCGTTGAAAAGTATTGCTTGTCTGGTCCAGAAATTCTTTGATATCGACAAATACCTCGTAAGTATGAACCATTTTGGGACCTCCTCGTGCTTGACACACGAATTGATAGAACGTATCTAGTTGTATCTAGTGTATGAACACCAGCGAATTTATATTTGCCACAAACATAATTCTTCTTAGTTAAACATAATTCTTTATAAAGGACATGCTCAAAAACCTGTGAATGACCGCCCAGGGATGAAAACTATTTGGGTAGGCTAAAGTCTACAGTCCGGTATAATGTGTCTAACACGAGTAAGAATAATCACAAGCGTGTTGAACAATCCTAGTAGGGGTGGAACTCCTGCACAGTAAGTCAGCCGTGTTAATCGTCGCCTATTCCACTGGCAAACAATAGCAGTCCTTGGGAGCTAATTCATAACACAAGTGGACTCGGAAAGTGAAATGATAAAAACATCAAGTAACCTCACAGCTAAACCTCGTTAGTTTAGCCAAGTACGGTAGGAGACCTTTGGCCCTGCAGAGACGATCTTTCTGAAAGAATAGCTGTAAAAAGCTACAGGGAGTGACTTTAGTCCTTGCCTGTAGAAACAGCTTGAATCACCATGAATAACCGCCCGGTGAGAGTCAAATTTTCTTTAGAGACTAGCACAAGCAAAAGCAGTAAGTGCAAGCAACATCTTTAACATCCGTTGATAACCAGAAAATAGACAAAATAACTTTTTATTTACCAACTCCATTTTTACATCTGGCGCTAGACCTGACGGGTGCAATTATTCCAGTCTAGAGGGTGATGAATAAGTAGCGCCCCACCTGACAAAATCTCACTAGACCGTAAAGGGTGAGGATATGCATGATTAAATCTTGGATGGTAATTGCAGGTGTGGCTTTGTTAGTCGCTTTAGGTGCTAACTTCATTACTCCCGGCGATCGCAAATGGTTTAAACGGTTACAAAGACCGAGATGGCTCACCTTTGAAGCAGCCATTCCCCTAATCTGGACCGTCATCTTTGTATGTGGTGGTTGGTCTGCTTATATTGTTTGGGAAAAGGATCCCGCAAGCAGCAAAACTTGGATTTTAATGGGATTGTATCTGCTTTTAGAAATTGTCACTGTTGCTTACACTCCCGCTATGTTTAGGACTCGCAGTTTACGAGTGGGAACAATCATAGGCGCCAGCGGCTTTGCGATCGCGGTAATTTTGGCAATCGCGGTTTTCTTTGTTTCTGGTTGGGCAACCTTGTTACTTGTACCTTACTTGCTGTGGAGTCCAATTGGAACTTATACCACTAAAGTCATGGAACGTCTCAATCCTCAAGATATTTAATTTCCAGTCTTTTATTATTCCCATCGACCGTAGCGAGCGACAAAATTTTTACCTGGATATTTTTGATTGTTTAAGTGAGCCCACATTTGGTCCCCAAAGGAAAAATGCCACCATTCCTGAGGATGGCGTTGAAATCCACCTTTTTCCATGACATCTAGCAACAGCAAGCGATGAACGTGATATCCTCGTTCTTGAGGGCGATCGCTTAGGGCGTAGTAATCGGGATGCGATCGCTCAGATAATTCATCGATGGCCGAACCCATATCCACAACTTTTCCTGTCTCATCTACCAACGTTACATCCACAGCGGCACCAGTACTGTGAGGCGGCGGCGTTTTTTCATCTAAACTAGGCTCAGCCCAAATTTTATGAACTTCTTGCCAAATTTGTTGACTTTGAATTTCTGACAATTCCGTTTCTACCAATCCCCTGTGGCGCAACAGTTCTGTAAAAGCAAAATTAACCATAAACCGCTGCACCGCTACCGGTCGATAAGCATCAAAAATTTGAATCCGCCAGCCAGGACGGAGCGTTTGCAAGTAGTTTTGCGCTGCGATCAAATTGTCAACCACACTTTGGCGAAGAAAATAAGGAGAATATTTCCCGTAAGGCGCACCTAATTTTTCATAGGGGTGGGGAGATTCCACTGCCAAAATTTCTAAGGGAATCGGTACCAGAAGTTCACCACACTCTTGAATGGGTACAACATGATAAGGTCTCATTCTTCAACAGCACTCATTCCTTAAAAACACATCACTCACAAGCCTTCTGCCTTCTAATGACTGGTTTTTCAGGGGTAAAGACCTCACTGAGTAGACAAAAGGTGCAGGAGCTTTCCTAAAACAAGTATGTATTTCTTGCCTTCCACGTTCTCAAAGTCACTCAACCCCGTTTTCCCGTAACTATATACGCGACTCTTTGACCGATGTTTGTGGCATGATCTGCCATGCGTTCCAAGTAGCGTATGACCAACACCAGCAGTACAATGGGCTCGACTGCGCCGGGAACATCCTTTTGGTGAGCTAAAGTTTGATAAAGGTATTCGTAGGCATCATCTACTACATCATCCATTTGCTTGACATTGCGTCCGCTAGCTTCGTCTAGATCGGCTAAGGCTACCAAGCTTGTTGCTAACATAGCCTGTGCTTGGCGAGACATGAGCGCAATTTCTGGCAAGGAGGAATGGGGTGGATAGGGGAAAATTTTAATCGCTATTTCTGCTATATCTTTTGCATAATCGCCAATGCGTTCCAGGTCGCGCACCAGCTGCATAAAAGCACTTAAGCAGCGTAAATCTTGAGCTACAGGAGCTTGCAGCGTCATGATCGCTGCACAGTCTGACTCTATTTGTTTGTAGAAGCTATCTATTTGCTTGTCTATCCTCGGAAGTTCCTCAGCGGCTTTGAGGTCGCGAGCGAATAATGCTTGGTGGCTAAGGCGAAATGAACGTTCTACCAAAGCTCCCATGCGCAAGATGTCCCGTTCCAAACGCCTGATCTCGCGAGTTAGCTGGGGTCTTCCTGAGTTGGCATCGAAAATAAGGGCTTTCACGCTAGCAGTCTCAGACATTAAGACACTTCTAAATATAGTCTTGGAATTGAGAATTTACCACGACCCCAGGAAGTATTATTTGTATCCACGCGCCACCGGTGAGAGGATGGTTCATTGCTTTGATGGAACCACCGTGAGCGTGTATTATTTGACGCACGATCGCCAAACCCAAGCCAGTACCGGCAATTGTTGTTGAACTTGCTTGTGCTTGTTTGGGACGAGAGCGTGCTCGATCCCCCCGATAAAAGCGTTCAAAGACATAAGGCAGATCTGCCTCCGAAAAACCAACTCCAGAGTCAATGATATTGATTTCTAGGCTTGGTGCTGTGCTTTGTTTTTTGTTGCAGTTCTGATTCGAATCGAGAATTTTCGTTTCAACAACAATAATTCCCTTTTGAGGACTATATTTTATACTATTATCTAATAAGTTGAGAAAAACTTGATGAATTCGAGTTTCATCGGCATTGATATAGATACTTTCCGCTCCAGAATAACTGAGCTGAATCTGCTCGCGCTGTGCCAAGGGTTCTAGAGTTTCCCAGACTTTAGCTATGAGCGATCGCACTTCCACCAGTTGATAGTTGAGTTCTAAAGAAGGATTTGTTTCCAGTTGGGTCAGTTCCAACCAGCTTTGTACCAAATGAATTAACCTGTCTACCTCCTGCAACAAGCGATGAACCAAACGGTCTAAAGGTGGTTCCAAGCGAGTTTGCAAATTTTCCACCACCAAACGAATGGAAGTTAGTGGCGTTCTTAATTCGTGAGCTAGATCGCAAAGGGCGCGATCGCGTGCTTGCTCGAGTTCTAACTGAGATTGGAGATTTTCCAGAAATACTCCTACTTTTCCCTGAGCTAAAGGTAAGGTGGTTGCTCGCAAAGCCAAAGGTTTAACTTCGCAAATAGCAGCAGCGCTGTCCACCGAGGGATGGAATATCCACTCCCGAACTTGGGACTGCTGGCGATCGCGAGTTTGCTCGATTAACTGGTCCAGTTCATAAGACCGCACTAACTCCAGCAACAAACGTACCTGTCCCGGTTGCCACCTTTGCAAATACAACATCTCTCGTGCTGAGCGATTGCACCACAAAAGCTGATTTTCTTCATCCACCTGCAAGTATCCCACCGGCGCCATTTCCAACAAGTCTTGGTAATTTTGCAGATTTTGCTGTAATTGTTGTTGTTCCTGCCTTAATGAGGTAATTTCATACTGCAAGCGTGGAATCAAAGGTAGGGCAATCTCCCCCGACTGGGATTTTAACGAAGGCGGAATGTTTCCCAAAAAGCGGTGCATTTGCACCCTTTGCCAAAGCCAAAACCCTAGCCCGACCGTCAAACCTAAAAAAAATTCCGGTACTAACATCGCTAGTTGTTAGTGCTTTCGCACAATTTATGAATAACTAACAACTATCCAAATCTATAACCAAAACCACGTACAGTTACAATATACTCAGGACGACTGGGATCTTGCTCTAATTTTTCACGCAACCAACGGATGTGAACGTCTACGGTTTTACTGTCTCCTACAAAATCTGGTCCCCAAACCTGATCTAGCAATTGCTCTCGAGACCAGACTCTGCGGGCGTAACTCATAAACAGTTCTAAAAGACGAAACTCTTTTGGTGAGAGATTCACCTCCCGATCGCGAACTAAAACACGGCACTCTTGCGGATACAATGTAATATCTTTGTATTGTAAAACTGGAAGTTGAGGCAAGCTACTTAAGCGTTGGCGGCGCAGTAGAGCTCGACAGCGAGCTACTAACTCCCTCATGCTAAAAGGTTTTGTCAAATAATCATCTGCTCCTACTTCCAATCCTAAAACGCGGTCGGTTTCACTTCCTTTTGCGCTTAACATTAAAATCGGTATCGGGTTACCTTGGTAACGCAGCAAGCGACAAATATCCAGACCGTTAATTTGAGGCAGCATTAAATCGAGAATTATCAAATCAAAAGTAGGTTCTGCTGAGTTGGTTTCAAAATTTTTTAGTTTTTCTACAGCCGAGCGACCGTCCGCAGCTGTTACCACTCCGAAACCTTCCTCCTCCAGCGCTAAGACCAGCATTTCTCGGATGAGTTCTTCATCCTCAACAACTAAAATATAGCTTCTTTGACCGATGTCGGTTGTAGGAGGATACTTAGTTGATTCACTCGTGTACATTGATATCACAAAATGCTGCGATGATTTACTGTATCCATTTCATTATCTAATATTCAGTGCATCTACTATATAAAAATCTGAATATTTTGCAAGTGTTTCGCAATGTCTATAACTGTACATCGTTCTATTATAAACGAAACATGCGAAAAAAAAGCTTTCATTTCTTTAGGATTATCTAAAATTTAGAAAAATTTGTTACATAAGAGTCAAAGTTGCTGACAGTAACTGAAAAAACGTTATGTACTTTTTAATATAATTTTCATCACACCAATAATTGTTATTTTTCAGTATTAATACTGATTGTAGTACTAGTAACACACATGTTTTTCTTTAAAGTATTTCTACTCAAAAGTATTAATTTTTGACCAGAACATATGAAAATAGAGACGCTAGCAACGTCTCTACAAAAGAGGAAACCCAATCATAAAAATTCCCAAAGGAAATTAAAAACAAAAACAAGTAGTTTGCAGCTTGGAAGTAATAGTCTCTGCAACTGGAACTACACAAACAGAATTTCCGAATTCGGAAATCACAACAAAGTAGAATTACCGGAGCGCAATTGCTACTCAAGCAAATGCAGAAAAATCGAGGTGGGGTGGTATGTCTTGAATGCGTCCAGAACCAACAGATCGCAGTGCTTCTTTCAGGGAGATATCGCCGGTATATAAAGCGCGACCGACGATCGCACCAGTAACGCCTTGGGGTTCTAATGCTAACAAACTCAGCAGATCCGTAATAGAACTAATTCCTCCCGAAGCAATAACAGGAATATCTACTGCACTAGCAAGTTCGCGCAAAGCGTCTATATTCGGTCCCGTGAGGGTTCCATCGCGATAAATATCAGTGTAGATTAAAGCTGCTGCCTTTAATTGTTGCATTTGCACAGCTAGTTGGGTAGCAAGAACTTCTGAAGTTTCTGACCAACCGCGGATTGCTACTTTACCGTTGCGAGCATCTATGCCGATAATAATTTGTCCGGGGAATTGTTCGCACAGTTGTTCTACTAGTTGTGGTTGTTCTACAGCGGTGGTTCCCAAAATTGCCCATCTGACACCTAAATCAAACAGTTGTTGCACGCTTTGTTGGCTTCGCAATCCCCCACCAACTTGTATAGGTACGCCAGCAGCTGCTGCGATCGCTGCAATTGCTTCTAAATTTATTAGTTTACCTGCTTTGGCGCCGTCGAGATCGACTACGTGCAGTCTGGTAGCACCTTGTTCTACCCACTGTTTGGCCACATCTGCGGGATTGTTGCTAAATACTTGCTTTAGCGAGTAGTCTCCTTGATACAAGCGCACGCAACGGCCTTCTAGTATATCTATTGCGGGAATAACTTCCATAACGATCCTTGAACTTTGAGTAGATAGTAGTTGATTTTTGCTAGTTTGCTTCTAAACCCCGGACGAGGATGGAATTTCCATACTTTTTAGTTAGCTAGTCTTTGTGCTTTGTTGTTCCTTGTTCTGCTACTGTGGCTAACTAATTTCCAGTCCCCAGTTCCTTATCCTTTTTTCTTTCCATTACAGCTTGCCGAAAGCCCAACACCACGAGAATATTGGAAAGCGTCAAGAAAGATTCTGCACTTCCATGCAACCAATCAACATCTGCCAAAGATCGGCCGTAATGCAATTGGGCGTAAATTCCTGCCACAATGGTAACAGCAACGAATAACAGAGTGCAGTAAAATCCGTACAGCGCCAAACGCGGCACTTGCTGGATTCTGCTAATAAACCACAAGAAACCCAAATAGGGAAATAATGACAAAACAAATAGGGTTTCTTTTGAAATCATTGCTCTTTGAGTAGATGTAACCAGAAAACGTAGGAGTAACAGATGTTCTTGCTCGAGATAATTAGCATGGCAGCAGATTGAACTGCCTGATGCCAGTTTGAATTTCAGTCTCCATCCAAATTGTATACTTGATTGTCCTCAACAACAGGAAGTCCGGTCCTGGATGGAATTGTGTCAGCTACTTTTAGTCAAAATGACGAATAAGGATGCAATCAATCGTTAGAAATTGATGGTTGTTCGCCAACAGTAGCTGTAGTAGTAGAGCGCCAAATCCAAACCGCAGCTGCCCAAAGAGTAAAATTACCAATGACAGTCATGGTAGCTTGCAGCGTCACCAGCCATTCCAGTGATTTGGCGTTGTCAAAATAATGCCAGGTACAAGCACACATAGCGCTGACTAAAGCTGGTAACATGCCTAAAGACAATGTTCGCCAAGTACGATTTTTTGTTAGTTCGCCGTAGGTCCAAATTAGCCAAATGGCAGCAATCCACTCGATGACACTAGAAACGTGAATAATCCAGGTAGGAATCGAAAGAGCGTGCATAGTCTTTTTTACCTTTTGGTGCACAATATTCAGTTAAACACGCAGAAAAATAAAAATTAAGGTGAACATGCGGGTGTTATTGTCTGGGTATTACGGTCAAGGAAATGGTGGTGATGAGGCTTTGTTGGCAACACTGCTACAAATGCTACCACCTGAAGTCACACCTGTAGTTCTTTCTGGAAATCCAAAACAAACACGCGATCGCTACGGTGTAGAAGCTCGCGAACGCATGAATTTTTTATCGGTTATAGAAGCTTTGCGCTTGTGCGATGCTTTCATTTGGGGTGGGGGTAGTTTAATTCAAGACGCTACTAGCGCTGCCAGTCCATTTTACTATGGAAGCATGATGATACTGGCCCAGAAAATGGGTTTGAAAACTGTGGCTTGGGCGCAGGGTATCGGTCCTTTGCGGCGTTCGGTAACTCGCTGGTTAGCACGACAAGCTTTTGCAGGTTGTACGGCAGTGAGCGTGCGCGATCGCGCTTCTTGTGCTTTACTTTCTCAGTGGCAAATACCCCATCTTCTGGCGCCGGATCCGGTGTGGGCTTTACAATCAAAACCGCTTCCCGGACTTTGGGATTTACCCGCACCGCGAGTAGCGGTGACTTTGCGATCGCATCCCCAGCTCACACCTGCTCGCCTTGCTAACTTGACTCGTGCTTTAGTAGATTTTCAAAAGGCTACCCAGACTTTTATTTTACTGCTACCGTTTCAAAGCGGGCCAGAAGATTTAAGCATAGCTAGAGCAATTCAACCTGCAATCAAAGATGCTAGCAAAATTTTTACTCCTGAAGACCCGCAGCTGTTAAAGGGTGTGTTTCGCGGTGTGGAAATGGCTATTGGTATGCGCTTGCACAGTCTGATTATGGCAGCAAGTGAAGGATGTCGTTGTTTTGCCCTCAGTTACGATCCCAAGGTTAACCGTTTGATGGAAGATTTGGATATACCAGGATGGGATTTGGTAAATTTACCAGATGATGCCAATGCGATCTGTAAAGCTTGGATTGAGCATTACGCCAATGGAGAGCCGTTATCTCCAGAAAAGATCGAATTTCTAGTGGAGCGGGCGCTCATACATCGAGAACTTTTGTATGAAGTATTGCGCAAAAGTTAATTACTCTAACCAAAGCGTGGGGGGTATTAGTTAAGGCGATTTCTGTTGGCGTAGCGTCCCGGAGGGTGCTGCCGAGCTGTTGTGGTTGTATCTGCGTACCTTCGATCATAATTAAAAATAAATCGTTTGCAAGGGCAGAATTTTCTTTTTCCCCAGGATGATTAATTCTTGACTCGACAATTTATACAGGCAAAGCACTGACAACTTGACGATATTGGTTTTATGTTGGTGTCGGTGACGGTGAGTGTAGTGACACCAAGGAAGGATGGCTGTATGGAAACTGCACATTCCATTGGAACTTATTTAATTCAACGACTTTACGAACACGGCGTTCATCATGTTTTTGGCGTACCGGGTGATTTTGTTCTTGGTTTCGACAAACTTTTGGAAAACAGTTCGATTCAATTTATCAATACCTGCGATGAACAAGGAGCAGGTTTTGCAGCGGATGCTTACGCTCGCTTAAAAGGATTGGGTGCTGTGTGCGTAACGTATTCTGTGGGAGGATTGAAGGTTACCAATACCACAGCGCAAGCTTTTGCAGAGAAATCTCCAGTGGTAGTAATTAGCGGTGCACCCGGTACAAACGAACGCATTAAAAATCCGCTGTTGCATCACAAAGTGCGTGACTTTGATACTCAATACAAAATTTTTCAGGAACTTACCGTTGCTTCCACGGTACTGGATAATCCCAACACAGCTTGTCAGGAAATAGATCGCGTTCTGTCTGCTGCTTTGCGATACAAGCGCCCAGTTTACATCGAGCTTCCCCGCAATATGGTCAATAAATCTGTAAATCCAAGCTATCTACCACTTCTTCAAGCAGATAGCAGCAATCCCGATACTTTGGCAGAAGCTCTCGCTGAGGCCGTGGACTTGATTAATGCTTCTCGTCAACCTGTAATCCTTGCTGGGGTGGAAATGCATCGATTTGGATTGCAAGAAGCTCTGCTCAAGTTAGTGGAAAAGACAAATCTCCCCGTCGCAGAAACGATTTTGGGCAAATCGGTAATTAACGAGCTCCATCCTAATAAAATTGGCATCTATGCAGGAGCGATTGGTAACGAATTTGCACGTCAGTATGTCGAGTCTAGCGATTGCCTGATTTTACTGGGTGCATTTCTTTCTGATTTTAATTTAGGCGTGTTCACAGCTCATCTCAATCCTAAAAATTCAATTTACGTTACCAGCGAAAAAACGTCAATTCGGCTTCACAATTATGAAGATATTCGCTTGCAAGACTTTGTACACGGATTGATCGCAGCGGACATCAAACCTCGAAAACACAACCTTCCCAAGCCTTTCCAACCTTCCGCAACCTTTTGTTGCATTCCCCAACAGCCTGTGACGATCGCAAGATTGTTCGAGCGCTTAAACTCTTTTTTAGGCGAGGACATCATTGTCATCGCTGATGTGGGAGATGCTCTGTTTGCAGGTTTAGATTTATTCGTTCACGATAAAAGTAGATTTTTGTCGCCTGCTTATTATGCTTCTTTGGGATTTGCTGTTCCTGCTGGTTTAGGAGCTCAGTTTGCTTATCCCCACGTCCGTCCTTTAGTACTGGTTGGGGATGGTGCATTCCAAATGACGGGAATGGAATTATCTACGATCGCTCGCTATGGATTAAATCCGATTGTTATCGTACTTAACAATTGCGGCTACGGTACAGAACGCCCGATGCTGGATGGCGCATTCAACGACGTGTTGCTGTGGAAATACAGTCGCATTCCAGAAGTATTGGGCGCCGGACGCGGGTTCGACGTTCGCACGGAGGATGAGCTAGAAATTGCATTAACACAAAGCCGAGCGCACACTGAAAGCTTCTGCATTCTGGACGTTCATTTAGACCCCCGCGATCTATCTCCTACCTTGCAGCGGTTAACCCACGTGCTGGGACAGCGAGTTCAAGCTGAAGTTGAAAGCGATCGGTGAAGGACAAGGCGACTGCTTGCTAGCTTAATAAATGTTTATCAAATTCTTATTCTTTTCTTATTTTTAATTTCTATGATAGCAGAAGCCTAAAGTATTCGTCGCCAAGCCTGCAAAAGCAGACTTGGTTTTTGTATAACTGAAAAAATGTAAATATTTACTAAGATTGAAAGTAACTTTCCCAGTCCCATCAGTTACCCTACCTTCAGACCCGGGACAGCAACATTCCTTAAGACAGTCATTGGTCCGTGTTGTTTGAGAATCTGCATTTGCTGTTGGTCGCGTACAAACAAAGTACCAGCAAATCCTAAGGAGTTCACCGGTATGGACTGGAAATATTCTTGGGCGCGCCTGACAAGCAACATCCATTTTCGTGTTACTAAAAGATTGTAAGCACCAAATTGACCTCTACCTGGTTGTAAACCCACTGCTTCTAAAAGAGAAAGATAGCGCTCCAGGGTGATCTTAGCGGCTAAGAAGGGGGGTTTTTGCCAGCAGGATTCCAAGGTAGCAAAAGCATGTAAAAATGTAAATCCAGGTATGGTTGCAATCGAGTTTTGAAATTGAGCAGCTCCAAGGAGAGGTTCAATAGGTATTTGGGGGCCAGTCGGTACAAGCGGTAAAGGAACGATCTGCAAATGTTTGTGTCGCTGACTGGCGCCAGCTGTTTTTCCGGCGTTGTAAAATGCCAAACCATCAAATTCTGCCATACAAGCCCACATGGCGGCAAAATCTTGTAAAGTCAACCAGCTTTCTTGTTCTTCAAATGCACGGGTAATTAGCAGTAAGTGGTAGTCGACAACATTGTATTTGTTCAAAATACATACATGGGTGTCGGAAATGTCCGCAACAAATAAATCCTCTTCATAAGGAAGAAAAGGATTAAAATCTGCACAGGAGGTGTTGTGTTTTTCTTGTTGGCGCTTGGCTTGTTCTTTGCGAGCCAAATTGGACATAATTCGCACCAGAAAGCTGACGCCGTCTTGTTCTACAAATTCAGATTCTGTTGGTATGCAAAGCAGCGCACCGCACTGCAGAGCGTGTTTTGTTTGCTTTTTGGCTTTTGTCCATAAAGTTCCCGGTTGCAGCAATATTTTTTCTTCTACCATGTCTTGTTATTGAGTATTGTTAAAGGTGAATTTATCAGAAAATTGTAAAATTCTCAGAAGCGATCGCTTCTTAGGCATGGTTAGCAGTAACCCAGGCGCGGAACTTTGATGTAAAAAAACTACCTCCCGTATAGAGGAGGCAGTTTGTCTAATTTTGATCGCAGAAAGTTCTTAGTAGTCCATGTCTTCACCGGCGCCAGCACCGGGAGTAGCACCAGCTTTTGCCTTTGGTTCTGGTTTATCAACTACGATACACTCAGTTGTCAATACCATACCTGCAATAGAAGCTGCGTTTTGTAAAGCAGAACGAGTCACCTTGGCTGGATCGACAATTCCCGCTTCGAACATGTTGACAAATTGGTTGGTGACGGCGTCAAAACCAACTTCAAACGGTTTATCTTTGGCTCGTTCCGCAATAACGGCGCCGTTGTGTCCGGCGTTTTCAGCAATCCGACGCACAGGAGCGTAAAGAGCGCGGGCCACAATGGTAGCACCGGTGAGTTCATCACCAGTTAAGTTTTGAGCTGCCCAATCTTCTAGTTGGGGAGCCAGATGCAGCAAAGTTGCGCCACCACCAGGGACGATACCTTCTTCCACTGCTGCTTTGGTGGCGTTGATGGCGTCTTCCAGGCGCAGCTTTTTATCTTTCATTTCTGTTTCGGTAGCAGCACCCACCTTAATTACAGCCACACCACCAGCTAATTTCGCCAAGCGTTCTTGCAATTTTTCTTTGTCGTAGGAAGATTCTGTCTCTTCGATCTGGCGGCGGATTTGCTCGCAACGAGCTTTCACAGCTTTTTCGTTGCCTTCTGCCACAATTGTGGTGTGGTCTTTAGTAATGGTGACGCGGCGAGCTTTACCCAACATATCCAGGTGGGCGTTTTCCAGCTTCAAGCCAGCTTCTTCAGTAATGACTTGCCCTCCTGTGAGAACAGCGATATCTTCTAGCATCGCTTTACGGCGATCGCCAAATCCAGGCGCCTTTACTGCAGCGACATTGAGCACACCCCGCAGGCGGTTAACCACCAAGGTTGCTAAAGCTTCTTTTTCAATGTCTTCAGCAATAATCAACAAAGGTTTGCCACTGCGTGCTACTTGTTCGAGTATTGATACTAAATCTTGTACTATAGTAATTTTTTTATCAGTCAATAAAATGTAAGGTTCCTCAAGAATCGCCTCCATCCGCTCTGGGTCGGTGACAAAGTAAGGAGAGACATAGCCTTTGTCAAAGCGCATTCCTTCGGTTATTTCTAGCTCGGTAGTCATGGACTTCCCTTCTTCTAGGGAAATCACACCCTCCTTACCCACCTTTTCCATGGCGTTGGCGATCATCTGTCCGACTTCTTCATCGTTACCAGCAGAAATGGCTGCAACTTGGGCTATTGCTTTGGATCCTTCTACCGGGCGGGCGTGTTCGGCAATTTTTTCTACTAAAAAGTGGGTTGCTTTGTCAATTCCTCGTCGTAAAGCGATGGCATTTGCGCCTGCTGCGACATTGCGCATTCCTTCTCTGACCATTGCGCTGGCCAAGACAACCGCCGTTGTTGTTCCGTCACCGGCCACGTCGTTGGTTTTGGCTGCTGCTTGGCGGATGAGAGAAACACCGGTATTTTCGATATGATTTTCTAATTCTATTTCTTTGGCAATTGTGATACCGTCATTGACAATTTGGGGTGCACCAAACTTTTTCTCTAAAACTACATTACGACCTTTTGGCCCAAGGGTAACGGCCACTGCTTCCGCAAGAATATCCATTCCCTTTTCTAAGGCACGACGAGCTTCTTCGTTATAAATTATTTGTTTAGCCATAAATATTCCTCCTGCACAGATCGTCCCCGGTAACTGCTGCTTGAAAGTCTTGTTGTTTTCGTTCTTCCCAGCGCTTGACTATGTCAGGATTGCTAAAATGTCTTTTTCCGATAAAAGTACGTAATCTTCTGTGCCGATTTTAATGTCTGTCCCGGCGTATTTGGAATAGAGAACTTTGTCGCCCACCTTAACTTCCATTTTTTGGCGCGAACCATCTTCGTTCCACTTTCCGGGACCAACGGCGACAATTTCTCCTACTTGGGGTTTTTCTTTCGCTGTATCGGGAAGCAAAATTCCACCAGCGGTCTTTTCTTCTGCTTCACCGACTTTAATTAAAACGCGATCGCTCAGTGGTTTGACGGTAGAAACGCTTAGAGATACCTTAGCCATACGCAACAACCCTCCAAGCACAAAACAAGCTGGCTTCGAGTTTTTAACACTCTCGCCTTTCGATTGCTAATCTAGTTAAGCAACCAGCAAGACAGCAACTCGCCTGGGGTGCGGTTTTCCGAACTGTGGAAGTGTAGAAAACTGAACATTTGACCACAAAGAACTTTTGGGCGATCGCTTTTTTGACAATCGTCTTAACCAGGAAGAATGCTGCGCGTTGTTAATCCCAAGGCGACGCTGGCTAAAAATAGCGTGGTTAAAATCCAGAAAATTAAGGTTTGACTTAATCCCATACAATCCATGACGCTGACAATTTTTGCTAAAGCTAAGTCTAGAGTAAAACCAAAAGCCCAAACGCAAGCAAGCGCGATCGCCCACCCTAAAGCACCAGCTGCAAGCAAAACTCCAACTAAGATAAAAACTGCACCAAAGGTGAAAGCAAAAGTTCCTGCCCAAATATTAAAACCAGCCAAAGCACAAACTCTACTGGTTCCTGCTAATATAAAAGTTGTAGTTGCAGCTAATGCCACCCAAAGCTGGAATGTATCGTTATACGCAAACAAACTCCAACCTATTGCAAACAAAAGCAGTACGATCAGCACTACCCAAAACCAAGGAAATTTAATGCTACTGGATGAAATTGCCGGACTTTGCATTTTCTATCTCCCCCTAGGTGTCAATGTCCAGCTGGCTGCAACAACAACGCATTATTTGCAAATAGTGAGTACTAAAGTGCTCGCTGCCAAGTAGATACGAGTAGTTCTACTTTCAGCAAGTACTATTAATAAATTATTTTCATCCTCCCAAAGACGCAAATCTTGTAGCTACAGCAAAGAAGCTTTGCAGGCAAAAGTAAATTCTGCCTGCTAACACCAACTCATTTTTAGTACTGTGGCAGAGAGGGATCGATTTGTTGGCTCCAAGCGATAATACCACCTTTGAGGTTTATACCGTCAATTCCCGCTTGCTTGAGAATTCCTAAAGCTTTGACAGAACGCATTCCGGATTTACAATGCACTACTAAACGGTGACCGTTGAGAATTTCCTTAACTTTAGCAATTCCTGGACCGTTCTCGATATCTGATAGCGGAACCAATACCGAACCGGGTATCTTGGCAATTTCGTATTCGTGGGGGTTGCGCACATCCAACAGCACGACATCCCCAGCACCGCTATCAAGCAATTGCTTTAATTCCTGTACTGTCATTTCTGGAATTTCCGTTTGCTGTTTTGCCTCTTGAGCTTGTGCTTGCGGAATACCGCAGAACTGTTCGTAATCTATTAATTTTTCAATTACCGGTCGTTCTGGGTTGGGACGCAACTTCAGTTCGCGGAATGTCATGTCTAGAGCATTGTAGAGCAACAAACGTCCGCTTAAAGTTCTACCCTTACCAATAATAATTTTGACAGTTTCTGTTGCTTGGATCGTGCCAATAATTCCGGGTAAAATTCCTAAAACACCACCTTCTGCACAGGAAGGAACCATTCCTGGTGGTGGGGGTTCTGGGTACAAGTCGCGATAGTTCGGTCCACCTTCATAGTTAAAGACCGTCGCTTGTCCTTCAAATCGGAAGATGGAACCGTAGACGTTGGGTTTGTTTAACAACACGCAAGCATCGTTGACCAGATAGCGTGTAGGGAAATTATCAGTGCCGTCAACTATGACATCATAAGGTTTGAAAATGTCAAGGGCATTTTCTGAACAAAGGCGAGTTTCATAAAGATCAACCTGGCAATAGGGGTTAATCTCAAGAATGCGATTTTTCGCTGATGCGATCTTGGGTTTTCCTACCCAAGAAGTACCGTGAATGATTTGGCGTTGCAAATTAGAAGTATCGACCACATCGAAATCGACAATACCGATGCGTCCAATACCTGCTGCTGCTAAATACAAAAGCAGGGGCGAACCGAGTCCACCCGTACCGATGCACAGCACGCTCGCAGCTTTGAGACGCTTTTGCCCTTCTATGCCGACTTCTGGCAAAATCAGGTGGCGGGAGTAGCGTTCGTAATCGTCTTTTGTCAGCTGGATTGCATCCAGATTGGGATTGAGCATGGTTAGTTGATGAGGAAGCGCGGATTTTTTATACTATCGAATCTAGTGAAGCAGTCGGAAATTCCAGTTTTTAATTCTTGTTTGCCAATTGGTGGTTGTTATCCAAACACCAACTGCTGTTTGTATCTGCTTGGTCTTTTCGTACAGCTGGTACAGAAACTATAATATCCGAGTCTTGCTGTCAAGCATACATTTTGGTCAAATTTGCGGCCGAGCGGCAAATCCCAATGACACTGACATTAAAAGTCATTCTCGGGTTTGCTGGATGCGGTTAGCTTTTGCCTATGTACAGACAACTAACTGTGCAGCAAGCATTGCTCCTCCAGTACGGAATAGTTCGCCAGTCTTGTTCTCTTGTTCTAGCGTGACTAAGTTTGCTAAAGATGATCGAAGTGTTATTTCAATGTCAGAAATAAGGAGTTATTTTTAGTTAGAAAAACTTCAAACTGTTTCAAATAAATCTTTATTGAAGAATACATAATTTATGATATAATTGACACTATACCAGTATCTAAATCGTAACGGGCTCCGATTATTTTTAATTGTCCTTGACGGCTCAGTCTTGTTAAAATAGTTGAGCTTTCTGATAACTTTTGTACTTGGTATTTGATGTTGGCTATAACTGCACCATCTACTAAATTTTTACTCGTAGAAGCACATTTGAATATATCTACAGCTGGTTTGATGTTTTCTACGATCAAGCTCATTCTGCCAGAAATTGGTTGTTCTTGCAGTGCTTGAATTACTGCACCGCACCTTTGGTGTCCTAAAACTAATATAATTTGGCAGCCTAAAACAGCCGTAGCATACTCCAGACTACCTATTGCGCTTTCACAAGCTACGTTTCCAGCCACTCGGACTACAAATAAATCTCCAAGTCCGCAATCGAAAATAATTTCTGCAGGTACCCTGGAATCGGCACAACTGAGTATAGCAGCAAAAGGACGCTGCATTTGGGCAATCGAGTCCATCCCAGCAATTCTCATTTTGACAAAACGCTATGCAAGCTCTGGGAATGCCGGTATTGTAATGACATCTGAGAGAGCTAAGAGAGTCAGAACCGTTGAAAGAACGGG
>Ga0272448_1002599_pt1 | contig 22347 bp, 17 predicted proteins | sample YNPCB0191_FD_202220 | JGI IMG/M metagenome (GOLD analysis project Ga0272448, IMG submission 202220) | Hot spring sediment microbial communities from Yellowstone National Park, WY, United States - YNP-CB-019-1 | ecosystem: Environmental > Aquatic > Thermal springs > Hot (42-90C) > Sediment... | reverse complement strand
TGGAGGCCGGACGCGTGGAGTGGACGCGCAAACTCCCCTGGAAGCTGCCCGTGGCCATTGGCTCTAACCAACAGGAGGCCTTTGACTTCCGCCTCGGCCCAGATGGCAAGATATGGACCTTCATGGGCGGGACGCTGGTGCGCATCGACCCGCAGGACGCCGCCATTGGGCCGGTGGGCCGCCTGCCTGGCAGCCGCCTGGCCTTCTCGGGCGGAGACCTCTACGTGTACAGTGGGCCGAGGCTGATGTGCGTGCGTGGCATCGCGCCCGCGCCGCAAATCGCCAGGTAAGGGGGAGACACAATGACCGCCTTGCGGATTAGGGGTTTTTTGCTCGCGACTTACACTGTCCTGCTCTGCTGCGCCGTGCGCGTCGGCGCCGCCGCACAGCCGCCACAAGACGGCCCCAGGGACCAGTTCTATTCCCTCGTCTATGTGCGCGGCCTCCAGCCCTATGCCGAGGCGCGCCAACTGTATCTGAAGATGCGTCCCCACTCGCTCGCCATGGCCAAACTCAGCGGCACGCCCGAGGAAATTCAGAAGGCGCTCCAGGAGATGCGGGCGTGGGGCTGCCGCTATGTTTATGACTGGTTCAATGCCTCGGTGTATTACACCACGCCTTGGGGTGATGTCCCCACACCCGATGATCCGTGGGCAGACGTTGGTGCCTTTCACGTCGGCATCTGGCAGAAGTGGGAGCAGTTCCGCGCCGCCGGCGTCGTTGCGGGCGAGCGCCCCGGGAGTTTTGATGCCCTCATCCGCTGGTCTCCCGAGCAGGGTGCCGAGTTCCTCAAGAGTGGTGTGCGTCCCACCTTTGCCCCAGATAAGGCCGAGGGTAATCGCTGGCCGCTCTGTCTGACCAGCCCCGATGTTCGCCGCATCATCGCGGACATCACTAGGTTCCGTGCCGGTCATGGCTGGGGCAAGCGGTGCAACGGCTTCATGTGGGATACCGCCGGCACGCGTGCCGATTGTTACTGTGACCGCTGCCAGCGTGAGTTTGACCGTTGGGTGCGCACCCGCTATTCGGCCGAGCAAATTGGCGCCATCTTCCGCACCGACCCGGGCAGGCCAGTTCCGATGCTGCCGCCGGACAAGAGCCCCGACCTCGCACGCGTCTATGCCGCAGTGACGCGCCAATTTTTTGCCGAAACCATGGCCGGGTTCTTCCGCCTAGTCAAGGAGGCGGCGGAGTCGGTCCTTGGCAAGGGCAAGGCCTACATTCTTGCCAATGCTGACACCTACGACTGGCGCAGTCAAACGACGTGGGGTATAAACGCCATCTGGGCCGGGGATGCCCTTCTGACCTACTGCAGCGAATCCGCCGACTGGCCGGGCGTGCGCCGCCGGCGGTTCTATGCTGCCCCTGCCTTAGCCGAGCGGCGTACCAACCTGTTTGACTACCAGTATGGCGCGGGCCGCTTCACCGGCGAGCCGGTCATGGTCAAGGCCGGCTACCACTCCACGGCCAGCAATCTGCTCCTGACGCAGGCGGGCATGGCCGAAGGCTTGGCCCTCCTGGGTAACGCTGGCCTCTATGTTTACGATGGGCCGCCGGAAAGGCGCCGGACCGTGAGCATCCCCGGGGAGTGGGTGCTCCCCATGGTGGAGTTTGCCCAGGCGCATGCGGCCAGGTATCGCCAGATGATCCCCGCGGGGGAGGTCGGGATTCTCCTCAGCCCGGTGGATCTGATGGCCAACTTCGCCGAGCACTACGAGCAGGCCTGGCATGTGGGCGAAATACTCCAGCGCCAGCACGTGCCATTCCAGATGGTGCATTTGACGCTGCTGGATCGCCACCTGAGAGAACGGCCGCTGCGCACCATCATCGTCCCCTGGCTGCGCTGCTTCAAGGATGAGCAGTGGCGGGCCCTTGGGGAGTTCCGTCGGGCAGGGGGGAATGTCATCCTTGTTGGCGAATGCGGCACGCATACCTGGGAAGCGGTCAAACGCGATCTACCGCTGGTGCTCCCCGAGGGCAGAGGGCGCAGCGTAGCCATCCCCGACCTCCTGGACGCCGGCAGTCTGGCCGCACACCAGGCCGTCCAGCGCGCGCTCTTCGCGGTCCATGGCGCGACGCCCTCGTTGGCGCGCCCCGACTCCTGGCCGCATCTTCTCCTTAACCTCACGCGCAACAGCGACAGCAGTCGGATATGGTTGCACCTGATGAATTATGACGTTGACCGCGACGAGACCGAACCAGCGCGCGCCGTGCGGCCGGCCGAGCATGTGCGGGTTGTCATCCCCCTGCCACCGAGCCGCCCGACGGCGCGGTCTGTGCGTCTCTTCTGTCCCGGCCAGCCCGTTGTTGAATTGCCACACCAGGCGTGTGCCGAGGGCGTGATCGTAACCGTGGGCCGGGTTGAGGTGTATGTCTTCCTTGAGGTGGAGACAGCTCCGGGGGCTCGAACGGCAACAAGCGGCCTGCCGCTCGCCTCGATAGAGGAAGCGCTGGAGGCCATTGCCAAGGGTCTCGGCGGTGAACCTTCGGGCAAGGAACTGGCCGTGCCGCCAGGCGTCAGCGTTGCCGCGCTGACTGCCGCCCCGCGCGGCTTCACGCGCGACCTGATGGCCTACGTAAGCGTCGGGCCCGAGCGGGTGATACGCTTTGAGTTCACGCCGGAGGGCCCCGCGCCCGCAGTCTATAATGTTTACGCGCTAGATGGTCGCGTTGTCGCGTCGGGCTCGTGTGCCGGAGGGGTGGAGGCGGTGGCCGTCCCCGAACCTGGTGCCTATGCGTTCCTCCTGCGGCCGCGCACGCGGTATTCCATCCGCTTCACCCACGTGGGCGCTGCATGCTTTGAGGCCGGCCCCCAGTGTCCTCTGCACCTTTGGGAGGCCGGCGATTCGCCGCCACTTTACTTCTATGTGCCGCAGAACTGCCGCTCATTCAAGGTGGCCTGCGACAGCCGCCACGATCGCGCGCGCCTCTATGCCCTGCGCTTGGTTGTCAAGGATGCCCAGGGGCAGGTGGTGCTGGACGAGACCGGACCCTTTGATGGCCTCAAGTTTTTTGAGGTGAACGTGCCGGCGGGCCAGGCCGGGCGCGTCTGGTCGCTGGTTTTCCTCAATGCTGCCGCCGCGCCGGGTCAGAAAGGCAAGGCCTATGCGCGGTTCTATCTGGATGGCGTGTCGCCTTTGGTTGCGTCGCAACCCGGCGGCCTGCTCATTGCCCGCGGCGCGGAATAGGCACTGCGCCGCGCTGGTCAGAACATTTTCTCGTAGAGGGCGTAGTGCTCCGCGGTCAGGCCGAGGCGGCGATACACAGTCCGCGCGCGGCGGTTGTCCCTGGCCACGTACAGGCGCAGGCCCGCTGCCCTGCAGCGGCGCGCCATGGCGGCCGCGCGCGCGAAGAGCCGTCGCAACACCCCGCGTCGCCGATGTGCGGGCGCCACGTAGGCGCTGTGTATCCACCATACTTCCCTGTTGCGCCAGTCGCTCCACTCCTTGAGCACGAGGAGGCAGCCGACTACTTGGCCGCGCGCATCCGCGGCCACCAGATAGCGACCACGTTCGGGGTGGGTGAAGATATGGCGAACGCCGCGCCGCACGGTCTGTGCTTTCAGCCGGAGCCCTTCACTCTCCTGGGCGAGCGCCACCTGAAAACGCGCGATGGCTTCGGCGTCTTCCCGCCGGGCAGGCCGCACCACGTAGCGCTCCTGGCTCACGGGAGGGCCTCCTGAATGGCTGCGTAAAGACGCTGGGCATTCGCGCGCCAGCTGAATCCCGCGACGCGGCGGCGGATAGTCTCCCGCTCCCATGTCCGGCCAATGGCTTCGCGCAGTGCCGCCGCCAGGGCAACGCTGTCGGCAGGCGGCACGAGGATGCCGCACTCTGGCGCGAAGATGTCCGGCACCGCGCCGACGCGACTGGCCACTACGGGTGTGCCACACGCCAGGCTTTCCAGGACTACGTTTGGGCACCCCTCGCTCAAGCTCGGCAGGACGAGGAGGTCTGCAGCGTTCATCCATGTGGGGACCTGCGCATGTGGCACTTCACCAGCGAGGTTGAGGCGCGAGGCGATGCCATCTGCCGCTGCCCACGCCGCAACCTGGTCGCGCAATTCACCTGTGCCAAGAATGTGCAGTCGCCATGCGCCGGGGAGCCCCGCCCGACTGAGGGCCTCGATTAGATAGCGTAGGCCCTTGACCGGCCGGAGGTGGCCGACAAAGAGGATGACCCGTTCCCCGACTGGCAGGCCAAGTTCGCGCCGTGCAGTTTCCCGTGCGCGCGGATGGAACCTTTCCAGGTCCACGCCGTTCAGGAGTACTTCTGTGCGCACGTCCGCACCCGCGAACCTCCGGACCGCGGCGGCCAGTTCACTGCTGACGCAGAAGACGCGCCGCGCCTGCCGCGCCGCGCGGCGCATCTGTCGCCGCCGCAAGCGGTGCGGCGCGTGCGCGAAGACATCCGTGCCATGCGTTCGCGCCAAGAAGGGGACGCCGAACCGCCGGGCGATGCGCGCCGCCGCTACGCAGTCGGGGTACAGCCAAGTGCCGAGGATGAGGTCAAATGGGCGCTCTTGCCACCGCGCCTGCACTGTGGGCAGGATGGAGGCGTGGAAGAGCCGGGCGTAGGCGGCACGCAGGAACCGCGGAATGTAGTAGTACGTGGGGTGATGCACGAGGATATCACCGTAGGGAGTGGGATGCCTTCCGACGCGTTGTGCCGCCGTCAGTGTCCGGTCAGCAGTTGAGCGCCAGGCGACTGGCGCGATCACCTCAAGCGCGCAATACTCCGCCAGCGCTGCGAATTGCTGGGCGTTAAAAGTGCCACGGTTCGGCTCGGCGGCGTTGGGAAAGAGGTTGGTGATTACAAGGAGGCGGGGGTGAGGCGATGGGTAATTGCTGTTTGCCGATTGCGCCACGTTCAGTTCTCAAATCGCCAGTTCGTGCCTGGCTGACCGAGCGAATTGGCGCCGGGAGAGGAGGCAGTGCCGCAGGCCTATGCTTCCCGGGCGCTGGCTGCGCGTACGGCCGCGCATATCTTGTCCACCTGCGCTTCAGTCATTTCCGCGAACATGGGCAGAGAGAGGACCTGGCTTGCCGCGCGTTCGGCATGGGGCAGGCTCTCACGAGGGAAAGCTGGGTCGGCGTAGGCCGGCTGCAAATGGACGGGGATCGGATAGTGGATGCCCGTTTGAATCTGCTCAGCCGTGAGGGCCTGTTGCAGGGCATCACGCCGGCTCGCGCGGATGGCGTAGATGTGGTAAACGTGGCGGGCGTAAGGCATCGCCAGTGGCGTCTCCACTGCCGAGCCTGCGAGAAGGGCATCATAGCGTGCGGCGTGCGCCCGACGGGCTTCAGTCCATGCCTCCAGGTGGCGCAGTTTGACGCGCAGGATGGCGCCCTGAATGCCCTCCATGCGGTAATTGTAGCCGCGCAGGACGTGGTGATACTTTTTCTCCTGGCCCCAGTCCCGCAACATGCGGATGGTGCGCAGGTAGTCGGGGTTGGAACTGACGACGATGCCGCCCTCGCCGTAGGCGCCGAGATTCTTGCCAGGATAGAAACTGAAGCAGCCGAGGTCGCCGAGCCCCCCAACGCGCCGTCCCTTGTACTCGGCGCCGTGCGCCTGGCAGGCATCCTCAATGACCAACAGGCGGTGGCGCCGCGCCACTTCCAGGATGGGGTCCATGTCCGCCGGTTGGCCGTAGAGGTGCACGGGGAGGATGGCCTTTGTGTGCGGTGTGATGGCCGCCTCAATCAGGCGCGGATCAATGTTGAAGGAACGGGGCTCAATATCCACGTACACTGGCCGGGCGCCGGTGTAGTGCACCGCGGCAGCGGTGGCGACGAAGGTGAAGGGCGTGGTGATGACCTCGTCGCCTGGGCCGATGCCCGCCGCCAGGAGTGCCAGATGTAAGGCGCTGGTGCCGGAGTTGACGGCCACCGCGCCACCCGTCCCGCAGTAGGCGGCGAACTCCTCCTCAAAGGCGGCAACCTCGCTGCCCAGGGAGAACTGGCAACTCTCGAGGACACGGGTGATGGCCGCGTCCACCTCTTCCTTTATGCTACGGTACTGCGCCTTCAGGTCAACAAAGGGAATCACGCCTTCAAGACTCCGGGAGATTCACGGGGCGGCCCTGCTGTTTCATGGACTCCGTGGCGGCCTCAAGGACTTGGACGATGCGCAGGCCAGCGACACCGTCGGTGACAGGCCGCTCACCACGCGTGATGCAACGGAGGAAGTGCAGGACCTCCACTTGCAGCGCCTCCGTCTGGTCCAGTTTCGGTGCCCACATGTCGCCGGTGCGGTAGCCGATGCGCGCCTGATAGGCGACTTCGGTGTCAGTGGCCACCGTGACGCCGCGGTCGTACACCTTGACCTTCTCGCTGGGCTCCAGGTCGTCGTAGACAATCATCTTGCGGCTGCCGCCCAGGAGGGTGCGCCGCACCTTCACCGGCGCGAGCCAGTTAACGTGGATGTGGGCTATGAGGCAATTGTCGTAGAAGAGCGTGAGGTAGGCGATGTTCTCTGGGCTGCCGGCGACATGGGAGGTGCCGGTAGCGGAGACAGCGCGGGCGCGTGCGTTGAGGACGTAGTCAACGATGGCCAAGTCGTGCACGGCGAGATCCCAGAGGACGCTCACGTCTCGTTGGAAAAGACCGAGGTTGACGCGCACTGAGTCGTAATAGTAGAGCTCGCCGAGTTCACCAGCCGAGACCAGTTCGCGAATCTTGCGCACAGCGCCGGTATACACGAAGGTATGGTCCACCATCAGTACTCGCTGGCTGCGCTCGGCCGCGGTGATGAGCCGGCGGGCCTGCTCGGCGGTGGCCGTCAAGGGCTTTTCGACGAGGACATGCTTGCCTGCCGCGAGCGCCCGGTGCGCCAGATCATAATGCGTGGAGACCGGAGTGGCGATGGCCACCGCCTCCAGGCGCGGGTCGTTGATAATGGCCTCGGCGTCGGTTGTTGTCTCCACCGCGGGATAGCGACTCCGCACCAGTGCCAGCCGCTCGGGCCGGAGGTCGCAGACGGCGATGACCGTGGATGCGCCGCTTTCGGCGAAGTTCCGCACGAGGTTGGGTCCCCAGTAGCCGTAACCGATGACACCGACGCGGATCATTCCCGGCTCCGATCGTTCTCTCCTGCACGCGCCCAATCGTCAGGGCACAGGCCTTGGCATTACTCGCCTTCGTCCAGTCGGCGTGCGAAGCGCGCGGGCACGCCCTTGACGATAGCGTGGGCGGGCACATCTCGTGTCACCACTGCCCCAGCGCCGATCATCGCCCGCTCACCGATGGTCACGCCACACATGATGACGGCACCGCTGCCGATGGACGCGCCGCGCTTTACTAGGGTCGGCACCACCTGCCAGTCGGCCTCCGTCTGGAGGTGGCCCGCCGCCGTTGCCCGCGGGTAGCGGTCATTGATGAACATCACCCCATGGCCGACGAAGACCTCGTCCTCAATGGTAACGCCCTCGCAGATGAACGTATGCGAGGAAATCTTGCAGCGTGCGCCGACCTTGGCGTTCTTCTGTATTTCCACGAACGCTCCGATCTTGGTGCCATCGCCAATGGTGCAGCCGTAGAGGTTCACCAGGTCCGGCTGGCGGATGATCACGTCTTTACCCAGGCGCACATCTGGGGCGATCATGTCGTGGCGAATCGCTCTGAGGTTTACGGGACGTGCGTTATGATACACTGAGATGCGTCGGTGCGCAAGGCAGGGGTGGGGCCGCTCACGCTGGCGGCCTACGCTGGTCGGCAGTATCGCCGATAATCGCGGCAGAGGCGCACGAACTCCTCGCACATGGCGTCAATCGCCTCCGGGCGGTGTCCCGCCCCGGCCGGGTCGCTGTACCAGCAGGGGATGAAGCCGCCGCCGGGCCGCGCGAGGTGCCACATCATGCGCCGGCAGTAGGCGCGGATTTCTTCCAGCGTACCGCGCACCATCGTTGCCTGTATGTCCACTGGGGCGTAGAAGGTGATGCGCCCGCCGAAGCGGCGGTCAAGGAGTTCCAGGCCCATGTTCTCCTGCTGGTCCATGTGTATCACATCCAGGCCGATTTCAATCAGGTCGTCCAGAATGTCCACGATATAGCCGCAACTATGCAGGAAGGTCTTGAGGCCGGCAGCGTGGGCGGCGGCGTAGATGCGGGCGTAGCGCGGCTTCCAGATGGCACGCCAAGCGGCGGGCGCGATCATCAGGCGGTCCTGGAGACCCCAGTCGTCACACCAGATGTAGCCATCGGCGCCCGCGCGCGCGTACTGCTCGATGGCGTAGAGGTTCATGTCCACCAAGATGTCCAGCAGGTGCCCGAGTTCATCCGGAGCCTGGTAGATGTCCATCCAGGTGTTCTCTAGGCCGCGGACGAAGTGCACGCGCTCGTAGAGCGAGATGCCGTTTGCGAGGAGGAACTTGTCTCCGGCGCGTTCGCGCGCGCCCGCCAGTTTCTCCCAGCGCCGCGGCTCACGGATGTCGGGGATGCGTAGGCGCGGGAAGTCGCTCCAATCCTTCAGGGGGAAGTCCTTCACTTGGCCAAGTTTGCCGCCACCGATATTCTCCCACACCGCGCCCCACTCATCCGCGCCCTGCACGGGGCGGGCGTCGGGTGAGGGTGACATACCCACGCCCGCGAAGTCCGTGCCGTATTTTTCGGGCAGGTTCCAGGGCAGGCGCTCCGGCCCACGAAACTCAATTGTCTGCCGCACGATCTCACGACTTGTCATTGCTTCTCCTCGGGTTGTCCCCGCCCAGAAGGTATGGCAAACTGCTCACGGCTTCGCCCGGAGGCGCAGGTATACCGCGCCAGCCGCCAGGTGCCGCTCAGTCAGGTGCAACGTCAACTGCCCTTCGGGTGGTTGCACGGCCATGGCTGCCTGCATCACGCGCTGCCCGGCCTCTGCCTCCACCCACCATTCCGCCACCCCCGCCATTGTGAGATCGCAGGGCGTGTTGGCGCGCAACCGATACAGGTTGTCGCCGACGCGGGCCAGCGAAACCCGGGTGGGTGCGCGCCACACATCGCCTACCCCGAAGGCGTAGAGACGGATGCGGTCACCGACCTTTAGCCCACCGAGCTCGGGTGCACTCACGCCATCGCTGTACAGTGTGAGCCTACCGCCGACGGCGCTCTGGCCCTTGTAGTCGGGTTTCACCGTCACGTCGCAGCGCCAGGCGCGCTCGCCGGTTTCAGTCGTGGCTACCAGTTGGGACTCCTCGCCGGCCACGACGATGGGGCTGAAGGCGGTGGTGACCACCGTGGCGGCGGCGAATTGCCCGGTGTCAATGCCGGTCACTACGCCGGAGAAGACATCGGCACCCTTCCGCCAGCGGAGGCGGGTCTGGCCGCCGACTGGTTCGACCCTCTCGGCCTCGAACGTAGTCCAGCGGGCCAGGTGAGGCCCGCGCGCAGGTGCGCCAACCTCAAAGAAATGACCGTCAAGAAGTTTGGCGGGCCAGGAAGCGTCCAGTGTTGCCCGCCGCTCGGCATAATCCACGGCCACAACACGCGCCTCCCAGCGCGGGGCGGCCGAGCGAATGGTTACCTCCGGCGTGCGCAGGAACCGTCCAGCGACGAGGCAGGCTTGGCGCAGGCCGCGCGCGTCGCGTGAGACGTAGGCGAATTCTGCCTGGACCCGCGTGCCATCCGCCAGCGTCCGCTCCTCGTTCGGCGTATGGTCGGCAAAACAGAGGTCGCGGATGCCGTCCACGGTCTCCAGGTGGACCGCCGCAAAGCCGAACGCATCGTCGGGGTTTCCTTCCAGCCGGGCCTCCCTGATGACCGGCTCGCCGGCATACGGTTCCCAGAGCGCGACGAACAGGCTGGCGAGTTCCTGTCCTTCGGGGGCGCGGCGGACGACGTGTGCCTGACGGTGGTATTCACCATCGGTGCGGCCGACGCCGTAGGGGGCGATGATGGCCTCGCCGGTGAGGAAGCGTGCGCCCCGCTGGCCGAAGAGGTGAACGCGCAGGAATTTGCGCGGGCTGTTGGGGTCATAAGCAACCCCCAGCATGAAGGGCTCAGCGCCGACCATCTCTCGCGCGCCCTGGGCCTTGTGGGCGTAGTAGGTGCGCTCGGGCCGTGCCGGACAGACGAAGGCCTTGCCGGTTCGGTCCAGCCGCCAAGTGGCCATCAGGTGGTCGTCAGCAATGGTCCCGCCCCAGTGCAGATCGCGCGGCTCAACGGTGTAGGCGGCGAGGAACTTCTGCTCCGCCTCGCTCAGTTGGCCGCGCTCCACGTTGGCCGCGAACTGGTCATCGGGAAAGCCGTGGAAGTTGTACATATGCTCGCTGCCCCCTGCGACGCGGAACACATCAAGAACGTAGGCTCGGGGAAGGATGACGTCCGGGTCGTATCTGGTGCCCGGGCCGAGATGAGGGGTGCTGGGAGGCTTTCGCGCCGGGCGGCCCTGGTCAAGTTCAATGAGGGCGACCTGGCGGGAGAACTCCTTCAAGTAGTTGCCACGCGCACGCAGATACTGGACGGTTTCCAAGTCGGCGAGGTCGGGGATCCAGGCGTGGCCGCTCCAGTTTTTCCCGTCCACAGTAACCACGTTGTGGCTGAGCGAGGCGCCGGTGGAAGGGTAGCCGTAGCCGCCCCGCGCCCCGCCGCATACACTCACCGGCACGCCCAGCGACCAGATGCCCAGGTCCATCGCGTCGGCGTGACTGTGGCCGGTGCCGTAGCCGACGCGCACGCGGGCGCCGTGGCGGAAGCGGAAATCGTCGGCTTGCGTGCCGCCTTCCAGGTAGCCGCCCCAGTTGGCGAGGACGCGGGAGCGCAAGCTCATGAAGGGGTTGCGGATCCCCTTGGCCGCCGCTTGGATTTCCGCCCACTCGGCATCGGTCTCGTCGGCGCGCTTGCCGAAATGGACAAGGCACCAGGCGAAGCGCGGATCGCGTGTCCACCTCCAGCCCTCATTGGCGTAGGCGGCCACCTTGGCAGGCAGCCACTCGGCATAGGGGCGATAGAACCCGCCGACGTCGCCAATCCCCGGATGCTGCATGCCGGCTATCCAGGCCTCCAGCGGGAAGTAGGCACCGGCGATGACACGCGGGAAGCGCCGCGGGTCGCTAAGGTCGTAGCGCGAATCGCCGCCATTGCGCACGTAATGTTGGAGCCAGGCGGCTACGTCTACGCCCCCTGCCTGCGCGTAGTAGAAGGAACCAATGGCTGTGGTGCCGTCGCGCTGCGTGCTCAGGTAGAGGTAGTCCTGCACCCCAGCGGGCGGAAATGGATATTCCCACGTCCGGCTGAAGATGAACTCCACCCACGGCCGCGTGATTTCCGGGTCCATCTGCAACGCCACCACCTCGGCCATGCGCCCGGCGTTGCCGTGGTCATACCAGTTGCGGCGCCAGTAAGCCATCTGCTGCGCGCCATACTGCAAGACATATGTGTCAAGCAGGGTGATGACATCCTGCGGCGTGCGTACCCACGGGATGTAGCGCCCCACTGCCTCAGCAAGTTCGTGATTGTCCTTGATAATCGTGAATAACCGGTCGTACTCTCCCGGCAGCGGCAGGTCCAGATACTGGTAGAAGCGGTCCCAGCGCTGGTAGGTACGGCAGGTGGGCGCGACTAGTTTGCTGAAGTAGCGGTTCGGGTCTAGATTGGGGAAGAAGTAGGCCATGCGACAGAGCCGGATGGCCAGGTCGCGCCCGGCCTCCAGATCGCCACGCTCCACGTAGGCGCGTACGTCTATCCGCGGCAGCCAGAGGGATTGGCCCAGCGCCTGTGCCAGGGGCGAGAAAAATACCGCCTTGTCCGCGCCGATGGCGAACCGCTTGCCCCAGACCGGTGCGGCGAACGGAAGGCCCGGATAAGGCTTGTGTGCCTTGAGGTCCTCCCATGTGTAGACGTCGTCCTTTCCTTCGGGGGTCTTCCCGATCAGCCGCCAGGGGCCCAGGTCCTGGGCGAGTTGGTAGCGCAGGGGCAGCAGCCCCTGTGCCTTTAACTGCGCCTCCGTCTGCGGGTCAACCTTCGAGTAGTTGGCCTCGACGCCGATGGGCAGGCCGCCCCATTCATCTCCCATCAGGTTCACGTTGAGCGGCACGCCATTGTTCCAGATGGCGTCGTCGCGCCGCTGGCGCCAGATGCGGAGCAACTCGTCATCGGTCCTCCCGGGAAACTCGGCGCGCAGGGGTGCAACACGGCGGGCAACGCCCTCTGGCCCATAGATCTCCGCCCACCGCCCCGCACGCACGGGGCGCAGCCGTGCCTCTGGGTCTGTGTTCCAGTGGGAGGCCAGTACGTGCGGCGGTGCCAGGAGCGAGGCGGTCTTGCCCGCGCGCTTGGCGCACTCGCCCAATACATCGTGTACATCCACGTTGTGCACCAAGAGGTCAATTTCCGAGTCCGGGTGCAGGCCGATCTCCACGTTGAAGACGCGCCGGTCGGTCACATGGAAAAAGAACTCACCCACCGGGTAGAAGTTGTCCGTGCCGCGATGGCGCAGGACGTAGCGGTTGACCGCCCCGCCAGGGCCGTCGTTGATTTGCATCTCCACGATTAGGTCGCGCGGATAGGGCAGGCAGTTGGCCGTCTCTATGGCGCCGATGACGCGCACAATGTACATGCTGGTTGGCAGGGGACCGAAGGAGAAGCGCAGCCGTGGGCCGCCTGGCGCGCCCCCGCGGGCCGGCTTGAGGCGGACGACCGGCACCGGTGGATGCAATCGCCCTGTACGCGTCACGTCCGTCCACTGCCCGCCGCCCGGTTTCAGATACTGCTCCGGCGCCGCGAACATCTCCCGCGCCGCCTCCACCCCGGGCAGGTCAACGGCGCGAAAATTGCGCACGAGCGTCCGATAGTTGTAGGGATTGACCTTCGGCAAATAGCCGTTGCTGAGCATGTACATCTCGACCGAGCCGGGATAGTTCTGGAGCATGGGAGTATTGCGCGGCAGGCGCCCCTTCGCCGGGTCTGGGTCCATGCCGGGAAAGCCAGCCACCGGCTCGCAGGGATAGAGCGCCATGCCCTCAGCCGAGCCGATGAGCGTCAGGCGCTCCGGCGGCGTCGGCCGCATCGGCTGCGGCTCATATTCGCCCCCCGCCGTCCCCTGCGCCATTGCGGCCAGAAGGCATACGATGCTAAGCGCGCGCCAACTTGTGTCCCCCTTCCTCATGATGACTTCCTCTCCAGGAAAAGCAGGGCCATCCCGCTGCATTCCCCACTCAGAACTGCCACTTCTCCAGACAATAGAACTCTTCCAGCGGCATGCGCCCCTTGGGCTCGCCGAAGGCGCGACTGCTCTTCGGATAACCCAGCGGCGTCAGCGCCACCACCTCCCAGCCCCCGGGGATGCCGAGGTGTTGCTTCAGCCCCGCGTTGTCGAAGGAGCCAATCCAGCAGGTGCCCAGGCCCTCGGCGCGCGCCGCCAGCGTCAGGTGGTCCACAGCAATTGCGACATCCACCAACATCGCCAGATCGCCCATGTAGCCACCGCGGTTGTAGTGGATGTTCTTGCCCACCGCCACCACCACGATTGGCGCCTCCGCGACGAAGTCCTGGCCCTCGCAGAGGGGCACCAGCGCCCGGCGTGCCTCTGCCTCCCGCACCAGTATCAGCCGCGTGGGCTGACGGTTGCTGCCGGAAGGCGCGATGCGCGCTGCATCAAGGACGCGCCGCAGCACCACGTCGGGAATCGGGTCCGGCTTGTACGACCGCACTGAACGCCGCGTGCGTATCACCTCGTAGAAGTCCATGACCGACCTCCTCAGCGCGACTATGCCGTGGTTTTCCTGCCTTGTGACAATAATAGCAATGACCATAAAGCGGTGCAACAAGCCCATTGACAGCCTTGCCCAGCAGACCTATAATTCCACCATAGGTTGTGCCACGGCGCATTTACGACGTCCGAATGTGGTATGAGAGGAATCTACCGCGGCGATGCGCCCTGGCGGTGCCTCCAAGACGCGATTCTCGTCTTCTGGAACCCTGAAGGGGGGTGAGACAACGTGCAGAGTTACGACGATCTGGTCAAATTGGTCGGCGAGGCCAAGGCTGACATTGACAAGGCAGAGAAGGGCAACAAGGCGGCCGGCACGCGCGTGCGCAAGATGATGCAGGAGATTAAAAAGGCCGCCCAGAAAGTGCGCGAAGAGATACTCGGCCTCCGCACCAAGAAACAAGAGGACAGCACCACGCCCTGACGGTGGAGCCCAGGCCCAGGGCGAGCCTGCCGCGCAGAGCCCGGAGGAGCGGGAGATAGGGACCGCTTCGGTCGGGGAGTGGGTATATTTTTCTCCTCCGCGCCCGCCGCTCGTGGCACCCCACTTGCATGCCGCCCGCCGGGCGAACTTGCCGTCCGTTGACACCGACCTGGCGGCATACTACACTTCGCCCTGGCGCAGCAGGCTTCGTGGGCCCCGCGCGTCGCGAAGAAGGTGGAGGGGGAGCGCTCTTGCCCGCGGAGGCAACGCTGACAATCATCTCCGGCCATCAGAAGGGCACGACTCATGCCTCCAGCAAGTGCGCCGTCTGCTGCCTCAGGCGCCCTGGAACGCAAACTGGCCCTGCTGGAGGCGCTGCGATGAATCCCGCGGCTGAAGTCTTCGGCCGCCACTGCGCACGTGCCGTCGTCGGTTACCGCTGTGGCAGGAGTGCGAAGGCTGCGGCCAGGTCGGGGTGAGGGCGAATCGGTGCAACTCAATTTCCCGCTGGCCAAGGTCCAGTTGCGATTGCGCCTCCTGGAGGCGGCCCGCCTGCCGCGGTTTCTCGGCTCCACCCTGCGTGGGGCATTCGGCCACATCTTCCGCCGCTGCGTGTGCAGTGCGCGCCGGCCCACGTGCGGCGGCTGCATCTTGGGCGATTCCTGCCCATACCGCTATGTGTTCGAGACTCCCGTGCCTGCGGGGGCGCCGATGATGCGTCTCTACCCGGCGGCGCCACATCCCTTCGTCATCGAGCCGCCATGGTCGCATCCGCTGGCAATGGCAGCTGGCGAGGATCTGATATTCGCCATCACCCTCATCGGTCGCGGCTGCGACTACCTGCCCTATTTCGTCCTCGCCTTTCAGGAACTCGGCCAAGTCGGGCTCGGGCCGGCGCGCGCACGGTTTCAGGTGGAGGAGATAATTGACCTGGCGCCCGACCGCGCCGGTGCGGTGCTCTATCGCCAGGGCGCCGAGCACCTCGCCCCGCCCGCCCGCTTCACGCCTGACCTGACCCCGCCCGTCGCCGGGGCAGCGCAGTGCCGCCTGCTGTTTCTCTCGCCCGCCCGCCTGAAATACTGCGGCACGCTCGCGGCCGATATCCCCTTCCATGTCTTGGTGCGCAACCTGCTCCGCCGCCTCTCCGCGTTGGCGCTCTTCCACTGCGGCAGCCCGCTCACTTTAGATTTCCGCGGCCTCGTCCAGCGCGCCCAGGCGGTGACCACTGTCGTCAGCAGCCTGCAGTGGGACGAGTACGAGCGGATCAGTGGCCGCCAGCGCGCTCGCCTGGCGCTCGGCGGCGTGGTTGGCGAAGTTATCTATGCCGGCCCGGTCGCTGACGTCCTGCCGCTCCTGCGCCTGGGCGAATGGGTGCACGTCGGCAAAGCTACCTCCTTCGGGTTCGGCAGGTATGAACTACGCTATTGACTTGGCGGCGGTTCTCCATTAGCATGCGCGCGTCGCCGCAGCGGGAGCGGAGAGGGACACATGAGCGGGGCCGGCGATATCCTCCTCGGGGCGTTGTTGCACGACATCGGCAAGTTCATGCAGCGGGCACATCCGCCGGGAGCGCCCCTGCCCGAGGCCGTAGAGCGCCTCCGCCACCACGTCTGTCCCACCGACCCCCTGACGCAGCGTTCCACCCGCGAGCATGCGCTCTGGACGCAGGCGTTCTTCCACCAGGTGCGCATCCCTTGGCCACGCGAGGTCAATGCGGAGGTGGTCGCGCGACTCGCCCGCTCGCATCACAAGCCGTCCGCAGCTGACGAATATGTCATCAGCAGGGCCGATGCCCTCTCCGCCGGCCTTGATCGCGCCCCCCATGTGGAGAGCGAACGTCCCGACTTCCGTGCTGTCCGCCTCAACTCTGTCTTTGAAACCCTTGATGGCCCCCAGGCCGACTACCGCCACGCGCACGCACTCCTGCCCCTTACCGATGACCTCCAGGTGGCCTTCCCGTGTCCCTTGGATGCGCTTTCTCCGCCTGCCGGCAGCGACCTCACCGGCGAATACGCCCGCCTTTGGCAAGGTTTTGCCGCTGAGGCCGCAACCATCCAGGTGGAGCGCTATGATGCCTTCCTCGCCGCGCTCCTGGACCTCCTCCACCGCTACACCTGGTGCATCCCCGCCTCCACTCAGGACCTGCCCGACGTCTCGCTCTACGACCACCTGAAGACCACCGCCGCCCTTGCCGCGTGCATCTACCTGGTCTGTGCGCGCACGGGCGAACTTGATGAAGCGGTGGTGCGCGACGGCGCTGTCCCCCGCTTCCTCCTCCTTTCCGGCGAACTCGGCGGCATTCAGCGCTACCTCTACGAAATTGCCGAGGTGGGCGTCGGTGGCACCGCCAAACGCCTGCGGGCGCGCTCATTCCACCTCAGCATGCTCGCTGAGGTGGCCGCCGCGCGCGTGCTGGAGGAGTTCGGCCTCACCCGCGTCAATCTCCTCATGAGTTCCGGCGGCCATTTCTATCTCCTCCTGCCCAATCTCCCCGATGCGCCGCAGCGGCTGGCAGGCCTCCGCGCCGAGATGGAGGAGTGGTTGCACGCGCACCTCCTAGCTCAGGTCCGCCTGGACCTCGCCTGGAAAGGGGCCTGTGATAAGGACTTCCTTGAGGGTCGGTTTGCCGATCTCATGGCTGGCCTCGCCGTGCAGATACAGGAGTCCCGGCGCCGGCCGTTGGCGGCCGTTCTCCAGGCCGGTGGCCAGTGGCAGGAGGCCGCCTTCATCCCCACGGCGGCGCCGCCCGGCCAGACCTGGCGGCCCTGCCGCCACTGCGGCAAGTTGCCCGCCGCCGACCCGGCAGGCGAAACCCCCTGCCGCTTCTGCGCCGCCGATGCACAGGCCGGTCGCCAACTCGCGCAACCGCAGCCGCAGGTAGCGGTTTTTCGCGAGCCGAGGGCAGGAGGCGCCGCCGCCCTCGGCCGCTGGCTCCAGGTCAATCCGGCCGCGGAAGATATTGAGGTCGCCGACTGGGTCATTGCCATCAACCCTGCCGCTGGCCTGCGCCGACCGCGCCACCGGCCGCTGTGGGTGCGCTATCTGGCCAACGCCGTCCCCCGCGCCGGCGACCACGGCTGCCAGGATTGTCAGCGATTCGCCGATTGCTGTGAGGAGGAGCGCCCTGACGCGGGCGGCCCGCTGCTCTTCTCCTGCCTGGCGCAACTCGCCCAGGGCCGCCAGGCCCTCGGCTTCCTCCGCGGCGACGTTGACCACCTGGGCGAGAAGTTCGCCCTCGGCTTCCGCGGCCAACTCTGCTCTATCTCGCGCCTGGCCACCATGAGCCGCATGCTGGACCTCTTCTTCGGGAGCTACGTTGACCAGGTCATCCGGCGCGAGGAAGACTTCAGGCACACCTACACCGTCTATTCGGGCGGCGACGATTTCTTCCTTGTCGGCCCCTGGGATCGCACCTTGCATCTGGCGGCGCACCTGCGCCAGCGCTTTGCCGACTTCACCTGCGGACGGCTCTCCTTCTCCGCCGGCTTTCTCCTGACGCGCGCCGGCACGCCCGTGGCCATCGCTGCCCGGCAGGCGGGCGACCACTTGCAGGCCGCCAAGCGGGCCGGACGCGACCGGCTCTGCGCCTTTGGCACGACGCTGCGCTGGGCCGATGTCCCCGACGCCTTACGCCAGGCGGACCAGGTAGCGCAGTGGCTCCGGGAGGAAGTCATCGGCGCCGCGGCCGCCCGCCGCCTCCTCGTCTATGAGGGGATGTGGCGGCGGTTCCACGAGCGGGGGGAGACCGCCGCGCTGCGCTTCGTGCCGCTCCTCGCCTACGACCTGGCGCGCAACTGGCCCGCGCCCGACGATAAAGACCCTACCCGCGCCGCCGCCCGGCGCTGGGCCAACGCCTTCCTTGACCTCAATAACTCGCATTTCCACCACCTGCGTTTCGTTCTGGAGTATGCGTTGAATGCTCATAGAGGGAGGGAAACCTGATGCAGAAACACTGTCGCCGATGCGGGAAGGCTTTTGAGGCCGCGCAGACACATTATCAATACTGTTCGACAGAATGTCGGCGCGCGGCCGAGCACGGGGTGCCAACCGCAACGCCGGCCCGGCGTCCTGCGCCTCCGCCAGGGCCGCAACCTGTCGCTAATCCTGCCGCGCCCGCCCTTCCCGACCAGTACATATTCAAATCGTTCTATGATGCTGATAGACAACTATTGCGCGGCGTCTATCTGGAGACCGCGCGTGACCTCGCCAATCAGTGTGCGCAGGAAGGCCTCACTACCACGCAACTCCGCCAACTCTTTTTCATGCTGAAGGCTGAGGAGCAGCGCCTGCGAGCGGATGCCTCCCGCAACTTCGGCCTGACGCGCGACACCCTCTACCGATTCGCCCGCCAGGTCGCCTATCAGCAGAAACGAAACGTGCTGAAGTCGCGGACCTTTGTCCAGTGGGTGGAAAAGCATCTGGACTTGGCGTGTAAGAGCCCCGCTGAGTTTCGCGGTTTCGTTGAGTGCCTGACCAGCATTGTCGCCTATCTGGCGGAAAAGGAGGAGCGCAGATGAAACTTGAGAATCATGTCGTTATTGAGGGTCGCCTGGTGTGGGAACTGGGTGGTCGCATCGGCGGCACCAAGGACGCGGTGGGCATCGGCGAAACCGATAATCCCATCATCCGCGATCCCATCACGCGTCGGCCCTATGTGCCCGGCTCATCCTTGAAGGGCAAACTCCGTTCGCTTCTGGAACAGAAATATTCGCCCAACTCCCAGGAGACGGGCAAGCCCTGTGCCTGCGGTAAATGTTTCATCTGCAGGATGTTCGGGTGTGGGGACGTGAAGACGACGCGCGAGTGCAGCCGTTTGATCTTCCGTGATTGCCCCCTGGAGGAGGAGAGCGCCAAACGCCTGGAGGAGGCTTTGCCGGGGTCTTTTGTGGAGGTCAAGACCGAAATCGCCATGGACCGCAACAGGGGCGCGACACGATCCGGCAGCTTGCGGCAGATGGAGCGCGTGCCCGCTGGGACTGCCTTCAACTTTGAAGTGACGATGCGCGTCTTTGAAGGCGACCCGGTCAAAGAACACCTCGAACGCTTGGCCGAGGCGATAGCCCTCCTGGAAAAGGAATATCTTGGCGGCAGCGGGACGCGGGGCTACGGCAAGGTGCGGTTCCTGACGCGCGACGGCAAGCAGTCGCTCGCCGAACACATCCGCTCGCTCAGCCAGGCGACCAAGGCGTGAGGAGAAGCTGGTGGACCTCTATCGTATCGACCTGCGTCCGCGCGGGCCGTGGCTGACGCCCTGGCACGCCGACACCATCGCCGGCTCGCTCTGCTGGCAACTCCGTCGGCAGGCGGGCGAGGCCGCGCTCGGCGAACTCCTGGAACGCTGCCGCGCCGGCCAGCCGCCCTTCGTCCTCAGCGATGCCTTCCCCGCCGACCACCTGCCCCGCCCCCTGTGCGTCTTTCGCCTCATCCGCCGCCTGTCCGACCAGGACGCGCTCGCCCAGGCGCAAGCGGACGGGGCCAGGCGAGACGTCGGCGCGACATGCCCCGTCTGCCGCGCCACCTCGCCGCCGCCCGCGACGCCACAGGAGGCCCGCTTTCGCCTGGACCGCGCCTGGCGACGGCGCGAACTCATCCCCCAGGCCGACTTTGAGCACATCCGGGCCGGCAGGTTGCCCCCGTGCGCCGCCCAAGGCACGGACTCACCCCTGAAGGCGCCGGAGCACCCCTTCCGGGCCGTCGCCCGGCTCCACGCCACTGTTGACCGGCGCACCGGCACCAGCCTCCAGGAAGGCGGCCTGCGCGAGGAGGAGGAAACCTGGCTTGACCCCCGTGTCGGCCACCTGACCATCTATGCGCGCGTCCAGCCCGACTGGACCGCACAGTTGGAGAACCTCTTCCGCGCCCTGGCGGCCGCGGGGTTCGGCAAGAAGAAGTCATCCGGCATGGGCGCCTTCACCCTCGTCAGTTTCGCGCGCTGCAATGACTTCGCCCCTTGCCCCCAGGCCAATGCCTTCATCTCGCTCTCTCACTTCGCCCCCGCCGCCGCTGACCCGACCGAGGGCGACTACGGCCTCATCGTCAAGCATGGCCGGTTGGGCGAGGAGTTCGCCCTCGGCGAGCAGCCCTTCAAGCGGCCGCTGGTGCTCCTGGTGCCGGGCTCCTGCCTGCGCACCGGTGGCGCGCCGCGGGAATGGTATGGCCGTGCCGTCGCCGGCCTCGCCCCGGGCCAGCCCGGCGTTCTGCAACTGGCCTTCGCCCTGGCTTTGCCCATGCGGTTTCCGGAGGCCTGACTGTGGCGGTGCTCTATGTTACCGAGCAGGGCGCCGCTATCCGCCGGCGCGGGCGGACGCTGGTGGTGGAGAAGCAGGGCACGCCCCTCGCCGAAGTGGAGGGCCACACGCTGGAGGCCGTCCTCATCTTCGGCACCGCCCAACTCACCACGCCCGCCATCAGTTTCCTCCTCAACGAGGGCATCGAAGCGGCGTTCCTTACCCGCGATGGCCGTCTCAAGGGCCAGTTGACCCCCGTCAAGGCCAGAAACATCCTCCTGCGCGTGGCGCAGTTTGAGCGGGCGCGGCAGCCCGAGTTCTGCCTGCGCCTAGCGCGCGCCATCGTCGCCGGCAAGATCGCCAACGCGCTCGCTGGCCTCCGCCGCTTCCGCAACAATCACCCGGAGGCCCCGCTTGGCGCGGCCATCGCCCACCTGGAAAACGCCCAGCGCGAGGTGGCCCACGCGCCCTCGCGGGAGACGCTCCTTGGCCTGGAGGGCAGCGCCGCCCGCGCCTACTTCAATGCCTTCAGCTGCATGTGTCTCGGCCCGCTCCCGTTCCCCGGCCGTCGCCGTCGTCCGCCCACCGACCCGGTCAATGCCCTCCTCTCGCTCGGCTATACCCTCGTCGTCAGCGAACTCCAGAGCCTGCTGGACGCCCGCGGCTTTGACCCCTATCTCGGCTTCCTCCACGGCATCCAGTATGGGCGGCCCTCGCTGGCGCTTGACCTCCTGGAGGAGTTCCGCTACCCGCTCGTTGACCGGTTCACCCTCTATCTCAACAACAAGGGCATCCTTGCACCCGAGGATTTTGAGGAGGCGGCGCCGGAGTCGGAGGCCGCGGCGACGCCGGACCAGGCCGCCAGCAGTGACGAGCGCGCCGAGGCCGCGCCCGACCCGCCCCAGGGCATCCGCCTCACCCGTGATGGACTGCGCAAATACCTGACCGCCTGGGAGGACTGGCTGAGCCGCCCCGCCCTGGATGAGGCCACGGGCGACCGCGTCCACTACCGCGAGATATTCCGCCGCCAGGCCGAGCGCCTGGCCCGCGCCATCCGCGAGGATGTTGCCTATGTGCCGCACCGATTTGTCCCATGATGCGCTACGTGATAAGTTATGATATTGAGGACGATATGCGACGGCTGCGCGTCGCCCGCGTCCTTGACGACTATGGCGACCGCGTCCAGCGCAGCGTCTTTGAGGCCAACCTCGGCGCAGAACACCTGGCTGCCATCCTTGGACGCCTCAGGACGCTGATTGACGCGGAGAAGGATAGCGTGCGCATTTATCCGCTGTGCGCCGCTTGTGTGGCGCGCGTCGTCAAACTCGGACAGGGCAAGGAACTTGACGATCGCAAGGCAGTCATCGTCTGAACGGTGTGAGGTGCGGACGCGTCCGCGGCCTGATAATCTCCGGACAGCTGGAGGGGACGGGGGATTATGGCGTTGGCGCAAGTGCCTCTGTCGCAGGCAGTTGCGTGCGGTGGAGCCAACTTGCGGCGCCCTCGGCCAGTCCGCTTGCCACCCCGCCACCCCGCGATTATCGGGTGCGGCGATTCAACCCTTTGTCTCACAATCTGTTAGGAGGCCGGAGTCAGAGAACCAGACCTGATGAAAAAGGGATTGAAACGGGGGCCACCGCTTCAATGTAGCCCCCACCCTTGGGGCGGCGTCAGAGAACCAGACCTGATGAAAAAGGGATTGAAACATGCAGGCAAAGCTGTATTACAAGCGCGGCGGGGTGGCAGCGTCAGAGAACCAGACCTGATGAAAAAGGGATTGAAACCGGACGAAAGTATCCGGCTCGATGGGGGCCACCGCTTCGATGTAGCCCCCGTCAGAGAACCAGACCTGATGAAAAAGGGATTGAAACCCACCCCATACTCATCTGCGAGCCGGACAAAAGTGTCCGGCTCGATGGGTGTCGTCAGAGAACCAGACCTGATGAAAAAGGGATTGCAACGAGGACGGCAGGATAGAGGCGTCGCTTGAGGGGAGGCCGAGGATTCATATA
>Ga0272448_1002597_pt1 | contig 22349 bp, 16 predicted proteins | sample YNPCB0191_FD_202220 | JGI IMG/M metagenome (GOLD analysis project Ga0272448, IMG submission 202220) | Hot spring sediment microbial communities from Yellowstone National Park, WY, United States - YNP-CB-019-1 | ecosystem: Environmental > Aquatic > Thermal springs > Hot (42-90C) > Sediment... | reverse complement strand
CGAAGAGAAATCCGAATGTCTCGCACTTGAATCTGGCCTCATAACTCCGGCGTGCCAGACAGCACAACTCCCGCACCGCCTCCTCCTCAAACAAAACCGGTGCGCAGAATCTAACCAACGGCTGGATGAATGACGTAATTAAAAATATTATTCAGAATGACATTTTGGTCAAAATCAGCATCTACCAAAATGTTAATGTTCAGGTAAGATGTTATATTGAGTGGAAGTTAACCAAAAGCAAAGGCTCACGGTTTGCTGCCAAAGTGAGAGCCTCCGTGATTCAATTCAGTTTAGGCATTCTGATATGAAAGTATGAAAGAGGCAAGAATGCATTATTTTGGCACGTGGGTCACAACTTAGTCTCTGCCCAGATCCATTGGCTAAATTAGTGGTCTTCCCCGCTCCGAGTTATAGCACCAGAATAAACTGTTTTTGGTAAAAGGCAAGCGTCTGAGCGTGCAAACCCCGGCTGGCATCAGAATGGGTATTACCGCGTTAGAGTAATAAAGAATGTTTCAGCACCATCATTTATGCGCCTTGGCGTTAATCTGGAACTCCTGCAGAATGCTTAATTAGCATTCTTACGCCTTAAAGGACGTAAATCAGAAATGCCGTTTAAATTACTCTTAATTGGTCGGTATTCTTATTATCCGTTGGCTGGAAATATAATGATGGCCGCATACCTTAAAACCAGCCTAAAAATCAATTATTAATACTTCAAACCGTCATTAATACTTACAGCAAATTAACACTTTAAGCCGGCGAAACTTGACCGGAAGGCGTTTATGGTTAAAATTCTTTTCGTTCGGGTTGAATTGCCCGACAGGTTTTGCCGACATAGCTCAGCCGGTAGAGCAGAGGTTTTGTAAACCTCAGGTCGGGGGTTCGACTCCCTCTGTCGGCTGGCTTTTATCGGACGGGTTCCCGAGTGGTTAAAGGGGGCAGACTGTAAATCTGCTGGCGCATGCCTACGGAGGTTCGAATCCTTCCCCGTCCATTCTGCGGTTATGCCCCGGGGTGCGGGCGTGGTGTAGTGGTAGCACAACAGCCTTCCAAGCTGTTTGCGTGGGTTCGACTCCCATCGCCCGCTCGTAGTTGAAGGGGTAATTTTTGTGTGCGGTAATTATTGACAAGCAATAAGTTAATGATATAATTATTGAATACGGAAAATTGCCCATGTAGCTCAGTCGGTAGAGCACTTCCTTGGTAAGGAAGAGGTCGCCGGTTCAATTCCGGCCGTGGGCTGAAAAAGTAGGTTTGCGTAATCGCGGCCGTTACGCAGAATTAATATGCTTTTATGTTTGATTGAGAATTGGAGATAAGGAGGAAAGGAAAATGTCTAAGGCAAAGTTTGAACGGAAAAAGCCGCATGTCAATGTTGGTACCATCGGCCACGTGGACCATGGTAAGACCTGTTTGACTTCGGCAATTACCAAGGTTCTGGCGACCAAGGGACTGGCAACCTATATGACCTATGACCAGGTGGCAAAGGCAAGTGAAGCCCATGGCCGCCGGGACGAAACGAAGATTCTGACGATTGCCGTTTCCCATGTTGAGTATGAGAGCGAGAAGCGGCACTATGCGCACATTGACTGCCCCGGACACGCCGACTATATCAAAAATATGATTACCGGTGCGGCGCAGATGGACGGTGCGATCCTAGTAGTTTCGGCAGCCGATGGTCCGATGCCCCAGACAACCGAGCATGTGCTTTTAGCCCGTCAGGTGAATGTGCCGGCGATAGTAGTATATCTGAATAAAATCGATCTGGTGGATGACCCGGATTTAATTGAACTGGTGGTTGAGGAAATAAAGGATATCCTTAATAAATACGAGTTCCCGGGTGATAAGACGCCGATCATCCGGGGTAGCGCACTGAAGGCCTTGCAGGAGGATTCCGGTCCCAATGTTGATTCGATCTGGGAATTGGTCAAGGCGCTGGATGAGTTTATTCCTGAACCGGTGCGGGATATTGATAAACCGTTCCTGATGCCGATTGAGGACATTTTCTCGATTACCGGACGGGGCACTGTGGTTACTGGCAAGGTGGAGCGGGGTGTGCTTAAGCCGGGCAGCGAGGTGGAAATTGTCGGGTTCGGCAGGCACGACAAGGTGGTGGTGACCAGTATTGAAATGTTCCGCAAGGTCCTTGACGATGCGCGGGCCGGCGATAACGTTGGTCTGCTGTTGCGCGGGGTGGGCAAGGATGAGGTGGAGCGGGGAATGGTCATTGCTGCGCCAGGTTCAATCAAACCGCACAGGAAGTTCAAGGGTGAGGTCTATGTGCTGACCAAGGAGGAGGGGGGCAGACATACGCCGTTCTTCCCTGGTTACCGACCGCAGTTTTACATCCGGACCACCGATGTTACCGGCACCGTGCAGTTGCCGGCCGGCGTGGAGATGGTGATGCCGGGCGACCATGTGACGATGGAGATTGAGTTGATTACACCGGTGGCGCTGGAGCAGAACTCGAAGTTTGCTATCCGGGAGGGTGGCAGGACCGTGGGCGCGGGCACGGTTGTGGAAATAATCGAGTAGCAAGATGCGGGTTTTTGTGACGCTGGCCTGTGCCGAGTGCAAGAATCGTAATTATCATACCGATAAGAATAAGAAGAAAACCCAGCGGCTGGAACTGAAGAAGTTCTGTCCAGCCTGCCGGAAACATACTGTGCATAAGGAGGTTAAATAGGCCAGTAGCTCTAACGGCAGAGCGGCGGACTCCAAATCCGTAGGTTGGGGGTTCAAATCCCTCCTGGCCTGGAGAAAATTAAATGAGTTTCTGGAAACGGATAAAAGATTACATTACTGATGTGGTGGCGGAGATGAAGAAGGTCTCCTGGGTCAAGCCCAGGGAGCTCTGGACAACCACGCTGGTAGTAATTGTTTTCTCCGCGGTCCTGGCGGCGTTTATCGGGTTGTGCGATCTGATTTTTTCCCGGCTGCTGGCGTTGATCTTGCGTTAGGATGCAAGCCGTGGCGATGAAGTTTTTTGTCGTGCATACCTATACCGGACGGGAGAAAAAGGTCAAGGAGTTGCTGGAGAAGGCGATTGAGGCGCAGGGGAAAAAGGAGCTGTTTGGCAAGGTGATCCTGCCGGCAGAGAAGGTGGCACGGGTGCGCAAGTCCAAGATTGTCACCGAGGAGAAACGGCTTTATCCGGGCTACATCGTGGTGGAAATGGAACCAAGCGAGGAGGCACTCAAAATGGTGACATCAATCCCCGGCGTAACCCATATCCTCGGGACACGGAAGGAACCGCTGGCACTGCAGGAGCAGGAGGTGGCGGCGATTCTTGAGCAGATTGAGCAGGGACGGGATAAGATTGAGCCGGAGGCACCGTTTGAAAAAGGGGAGACGGTGAAGGTGACCAAGGGACCGTTTGCCGGATTTACTGGAACGGTGGAGGAGATTATGACCGAGCGCCGACGGGTCAAGGTGACGGTGACGATATTCGGCCGGCCCACGCCCATTGACCTGGATTTTCTTGAGGTGCAGCCGATTTAGAGAGGAGCGATGATTTATGGCCAAGAAGGTAATAGCGATTGTTAAGTTGCAGATACCGGCCGGGCAGGCGACCGCGGCACCGCCGGTTGGTCCAGCCCTTGGTCAACACGGTGTAAACATTGCCGAGTTTATCCGGGCGTTTAACGAGGCGACCAGGAAGGAACCGCCCGGGATGCTGATTCCGGTAGTTCTTACCATCTATTCGGACCGAAAGTTTACCTTTGTAACCAAGAGTCCGCCCGCATCGGTGCTGTTGAAACAGGCGGCAGGTCTGGCAAAGGGTTCGTCAGAACCGAATCGGGCCAAGGTCGGGGTGGTGAGCCGGGCGGCAATACGGGAGATTGCCGAGAAGAAGATGAAAGACCTTAATGCGGCTGATATTGAGGGGGCAATGAGGATAATTGAGGGAACTGCTCGGGCGATGGGGTTAACGGTAGAGGAGAAATAGGATATGAGGCAGAGAATTGCCCCAGAGGGGAGCTGATGATGGGTGTTGAGCAGAAGGTAATGGACAGAAGGCGGAGTAAACGTTACCGCAACCTCAGGGAGAGGATCGACCGGCTGAAGAGTTATCCGCTGGCTGAGGCGGTGCGGCTGGTAAAGGAGAATGCCAGCGCCAAGTTTGATGAGTCGGTGGAGGTGGCGGTGCGGCTGGGCATTGACCCGAAGAAGCAGGAGCAGGCAGTGGCGGGGACGGTGAGTCTGCCTTACGGAACCGGTAAAAAGGTACGGGTCCTGGCGTTTGTTAAAGGCGATAAGGTGGATGAAGCCCGTGCTGCCGGGGCTGATTATGTCGGGCTTGAGGAGCTGGTTGAGCGAATAAGTTCGGGCTGGACCGAGTTTGATGTGGCGGTAGCGACGCCGGATACGATGGCTGCGGTCGGCCGGCTGGGTAAGATTCTGGGTCCGAAGGGTCTGATGCCGTCACCTAAGACCCAGACCGTTACTTTTGATGTCGGGCCGGCGATTAAGGCGTTGAAGGCGGGTAGAATCAACTATCGCAATGATAAAACCGGGAATGTCCATGCGGTGGTGGGCAAGGTTTCCTTTGAACCGCAGCAACTAATTGAGAATATCAAGACCTTCATCCGGGAATTGATGCGGAATAAACCGGCAACTGCCAAGGGGCAGTTTATCCGCAAGGTGGTTCTGTCTTCAACAATGGGTGTGGGTGTCCGCATTGACCCGAAGGAGTTTTTGGAGACTTCTCTTCGCGAGGTGTAATATGGCTAATGAAGAAAAGATTAAGTTGGTTGCGGAACTGGCTGAGAAAATCCGACAGGCAAGTGCGGTCTATTTTGTTGACTTTACCAGCGTCAAGGCAAACGATTTTAATGATCTGCGCCGGGCGGCACGCACACGGCGCGTGATGGTGAAGGTGGTCAAAAACAGTCTGGCGCTGAGGGCGTTGAGAGAGTGCGGGGTTCCTGCCGAGATTGAAGATGTGCTCAAGGGTCCCACCACAGTGATGTTTACTCAGGATGACCCGGTGGCACCAGCCCGGCTTTTGAAGGAGACCTCAGGCAGAATTGGCGGGATAAGGTTTAAGGGGGCATATTTCGAGCAAAACATCTTTCGGACTGAGCAGTTTGATTTCCTGGCCAGCCTGCCGAGCAAGGAGGAACTGCGGGGGCAGGTGGTTGGTGTCCTGGCAGGTGCGATTGGTGGACTGGTGGGCATACTTGAGGGTCTTATGGCTGAGTTGGTGTGGGTGCTGGATGAAATCGGCCGGCGCCCTGAGACAGAAGGGAATTGAACGATTGCTGCTTCTTAAGCATAATTTGTTTCATTTTAATAAAGAACCAAGGAGGCAATAATGTCAGAAGATAAGGTTCAGCAGTTAATTGCGACGATTGAAGGTTTAACCGTTACGGAACTGGCAGCCTTAGTCAAGCAACTGAAGGAAAAGTTCGGAGTGAATGCACCGGCATTCGTTGCCGGCCCGGCAGCAGCACCGGCAGCAGGGACAAGCCCGGCTGCGGAGGCGAAGGCTGAGGAGAAGACCGAATTTAAGGTGACCCTGATTTCCGTGGGCGATAAGAAGATCCAGGTTCTGAAGGAGTTGCGTGCCCTGACGCAGTTGGGATTGAAGGAGGCAAAGGACATCATTGAGAAGACGCCGAGTGTCATCAAGGAGAATGCCACCCGGGAGGAGGCAGACCGGCTGAAGGCAAAATTGGAAGAGGTGGGCGCAAAGGTCGAGATAAAATAGGGTCAGGCATCAGGTGGATAATGCAAAAGGCGAAGCCGAAAAATCTAAAGTCAAATTTGGGATTTGCATTTTGCAATTTGACTTTTCACCTGTTTAAGGAAATAACAAATGACCGATTGGGGAATCTGGGATGGGAAAATTGGCAATTTGCCTTTCCCGAATTGCCTGCGCAAGAGGAGGGCAGATAATGAGCATTAGGATAAAGGATTTTGCAAAGATCCAGACGGCGTTTGATATTCCGGACCTGCTTTCACTGCAGCGGGAATCGTTTGCCGAATTTACCCAGCACCAGATTCCCTATCCGGAGCGCAAGCCCCAGGGACTGGAGGCCGTTTTCCGGGAGATGTTTCCGATTGTTGACGACCACAAGAACTTTCGTCTGGAGTTCGTCCGCTATGAGTTCGGTGCGCCCAGATATACGCCCGAGGAGGCGATTGCCCGGGGAGCGACCTACGCCCTGCCGCTGAAGGTGGTTTTCCGGCTGGTCAGGCTCGGTTTTGGAAAACAGGCGGGTGAGGTCAAGGATGCGATTGAGCAGGAGGTGTTCTTCTGCGACCTGCCCTGGATGACTGCGAACGGGTCGTTTATCATTAATGGTGTTGAGCGGGTGGTGGTAAGCCAGTTGCACCGTTCACCAGGCGTTTACTTTTCCCGCGAGGGGGAGGAGTGCTCGGCTCTGCTCGTGCCCTTGCGCGGGGCATGGTTTGAACTGGTGGTGGACAAGAACCAGACCTTGCTGGTCGTGCTTGACCGCAAGCGGAGAATATCAGCCGCCACCTTCTTGCGGGCATTAGGTTTTTCTTCGTCCGGCATACTTAAAAACCTGTTCCGGGTGGAGCGGCGCCAGATTAAACCTGACGATGTTCTGGCTGAGGATATCCGGGACGGTTCTGAGGGCACCCAGGAATCCCAGACCCTTTTGGCCCGGGCTGGAGAGCGGGTCACCGAAGGTCTGGTTGAGTTTCTGACCGCCAAGGGCATTACCGAGGCGCTGGTCGTGCCGCCGGGTCAGCCGGGTTTGGAGATTATGGTCAACACCCTTCAGGCCGACCGCTCGGTGTCAAAAGAGGATGCGATTAAACGCATATATTACCGCCTGCGCTCAATTGCCCCCCATTCAGTGGAGATGGCAGAAGCCCTGATTGTCGGCATGCTTTTTGACCAGCGAAGGTTTGACTTGGGCAGGGTCGGCAGATACAAGCTCAATCAGCGTCTGATGCTGAAGATACCAGCCGACAAGTCCGGTCTGGAAATAGGCGACATCTTTGCGATTATTGAGCGTTTATTGCGCCTGACTGATGAGGCACAGATGTTTGTTCTCCGGATGGCCTGTTCTGGGCTTGCAGAGCAGAATAAGGCGCTGGAGCGGCTAAAATCTGAGGGGCTGGAGCCGGACCGTCATTTTCTTTTTGACCGGCGCCAGGAATTAGAGTTGTGGTTCAAGGATGATGAAACCGGAACCCGGGCTGAGGCGGTGTTGAAAAAGGAGGATTACAAGGTTCGGGGTGAGCGGGTGAGGTATCAGACCGATGATGTTGACCACCTCTCCAGCCGCCGGGTCAAGCGGGTGGGCGAACTATTGGAGAATCAGTTCCGTGCGGCACTGCTCCAGTTGGCGCAGAATATCCGGGAGCGTGCCGCATTTATTGACGAAAGCCAGTTGGTGCCCCAAGAACTGGTCAACACCAGAGTGGTTGATAATGCCATCAGGCAGTTTTTTACCCAGAGCCAGTTGTGCCAGTTTATGGAGCAGACCAACCCCCTGGCAGAATTGACCCATAAGCGTCGGGTTTCCACCCTAGGCCCGGGCGGATTGACCAAGGAGACGGCTGGTTTTGAGGTCCGGGATGTCCATTACTCGCATTACGGCAGGATCTGCCCGATTGAGACGCCGGAGGGTCCGAATATCGGACTGATTGCCACGGTTTCCACATATGCCCGGATTGACCCTTATGGATTTATTACCACCCCTTACTGGCGGGTCAAAGATGGCAGGGTGATAATGGGCAAAGGCAAAGAGGTTTATCTTGGACCGGAGGAGGAGGACTACTATACGATTGCCCAGTCAACGACCGAACTGCTTCCGGATGGCAGGTTCGCCAGAAATGAGGTTATCTGCCGGCGCAAAGGCGATGTGGTGGTGGTCCCGGCTGAACAGGTTGACTTTATGGATGTTTCACCCAAACAGCTCTTTGCGCCCTCAACCGTGATGATTCCCTTCCTCGAGCATGACGATGCGGACCGTGCCCTGATGGGCGCAAATATGCAGCGTCAGGCAGTCCCGCTGCTGGTGCCGGAAAAGCCTTTGGTAGGGACCGGGGTTGAGGCAAAGTTTGCGGCTGAGTCGGGCGCGGTCCTCCTTGCCCAGGAGGACGGGGTGGTAACAAAGGTTGATGCCCGGACAATCGTGCTCAGAACTGAAAAGGGTCTGATTGAGCATAAACTGACCAAGTTTCGCAAGTCCAACCAGTATACCTGCTTGACCCAGCGGCCCGTGGTGCGGGTGGGCGATGTGGTGAAAAAGGGCGACCTGCTCGCAGATGGTCCGGCAACCGACCAGGGTCAACTGGCACTGGGAAGAAATGTCTTAGTGGCGTTTGTTCCCTGGCGGGGTTATAACTACGAGGATGCGATAATCGTATCGGAAAAACTGCTTGAGGAGGACGCCTTCACCTCAATCTCAATCCTCGAGTTCGAAATTCAGGCGCGGGAAACCCGGCTAGGACCGGAGCAGATTACCCGGGACATTCCGGACGCAACCGAAGAGGAGTTGAAAAACCTTGATGAGTTCGGGATTATCCGGGTCGGTGCCGAGGTCGGACCGGGCGATATCCTCGTGGGCAGGATTACGCCCAAGGGTGAAACCGAATACACACCGGAAGAGCGCCTGCTCCGGGCAATCTTTGGCGAAAAGGCGGCGAATGTCCGGGACACGTCGCTCCGGGTTGAGCCCGGCGTATTTGGAACGGTCATTGACCGGCGCATCCTATCCCGCAAACTGTCCGACCCTTTATCCCGGCGGATTGAGAAGGAACAGCAGGCTGAGGCAGAACAGCGCTACGAGATGAAAAAGGAGTTCTTCACAATGCGCCGCGATGAAAAACTCCGGGCGGTCCTGCGCGGGCAGAAATCGGCGGCAAATGCCAAAACTGCTCGGGGCAAGGTTATCCACAAAGCGGGTCTGGTAATGGACGAAGCGTTCCTCAACTCTGAAGAATTCTCCCAGGTCACGAACTTTGAGCAACTGGTTTCCAACCCTAAATTACAGGAACAAATCCGCTCGATTCTTCACGAATATGACCGGGCGCTCAGGCAGGCGCAGGATGAGCGCCGGCAAGAAGAAGAGCGCATCACCCGTGGCGACGAACTTCCGCACGGCGTTCTCCGCTGGGTCACGGTATTCATTGCCCAGAAGCGCCGGCTTTCGGTTGGCGACAAGATGGCGGGCAGACACGGCAACAAAGGCGTGGTTTCCAAAATCCTCCCGGTGGAGGATATGCCGTTCATAGTTTCCAGTGCCAATAATCAAGAAACAAACTCTGCCCTGGCAGGTGCCGAAGGCACAACTAAGAACCAAGAACCGGACTCAAAGGCTGACACACTCCACGAGTTGCGGGGGATACCGGTGGATATGGTCCTCAATCCCCTGGGTGTGCCTTCGCGGATGAATCTTGGTCAGGTATTAGAGACCCATCTGGGCTGGGCGGCAAAGGTCTTAGGTTATCAGGCGGTGTGCCCAGTGTTTGAGAGCGCAACGCCCGAGGAGATCAAACAGGAACTGCGTCGGGCCGGGCTGCCTGAGGACGGCAAGGTGGTCCTTTATGACGGCAGGACCGGCGAGCCTTTTAAAGCCAAGGTTACGCTGGGCGTGATGTATATGATGAAATTGATCCATATGGTTGATGACAAGATTCATGCCCGGTCAACCGGTAGGTATTCGCTGATTACCCAGCAACCGTTAGGTGGCAAGGCACAGTTCGGGGGTCAGCGGTTTGGCGAGATGGAAGTCTGGGCTCTTGAGGCTTACGGCGCCGCCCATGCCCTGCAGGAGATGCTGACGATTAAGTCGGACGATGTTGAAGGCAGGAGTGCACTTTATGAGGCGCTGGTGAGGGGAAAGAATCCGCCCCGACCCAAGGCGCCGGCATCGTTCTGGGTGCTGATAAAGGAGTTGCAGGGGCTGGGTCTGGAACTGGTGCCGGAGCGGGAAAAGAAGGGATAATGAACGCAGGTAAAGGTAGAGATGTAGGGCAGACCTTTAGGTCTGCTTCCGGACGCAGATGGATGAAGGGATTAAGATTAAGTCTCTACTCCTGCCTTTACCGCAACCTATTTTGGAGAGGTAAGAAATTATGAGCAGTGAGCGGGATTTTGTTTTTGATTTTGATTCGCTGAGGCTCAGGATCGCTTCGCCTGAGACGATACGGAGCTGGTCAAACGGCGAGGTAATCAAGCCCGAGACAATTAATTATCGGACTCAGAAGCCGGAGCGGGACGGTCTGTTCTGTGAACGGATTTTCGGACCGGTCAAGGATTATGAATGCAACTGCGGGAAGTACAAGAAGGTCCGTTATAAAGGAATTGTGTGTGACCGGTGCGGGGTGGAGGTTACCACATCCCAGGTGCGCCGGCACTGGATGGGTCATATTGAACTGGTGGTGCCGGTTGCGCATACGCTGTTTTATCAGGTGCCACCGTCAAAAATCGGACTGATGCTGGATTTGTCAATCAATCAGGTTGAGACGATTCTGAATTATGAAGTTTATGTGGTGATTGAGCCGGGCAAGAGCCCGTTCAAGAGAATGGAGTTGCTGGGCGAGGATGATTTTCAGGATGCGGTTAAACGGTATGAGGGTTTTGAGGCTGAAACCGGCGCGGCGGCGCTGAAAAAACTGCTTTCCCTGATTGAACTGGACGACCTGGCTGCGGAGTTGCGGGCAAGGATTAAGCATGAGAGTTCAAGGCGGTTCAGCCTTTTGCGCCGGCTGCGGGTGGTGGAGGCGTTCAGGAACTCTCAGGCACGGCCGGAGTGGATGATTTTGGAGGTTCTGCCGGTAATTCCGCCGGATTTGAGGCCGTTGGTACCCCTGGAGGGCGGACGGTATGCCACTTCAGATTTGAATGACCTCTACAAAAGGGTAATTGTCAGGAATAATCGTTTGCGCCATCTGATGTCAATCAGAACACCGGAGATTATTCTCAAGAATGAGAAGCGGATGCTCCAGGATGCGGTTGATGCCCTGTTTTCCAATGAGTCCAGACCCAGACCGGTGCGGGGAAGGGGGAACCGGCCGCTCAAGTCCCTGTGCGAGGCCCTGAGGGGCAAACAGGGCAGGTTCCGGCGGAATCTCCTGGGCAAGCGGGTTGATTATTCGGGCCGGTCGGTGATTGTGGTTGACCCGGCACTGAAACTTCATCAGTGCACGATTCCCAAGGAGATGGCGTTAGAATTGTTCAAGCCGATGATTCTGCGCCGGCTGGAGGAGAGGAAATTGGCGGACAGCGAGCGGGGGGCAAAGGCGATGTATCGCAAAGAGGCGCCCGAGGTCTGGGAGGTGCTTGAGGAGGTAACAAAGGACCATCCGGTCCTCTTGAACCGGGCGCCAACCCTGCACCGGGTTTCGATTGAGGCATTTTATCCGATTCTCTCAGAACACCGGGCAATCGGTATCCATCCCCTGGTATGTCCGCCTTTTAACGCCGATTTTGACGGTGATACGATGTCGGTTCATATTCCGGTTACGCCTGAGGGCATTTTGGAGGCGGCAATCCTGATGCTTGCCCCGCATAATATTCTGTCCCCGGCACACGGCAAACCGCTGATGGTTCCTTCTCAGGATGTGGTGGCAGGAATTTATTACATTACGAAGACAAAGGTTGGCGACCCGAAACCAGTGGCTGAATTTGATGACTTCGCTCCGGTCAGGTCAGCGTTTGATTTAGGCGAACTGGAACTGCACGACTGGGTCAGGTTTCATCTTCCAAGAACCAAGAGCCAGGAATTAAGAACAATCCTGACCACCGTGGGCCGGGTGATTTTTAATGAGGTTCTGCCCGAGGAGTTGCGGTTTGTCAACGAGGTGGTGGGCAAGGACCGGCTGATCGCCCTGATTGACAAAAGCGCCCGCAGTCTGGGGCTGGACCGGACTGTGAAACTGCTTGACGACCTTAAGGATTTGGGGTTTGAGATGGCGACCAGGTCCGGGCTTTCCATCGGGATGGATGATGTGGTTGTACCAAAAGAGAAGGAAGAAATCCTACGGCGGAGCGACGCTGAGGTGCGCAAGGTCCAGAAGGCTTACGAGCGGGGGTTGATGACTGACTCCGAGAAGTATAACAAGATTGTGAATACTTGGACCCTGGCAACCGCCGAGGTTGAGGAGGCGCTTTTAGAGCGGCTCCGCCAGGACCAGGACGGGTTCAATCCGGTTTACATTCTGATTGACTCAGGTGCGCGGGGTTCAAGAACCCAGGCCGCGCAATTGGGCGGTATGCGCGGGCTGATGGCAAAACCCCAGCGTCGGACCGTCGGTGAAGAGGTGATTGAGACCCCGATTAAGTCTTCCTTTCGGGAGGGATTATCGGTCTGGGAATACTTCATTTCCACACACGGGGCGCGCAAGGGCTTGACTGATACCGCACTCAAGACCGCTGAGGCGGGCTATCTCACCCGGCGTCTGGTGGATGTGGCTCAGGATGTGGTAATAACGATGGAGGACTGCGGGACGATTGTGGGCCAGGAGGTGACCGCCCTGCTTGAAGGCGGGGATGTGATTGAGCCTTTAAGCGAGCGGATTGCGGGCCGTTTCGCGCTGGATGATATTGTAAATCCGGTTTCGGGTGAGGTGATCGTTCGTGCCGGTGAGGAGATTACCGACCAGGCGGCAGAGGAGATTGAGGAATGCGGGATTGAGATGGTCAGGGTCCGTTCGGTTCTGACCTGTGAGGCACCGAGCGGACTGTGCGTGAAGTGCTATGGCCGGAATATGGCGACGGGCAGGATTGCCGAGATTGGCGAGGCGGTGGGCATCATTGCTGCCCAGTCAATCGGCGAGCCCGGCACCCAGTTGACCCTGAAGACCTTCCATGTCGGGGGCGTGGCGGCGCGGGTGGCAGAACAGACCAAGGCAACCGCCCGGTTTGCCGGCACGGTCAAATTTGACCATCTCAAGGTCTGCCGGCGCAGTGACGGCGAGTTGACCGCGCTTGAGCAAGGCAGGATCATACTGATGGAGGAAAAGGAAGAGGTAAATGTTAAGGTAAAGGTAAAGGACTCAACCTCAACCTACCGCGTGGTCGGGTTCACCGTGCCCGCCGGTGCCTTAATCCGGGTGGAGAACGGTTTCCGGGTCGCCGAGGGTGATGTCCTGTTTGAATGGGAACCCTACTCAATTCCCCTGCTGGCACGGGCAAAAGGAACGGTTCGATTTAAAGACATTGAAGTCGGCAGAACCATGCGCGAAGACATTGACGAACGCACCGAGCGGATGCAGCGGATAATCGTTGAGGACCGGGCAAGAAAACTCCACCCGATGCTGGAGGTGATTGACGAAAAGGGCAGGGTTTGTGACACCCATTCCCTGCCTGCAGGCGCCTATTTAGTGGTTGAGGATAAACAGACGGTTACCGAGGGTGATGTCCTGGCGCGGCTTTTGCGGGAAATGGCGCGCACCCGGGACATTACTGGCGGTTTGCCCAAGGTTGCCGAACTCTTTGAGGCAAAGCGGGTCAAATCCCCGGCGATCATTTCCGAGATTGACGGCACGGTGGATGTCGGCGAGCCGAGAGAGGGCAAACGGCTGGTCCGAGTTACATCTGAGGGTGGAGCAACCAAGGAATACGAAATTCCCTACGGCAAATTCCTCCTGGTCCAGACCGGCGACAGAGTCCGGGCTGGCGACAAACTCTGCGAAGGTTCGGTTGACCCCCACGACGTCCTCAAGGTCAAAGGCTGGCTTGCGGTCCAGGAATTCCTCACCAACCAGATTCAGGCGGTCTACCGCCTCCAGAAGGTCAAGATCAACGACAAACACATCTCAGTTATCGTCCGGCAGATGCTGCGCAAGGTCAGAATTGAAGATGCGGGTGATTCCAACTTCATTGAAGGCGAGATTGTTGAACGGCGCCGGGTGATTGAAGAAAACGGAAGGCTCATAAGCGAGGGTCTCAGACCCGCCACCTACCAGCCAATCCTCCTGGGCATTACCCGGGCTGCCCTGCTCACGGAAAGCTTCCTCTCTGCTGCTTCATTCCAGGAGACCACCCGGGTTCTTTCTGAGGCGGCGATTCAGGGCCGCGAAGACCGCCTGCGCGGCTTAAAAGAAAATGTCATTGTCGGCAGACTCATTCCAGCAGGAACCGGTTTTCGACAGTTCAACCGGATTAAACTTGTTACCGAAGAGGCAAAAAAGGAAGAGCAGGAGGCAGCATAATGATAGTTCCCAAAATGGTTCGTCGTAGTTCTTGGTTCAGGAAACCTGGAACTGGGAACTGGCAACCCTAAAGGAGACCTATGCCAACAATTAACCAACTTGTCCGCAGACCGAGGAAAAAAATACGTGCCCGGTCCAAGACCCCGGCGCTTAAAGGCAATCCCCAGAAACGGGGGGTCTGCACCCGGGTTTATACGACCACACCCAAAAAGCCCAATTCCGCATTACGCAAGGTTTGCAAAGTCCGGCTGACATCAGGTTATGAGGTAACTGCCTACATCCCGGGTGAAGGGCACAACCTTCAGGAGCACTCAATCGTCCTGGTGCGCGGGGGGCGGGTAAAAGACCTTCCCGGTGTCCGCTACCATGTAGTCAGAGGTGTTTACGACTGCAGCGGCGTGGACGGACGCAAGCAGGCGCGCAGTCAGTACGGGGTTAAGCGTCCCAAGCCGTCAGCCGGATAGGAGGGATTATGGCAAGGCGCAGAAAGTTCAAGGTCCGAACCCCGGCACCAGACCCCCGTTACAACTCCGTCCTGGTGGAGAAGTTTATCAACAAATTAATGTGGGATGGCAAAAAGACGGTTGCCCGGCGCATCTTCTACGAAGCGCTGGCGCAGGCTGAGAAAAAGGCGGGCGAGGACGGCTATGCCCTTTTCCAGAAGGCGATTAACAATGTCAAACCGGTATTAGAGGTCAGACCTAGGCGGGTTGGCGGTGCCACCTATCAGATTCCGATGGAGGTTCCAGCAAGGCGCCGCGATGCCCTGGCAATCAAATGGATAATTGAGGCAGCGCGGGCAAGAAATGAGTACACGATGATTGAACGGCTGGCTGGCGAACTTGTTGATGCCGCAAGAAAGCAGGGCGGCGCATTCAAGAAAAAGGAAGACACGCACAAGATGGCGGAGGCAAACCGCGCCTTTGCCCATTACCGCTGGTAATTCCGCTTTCAGGTTCCCAGTTGCCAGTTCCAGGTTTCCTGAACCGAGAACCAAATAATCTTTTTCTGTTTCCGGCCCTCAACCTTTACTGTTTTTCTGAGTTCGCAGGTCAAGGATATTTAACTGCAGTTGAAGCCTGTCGTTAAAATTGTCGGCGGTCAGCGTATAGCAAATGTCAAGATGGTTGGGCTGCCCGACCTGTAAATTCAGAATTTCGTCACTGCGCTCCCAGGCGATTGCCGTCAGAATCGTTGTTTTAGACCGAACCTTGAACTTCAGATGCCTTTTATCTTTACCGATTCGGCGTGGATACCCGACCACCTCGAGCCCGGTTGAGGTGAGGATTGGTTCCGGGTTCTCCGGTCCGAATGGCTGCAGGCTGGTCAGGTGGTCAAGCAGTTCAGAATTGATTTCTTCCAAATCGGCCTGTGCCTCAATGTGCAATGTTGGCTGAAAGGTCTCGGCCGGCAATTCAGAGGCAAACCGGTTGATTGCCTCCTCAAAGGGCGCGATCTGGTCTCGTGCGATCTGCAGCCCGCAGGCGTAGCGGTGTCCACCCAATTTGCGCAGATAACCCCGGTTAGCCTGCAGGGCCTGGTAAAGGTTAAATCCGCTGACCGAACGGCCCGAGCCTTTTCCGATCTCCCCCCGCAGTGAAATCATAATGCAGGGACGCCAGAACCGCTCGACCAGTTTCGCCGCAACAATCCCGATAACCCCTTCGTTCCAGAGGGGACGGGCGAGAATCAGCACCCGGTTTTCCTCCTTATGTTCGCTCTCAATCAGATTCAGGGCTTCAGCCATCATAACCTCTTCCACCTTCTGACGGGAATGATTTAATTCCTCCAGTTCCCGGGCTAAATCAGCAGCAATTTTTTCATCTTCAGTTAGCAGCAACTCCAGGGCGGTGCGGGCATGTCCGATTCTGCCCGCGGCGTTGATACGTGGTGCCAGTCCGAAGGAGATGTCGCGGGCGCTCAGGCTGCGCGGATTTAGTCGGCTGACCGCAAACAGCGCCCTGATGCCGGGGCGTGGGCTATGCTTAAGGGCGGTAAGTCCCAGCCGGGCGATAATGCGGTTTTCCCCGGTAAGCGGAACAACATCAGCAATCGTTCCCAGACCAACCAGGTCGAGCCATGCAATAAGTTCCTCCTTGGGCCGGTTCAGTGCTGCCAGTATGCTCCAGACAAACTTGAAGACCACACCCACCCCGGCAAGTTCCCGGAAGGGATAAGCGGAGTCAGGCCGCTTAGGATTGACGAACGCCAGCGCCGGTGGCGGCAGGGCGCCCGGTTCGTGGTGGTCGGTTACAATAATGTCAATACCGGCAGACCGGGCAGTGATCAGGGTTTCAACATCCCCTGAACCGCAGTCATTGGTGATAATCAGGCGGAAGTTGTTTTTAAGGGCAAACTCAATCCCGGCTGGTGAAACACCGTAGCCTTCCGTATGACGATGGGGGAGATAATAACCCACCCGGGCACCGAGACCTTTCAGCACCGAAAACAGAATCGCGGTTCCGCAGATGCCGTCAACATCATAGTCGCCATAAATCAATATCGGTTCCTGTCGCTGGAGCGCGGTGATAATACGCTCGGTTGCGCGGTTAATATCGGGCAGGGAGTCCGGTCGATTGAGGCGGGCTGGAGAAGGGTTGAGAAATTCCCTCATCTGCTCAGCGGTACGACAGCCCCGGTGATAAAGCAGGGTAGCGAGCAGTGGTGGAATCCGGGCTTCCCGGGCAAGGGAACTAATTTCTGCATCCGGTGGCGGCAACAGATGCCAGTGATGCTGGGGTAAAATCGGAGCCATTGTTTTGCTTATACCAAGGGGAATGGGGAAGTCAAGAAAATATCTATCCGGTGCGGAGATAACGGTTAGTCCGGTGTTAGCGATGACGTCTGACCTCGGCAAGTGCGGCAGCGGCGGCCTCATGATTGGGGTCGAGACTCAGGCTGAGGAGAAGGTTTTTTTCCGCGCTGGCAAGGTCATTCAGGCTGATATAGACCAGACCCAAGAGATAATAGGTTTGGGGGTTTTGCGGGTCGGACGCAAGCGCAGCCTGGTAGTGCCGGATAGCGGTATTGAAATCACGACGGGCAATCGCAATTCGGGCTGTGGCAAGATGAAGCAGAGCACGGGTTGCCGGCAGTTCCGGGGTGGTGGCGAGGAGTTGATTGAGTTCCTGTTCGGCTTCAGATATGCGGCGCATCCCGGCATAGGTTTCAATCAGACTGTAACGGGCAACGATGTTGTTCGGGTCAAATCGGAGGGCACGCTGCAGGGCGTTGATTGCGGGCACGGCTTTTTTCTGTTCAAGGTAGATGTTGCCTGATTGTGTCCAGGCCTGGGCAGCATAGGTGGCACGGTTGACCCCAATCAGGTTGGTGCCGAGATAAATCAGGGCAATGAAGGCAACGGCTAGGGCGAGGCGGCGGAATTGGCGCTGGCAGAGGAACTGATAAACCCGGGTGAGGGCATAAGCGGCAAATATGAAAAAAAAGGGCAGAACCGGTGCCCGGAGCCGGGAAAGGACATAGAACAGAAGCGCGGATATGAGATAGCCGCCGATAAAGGTATACACCGGCAAAAGTTCGCGCCGTTTTGGCCAGGAGAGAATGATACCGAGTATGGCAAGGGCGCAGGCGATGCCGAAGTTGACAAAGGCAAGTTTCAGGGCAAGGGAGAAGGGCCGCACGGTTTCAAAGTAATAATTGTTCGGGATTTCGTAGTTGGCAAAAAAGAGCAAAAGTTTGCGCAGCAGAAGTTTCAGGTATTGCGCTGGCTGGGAAAGGATGAAGTTCAAGCTCTGTTTTATCCAGTATCCCGATGCCTTTGACCAGGGAAGGTCTCTGCCATTGACAATTTTTGCTACCCGTTTCAGCCGTTCATGGGAAAAGCCGATGCCCGGGTCAAGTTCTTTTGCTGGCTGCCAGGTCCCGTCCGCGGCAGGGTTGTTGCCGAAATAGAAGTTGATGCCCGAGTGAGCGGTAAAAAGCACCGGGTCCCGGGCAATCAGGTAATTGCGGACCGGTATGGTGCTGATGACTGCGATTGTGGTCAGGGCAAAGGCAATGGTCTGGAGTCCTTTTTTCCTTGAGCGTTTTATCTGATACAGGATTAAAAAGGGGAGCAGGACAAGCATTTCTGGCCGGCAGATGCCCAACAATCCGAAGGCGATGCCAGCAAGAGCGGACCGCCACCAGTGAGTCTCAGCGATAAGCAAGAGGTAGAGGGTGACCAGGCTGAAAAAAATGGTCAGTTCCACATACAGCAATGTCCCGGTGTAAAATATTAGGACCCCGCACAAGGCAAAGCCGATGCCGGCGATAAAGGCTACCGTGCGATTGAACAGGCGGGAGGTGATTTGAAACAGCAAAAAACAGGACACAGTGGCGAGCAGGGCTTGAAAGACCTGAACGGGAAGAACACTCTGCCCGAAGAGGGTATAAAACAATGCCAGAAGATAAGGGTAAATCGGACGCAGGAAGAAGACATCCGAACCCCAAAAATTGCCCCGAATGATCTCCAGCGCCCAGCGATGATATGCCCAGACATCAACCACCTGAGGCGAAATCACAGAAAACGGCTGGTGGCGCATTTCCAGTATAAACCAGATGCGGATGAAAAGAGTCAGGCCAGGCGGGATCAGCGCAAACACCACTGAAGGAAGGGGCGAATGACCAATGACGAATGACAAATTGGGGAATTTGACATTGGGAGGTTGGGAAATTTGCAGCCGGTGACGGTGCCTTGACCGCCGCATCACTTAGACTCTCTGCTACTGAACAGGAAGGAGCAGCACCTGGCAGGGCAGGTTGGCTAACAGTTCTTCGGGCAGGCGATAGTCATGGTCAGTAAGAACATTGGTCGGCAGGATTATCAGGTCGCAGCGGGTGCTGGTGGCAAGGGATTGAAGGTTGTCGAGCGTTCCCAACTGAGCGACCACTGAGGCTTTAATTCCGGCTTTCTTGAACTCATCCTCCAGCCGGTAGATGTCCTGCCAGCAGCGGCGCTCATGGTCTTCCTGGCGCACCGCCTGCCGGGTTTTGCCTTCAGTCAGCGGGGGCGGGCAGATTCCGACCGGTGTCAGTGCGCTTAAGAGCAGAGTGCTGTTGTGTCGCTGGACTAGTTCTAGGACGAGATGTTTTTCCTCCTGTTTTTCACTGATGATATAGAGAATTCGTTCAAACAAAATTTCCTCCCTTAAATCAGGGTGCCATATTTATCTGTGCCAGCAGTGCAACCGAGCCGACAATAAGCGCGGCAATGGTTACGATAATTCCGACCCGGAACCATTCGCCAAATTTTATGTGTTGACCGCTTGAGCGTTCCAACGCGCCAATCGCCACGAGGTTGGCGGTGGAACCGATCATTGTCAGATTACCGCCGAAGCAACCACCAAAGAGCAAAGCCCACCAGAGGATACTGGCGTGGGGCAGACCGACACGAATAAGGTCTTTGACCACCGGGGCGAGTGCGGCAACAAGCGGGAGATTGTCAACAAAGCCGGAGATGATACCCGAGAGCCAGAGAAAGATGAATGAGGCGGGCAGGGCAAGGTTTGTGGATTTGCTGCCGGCAAGCGTCTGGGCAAGGTTCATCAGCAGATAGCCCAGTTTTGTTGTTACACCGGAGTATTCCAGACAGGCGGCATTGGCAAAGAGAAACATAAAGAAGAGCAGTGTCCACCAGTCAACGCCACGTTCAATCAACACCCGGCCCCTTTCCTGCTCGTAAAAGATGATGAAGCCGGTTACCGCCAGTGCGCTCGCCACCAGGGCGGTGCCGTCACCAAGACCGAGCCAGACCTCAATCCGGCGGTGCAGGGCGATAAGGATAATTGTTATGATGAAGGTGATTATGCCGGCGCGCAGTTTCTGCGCATCAAGTGTCCCGGTGGCTTTTTCCAGTTCGGCGATGTCAAGTTCATATCTCTTGCCGAAGAAGTGGCGCCGGTATATCACCAGGCAGAGCAGGGCGATGAGAACGGCGGTGACGGCGGAAACCGGAGTTGCCCAGCGCAGAAAATCCTCAAACGACAGTCCGCCAGCAAAGGCGATATACACGCCAATCGGGTTACCGACCAGGGTCAGGGCGCTGCCGACATTGGTGGCAAAGACCAGAGATAGCAGAAAGGGTATGAGGGGCGCCTTTGTCCGGCGTGAGACCTCGAGGGCAAGTCCGAAGGTCACCACAATTGCCGGGACCTCACCGGCAAAACCGCCTAAAAGAACCGAGAAGCCCATCAAAAGTAAAAGCAATAGCCAGGGTATGCCCTTGACTCTTTCTATCGCCTTGACAACTACAAACCGGAAGATGCCGATGTTCTGGAGCCAGCGGACAATCACCATCATCGCAATAATGAAGAGGATGGTCGGTATGGACATAAACTTGACGGTATGTTCCAGATCCATCACGCCGGCGATCAGCAGGATTCCCAGGGCAGCAGCGGAAATTGCTACCCGGAAACGCCAGAACAGCAGGGTGCCAACCACCATTGCCAGAAACAGGGTAACGGTCAGTTCCTGGCGGAAGAGCCAGAGCGGTTCGTTGAAACGCAGGTAATTGAGTTCCTGATAGATGCCGGATTCGGGCAGGCGAATGAGCGGAAAGGCAAGCCGGGCTGCGCCAAACACAAGCGCAACGATGCCGAAAAAAAGCAACAGGCGGCGGTTGCGTTTTATAAAACCCTGATGGGGCGGCCGCGAGAGGATCCGGGCAGCGGTTGCGGCATCAGGTGCTTTGATTGCCGCTTGGCGCAGATGCGGGGTGTTCAGGCTCCGGGCAACCTCGGCGAGCAGGGTGAGATACAGGTTGCGGTCTTTTTCCGGTGCCAGGAGAAAGACGAGCAAGGAGACCGGCTCACCATCAATTGAATTCCAGTTGAGGGAGTGAGCGAGCCGGACAACGAGCGCAACCGGCTCGCGGACATTTTCACTAATCACATGGGGCAGGGCGATGCCGTAACCAACCCCGGTTGAACCCTGTGCCTCCCGTTTTATAAATTCCTGAATCAGGGCATTTTTCTTTTCTACCAGTCCTGCCTGTGCCAGTTGCTCGGCAACCAGTTGGAACAGTTCCTCCGGCGTTACCGGCTCCGAGATGTCCAGTGACAGGTTGGCAAGAAAAAATCGTTCAAGGTTTATCACAAAAGTTGCTCCTGTTCAATCGTGAAGTTTAATGTTAAGAAAAAATTACCAAAAGTCAAATTACATAATGTCTGGTCAAAAATTACCGATTTATTAAATATCATCTAAATGTAATTGAAGGCGGGTCTATAAGCCGGGTTCTGTTCCCCTTTCGGGGCGACGGTCATTTCTCTGGGACGCCTGTTACCAGGCGTCTCAAGCGACCTACCCGGGAATGATAACGGACCGGGCAAGTCCTCTTCCCATATTGGTCTTGCACCAGGCAGGGTTTGTCCAGCGATTGTGTCACCACAGCCGCTGGTGCGCTCTTACCGCACCATTTCACCCTTACCCTGAAAATCAGGGCGGTATCGTTTCTGTGACACTTTCCGTCTCCAGATGGTCACCCATCTGAAGCCTCGCTCTTAACGAGTGCCTTGCCCTTTGGTGCCCGGACTTTCCTCAACCCATTTTTAGGGCTGCGACCGTCCGACCCGCCTTCAGATTTATTATAACCCAATCCCTCTCTTCTATCAACCCCGGTCTTTCAACAACCTCTTTCCGTGATTCGGAGCGTAGCGAAGCGAAGGCGTGAAATTTCTTGACGGGTAATGAGGTAGGGAAAGCAAATTTTCTGCAGGATATGATCGAGAAAGTTCTCTCCGCCGTTAAACTCCAATTACCTGTGGCACAATTATTGCTTAGACAGACAGACAGACAGACAGAAACTTCCGGTTTAGACAATTTATCCGGATTGGAAACTGGCATCCGGGCGTTATGCCCTTTTTGTTCTTTGAAAATCTGGAGTTTTATTTGACAACGAGGAGTTTACGGGTAAGCGTCTGACTGCCAAGTTTTAACCTGACAAAATAGGCGCCGGGGCTAATCGCCCGGGTCTGCCATAACCTGTCTGGTTCTGCCAAAACTCTGCCGGTTATATCAAGGATTTCCACCCTTGCCCCTTCGGGCAGCTGGTCAAATAGAACTGGATTGCCCTTTACAACAATGGATGGGCTGATTTTGACCTGCTCCAGAGCCTTATGTTGTTGTTCAGCAAGACCAATCGGAAAATAACCATAGATTGTTGTGTAATTGTCCTCTCGATAATTGTGGCAAATAACCTCTGC
>Ga0272448_1002595_pt1 | contig 22354 bp, 7 predicted proteins | sample YNPCB0191_FD_202220 | JGI IMG/M metagenome (GOLD analysis project Ga0272448, IMG submission 202220) | Hot spring sediment microbial communities from Yellowstone National Park, WY, United States - YNP-CB-019-1 | ecosystem: Environmental > Aquatic > Thermal springs > Hot (42-90C) > Sediment... | reverse complement strand
GATTTTAAGGAGGTTAATTATTAACAAGAATTATTAAGGAGGTTAATTATTAACAAGGATTATTAAGGAGGTTAATTATTAACAAGGATTATTAAGGAGGTTAATTATTAACAAGGATTATTAAGGAGGTTAATTATTAAAGAGGTTAATTATTAAGGAGGTTGATTATTAACAAGGATTATTAAGGAGGTTAATTATTAAGGATGTTAATTATTAACAAGGATTATTAAGGGAGTTAATAATCAACAAGAATTAATAATGAGGTTAATTATTAAAGAAGTTAATATTAAAAAAATATTATTGGGGAGGTTAATTATTAACAAGGATTATTAAAGAGGTTAATTATTAACAAGGATTATTAAAGAGGTTAATTATTAACAATGATTATTAAGAAGATTAATTATTAAAGAGGTTAATTATTAACAAGGATTATTAAAGAGGTTAATTATTAACAATAATTAATAAGAAGATTAATTATTAAAGAGGTTAATTATTAACAAGGATTATTAAAGAGGTTAATTATTAACAATAATTAATAAGGAGGTTAATTATTAACAAGAATCATTAAGGAGATTAATAATTAACAAGAATTATTAATTATTAAGGAGGTTAATTATTAACAAGGATTATTAATAAGATTAATTATTAGGATGTTAATTATTAACAAGGATTATTAACAAGATTAATTATTAAGGAGGTTAATTATTAACAAGAATTATTAATAATACTAATTATTAAGGATGTTAATTATTAATAATACTAATTATTAAGGATGTTAATTATTAACAAGAATTATTAATAATACTAATTATTAAGGATGTTAATTATTAACAAGAATTATTAATAATACTAATTATTAAGGATGTTAATTATTAACAAGAATTATTAACAAGAATTATTAATATGATTAATTACCAAGGATGTTAATTATTAACAAGAATTATTAATATGATTAATTACCAAGGATGTTAATTATTAACAAGAATTATTAACAAGAATTATTAAGGTTAATAATTAACAATGATTATTAATCATTAACAAGGATTATTACAGAGGTTAATTATTAACAAGAATTATTAACAACAATTAATAAAGAGGTTAATAAGATTAATTACTAACAATGATTAATCATCAAGAGAATAATTAACAATGATAATATAATAATTAATTATCATCATAGGAATTTACTTTCTTTAATTGAATTAACTACTATCATTGATTATATATCCTCTTAATAATCAATCATATTATCCTCTTAATAATCAATCATATTATCTTCTTGATAATTAATCTGATTATTTATCCTCTTGATAATTAATCTGATTAATTATCCTCTTGATAATTAATCTGATTATTTATCCTCTTGATAATTAATCTGATTATTTATCCTCTTGATAATTAATCTGATTAATTATCCTCTTGATAACTAATCTGATAGATAATCCTCTTAATAACTAATCTGATTGATTATCTTCTTGATAACTAATCTGATTGATAATCCTCTTGATAATTAATCAGATTAATTATCCTCTTGATAACTAATCTGATTGATAATCATCTTAATAAATAATCAGATTATTTATTCTCTTGATAATCCTCTTGATAACTAATCTGATTGATAATCCTCTTAATAACTAATCAGATTAATTATTCTCTTGATAATCCTTTTAATAACTAATCAGATTAATTATTCTCTTGATAATCTGATTGATTATCTTCTTGATAACTAATCTGATTGATAATCCTCTTGATAACTAATTTGATTGATTATCTTCTTGATAACTAATCTGATTGATAATCCTCTTGATAACTAATTTGATTGATTATCTTCTTGATAACTAATCTGAATGATAATCCTCTTGATAAATAATCTGGTTGATAATCTTCTTATAAATAATCTGATTGATTATCCTCTTGATAATCCTCTTGATAAATAATCTAATTGATTATCTTCTTGATAACTAATCTGATTGATAATCCTCTTGATAAATAATCTGGTTGATAATCTTCTTATAAATAATCTGATTGATTATCCTCTTGATAATCCTCTTGATAAATAATCTAATTGATTATCTTCTTGATAATCCCTTGATAAATAATCTGATTGATTATCTTCTTAATAATTAATCTGATTGATTATCCCTTGATAATTAATCTGATTATTTATCCTCTTGATAATTAATCTGATTGATAATACTCTTTATAAATAATTTGATTGATAATCCTCTTGATTATCCTCTTGATAAATAATTTGATTGATTATCCTCTTGATAACTAATCTGATTAATTATCCTCTAGATAATCCTCTTGATAACTAATCTAATTAATTATCCTCTTGATAACTAATCCGACAGATAATCCTCTTGATAACTAATCTGATAGATAATCCTCTTGATAACTAATCTAATTAATTATCCTCTTGATAACTAATCTGATAGATAATCCTCTTGATAACTAATCTGATAAATTATCTCTTGATAAATAATCAGATAGATAATCCTCTTGATAACTAATCTGATAGATAATCCTCTTGATAAATAATTATCTTGATTATTTACATCGATGATCATTTTAATATTTGTTAGTGGTTACATTAATTATTCATTGATAAGTAATGTTAAGGTTATTAATTATAGTTAAGAGTATTAATAATTAAGATGGTAATTTATCAAGGTTATCTTTTAACCTTGATAAATTCTAATCAAGATAATTATTAAGTAGATTACTACTTAATAACTAGTAACTAGATTATTTACTTGTAATAGTAATAAAATAGTAGATAAAATAAGGAATTAATATAACATTAAAACTAATAAGAACGAAGCGTGATTAAGAACAAAAAAATGAGACAAAAAAAGGACCAATTGAAAATTTGATTGTTATTTCTAAGTAATTTTTTTTCAAAAATTGTTTTTTTTATTTTAATATTGTTTAATAGTTCATAAAGAATAAGAAGTTAACAGGTTATAAACAGACAACAGCATCTAATAAAAATGGCATCTCCAGTAACCGAACAAAATCAAATTCAAGGTAAATACGACGTCACTACTAGACAATTTAGAGATATTTTAAAGGAATTATGTGCCAAGTTTAATAGACTACTCAAACTAGGTGAACAAGTTAACCAATTAGGCAAAGGTGAATATTTACATTATCAAAATGGAACAGATATCGGTAGACGTGAATTTAAATCTTTAGCCTCTCAATTTTGCAAGGAAATAACTGGTCTGCAACCTTATTTCAACCAAGCTAAACGTCCAAGAAGAGTGGCTCGTTCAGGTAGAACCAATAACGGTTTCCGTAATCCAATGTATGTCACATCAGTGATTAGAGATTTCTTCCTTAAGGCTAATCTTGGACCAGCCTTTGTTTTACAAGAAGATGATCAAGGAAGATCTGAGTGGAAACAGACAGATAAACCACTTAATGCTTATTTATCATTATTAAATCAACAAATCACCTCAGCAGCATTATTAACACCACTGTTCAGTATTTATGCTTATGTTAATAACATGCAAGATCTTAATAATCGTCAATATCTTTCAGCAACACAAGAAATGTGTAATTTCTTCGGTCAAACCTTCACTGATATGAAAAATAAGGATCAAGCAACCAAAGTGGAACTACAAAAACAAGCTCAAAGTGGTGATAAAAAGGCAGAAGCTGATTTAGCTAAACTAGTGGTATTTGATCCATCACGCTTTAAATATTCCCGTTTCCAAACGATTGTTGCACTCAATCGTGTACCCAAATCAGAATTAACTGCTGAACAACAAGCTGCTCTTACAAATAACCAAGTTAAAGAAGCCCTGAATAACGAACAGAGATTAGTATCTAATACATTAACTTATTATCGTGAAGCAACTTCAGATCAAAGAAAAGCCGAAAGAGCGGCTAAAAGACGTCAAAAGAGAACTCATTAAGTGAAATAATATACATTGCTATATTTGAAATAGCAATGTGTTTCAGAAGTCAAAAGAAGTTAACTTCTTTTCTATTTTATTTTTAGATTAGCTACCTTCCAAAAAATAAATATTACATTAAATTATAAATATTTATTTTTTAGATTTTTATCATTTATTAGGATCAATAAATAACCTAAATAGAAATTAGAGAGGGAAAAAGATGTCTGATCCAATAAATGTAGCAAAAATCGATTTAAGTACACTCTCCAAATTTCAAAAGGCCCTACATGAACCTAAATCGGAAGAGGAGGAAATCGAATCACGCTTCTCCTACCAATTGCGCAAAACTACTTGGAGTACTCATATGCCAGTTAAATTAACTGCTACCGAAGTTTCTGAACAAGTAGTATTTACCGCTAATCCTAAATTTCATTATTTATTATATACGTTCATTCGACAAAAATTAATTGGTTTACGTGTTAAAACTAATTATTCTAAATCAGTCCAAATTTGTTGGCCTCATAATCTTGCTATTAATATTATTAAACAGGGAACTCTGTGTTTTGATGATGATATTGCTCAAACTCTTGACAATATCTGGTTTAATATTTATTATCAATTTTATATGAAACCTGGTAAACGTGAGCATTTTAATTTAATGGTTGGTAATGTTCATTATTTAGAAGAATGGTCTGATTTTCTTCCTGAACATACTGTTGTCTTACCTCAACCTTTTTATTATTCTAAAAATGAGGCTTTAGCTATCCCTCTCTTTTTATGTACCTTAAGTACTGTTACTCATAAATATAGTTTACGTTCTAGAATTTCCGAAATTCTTCGTATGCGTGTTAAAACTAAAGACGATGAATGGCGTGAAATTCCTTTTAATTATAAATATGTTGATGGTATTACTACTGCCGATGAATGTTTACCTAAACCTGAATTATGGGGTCGTTATTCACAAATTACTGAACCTGAATGTGATTGGCGTAAAAGTCAACCTAATAAAGTCTATATTGAAGATATTGTTTCTTCTTCTTCTGAGAATCTTTATAGTTATGATAATAATGCTATTATTGATATACATTGTGATACCCCTTGTAAAGCCTTGTTTTGGGTGGCCGAAAATATTAATGCCACCATCAATCGCAATTTTTCTAACTTCTCCACTAATGATGATAATCTCTTCGATGGTTGGAATCCCATTCAAAAATCTAAATTAAATTATGGTGGTACTCAACGTTTACCTGACATGGAAAATGATCATTTCGATCGTACCGAACCTTGGTATCATTTCCCCAGTGCTCCTTGTGAACCTGGTTATAATGCTTATTCCTTCGCTTATGATAGTACCTCCTTAAATGCTGATATTGGCATTATCTTTAAAGGCTTAAATGCTAAATTAGTCTTAAAAATGGGTAATACTGATCCTGCTTTAAAACAAGTTAAGCCAAAGTTTATTGACAATGATATTTCTAAAGAAGAATTAATTCCTGATGAAGTTGAATTACTTAAAGATAATATTGAATCTAATAATAAAGCTAAGTTTAAAATTCATGCTCGTCTCTTAGTTATTAAAAAATTAAAATTCCATAATGACAAATGTTATGTCATCTCCACTAAAAGTATTAAAGATACTAAGATTTAATCTTTTCTTATTATTCAATAGATTATCTCTATCTATTGAATTTCATTATATCTCTTATTAACAAGATATATACCTAGACCTCTCTTCTATCTAATTTTCATTTAAATAAATATTGTTACTTATTTAATTCTTATCTTGATTATTAATCGTTATTATTATTATTAATCATAATAATAATTAGTTTGATTATTATTCGTTATTATTATTAATCATAATAATAATTAGCTTGATTATTATTATCATGATATTAGTTTGATTATTAATCATGATAATTAGTTTGATTATTAATCATGATAATTAGTTTGATTATTAATCATGATAATTAGTTTAATTATTATAATAATAATTAAACTAATTATTATTAGCATGATAATAATCATGATTATTATTATCATGATAATAATCATGATTATTATTATTAGCATGATAATAATCATGATTATTATTATCATGATAATAATCATGATTATTATTATCATGATAATTAGCTTGATAATAATCTTGATTATTATTATTATGATTATTATTAGTTTGATAATAATCATGATTATTATTATCATGATTATTATTAACTTGATTATTAGTATCATGATTATTATTATCATGATTATTATTAACTTGATTATTAGCTTGATTATTATTAACTTGATTATTAGCTTGATTATCATTATTATGATTATAATTACCTTGATTATTAATCATGATAATTGGCTTTATTAGTATTATCTTGATTAATAATTATTATAATTGGCTTGATTATTAATCATGATTATAATTAGTTTGATTATTAATCATGATAATTAGTTTGATTATTAATCATGATAATTAGTTTGATTATTAATCATTATAATTGACTTGATTAGTATTAGCTTGATTATTAATATCAGGATTATTAATAATCAAGATCATTATCATGATTATTATTAGCTTAATTATTATCATGATTATTAATCATTATAATTGACTTGATTAGTATTAGCTTGATTATTAATATCAGGATTATTAATCATTATTATTGACTTGATTAGTATTAGCTTGATTATTAATATCAGGATTATTAATCATTATTATTGACTTAATTATCATGATTATTATCCTAATTATTATAATTAATCATGATTATTAATTAAATAATGATGGTAATTAATAATCATCAATAATCTAATAACATGTTATCGATTGATAATCAAATGTAACATATTAATAAGTATTTATTTTGATAAATACTTAGTCATTAATGGTGGTAAATGATCAATATAATTAAATAATTATAAATAATCAAGTTAATTATCATGATTAATAATCACAATAATAATAATCTAGCTAATTATCATGATTAATAATATTGATAATTGGGGTAACAATCATCAATATTATTATAATAATTATTAATCATGATAATTAGAATCAAACTAATAATAATTAAGCTAATTATGATAATTAGAATCAAACTAATAATAATTAAGCTAATCATGATAATTAGAATCAAACTAATAATAATTAAGCTAATAATGATAATTAGAATCAAACTAATAATAATTAAGCTAATAATGATGATTATTAGCTTAATGTAATTAATTATCCTGATTATAAACTAATCTATTTTGTTAGATTAATAATAAATACAGGTTTATAATATTTTTACAAATTAAATATTATGAATTAATAATAATTATCTATAATTTAACAAATTATAAATTATCTTCCATATCTTCCATTTGACGATTTTAGACTTTATTGTCCAATTAAAAGAGATTTAATTTTAAAAAATGACAATAAAGTCTAAAATCGTCAAATGGAAGATATGGAAGATAATCTAACATTTAAATAACTTTTGGTTAAAGCTACTTAAATAGTTATTATAGAAGTTAAAAACATTAATATATAAGTATATCTATAATTATAGATCAAAATTAATTTATAATTAATTTTGATTAAAACGATCTATTGAACGTTACCAAATAAAAATAATATAATTATAATGTTGATTAGATTTGTTACATAACAAATTAACTTATGTTATTGTTGTATTTTGGTTTCAGTATTAATAATCTTATGACAATGGAAGGATATATTAACTCTCTTCTTCTTAATTTTTAAATGAGTAGGAAGATCTTACTGACTAAAGATAATCTTAATGATTAAGGAGGATCTTACTCATCTTAATGATTAAGGAGAATCTTATTTATCTTAATGATTAAGGAGAATCTTATTCATCTTAATGACTAAGGAGGATCATCTTAATGATTAAGGAGGATATTATTCATCTTAATGATTAAGGAGGATATTATTCATCTTAATGATTAAGGAGGATATTATTCATCTTAATGATTAAGGAGAATCTTACTCATCTTAATGATTAAGGAGAATCTTACTCATCTTAATGATTAAGGAGAATCTTACTCATCTTAATGATTAAGGAGAATCTTATTCATCTTAATGATTAAGGAGAATTTAATCAGTAAGGAATATCTTAATCCGTGAGGAGATCTTAATGAGTAAGACTGATTTTATTTATATCATTGAGCTTACTAATTAAGGAAGATCTTAATGATGAAAATGTATCTTAATTATCTTAATGACTAAGGATAATGTTACTCATCTTCACTGTATTATTAATAATTGTGAGATGATAAAAAAGTACCTGACAATTAATTATTTAAAGTGTTTCAGCACTTTAAGATGATTAAAATTTACTATTTATAATCTCTATATCATTAAAATTATTAGGATGAATAGTGATAACAGCCACCTCCTCTTTTAATAATTAATAAATAGAATATATAAACACTTGATGTGCATGGTTAATAATAACTTCCTTAATATTACCGATTATTTTACCCGTGCTAATAACGTTAATGCAAAAGAAAGTATAAGAAATTTTTTTTTATTAATGTTAGTGAAACATAAAACTATGATTTTTAATCAAGCCAGATATTCTATTAATAATTTAATGAACCTTTATTTCTGAAATATTTAGTTATAATCAATCAGAGACATTATGTTGAATAATGGTCGATAAGATATTATATCTTAATTGATCAATTAGAAATATAATGTTGAATAACGGTCAATAAAATAGTTAATAATTAATTAATCAGGGATATATTGATCGATAATAAAAAATAAAATGTTTGAATTATTGATCAATATGATCGATAGAATATTTAATAATTGATGATTAACACTAATAATTTAATTATCAAGAATCTTTAATCTTAACAAGAAATTAAATGGTTAATTATTATCTACTAACAAATTATAAATCAGACACTTATATTAATATTATAAAAATATCAGATGCTTTCAAATGACATGAATACTCACGATTATAATTAATATTTAATATCATGTTGATGATCATTTAATTTAATATATATCATGCTAATCAATATTTAATATTGAGTAATATTAAATATCCTGTTATTAATTATTACGTCTTAATAATTAACAAGAAATCACTAGATAAAAACATCAAGTCTAATTAATTAACGATAAATCTCTTGATAATAAAATTATTATTATTTTAATAATAACATTAAGACTAATTTATTATCAATAAATATCTTATTAATAAACAAGGAGTCTCTTGTTAATAAAAATAAGTCTAATTAATAAGAAGTTTTTTGTTAATAAAAATAAGTCTAATTAATTAACAAGAAGTTTCTTGTTAATAAAATAAGTCTAATTAATAAACAAGGAGTCTCTTGTTAATAAAAATAAGTCTAATTAATTAACAAGAAATCTCTTGTTAATAAAATCAAAGTATATTAACTATCTTGTCAATAAAATTCTTATTATCGAGATAATAAAATTAGGTCTTATTAAATAACAAGGAGTATTTAGTTAATAAAATTCTTATTACATTGATAATAAAATTAGATCTTATTTATTATTAATCAACAAGAATTATCTTGATAATAAAAATAAGTCTAATTAATTAACAAGAAGTATCTTGATAATTAAATTAAGTTTTATTAATGGAATTGATATTAACTAATAAGGAGCCTCTTGTTAATAAAATTAAGTCTAATTAATTAACAAGAAGTATCTTATTAATAAAATTATTATTAACTAATAAGGAATAGTTAGTTATTAACTAAAAAGAAGTATCTCGATAATAAAAATAAGTCTAATTAATTAACAAAAAATTACTTGATAATAGAATTAAGTCTTATTAATTAATAAGGAGCCTCTTGTTAATAAAATTAAGTCTAATTAATTAACAAGAAGTTTCTTATTAATAAAATTAAGTCTAATTTATTATCAAGGAGTCTCTTATTAATAAAATTAAGTTTAATTAATTAACAAGAAGTTTTTTATTAATCAACAAGAAGTCTCTTATTAATAAAATTAAGTCTAATTTATTATCAAGGAGTCTCTTGTTAATAACATTAAGTCTTATTAATTAACAAGGATCATCTTATTAATTAATAGGATAGTTAATAAAATTAGGTCTTATAAATAAAATTAAATCTTATTTATTATCAAGGAGTCTCTTGATAATAAAATAAGTCTTATTAATTAATAAGAATTAGCTAGTTAATAAAATTACGGGAAGTTAATTATTAAGAAAGATTATCTATAAGACATACGCCAAGCGACAAAAATAATAATTAAAATAATCAGAACTAATAAAATGATGAGAGTTAAATTAGAAGAGTTATTAGAAGGAGGGGTATTATTGGGAGGATAATTAGTGACTAAAGTGGATTGGGGAGGTGTAATATTGGAAGGGGAATTAGGAGGAGAAGGGGAAGGAGAAGGTTGAGTAGAATTGATACCACTAGGAGTGATAGCGACACGAGATTTTAATTCAGTAAGAGGTAAATAAGAGGGATAAAGGGTAACATAACTACAACCTTCATTAGTATAACCAATTAATTTGAATTCAGAACCATAATTTTGAAGGAAAAGTTTATCATCGTCAGTGAAACCTTGAAAATTATTAATATTAGTATGATTGAGGAAGATGAGAACTTTATCAGTATTAGGGACACGATTCAGAACGGTAAGATTATATTTAGAGCCATCATAATAACCCCAAATAACAGTATGATCACAGAATTGCCAATTTTCGGTATCTTTAGGTAAAGGGATGGAACCGGCGCAAATAGGAGTACAACTTTTAGGGATGTCATCGGGGACAGGACAATTAAGTAGACAACCGACTAAATAAGCACCAATAGTGCCGGGTTCAACATTTTTAATATGAGAAGTGTGAGATTTAATTAAATCATGGAAAGATTTAAAATAATCGGTATCATAGAGAAGATTAACAGTAGTGACTACACGACGGAATTTATCAAAAAGATCACCAGTTAAAGATTTAATAGGTAATTGATAATTAGCGGAAAGTTCAGATAAGATTGGTACTATATCATCAAAGTTGATTTGGACAATTTTATCACCTCCCTTAGTTACAATTTCATTAGGTAATTCTGAAAATTTAGATTTACGATTAAGGGAAGTATTGCTGTTGATACGAGCGCCATATTTAGCAGGTTTAAAAGAACTCTTTTTTGGAAACGACATTTGTTTTTTGAGAGACAAAATTTTCAAAAGCTGAATATTGAAAATTTTGCTATTCATAAAAGAAAGATTAAATTTCTAGATCTTTTTAATAAGAGAGAGAAGACTTCTGATAACTCCTTAAAGTTAATAAATCTTGATTAATATTAGTTAATAACTGATAATTAGTTAATGATAAATCATTAAGAGAGGAAGAGAGGATAGTAAAGTGATTAGGTTGAAAAATAGTAATAATTTGATGAATAAGTAATTGATAAACACTAGGATCAACATTAGATTCAAAACTAACAAAACTACAATTCAATTCAGGTGTGATATGAATAGTATAATAAATATCATTAATAATGGCATTTAAGGAAAAGCCACAAGGATCAAATTGAAAAGGATCAACAATTAGATGATCACTAGTAAGACCATGTAGATGAGTTAATCCTAATTGAGTAGCACAATCAAGTGGAGAAGTAAATTGAGAAGGGAGACAAAAGTACTTCATACTAGAGGGATTTAAATCAACCAGACTGATTTCCAAAAGGGGTTTGAACTGGTCAGCTTGCCAAATTAAATAATAAATAAACCATTGTTCAGAGCCTAAGATTAAAGTTTTAGTTTGAGGGGAAATAATTGAGGCTAATTGTTTAATTTCGGATTGAAATGATTGATAAAGTGGTGGTTGTAATTGAGTAAATTTATAGGGACAATGAGAATATTTAAGATAATTAATTGGTAGATTAAGGGAGTTGGCCAAATCGATAATATCTGAAACAATAGTTAAAGGTATAGTAGTACCACAAGTCTTTAAAATAACTGAAAAAGGATAAACGAATAAACTTGATTCTGATAATAAATAAGCATCAACCATCTCATTAGTAATAGAATGTAAGATCGAACATTTAGCTTTAACTAATAAACAGGACCAAGTTTGATAACTAATATTTCTCATACCCTTAGAACAAGTAGTAGAAGTAGAAAAAGAGAATTCGAGACGTTTTTCGGTACCTTCGAAAAGAAGACCATTATCTGTCATGATTAAATTAAAAAATTAAACTTAATCTTTCTTTTGAAAAAGAATAATTTTTGCTAACTTAATAAAATCAATTAATATATAATAAATGTCAGTTACCGGAATTAATATAACGCCCTTTGATAATGAAATTTCAATTTTATATAAATGGGCTGTTGCGTTAGGACAGCCCGTGAAATATTTATTAGTAACCCCAAGAGAATCTCTTGATAATTTAAAAACTGCTGAACAGTCACCTCAAAATTTAACTAAAACCATTAGTGCCATACAAGTAGAACCTTTATTGCCACTAGTACAACAATTAATGCAGGAAAATTTTTCTTTACTGGAAATTTCTGATCAATTAGCTAATTATAATCATCATTTCTTTTTAGATTCTAAAATTGAAGAAGATTTACCTATTATTTATTTTCATTATGCTTTTGAAAGTAATCCTGAAATAATAAATCAAAGTAATCCACCAATTATTGATGAAATTAATAGTTATTATCAAAGTTTAGAACTTAATTCGCATTTAACTGATTTAAATGAATTAATTACTATTCATAATTCCTGGTTTACACAATATAGTAATTTATATAAATCGGACACATTACGTTTGAAAGAATTAGAAGATTTACAAGCAGCTTTAGAATTATATCAACCTTTACCCATGTCACCTCTACTTATTAATTATGTTGATGTTTATACTCGTACTACTTTAAATGATAATACACCAAATCCAGACGATGGGATTGATATTTTTAATTTAACGGAGGCTAACGAATATGTTCCTTATGTTCAATATAATTCAACTAATCAACAATTTTATAAATTATATACAGGTAAGAATACTGAATCTGCACCCAATTATTCTTTTATAATTTTATCATCCACTAAGACTAATAAACCTAATAATATTTATCTTAATGTTTGGAGTGGTACTGGTGACTCAAAAAAAGCTACCAAAGAATCTTATATTCGAGCTGTTTTTAATTTAGTTGATAATAAATTATTTATTGGTTCACCTATTAATGAACAAATGAATGAATCAGTAATGATTCAACGTGTTGAATCAGCTTTACCTATAAAAACTGGAACAACAGTTGAAGTCAAAGTAAGTGGAGAATTTAATATATATAATATTGAAATTAATGATACGATTTTGGTTGATTTAATCCTTAATGAAGATTTAATGAATGCTTATTTGTATGTTGATGAAACTATTAAACCTTATTCCGAAAAAAAGAGACTGACTATTCATTTTAAATCTCTTACCGAACAATCTTATGAAGATACATCAGAATCTACTACTCATTCAGGTTATGTTTCTAATTCCTCTTCAGTTAGTGCAACTATTACTCAATTATATACTCAAGAAAATCAATTACTTGATGTTATTACTGATAATGTTGTCCAGAAAATAACTTTTCCAACACGAACTCCTTATATTCATATTAATATTTCTAAAACTGAATCACGTTTAATTGCCCAACAATTTGCTGCTATTCTTAATCGTTTACTTAGTTTTTATCTTGATACTATTAGTTCTACTGATTCTAATTCTATTTTAAATCAATATCAATTCTATTTACCCTCTTTTGTTTTACCTTCTACTAATATTGAACAACCTTCCACTTCCATTATTAAAACCCCTAAACGTTCTAAAATTAACCGATTAAAAGAAGTTGCTCCAGATCTTTTTGTTAATGGTTATGCTCGTCGATGTCAATGTAAAGTTCAACCTGAAGCTATTGATCCATCTGAAATTTCCGCTTGGCAACAAAAAGTTTTCTATGATAATGGTGTACCAGTAGCACGCCAAGTTATGAGTTTTCCACGTGAAAATCCTAAATGGTATTTTGTTTGTCCTGATGATGCTACTCCTTATCCAGGTGTTAAACGTAATAAAGATCTACCTAATCGTGATATTTATCCTTTTATTCCTTGTTGTTTTAAAGATAATCAAATGCATCCTGATGCTAATACTAATTATAATGAATATTATCGTGATCGTACTAAAATCTCTAAAAGTACTAATAAAGCTGGTCATCAAATTCGTACTGATCGTATCCTTCAACCTGGTCGTACTGGTACTCTCCCTAGTTCTATTAAAACTTTACTGACCCATTATTCACCTTCAGCTAAAAATTTTGTTCGTTATGGTATCCCTCATAGTGTTAATTCTTTAATTCATTGTATTTGTTTAGCTATTGATTATCCTGATTATTTACAATTATCTTCTGATCTCGATCGTGAAAATTTCGTTATTCGTCTTCGTCAACATGCTGTTGATACTATTAATCCTTCTTTATTAAAACAAGAATTATATGATTTCTCTGAATCTCAAATTATTTCTCAATTAGCTGATCCTTCTTATTTCCTTGATCCCTCTTTATATTATCGTGTCTTTGAAATTCTTTTTAATATTAATATTTATGTTTTCACTTTAGTTTTATTTGATACTGAATCTGAAACTGATGGTGCTCTTGATATCCCTCGTCATAAACTTTTCTATTCCCGTCCCCTTCGTGATGATCGCCAAACTATTATTATCTTAAAACATTGGGGCACTGATTCTGATAATGTTCAATATCCTCATTGTGAATTAATTATTGATCTTGATAATACTACCAATTCTATGGTTAAATTATTCGGTTCTGATATGACTTCTATTTTACATACTGCTTTTCTTAATATTAATGTTACTTTCTCTTGGTCAGTCTCTTCTGATTTATCAGTTATTACTCGCGAAAATCTCTTTTCTCTTATCGATTTCTATTCTCTTACTCGTCGCTCCGCTACCTCTCAATATCTTGATCAATATGGTAAACTTCGTGCCCTCATTTTCCCTTCTCAAGATGAATTTATTACCATGATCTGTCCTCCTTCTCAACCCGAAAATTTACCCATTTTTACCTCTCCCTCTCTCCCTTCTTTTACTACTCTTCTTTCTACTTTCCCTAATCCTGTAGCTGTAACTCGTAATGATTCATCTTTAGTTACTGGTTTCTGGTTCCAAGTTATGGATTTAACTTATGGAATATATTGTCCTATCATTCCAATACCAGGTTTTGAAGAATTACCTTTAGGACCTCCTGATCCATTATTTGCTAAAGATGTGAGAGTTGTACCACGTCTGCGTAAAATGCGTCGTGTCATTAATATTATTCTTCAATTGCTCTTGTGGTTTTATTTGTTATCTTCTTTACCTCTTGATCAATTTGCTGCTCTTTATCTTACTGTTGGTTCTATCCCTGATTCTACTGATAGTTCTACTATCTATGATTTCTCTAATTTAAATCGTCGTCTACCTCAAGTCTCTTCTGTTGATGAAGCTATTCAATATTTATCCCAAACTATTCCTTCCTTCTTCCTTGATAATAAAATCTTTATTTATAATCAAAAATTTTATGATGGTCTCCTTTATTATCTTCGTACTTTTAACCAAACTAATTCCGGTCTCTCCATTACTCTCTCCTCTCTTATTAATGGTCTTTTTGAATCTTCCTCCGATTTTACTCCACGTCCTTATAATACTATTTTTGTCGGTGAATCTGATCTCCGTTCTTGGTTACTTTCCATTCGTCGTTCTAGTTATCATACTATTATTATTAAAAATCGTCTTGACATCTCTTTTGGTCTTTTGGATGAACCTTATCTTTATATTACTCCTGATGAACGTATCTTTCTTATTCAAAATGTCCTTAATGGTGACTTCTCTCGTGCCATTAATGTCGCTTATAACTGGTCTTCTTCTAAAATTAATCTTGGTTTCTATTCTCCTATTTATGTTAATCCTCATCCTTCCACTGAGCAAGATGAACATACTCCTCCTCCTTATTATGTTTTCGCCATTTCTACTGCTGGTACTCATATTCTTTTACAAGATCACTCTAATAATGATCCCTCCTCAATCTCACTTTTAACTTATACTAATAATCAATATGCTGCATTATTGCCTCTCCTTTAATTTTATTTATTATATCTTCAGCTCAATCTAATCTTAATTAACATATTTTCTTAATCCTGATTATTAATCTATGTATTCTTCATCGAGGTTATTGATTTTTTTATTATTCATCAGGATTAATAATCTATTTAATTTTCATCAAGATTATTAATTTATTTAATCTATTATTCTTAATTCTTTATCAAGATTATTAATCTATTTATTCTTAATCAGGATTATTAATCTATTTATTCTTAATCAGGATTATTAATCTATTTATTCTTAATTAGGATTATTAATCTATTTATTCTTAATCAGGATTATTAATTCATTTAATCTTAATTATGATTAATAATCTATTTGATCTTAATCAGATTGAGATTAATTTATTAAATATCAATCATAATTATGATTGATATTTTAAATAGTAATCCTGATTAAGAATCTATTTAATCATAATCTGGATTTTTAATCATTATAAATTTATTTAACCTTAATTATGATTATTATAAATTCATTTAACCCCAATCATAATCATTATAAATTCATTTAACCTTAATCATTATAAATAGATTAAATAGTAATTAGGATTAATAGATTAATCCTAATTACTATTTAATAAATTAATCATTATTAATATTAAACGGTTTATTAATCATGATTACTATTTGATAGAATTACTATTTAATAGATTAATCAGGATTACTATTTAGTAGATAAATAAACCCGATAAAGAATAAATAAATTAATATTTCTGATGAAGATTAAATGGATTAATAATCATTGTTAAGAATAAATGAATTAATAATCATTGTTAAGAATAAATAGATTATTAATTCTGATTAAGATCAAAGGGTTTAATAATCCTGATTAAGATCAAAGGGTTTAATAATCCTGATTAAGATCAAATAAATTCTGATCCCGATTTTTAAACCATTTAATCCTAATTAAGATTAAATGGTTTAATAATCCTGATTATAATTATGATGAAGATCAAATAGATTATTAATCCTGATCCTGATTAAGATTGAATAGATTATTAATCCTGATCCTGATTAAGATTGAATAGATTAATAATCCTGATAAAGATCAAATAGATTAATAATCCTGATAAAGATCAAATAGATTAATAATCCTGCTTAAGAATAAATAGATTAATCTTCATGATTAAGATTAAAGGGTTTAATAATCCTGCTTAAGAATAAATAGATTAATAATCCTGATTAAGATTAAAGGGTTTAATAATCCTGATTAAGATCAAATAGATTAATAATCCTGATTAAGATCAAATAGATTATTAATCATAATTAAGATTAAATACAATCTTAATCTTGATTAAGATTCAGATTAAATAAATTAATAATCTTGATTATTATAAAGATTAAATATCAAGATCAAATAGATTATTAATCTTAATTATGATCAAAATAGATTCTTAATAATCTTAATTAAGATTATTAATCTTAATTAAGACCAAAATAGATTCTTAATAATCTTAATTATGATCAAAATAGATTCTTAATAATCTTAATTAAGATTAATAATCTTAATTATGATCAAAATAGATTCTTAATAATCTTAATTAAGATTATTAATCTTAATTAAGATTATTAATCTTAATTAAGATTAATAATCTTAATTAAGACCAAAATAGATTCTTAATAATCATAATTAAGATTAAATGGATTGATCCTGATCAAGAATAAATGGTTTAATTTTCAGGATTACTATTTAATATATTAATCCTGATTAAGATTAAATGATTTAATAATTAGGATTAAGATTAACGGATTTAATAATCCTGATTAAGATTAATAATCAGACTTAAGATTAAATAGATTATTAATCCTGATCACTATTTAATAGATTAATCAGGTTTAAGATCAAATAAATTAATAATCCTGATTAAATTGATTAAGAATCAGGATTCTGATTAAATAGGTTCTTAATCAGGTTTACTATTTAATAGATTAATCCTGTTTAATATTAAACGGTTTAATAATCCTGATTAAGATCAAATAAATTCTTAGTTCTAATCATAATTATGATCAAGATTAAATAAATTAATATTCATAATTATGAATAAATGGTTTATTAATCAGAATTAAGATTAAATAGATTAATGAAGTATAATTATCATGATGAAAAAGAATAAATAGATTAATAATCATAATGAAGATTAATAATCATGATGAAGATTATTAATCGTGATTAAGATTAAATAAATTAATAAACCTGATTAATAATCCTGATGAAGAAGAATAATCCTGATTAACATTAAATAAATTAATATTAAATAAATTAATAAACCTGATTAATAATCCTGATGAAGAAGAATAATCCTGATTAATATTAAATAAATTAATAAACCTGATTAATAATCCTGATGAAGAAGAATAATCCTGATTAACATTAAATAAATTAATATTAAATAAATTAATAATCCTGATGAAGAAGAATAATCCTGATTAACATTAAATAAATTAATAATCCTGATGAAGAAGAATAATCCTGATTAACATTAAATAAATTAATATTAAATAAATTAATAAACCTGATTAATAATCCTGATGAAGAAGTATAATCCTGATTAACATTAAATAAATTAATATTATATAGATTAATAATAAATAAATTAATATTATATAGATTAATAATAAATAAATTAATATTATATAGATTAATAATAATGATTATGATTAAGATTTGGTAGATTAATAATGATGATCGTGATTAACATTAAATAGATTAATGATAATTATTAGATTGGATAAATTAATAATAATCATTAAGATGAAATTATGTTAATTATCTTATTCCTCTTAAGAGGAATAAGAAATCGTAATCATGAAAAAATAATAATAAATATAATAGAGAGTAATGGGATAAAATGTTATAATAAATAAAATTAAAGGAGAGATAATATAGCAGCATATTGATTATTAGTATAAGTTAAAAGTGAGATTGAGGAGAGATCATAATCTTGATCCTAATTATTATTAGGATTAAGAATCTATTTAATTTTAATCAGGTTTATTAATTTATTTATTCTTCCTCCTGATTATAATTCTTCATCAGGATTATTAATCAGGTTTATTAACTTATTTATTCTTCCTCCTGATTATAATTCTTCATCAGGATTATTAATCAGATTTATTAACTTATTTATTCTTCCTCCTGATTATAATTCTTCATCAGGATTATTAATCAGATTTATTAACTTATTTATTCTTCCTCAAGATTATTCTACTTCATCAGGATTAAGAATCTATTTAATCTTAATCAGGATTAAGAATCTATTTAATCTTAATCAGGATTATTCTTCTTCATCCTGATTATTAATCTATTTAATGTTAATCGGGATAATTCTTCTTCATCCTGATAATAATCTATTTAATGTTAATTAGGATAATTCTTCTTCATCCTGATAATAATCTATTTATTCTTAATTAGGATCATAATTATTAATCTATTTATTCTTAATTAGGATCATGATTATTAATCTATTTATTCTTAATCAGTATCCTGATTAATAATCAGATTTAATGTTAACCATGATTATTAATCTATTTATTCTTAATTCTGATTAATAAACCATTTATTTAATCTTGATCAGAATTAAGATTAGGATTAAGAATCTATTTAATGTTAATCAGGTTTATTCTTCTTCATCCTGATTATTAATCTATTTAATGTTAATCAGGATAATTCTTCTTAATCATGATTCTTAATCAGGATTAGTAATTTATTTAATCTTAATCATGATTCTTAATCAGGATTAGTAATTTATTTAATCTTAATCATGATTATATTTAAATAGATTATATTTGAAATTTAATCTATTAATAATCATCATCGTGATTAAGATTAATAAATTATTAATTATAGCAATTAAGAATAAATAGATTAATAATTCTGATTAAGATTAAATAGATTAATAAACAGAATTAAGATTAAATAGATTAATAATCATGATTAAGATTAAATAGATTAATAATCAGGATTAAGTTTAAATCAATAAATAAACCTGATTAATATTATGTAGATTGCATAAATTAATAATCATGGTTGAGATTAAATAGATAAATAACCTGATTAAGATTACATAGATTAATAAATATGATTAAGATTACATAGATTAATAAATATGATTAAGATTTGGTAGTTTAATAATTAGGATTAAGATTAAATAGATTAAGAATCATGGTTAAGATTAAATAGATCAATAAACCTGATTAAGAATCATGGTTAAGATTAAATAGATCAATAAACCTGATTAAGAATCATAGTTAAGATTAAATAGATTAATAATCCTGGTTAAGATTAAATAGATCAATAATCATGATCAAGAACAAATAGATTGATAATTATGGTTGAGATTAAATAGATAAATAAACCTGATTAAGATTAAATAGATTAATTATCCTTATTAAGATTAAATCGATCAATAATCATGATCAAGAACAAATAAATTATTAATTATCCTCTTGATTAAGATTAAATAGATTCCTACTAATTAATAATAATAATGAAACTTAAATATATAATTAATAGTAATCACGATTAAGGGTAAATATATCAATAAGAATTATGGTTAGTAATTCTTATGATAAAATAGGTTAAAGGGGCTTATAATGATTATTATTATGGTTAATAATAATAATCATGCTTAATATTAGGTGGGTTTATAATGATCTTAATTAGAATTAAGATTAAACAGATTAAATAGATTCTTAATCCTGATTAAGAATAAATAGATTAAGATTACATAGATTATTATCATGATTAAGATTTGGTAGATTAAGATTACATAGATTAATAAACTTGATTAAATGCAATAACAAACCTCATCATAATTATAACTAAGATTAAATAGATTCTTAATCAGCATTAAGATTAAATGGATTCTCAATCATAATTATGACTAAGATTAAATAGATTCTTAATCATCATCAACATTAAATGGATTCTCAATCATAATTAATCTATTTAATCTTAATCAGGTTTATTAATCCATTTAATCTTAGTGCTGATTAAGAATCTATTTACTCTTAATCGCGATTAAGAGTAAACTATTTAACTTAATCATGATTATGATCAATAATTCATTTACTTTTAATCAGGATTCTTAATCTTCATTAAGAATCTATTTAATCTTGATCAGGATTATCAATCTATTTAATCTTAATCAGGTTTATTTATCTATGTAATCTTAATCAGGTTTGTTAATCTATTTAATCTTCATCCTGATTATTAAAATACCAAATCTTATCAGGATTATCAATCTATGTAATCTTAATCAGGATTATTAATCTATTTATGTAATCTTAATCAGGATTATTAATCTATTTATGTAATCTTAATCAGGATTATTAATCTATTTATGTAATCTTCATGATGAAGATTAATCTATTTAATCTTAATCAGGTTTATTAATCTATTTAATCTTCATCATGAAGATTAATCTATTTAATCTTAATCAGGTTTATTAATCTATTTAATCTTCATCATGAAGATTAATCTATTTAATCTTAATCAGGATTATTAATCTATTTAATCTTCATCATGAAGATTAATCTATTTAATCTTCATCAGGTTTATTAATCTATTTAATCTTAATTAGGATTAAGAATCTATTTAATCTTGATCATAATTAAGATTAGAATTAATTAGGATTCTTAATTTATTTATTTAATCTTGATTCTGATTATTAATCTATTTAATCTTAATCAGAATTATTAAACCATTTAATCTTAATAATGAAGATTAAATAGATTCATCTTCATTATGATTCCTAATTTATTTATTCTTCATCCTGATTAATAATCAGGATGATTAAACTATTTAATCATCCTGATTAATAATCAGGATGATTAAACTATTTAATCTTCATTCTGATTATTAAACCATTTTAACTTAATCAGAATTATTAATTTATTTATTCTTAATCTATTAATTCTTTATCAGGATTATTAATCTATTTAATCATAATTATATTAATCACAATTATGATTAATAATCTATTAAATAGTAATCCTGATTAAGAATCTATTTAATCATAATCAGGATTATTAAACTATTTTATCATAATCAGGATTAATAATCTATTTGATCTTAATCATTATCAGGATTAATAAACCATTTGATCTTAATCCTGATTAATCTATTTAATTACAATCCTGATTCTTAATCCATTTAATCTTAATCAGGAATATTAATTTATTTATTCTTAATCATAATTATGATTAATCTATTAAATAGTAATCATGATTAATAACCCATTTAATCTTAATCAGGAATATTAATTTATTTATTCT
>Ga0272448_1002593_pt1 | contig 22361 bp, 22 predicted proteins | sample YNPCB0191_FD_202220 | JGI IMG/M metagenome (GOLD analysis project Ga0272448, IMG submission 202220) | Hot spring sediment microbial communities from Yellowstone National Park, WY, United States - YNP-CB-019-1 | ecosystem: Environmental > Aquatic > Thermal springs > Hot (42-90C) > Sediment... | reverse complement strand
ACCGGTCCCGCGCGGCGCGCGACGTATCCGTCCCGGAGGGACGGAAGCTGGTAGCTCCAGGTGAGCGGAGCGAACCTGGAGAAAAGGGACGGCATGCGACAAGCCCCGAAGGGCCGACAGATCGATACGCTCCTATCCGGGGGTTCGCCTCCGGCTCACCCCCGGCTACCGGCTCAGGGCCCCTGCCGGGGCCGGAGGGGAGCTTATTACTCCAAGCCACCGGTCCCGCGCGGCGCGCGGGACCTACGCGCGCGGGACATACTCGCGTTCGAAACCCGATCGATGTTGCCTTCGATGCATTTTGCGATAGCAGCCATCCTGGCGCTGGCTTGCCAGGCGGCCGGGCAAAGCAAGGCGCAGAAGCAGGAAGCCCTGCAGGACTGGATCCAGGGCGAGGTCCGGTATCTCATCTCCGAAGAAGAACGCGCCGTCTACTCGAAGCTCACCACCCCCGAGGAGCGCGAGCGATTCATCGAGGAATTCTGGCGGCGGCGCGACCCCAATCCCCAGACCCCCGAAAACGAGTTCCGCGAGGAGTTCTACAGGCGCATCGCCTACGCCAACGAAAATTTCGGCGCCGGCATGCCCGGCTGGCTGACCGACCGCGGCCGCGTCTACGTCCTCTACGGCCCGCCCAAGCGCCGCGACGCGCACCCCATGGGCGGCCGCTACCAGAAGCCCGCCAATCAAGGCGGCGACACCATCACGACCTTCCCCTTCGAAATCTGGGAATACGACTACATTCCCGGGATCGGCCAGGACCTGACGATCGAATTCGTCGACCGCTCGGGCTCGGGCCTGTACACGCTGGAGACCGACCCCAACAAGAAAGACGTCTTTTACTGGCGCCGGGGCGAGATGCCGCAGCAGCGCGTGTGGGCGCGCGCCAAGGAAATGCCCTTCGAGCGCATGCGTGTCTGGGCGAAGTTCCAGTCTCCGCCGCCGCTGCAGTTCGCGAAGCTGCGCGAAGAGGTCAGGTCCGAAATCACCTACGACGAACTTCCCTACGACGTCAGCACCGCCTTCGTGCGTATATCGGCAGAATCCTACGCCATCCCGCTGACCCTCTCCATCCCCAATGACCGCCTGCTTTACGTCGGCAAGGAGGGATACTTCCAGTCCGAGCTCCAGCTCTACGTGGCGGTCACCAACCTGAACGGCGCCACGGTCTATCAGTGCGACGAGGCCTTCCAGACGCGGACGGCGCCGGGCGAGCCGATCGCCGAGCTGCTCAAGCGGCGCACCTATCACCAGCGCATCATTCCCCTGCCGCCGGGCAGATACAAGCTGCGCACGGTATTGAAGGACGTCAATTCCAACAAGATCGGCGTCAGGGACATCATGACCTGGATCCCGCAGGTGAGCGATACCGGGCTGAACACCAGTTCCCTGATCTACGCCGACGTCATCCAGCCGGCCCCGGCAAACAGCCGCGGCGAAGAGTTCGTCCTCGGCCCGTTGAAAGTCATCCCCAATACGAAAGCCGCATTCCCGCGCCGGCACAAGCTGGGGCTCTATCTTGAAGTCTACGACCTCGAGCTGGATCAATCCACGCAGCAGCCCGCCGTGGAGATCAGCTACATCCTGCAGGGCCCGGACGGGCAGGAGGTGCGCTTCGCGGGCGAGTCGGAGTCGCGCTTCCAGGAAGGGCGCAGCCTGGCAGTCGCCAAGGCCATCCCGCTCGAAAACCTGGCGCCGGGCAAGTACCGCGTCGTCGTTCGCATCACGGACCTGCTCTCGCAGCGCGGCTGCACGCTCGAGGGCCAGGTGGAAGTGCTGTAGGCGGCCCGGAGCCTCACCCTTTCCTGCACTCTTCGATGAACTCCCGCAGGAGTTTGACGGTGCGGGGAAGATCGCCCTTGTTGACCAGGATATGATCGCGCGTCATGGTCGAGATCGGTATCACGCAGAGCTTGGCCGCCACCAGGACGTTGCCGATCGCCGACATGTAACCGCAGACCCGCATCGAGATCTTCTTGTCGAAGGTCAGGACCTTCATGGGCCCGGCGACCTCGTATTTATCGAAAAGATTGCGCATGCGCAGCCATTTGCGCCGCGCCACCACCAGGCTGATCTGCCGGGGCTCGCGCAGAAACAGGGCGAAGCGTGTGGTCGCCGGCCGGTACCATTCTCCCGGAATCAACTTGCCGTCGGGAGGGAGGCTGACGAGGTAGTAATCCTCGGGCAGGACCTCGAGCCTGGTTTGCGCCAGATGCTTCCGCAATTCCTTGGTCAGTGCCGGCATGTCATATCCCCCTGGGCAGCCGTTGAAAGAATGAAACTGCGTGGAATTAAAGCACACTCCCCTCCCCGGCTCAAGCCGCGAAAGTTCCGCCCGCAAAGAAATACGCGCAAACCGGTGCGAGATATGCTAAACCTGCGGGCGCATGCAGTCCCGATGAGACGGAGCTGACAGCCATGGACGACAAAGTACGCGCTCATCCTTACATCCCGAATTCGGTTCCGGAAATCAAACGCCGGATGCTCGAAGATCTCGGCGTGGCGGGCGTCGAGGAATTCTACCGGGACATCCCGGAAGAACTGCGCCTCCGGCGTCCTCTCGACCTGCCCGAACCGTTGCGGTCGGAACACGAGCTGAAAAGGCACGTGGCCGCCATTCTTGCCGAAAATCAGCCGGCCGGCAAGCTCCTGAGCTTTCTCGGCGCGGGCTGCTACCAGCACCACGTCCCCGCCGTGTGCGACGAGGTCAATCAGCGCGCCGAGTTCCTGACGGCCTACGCGGGCGAGCCCTACGACGACCACGGGAGATTCCAGGCGCTGTTCGAGTACGCCAGCATGATGGGCGAACTGCTCGACATGGACGTCGTCAACGTGCCCACGTACGACGGCTACCAGGCGGCCGCCACGGCGCTGCGCATGGCGTGCCGCATCACCGGGCGTTCCGAAATCCTCGTCGCCCGGCCGATCGCCGCCGACAAGCTGTCGCGCATCAGGGATTACTGCAAGCCGGAAATATCCTGCAGGCTGATCCCATGCGAAGCGGGCGGCGCGCGGCTCGACCTGGAATGTCTCCGGCGCGAGATCTCGCCGCGGACCGCGGCCGTTTATTTCGAGAATCCCTGCTACCTCGGCCCGATCGAGATCCGCGGCGCGACCATCGCCGACCTGGCCCACGATGCGGGCGCGCTGTGCGTCGTTTCGGTCGACCCGATCTCGCTCGGCGTCCTGGCACCGCCGGCGCATTACGGCGCGGACATCGTATGCGGCGACATCCAGCCTCTCGGCATGCACATGCAGTTCGGCGGCGGGCAGGCGGGCTTCATCGCCACGCGCGACGATCCCAGGTTCGTCATGGAATACCCGTCGCGCCTGTTCGGCATCGCCCCGACGCGCGTCGCGGGCGAGTACGGCTTCGGCGATGTCGCCTACGAGCGCACCTCCTTCGCCGCACGCGAGGGCGGAAAGGAATGGGTGGGGACCGCCGCCGCGCTCTGGGGCATCACGGCCGGCGTCTACCTGGCGCTCATGGGCCCGCACGGGATGCGGGAGATCGGCGAGAGCATCATGACCCGCACCCGCTATGCCATGATGCGACTCGCCCGGGTGGAAGGGATAACCCTGCCCTTCTACGACCTGCCCCACTTCACGGAGTTCGTCGTCAATTTCGACCGGACCGGCCTGACGGTGCGCCAGGTGAACGACCGGCTGCTCGAGGCCGGCATCCACGGAGGCTGGGACCTGAGCGGCGAGTTCCCCGAACTGGGCCGAAGCGCGCTTTACTGCGTCACCGAGGTCCACTCGCAGGACGACATCGACAGGCTCGCGCGCACATTGGAGGAGGTCATCTGAAATGAATCCGGAATTGACTGCGATTCGCGGTCCCATCGTCAAGCCCGCGTTGAGGCGATTCCATCAGGCACGCTGGGACGAACCCATTATCTTCGAGCTCTCGCGCCCGGGCCGGCGCGGCATCCTCGTGCCCGAGGCGGAACCGCGGATGAAGGCGGCGGTGGGCGATCCCATGGCCGGCATACCCGACAATATGCGCCGCAGGGAGCCGCCGCGACTCCCCGAACTGTCGCAGCCTCAGGTCGTACGGCATTACCTGCGGCTCTCGCAGGAAAACCTGGGTGCGGACCTGAACATCGACGTCGGCCAGGGAACATGCACCATGAAGTACAGCCCCAAGATCCACGAACAGCTGGCGCGCCTGCCGGAAGTCGCCGATCTGCACCCGCTGCAGGACGAAGCGACGGTTCAGGGGATCCTGGAGATCATGTACCGCTTCGAGCAGATCCTGAAGGAGATCTCGGGCATGGAGCGCTTCTCGCTGCAGCCGCGCGCCGGCTCCGCCGCGATCTATGCCGCCGCCTCGATGATCCGCGCCTACCACGAAAGCCGCGGGGAGGCGGGGCGGCGCGACGAGATCGTCACCACGATCTTTTCCCACCCCTCCGACGCGGCCTGCGCGGCGACCGCCGGATTCAAGGTCCTCACGCTCTACCCCGACGACGACGGCTACCCCGACATCGGCGCGCTGAAGGCCGCTCTTTCCGGGCGCACCGCCGGGCTGATGATCACCAATCCCGAGGACACCGGAATCTTCAACCCCCGGATCCGCGAGTTCGTCGACCTGGTGCACGATGCCGGCGGCCTGTGCTTTTACGACCAGGCCAACGCCAACGGCATCCTCGGAATCACGCGCGCCCGCGAAGCGGGCTTCGACCTGTGCCACTTCAACCTGCACAAGACCTTTTCCACCCCGCACGGCTGCGGCGGGCCGGCGGTGGGCGCCCTGGGAGCGACGGCGGATCTGGCCGGGTTCCTTCCCGTGCCCCTCATCGAATGGGACGGCAGGAGGTACCGGCTGGACTACGACCGACCCGAGAGCATCGGCAAGGTGAATGCCTTCTACGGCGTGCCGCCGGTGGTGCTGAAGGCCTATGCGTGGGTGATGAGCCTGGGGGCCGAGGGCCTGCGCGAGGTCGCGGAGATCGCGGTGCTCAACAACAACTATCTTCTCAGGAAAATGCTCGCGATCCGCGGAGTCAGTGCCCCTTACGCCAGGGGCAGGCACCGCATCGAGCAGGTCCGCTACAGCTGGAAGCAGCTCGCGGACGAGACCGGCGTGCACTCGGAGCAGATCGGGCTGCGCGCGGCGGATTTCGGCGTCCATTACTGGACCAGCCACCACCCCTACATCGTTCCCGAACCATGCACGCTCGAGCCCACGGAGTCCTACGCCCGCGAGGAGCTGGACGAGTACGCGGCGATCCTCGCGCACGTGGCCGAGGAAGCCTACAACAATCCCGAGATCGTCCGCAGCGCGCCGCACAACAGCACCGTGCACACCATCGATCACTCGGTCTTCGACGATCCCGAAAAGTGGGCTGTGACCTGGAGGGCGTACCTGAGAAAGCACGGGGTGAAGCAGGGCTGAAACTGCGGGGCTCATGGAAAGCGCACGCAAGAAGCTCGGCCTGATCGTCAATCCGATCGCAGGCCTGGGCGGCAGAGTGGGCCTGAAGGGAAGCGACGGCGCGGAAATCCAGCGCCGCGCAATCGAGCTCGGCGCCGTACCCGAGGCGCCGCGGCGCGCCCGGGAAGCCATCGAGCGCCTGCGTTCGGCCGCCGGCCGCTTCGATCTGGTCACCTGCCCGGCGGAAATGGGCGAGGCAAGTGCCGCCGCGTGCGGTTTCGCTCCGGCGGTCGTCGGCTCCATACGGCCGGGATCGACCACGGCCGAGGACACCCGCCGGGCCGCCGCCGGGATGCTGCGCATGGGGGTGGATCTGCTGCTTTTCGCCGGCGGCGACGGAACGGCCAGGGACATTTGCGACGCCATCGGCGTGGCGCTTCCGGCGCTCGGAATACCTGCAGGCGTGAAGATCCATTCGGCCGTTTTCGCCACGAGCCCGGCGGCCGCCGGCGAGCTGGCCGCGGCCTATCTGCTCGGGCGGGCCGCACGCCTGCGGGAGGCCGAAGTGATGGATCTGGACGAGGAGGCGCTGCGTGCCGGCGTGCTCGCGCCGCGCCTGTACGGCTGCCTGAGAATCCCTTACGAGAGCAGCCTCGTGCAGGGCCTCAAGGTCCCGAGCGCCGCGGGCGAGGCGGCCTCCCTGAGCGCCGTCGCCGCCGCCGTTGCGGAGCGCATGGAAGAGGATTGCCTCTATGTCCTGGGGCCGGGTACCACCACGCGCGCCGTCGCTGAAAGGCTCGGGCTTCGGAAAACGCTGGCGGGCGTCGACGTGGTCACGCGCCGGGAAGTGCTGGCAGCCGATGCCGGCGAAGCCGAGATCCTGCGCCTGATCCGGGGCAAGCGCGTGAAAATCGTCGTCACGCCCATCGGCGGCCAGGGCTGCATTTTCGGGCGCGGCAACCAGCAGATCAGCCCGGCCGTGATCGCGGCGGTCGGCAGGGAAAACATCATCGTCGCCGCCACGCCGGAAAAGCTGCAGGCGCTCGGCGGGCGGCCGCTATGGGTCGATACGGGAGACCCGGAGACGAACCGCCTGCTCGCCGGCCACGTGCGCGTCGTCACGGGGCACAGGGAAGAGGCGGTCGTCAGGGTGTCGGGCTGAGAGGGAATCATGAAAGAACTCGAGGGCAAGGGAGCGCTGATCACGGGTGCGGCATCCGGCATAGGGCGCGCGATCGCCCTGGTTTTCGCGCACGCCGGGGCCCGGGTGGTCCTGCTGGATGTCGATGACGCGGGCGGCGGGCAGGCGGCGCGTGCCATAGCGGATCGGGGAGGCGCGGCCCTGTTCGTGCGCTGCGATGTCACCCGGGCCGCCGAGTGCTCGAAGGCGGTGGAGGAAGCGGCCGGCTTCCTCGGTTCTCTCCACGTGCTGGTGCACAGCGCCGGAATCATTCGCAGAGCGTCGATTCCGGAGACCACCGAGGAGGAGTGGGATCGCGTCATGGCCGTCAATCTCAAGGCGGTATACCTGCTCGGCAGGCACGCCCTGCCCTGGATGGCCCGTTCGGGCGGAGGGGCGGTCATCAACATCGCATCGGGCTGGGGACTGCGCGGCGGCCGCGCCGCCGCGGCCTATTGCGCTTCCAAGGGCGGGCTGGTCACGCTGACCAAGGCCATGGCGCTCGATCACGCGCCGCAGAAGATCCGCGTCAACTGCATCTGTCCCGGGGATATCGACACGCCGATGCTGCGCAGCGAGGCCGCTCAGCTCGGGGAGCCGCTCGCGAGCTTCCTCGAGCAGGCCGCGCGCAGGCCGCTCGCGCGCATCGGCACGCCCGAGGATGTGGCCCAGGCCGCGCTCTATCTGGCGAGCGATGCCGCTTCCTTCGTTACCGGTGCCGTCCTGGTGGTCGACGGCGGCGGCCTCGCCGGCTGACACCGCATGTGGTACATTTCTCCTGCAATCGGTGGAAAGGGGTGAAGCTTGATGCAAAGCAGAATTTTCGCCGCGGGGTTTGCCCTGCTCCTGGGCATCGCAAGCCTTGCCGCGCAGGAACCGAAACCTGCCGTGCGGCAGACCAGGACGCTGAAAGTGGGGGATCCGGCCCCGGATTTCAGCCTGCCCGACCAGAACGGAAAGATCGTCAGGCTCTCCGATTTTCGCGGAAAGCAGAACGTCGTGCTCGCCTTCTTCGTTCTGGCATTCACCTCCGGCTGAACGCGCCAGATGAACAACTACCGGGACAATCTGGCGAAATTCCGGGAGTTGGATGCCCAGGTCCTGGGCATAAGCGTCGACGCCGCGCCCTCGCTCAAGGTGTTTGCCGAGCAGACGGGAGTGCAGTTCCCGCTGCTGAGCGATTTCAAACGCCAGGCCGCCGCAGCCTACGGCATCCTCAATGAGGAGCGGGGATTCGCCGAGCGCGCCACCTTCGTCATCGACAGGGACGGAAAGATCCGGGCCATCGAAACGGGAGCGGCCGCCATCGATCCTGCGGGTGCGCTGGCTTCCTGCCGCGCCATCAGGTGACCGGGCCTCGAGCGGTTACTTCGGCGCGGCAGCCGGCCGATAGGTCTTTTCGCCGGCGAGGATCGCCACGGGCAGGCGGTTTTCTTCGGGCGGCAGCGGGCAACTGTATTTTCTGCCGTAGGCGCACAGCGGGTTGTAGGCGCGGTTGAAGTCCAGGTCATAGATGCCGCTGGTGTTTTCCTCCAGGTCCAGGTAGCGGCCGCCGCCGTAGGTTTCCTTGCCCGAGGTGGCGTCGAGGAAGGGTATGAAGAGATACGGCTTGCCGCCCGAAACGCTGTCCTCCGTCCGATATACCTGCAGGCGGCAGCTCGTTCCGCCGACCGCAAACTCGAAATAGCCGTAGCGCAGCGCGTCCCTTTTCTCGCCGGTGTTGGTCGCGAGCAGCAGGCGCTCGGGCCTGGGATAGCGGTGCAGTTTCACGCGAAAACGGAAGGCGGCGTCGACCGGGTAATAGGCGAGCCCGCCGAAGCCCGGCCGGTCCTCGTCGCGAATCGGGGAGGCGGGATCCTCGCGATAGGAGCGATCCTTCTCGGCGCGCTCCTGCAACAACGCCACGACATCCGGATCGCCCGCTTCCTGTCGGGACGCCGCCGGCCCGGTTTCGGGGCCGGCCCCCGAACGGCAGGAAACAAGGACTGCGGCGAGCATGATCGCCCAGCCGGCGGCGACAAGCCGCGCGGCCGTCTTTTGCGGTTTCATGCTTTCATTATACCGTCGGGGCCGAGCGCGTTCGCGCAGGCTTTTCCGTTCCGCCCGGGCAGCCTATCTGCTAGACTGATCACGATCACGGCTCCTGCCGTTTCGGGACTTCAGATGAGATTTCCGGCCCGCCTTCTGATCTCGATCGTGCTGCTGGTGCCCGCCGTGCCGCCGGCGGCCGCTCGGGATGCCGGGCCGCTGACCGCGAGCCGGTTCGCGGCGCTGATCGCGCGCCTGTCGGAAGAAGGCGGCTATTTCTGGAACGACAACTTCGTTTCCAACGAAGCTTCCTATCTGCATCCCCTGGGCAAGCTGCAGGAACTGGGGATCCGAGGCGGCGTTTACCTGGGCGTCGGCCCCGACCAGAATTTCACCTACATCGCCAAGCTGCGGCCCGACTATTCCTTCATCCTGGACATCCGGCGGCAGAATCTCCTCCAGCATCTGATGTTCAAGGCATTGTTCCACTTCGCGCGCAACCGCGCGGAATATCTGTCGCTGCTCCTCAGCCGGCCGCTGCGCAAGGATTCCTTCCCGGGGGACGATTACGGCGTGCGGGAGATGGTGTCGTACTTCCTGCGCGCCGAAGCCGACCAGGCCCTTTTCCGGCACACGCAGGCGCGCATCCGCATGTTCTTGAGCGAAGCGACGCGCGTGCCCCTGAGCGAGCGGGATTTCACCACGATCGAGAAGATCCACCGCGCCTTTTTCCAGCGCGGCCTGTCGATCAAGTACGATTACGTCCCGGTGCCGACCTACGGGGAGTTCCTGCTCGAGACCGACCTGGAGGGGAGGAAGGAGAACTTCCTGAACAGCGCCCGCGATTTTCGCTTCATTCAGCGCCTGCAGGAGGAAAACCGCATCATTCCGGTGATCGGCGACTTCGCGGGCAGGCACGCCCTGCGCGAACTGGGGGTCTACTTGCGCGAGATCGGCGAAAGGGTGACCGTCTTTTACACCTCGAACGTCGAGCAGTATCTGGTGCAGTCCCTGTCGTGGCCCGAGTTTCTCAAGAACGTGGCCGCACTGCCGCTGGACGAGCGCGCGCTCTTCATACGCGCATATTGGAGCAATCACCTGCAGCACCCCGAGAGCGTGCCGGGATATCGCTTCACCCAGATCCTGCAACCGATCCGCCCCTTCCTCGAAAAGTTCAAGCCTTCGCCCCAGGTGACGTACTGGGACATCGTAACCACCGCCACCCTCCCCCTCCACCCAAACAAAATAGGGACGCTCACCGTTTCAAAATAGGGACGCTCACCATTTTTTCCCACGTGCATTTGGATAAGAAACCGCTGTTCGGCGTGGGAAAATGGTGAGCGTCCCTATTTTACGGCAGGCAAAAATGGTGAGCGTCCCCATTTTGTGCGGCCGTACATCCAGGTGAGTTCGCGCAGGCGCGCGATCGTCTCCTCGGTCAGCTGCTCGCGCCGGTAGCGCCAGCGCCAGTTGCCCGTCCGGCGCGCCGGCGTGTTCATGCGCGCTTCCGAGCCCAGGCCGAGCACGTCCTGAAGGGGAAAGATGGCGGTCCCGGCCACGCTGGCGAGCGCCGCGCGGATGAAGTCCCAGTGGATCTCGCGGCCGTCGCTGTTGAGGTAGCGCAGGGCGAACTCGCGCTCGGCGCGCGCCTGTTCGGCGCTCTGCGTCGTGTCCCGGGCGCCGCCGCGGAACCATCCGACGGTCGTGTCGTTGTCGTGCGTGCCGGTGTAGACGACGCAGTTGGGGATGAAGTTGTGGGGCTTGAAGGGATCGTCGGGCGACGGGTCGGCAAAGGCGAACTGAAGCACGCGCATGCCGGGAAGGCCCCAGCGGTCGCGCAGCGCGTGCACCTCCGGGGTGATGTACCCCAGATCCTCGGCGACGAAGGGCAGCTTGCCGAGCGCCTTCTCGAGGGCGGCAAACAACCGGTCGCCCGGCCCTTCCACCCAGCGTCCCTGCACGGCCGTTTGGGCATCGGCCGGGATCTCCCAGTGCTTCTCGAAACCGCGGAAGTGGTCAAGGCGGATCAGGTCCACCTGCTCGAGCAGCGCGCGCACGCGTTCGATCCACCAGCGATAGCCGGTCTGCTCCATGACGTCCCAGCGATAGAGCGGGTTGCCCCACAACTGGCCGGTGGCGCTGAAATAGTCCGGGGGGACGCCGGAGACGAAGCGCGGCCGGCCGCGCTCGTCGAGGTCGAACAGGCCGGGGTTCGCCCAGACATCGGCGCTGTCGTAGTCCATGAAAATCGGCAGGTCGCCCATGATCAATATGCCGCGCTCGCTGCAGTAAGCCTTCAGCCGCCGCCACTGGCGGAAAAAGGCGAACTGGATGAATTTCTGGATCATCACCTCGTGCCCGTCGGCACGCGCGCCCGCAGGCCAGTCGGCCCAGCTCGCCCCGCCGTTCTGTTCCTTCAGTGCAGCGAATTCGGCGAAGCGCTCGAGCCAGGATCCCTTGGCCCTGCAGAACTCCTCGAACTCGTCATGCCCCGCCGTGCGCGCGCTGAAAAAGTTGTCCGCGGCTTCACGGAGAAGGCGGCGCTTGTAGGATGCCACGGCGGGAAAATCGACGTAATCGTCGGGAAAAGCCGGAGCGCGTTCGAGCTCCGCAGGGGAGATCCAGCCCTCCTGCGCCATCAGATCCGGGCTGATGAGCAACGGGTTGCCGGCCATGCTGGAAAAGCACTGATAAGGGGAATTGCCGCTGCCGGTCGGGCCGAGCGGCAGGACCTGCCATAGCCTCTGTCCGGTCTGCTGCAGAAAGTCGACGAAACGGAAGGCGGACTCTCCCAGGTCGCCGATGCCGTACCTCCCCGGCAGGGATGTGGGGTGAAGCAGAATTCCGCTGATGCGCATGAGGCTCCCGGGGTCTGAATACCACGCGGCGCGACCGCCGCGCAAGCCATGACATTAGCAGATTCGAACGGCGGAGTCAGGGGGCAGAATCCGGCCGCACGCTCTTCCCAAGACCCGAAGGCGCGGGTAATATAGCCTGAGCGAATCCGATCGGCTCGGAATCACGACGGGAAAGGATGGACCATGGTCAAAGCGGCAGGCGGCTTCGTTCTGGCGGCGGTGCTGCTGCTCGCGGCGGCACCCGCCGAAGCGCAGCGGGGGTCATGGAAGGAACTGACCCAGCGCGTCGGCGACATCAGGGTTCGCTACCTCGAGGCGGGCGCGGGCGCGCGCTTCCTCGTCTTCATACCCGGGTGGACCATGACCGCCGAGGTGTGGCGCGAGCAGATTCCCTATTTTGCCGCGCGCGATTTCCACGTGATCGCCTTCGATCCCCGCAGCCACGGCCAGACGACCAAGACCGAGGAGGGAAATACCTACCAGCAGCATGCCGCGGATCTGCATGCGTTCCTCAAGGCTCTGAAAATAGAGGCGCCGATCCTGGTGGGATGGTCTGCGGGCGTCGCCACGATTCTGGAATACGTCGCCAGCCCGGAAGCGATCCCTCCCGAAAAGCTCGTCCTGGTCGACGGATCGCCGGCCGGCTTCAAGGATGCCGATTACCCGGGCGGCGCCACGCACCAGCAGATGCGCGCGGTTCTGATGGGGATCGAGGAAGACCGCGCCAAGTGGACCGATCAGTTCGTGCGCGGCATGTTCCGGGCCGCGCAGGGCGAGCTGCGCTACCGCGAGCTCGCCGAAGGCAGCCTGAAAACCCCGACAGGCGCCATGATCGCGCTGCTCTTCGACCTTTTCACCGGCGACCGCAGGCCCGCATTGCTGCGCATCCAGGTTCCGACGCTCATCGTCGTGCCCGACGGCAACCGCCTGCTGGGCGAATACCTGCAATCGCGCATCGCCGGGTCGAAGCTGGAGGTGATCGGCGACGCCGGCCATGCGCTGTTCCTGGAGAAGCCCCAGGCCTTCAACCAGGTGCTCGAGGCCTTTCTGGCTACAAGGTGACTGCGCGCGCCGGCTTCAAACCACCGGCTGGGTGCGGCGCTTGACGGTGCCTTTCGCGGTCAGGTAGTAAGGCTCGAAGATCGCCTCCTCCACCTTCTTGCGATACCCCTTCACCGGCCACTCGCGCTCGCAGAAGAAATCCAGAATGCTCCCGCGAACGCGCGGGCGCGCATCCGCGGCAAGGAACACCTCGAGCAGCCGCTCGCGCTCCTGCTCGCCCCCGTTGCGCGCCAGATAGTGCGCCGCGGCGATGCAGACGTCGTCGTCGTCGTCCTGGAGGAAGCGCCCCACGGTCTCGCGCACCTGCGGGAACGCTTCATCCGGGAGGTTCTGGATCATGACGGTCTTGGCTTCCGGCCAGCGCGTGTAGGTGCCCGCCAGCTCATCGAGCACGCCCTGCAGCGCCCGGACGTACTCTTCGGCGGGCAGGAGCTCGCGCAGGGCCTGGACCGGGTAGGTCACTTCCGGCTCGGTTCGCAGGTAGTCCAGGATCGGCTCGATCGCGCACCGGCCCATGCCGACCAGCAGGCGCACGGCATACTGTTTCTCCTGCTGGTCCATGCTCGCCTGCGGCACCTGGATCGTGAAGCGGCGCAGCAGGGCGCGCGCCGCTTCGGGCGTCCCCCATCCCGCCAGCCTTTCCATTGCGCCCACACGTACGGAAGGGTCCCCGTGCGCCTGGATCACGTGCTTCAGGGCGCGCTTGATCCGCCACTCGCCCGGCCCTTCGCCGCCTCCGAAAAGCTTCTTGAGCAAGTCCATGGCACGCCGATTTTACACCAAGATGCCGGGCGCGGCGGACGATTCCGCCGCCTGCGCCCGCGGGCGGCGGATTCGGAACAGATCCGCCGAATACCGCGATAAGATTAGTGTGCAGGAGGTGCCGCCATGCACGATCTCACGCTGGTCCGATACATCGATCACACGCTGCTCGCCGCAGATGCCACGCCGGAGCGGATCGCGCGCCTTTGCGAGGAAGCACGCTGCTATGGATTCGCCGCGGTATGCGTCAATCCGGCCTGGGTGCCGCTGTGCGCCCGGTCGCTGCAGGGGTCTGCGGTCAAGGTCTGCACCGTGGCCGGTTTCCCCCTGGGCGCAACGGCTTCGGAGGTCAAGGTTTTCGAGTGCCGCCATGCGATCGCTCAGGGCGCCGGCGAGATCGACATGGTGATCAATATCGGAGCCCTCAAGGCGCGCGCCCTCGATTGGGTCGCGCGCGAAATCCGCGAGACGGCGGCCGCGGCGCACGACGGCGGCGCCATCCTCAAGGTCATCATCGAAACGGCGCTGCTCACCGATGAGGAAAAGAAGCTCGCCTGCCTGCTGGCCCGGGAGGAGGGTGCGGATTTCGTCAAGACCTCGACCGGATTCGCCGCCCGGGGCGCCACGGTCGAAGACGTGGCGTTCATGCGCGGCGTCGTCGGCCCCGACATGGGGGTCAAGGCGTCCGGCCGCATACGCACGCGCGAGCAGGCCGAGAGCATGATCCGCGCCGGCGCCACCCGCATCGGCACCAGCTCCGCCCTCGCCATTATTTCGGTGACAGGCTACTCAACCCCGAAACTCAGTTCCGGCTGACACCCATTGCGCCGACACGGCGGCTCGATTCTCCGCTCCCATCCCGCGGGCGTCACCACGTGCATGCACTATTTCGTGTCGCGCGGCACGGCGATGCCGATACGTTGATTGGCACGGCTGGAGACCGGGATTCGACAGCCCTGAGAAGGCGGTCCTCCAGCCCTCGTATGATTCTCCGGAGTGATTAAGGTGACCGGCACTTTGGCACTGCTCGTCCTCTTGACCACCGGTGCAACCGGCAAGGGCTTCGACCCGATGCCGGCCGAACCGCAGGCGGCTCAGCCGGCAACCGTGCCGGCGTCCCGCGACCGTCCCGAGCCGTGGTTCATCGAACTCGGAGCCTTCGACAATTACCTTACGAACGACTACGGCCGGTGGACGGGCGTGCAGGGCAGGGTGATGTATCGCGGCATCCCGCACCTCGCACCGATCCTCGCTTTCGCCCGTCAGAAGCGCGACTACGGTTCGCAAAGTACGGTCGGCCTCGATTCCTACATCCTGGTCAACAAATGGTTCTATGCGATCGCCGGCGGCGGTTTCAGCCCGCAGGGCTCGGCCAGGCTTTACCCTCGCTGGCGCGCGGGCGCAATGGGGATCTTCACCATTCCAAAACCGGGGGGCTTGCGGGGAACCGTGGCATATACCGAAGTCCGCGGCATGCCGGAAAAGTACGGGCGCGTCCTGTCTGCAGGCGCCATGTACTATCGCGGCAAGGCGATCTGGAGCGGCCACGTCTCCTTCAACCGCACCTACCCCGGCGCCGTCGCGTCGAAGTCCGCCGGCATCGCATTGCAATACGGCGCCGAAAAGAAACAGTGGATCGCGCTGGGCTTCACGGGCGGCCGCATCGCATACTCGGCCCTGGAGATTCAGCCGCTTCCGGTGGAATGGATCAGCTTCGGCCCGAACTTCTTTTATCAGAAGTGGCTGACGAAAAAGCTCGGATTCATCATCCGCTACGACTACCAGAATCAGCGCAATGCCTTCCAGCGCCACGGAATCGCAGGCAGCATCTTTGTCGAAGTCCCCTGATGCTCCCGAGCAACCCTGCCGCCCGCCCGCATCGGCCGGTGCTCCTCGGGAGTTTCGGGGTTGCGTAGCCTGTCACCGAAATAAAGAGGCGAATTCGGAGGCGCTTTCCTCGAGGGCGCGCAGGGCGGCCGGCAGGTCGGGCTCGCGAAGATCGGCGAGCCCCACGGTGTGGCTGTCCGGATATATGAAGCGGTACACGCGATCCCCGATCTCCCGGCAGGCCTCCGCGAGGCGGGCGGCCTTCTGCACCGGCGTCCCGCCCGCACTGCGCGGCCGCGCGGGCGGGCGCGCCCGGCGCGCCTGCTTTTCGGGGCGCGGCAGGGCACGCGCCATGTTCTCCCCGAGCTTCTGCGCGATCCTTTCGACCTCGCGCGCGTGCTGAACGCAGACGGCACGCACCTGGGGCCGTATGTCGGCGCCGGCGCCTTCATCGGCCGCCGCCCAGGCGAGCGCGGGCAGCTCGCACCCGTAACGCTTCAGCCGGTTCGCCCATTCGATGGTCTGTGCGGCGAAAAGAAGCAATCGCTGCTTGAGCTGCGCTTCCGGCCCCCCGGTTTCCTCCTCGACGCGGGCCGCCGTAGCCCCCCGCCCCGCTTCCGTGAACGGATCCCCGAAATAGGCACGCAGTTCGAAGTTTTGCCACAGGCTGGGGGGAGGGGTCGTCAGCTCCTCCCTGGTCTTTTTGATTTCCGGAAGGCGCGCGGGATACAGCTCGATGCGGAACTGCGCTTTCCTGGGGGCGATCAGCTCGATCAGCTTCTGGTAGCTCTTCTCTTCGTCGATCGCACACCAGACCTCCAGGCCGTCGCGGTAAAAGACAAAGACGGCATCGAGGCCCCGGCAGAGCTCCGCTTGGTGAAACGCCAGCCACACCTCGCGCAGCGGGCGCGGGATGTCGGCCCGGGGCAGATCCTTGACGGCGGTGCTCATTGCACCATCCAGATTACGCACTCGTGCCCGGAATGTACAGAAGGAACGGGGCGCGCCGCGCGCGGTGCCGGGGAAAAAAGATGGGCGCTCCCGCCGGAGCGCCCTCTTGGTGGGCGGGCCGCGTTCCTCCCAGTCAAACACGACCCGCCCGGTAAACATTGCCGGGGACCCGGCGCGTGCACTGCCGGGCCACCCCTCGCCTCAGGGTATGAAGGGGTATGAACGAGGCTGCGCTATGAAAGACCCGCGATCGGGATTTCCTCCGCCCCCCGATCACGCCTGCATGATAGCGACCCGGGCTCTTTAAGGGAAATGAATAAGTTTGATCGGGTAGATTAGTCATGCTAATCTTTAGCCCTGGAGGGCGCCCGGAACCATGCAGATCGAAACGCTGAAGGTCTTTTGCGACCTGGTCGAGAGCCGGAGCTTTTCGCAGGCAGCCGTGCGTAACTTCATCACGCAATCCGCCGTCAGCCAGCAGATCCGCAATCTGGAGGCGCGCTTTGAAACCCCGCTGCTCATCCGCAACGGCCGGTCGATCGAGCCGACCGAGGCCGGCCAGGTGCTCTATCAAGCAGCGCGCGAAATCCTGGACCGCTACGACCGCATGCAGGCCGAAATGAAATCGGCCGGCCAGGAGATCAGCGGCAGCCTGCGCGTGTCGACCATCTACAGCGTCGGCCTGTACGAGATGTCGAACGCCATGAAGACCTTCATGAAGCGCTACCCCAAGGTGAATCTGCGCGTCGACTTCAACCGGCCCAATCGCGTATACGAGGAATGCCTGAGCGGCGCGGTCGACCTGGGAGTGGTGACCTACCCCAAGCCGCGCAGGGGCCTGGAGATCATCCCCCTCCCCGCCGACCGGTTGACGCTGATCTGTTCACCCGAGCACCCGCTGGCGCGCCGCAGGCAGATCGATCTGCGCAAAATCGACGGGGAGAACTTCGTGGCTTTCGAAAGAGGCACGGGCAGCGGGCGCGCCATCGCGCAGATCCTGAACCAGAACGGTGTCAAGGTGCGGGTGGTCATGGAGTTCGACAACATCGAGACCATCAAGCGCAGCGTCGAGATCGGCACCGGCATTTCGATCGTGCCTTTGCTGAGCGTGCAGCGCGAGGTGCAGGCGGGCACCCTGGTGCAGCTGCAGTTCAAGGGCCGGAAGTTCTACCGCACGCTGGGCGCGCTGGTGCGCAGCAACCGGCCCATCCTGCCGGCGGCGCAGAAATTCATCGAGCTGCTGCAGCATCCGCGCTGGCGCGCCGCGGACGCCGAGGGTTGACCGCGCCCGCCGGGCCGCTCATGGCGGTGAAACCTCGGGCGCCTGCGCGCGTCCATAATAATAGGAAAGCCCGGGAGGTGAGAGCCATGAAACACAAAACGATTCTGATCGCGGCGGCGGCGCTGGCCGCGCTGGCGCTGTTCACGCCCCCTGCCGAAGCCGGGGGATTCCGCTTCTCCTTCGGCGTGGGCTTCAGCTTCGGCAGCGGCGGCTGGTACCCGTACGGCGGACCATGGTACGGCCCGGTCTACTACGGCCCCGTCTATTCCAGGTTCGCCTTCGTTCCATACCGCCCGGTCACGGTGGTGCGCTACTATTACCCGTACACCGTCTATCGGATCAAGCCGAGCCGTACCGTGCACGTGCGCGCTTACGGCAACTACGTTCCCCGGCGCTACACGCGCGTGGTCTATCGCGCCGTGCGTTGAGTCCGGACCGGCGGGCGGAGCCATGACGATGCGACCATGCGGAATCCGGGCGGCGCCGGCACTCGTGCTCGCCGCAGCCTTGGGCTCGGGCGCGGCGCCGGCGCCCGCGTTCGAGCAGGCCGAGCCGAAGGTCGGCTTCGCGCTGCGCGACACCGCCGGCGGCGAGCACGCCCTTGCCCGCTATGCCGGCAGGATCGTGGTGCTGGAGTTCTGGTCCTTCAAATGCCCCAGTTCCCTCGCCTACCGCGACCGCATGGCCGCCCTGTACGAGAAATATCGCGGCCGGGGCGTGGTCTTTCTCGCCGTCGCTTCCAACAGGAACGAGTCGCCCGAGGAGATCGCGCGCAACGCGGCCAACCTGAAGATACCTTACCCGGTCCTGCTGGACACGGAGGGCATCGCCGCCGAGAGACTCGGGGCCGTGCGCACGCCGAGCATCTTCATCCTGGATGCCGCCGGCGTGCTCCGCTATCGCGGGGCGCCGGACAACAACAAGGCCCCGGGCCAGGCCGGGCGCGAGGCCTACGCCGAGGAGGCGATCGAGGCCCTGCTGGCCGGCCGGCCCGTGCCGCGCCCGCAGACCGACGAATTCGGGTGCACCATCCGGAGATCCGACCGCTGACCACTTCCCCCGAGCCCGATGGATTTTCTCAAGCACGCCGCTGAGGCCGTTTCTTCGCCCCTGGGACTGACCGCGCTTCTGCTGCTGGCGGGTACGGCGGCATCCTTCAGCAGGCGGCGCCGGCAGCCGGGCCGCCGCCTGCTGCTCGCGGGCGCGGCGCTCTTTATTGCCGGCACGTTCACCCCGCTGGCCGAGATCCTCGTCTGGAACCTCGAGCGCGATTATCCGCCGCTGCCCGCGCCGCCCGCCGCGCAGCCGGCGCCGTGGGTCGTCGTATTGTCGGGCTATGGCGAGGACCACCCCGGATTCCCGGTCACCAGCGCCCTTACCGGGGAGACGATCGGCCGGCTGTCCGAGGGCGTGCGCCTATACCGGCTCATGGCCGGATCGAAGCTCGTGCTCTCCGGAGGCCGGTTGCACAAGGACTCCAGGCCGGTTTCCGTCATCATGGCCGAGTACCTGAAACAGCAGGGCATCCCTGCCGAAGATATCCTCACCGAGGAGCGCTCCCTCACCACCTACGAAAACATGGTGGAAATCAGGAAGATCCTCGGAGACAGGCCGTTCATCCTGGTCACCTCCGCACTGGACCTGCGGCGGGCGATGGCGGTGGCGCGCAAGCTCGGGATGCAGCCGCTGGCGGCGCCGGCCCGCATCTGGACGATGCAGAAGTGGCCGCGTGGTATGTCCTGGCCGCAGTTCGGGCTCGCCGTGCTCGAGGCTTTTGCCGACCCTTCCGCCGAGCGCTGGACCTATCTGCAGTGGGCGTACCACGAATACCTCGGCTACGCCTGGTACGGGCTTCTGGGACGTCTGTAAGCGAAAGCGGATCAGCGCCGGGACGGATCGGCGGGATTCCCGGTTTCTTCGGAGGCGGGCGGGCTTTCGCGTCGAGACTCGACGCGGCACGAGTCGGCCATTCAGGTGCCTACGCCCATGGCGGGCAGCACCCAGCGCATGAGCGCAATGTAACCGGCCAAGATCAGCAGCAACCAGACCCAATCAGGCATGACCCGTTTACCCACCTTGCATTTCGCCCCCGGGCGACGCAGTAAGTATGGCAGCTCCGGAAGCGCTGTCAACTACGCCTTCTGGTAGATCTCCGCTCCCTTTTCCACGAATTCCCGGCTTTTTTCGGCCATGCCGATTTCGAGCGCCTTGTCCTCGTCGACCCCGTGCCGGGCGGCGTAGTCGCGGACGTCCTGAGTGATTTTCATGGCGCAGAAATGCGGGCCGCACATGCTGCAGAAGTGCGCCAGCTTGGCGCCCGCCTCGGGAAGGGTTTCGTCGTGGAATTCGCGCGCGGTTTCCGCATCCAGGGAGAGGTTGAACTGATCCTCCCAGCGGAATTCGAAGCGCGCCTTCGAGATCGCATCGTCGCGCAGCCGCGCCCCGGGGTGCCCCTTGGCCAGATCGGCGGCATGCGCGGCGATCTTGTAGGCGATCACGCCTTCGCGCACATCCTTCCGGTTGGGAAGCCCCAGGTGTTCTTTCGGCGTGACGTAGCAGAGCATGGCGGTCCCGTACCACCCGATCAGTGCCGCCCCGATGGCGCTCGCTATGTGGTCGTAGCCGGCGGCGACGTCCGTCACCAGCGGGCCCAGCGTGTAGAAGGGCGCTTCATGGCAAACGGCCATCTCGCGCTCCACGTTCTCCTTGATCCCTTGCAGCGGGACATGGCCGGGCCCCTCGATCATCACCTGGCAATGGTGCTCCCAGGCCTTCAGGGTCAGCTCGCCCAGGGTTTCCAGTTCCGCGAACTGCGCCTCGTCGTTCGCATCCGCGATGCAGCCGGGGCGCAGGCCGTCGCCCAGGGAGAAGGCGACGTCGTAGGCCTTCATGATCTCGCAGATCTCGTCGAAGCGCGTATAAAGGAAGTTTTCCCGGTGATGGGCCAGGCACCACTTGGCCATGATCGAGCCGCCCCGGCTCACGATGCCGGTGAGGCGCTTGGCCGTCAGGGGGATGTAGCGCAGCAGCACCCCGGCATGGATGGTGAAATAGTCGACGCCCTGCTCCGCCTGCTCGATCAGGGTGTCGCGGTAGATCTCCCAGGTCAGTTCCTCCGCCTTCCCCCCCACCTTTTCCAGGGCCTGGTAGATGGGCACGGTGCCCACCGGAACCGGCGAATTGCGGATGATCCACTCGCGCGTCTCGTGGATGTTGCTGCCGGTCGACAGATCCATGACCGTGTCGGCGCCCCAGCGGATGGCCCAGACCATCTTCTCGACCTCCTCTTCGATCGAGGATGCCACCGGCGAGTTGCCGATATTGGCGTTGATCTTGACGAGGAAGTTGCGGCCGATCGCCATCGGCTCGCTCTCGGGATGGTTGATATTGGCCGGGATGATGGCCCGGCCGCGCGCGACCTCGGAGCGGACGAATTCCGGATCCAGGCTCTCGCGCAGCGCGACGAACTCCATCTCCGGGGTGACGATCCCCTTGCGCGCGAAATGCATCTGCGTGACGTTGCCGCGGCCGCGCAGAACTTTGCGCGCGCGCGGCAGCGGGCCTTCACGATCTCCGGGTCCCCGAGCGGGCCTGTAGCTCGGATCGCTCACGTCATAGGGGCCGCGCGCCAGAATCCAGGGCCGGCGCAGTTCGGGCAGCCCGCGCCCGAGGTCGATCCCGGCTTCGGGATCGGTGTACGGCCCGGAAGTGTCGTACAGCAGTACCGGAGGATTCTCCTCGAGGCGCCCGTCGGCGGTCTTCGTCGGCTGCAGGCGGACTTCCCGCATGGGTACCCGGATGCCGTGCGGCCCGGGGATGTAAATCTTCCTGGAACCCGGGTATGGCCGGGTGCTTACGACGATCTTTTGCGGCTCGACGCCTCGCGACTCACCCATGACGACCCTCCGCTTGAATTTTCCCAGAATCGGCGGCGAAATTCCATGCCGCGCTGCGGCAGAAGGCCGAGCGGCGGCGCAAGGCGCAGCCTCTATTATTTGTTGGCGCCGGCGAGAGCCTCGAGCAGAAGCCCGGCAAAGGCTTCGAAGTTCGCCAGATTGCGGAACTCATCCAAGCCGCCCGAAGCGAGGAAATTCTGCAGCGAACGCTTCAGCGCCGCTGCGCGCGCCGCCTGGGCCCGCAGCTTCTGTGCCGCCTCCAGCAGTTCCTTCATCTGCTTCAGATTCGACAGCGGTCCCCGGCCGGGGATCACGACGACGTTTTCCTCAGGCGATTTTTCGAGTTCCGGGGGAACCGGCGGCAGCTCGGGCTGCGTCCGGGCCATCGCCGGCTTGAGCATGGGGACGGCTGCCATGGCCTGCTTCATGCCCTCCGACCATCCCAGTACGTCGCCGCCTCCGCCCCGGGTATCGATTTCCGGAAAAGCTCCCGGCGCGAAGAGATCCCCGGTGTAGAGCACCTTCTCATCGGGCACGCAGACGACGACGTCGCCGGCCGTGACGGCCCGGGCGCGCACGGCCATGATGCGCACTTCGACGCTGTCGGGAAACAGGCGCAGCCGGCTTTCGAAAACGAAGCGCTGCGGCCTCGGAGTTCCGGCGCTCTGCCGTCCTTCGGTCTTCTGAGCGCCCTCCGGACGGCCCCCGCCGGCCGGCGATTCGTTGTCGGGAAAGGCAAGCCCGTCGAGCGCCTTGCTGCCGACCAGAACCGCGCCGTGCCCGAGAAAATAGGCGTATCGCGAGGACTGCAAGCGACGAAAGCTCGTGTACACGATCCAGCGGACGGGGGAGGAGCTCACGTTCCGGAGCGCCTCCAGAACGACCGGCAAATCCTCTTCGCCCGGCGGATCGATCAGCAGAACGCCCTCGCCCGTGACGACCGCGCCCATGTTGGGCTTTCCTTCGCCTAACGACGCGAAATGGCAGTGATCGGCGACCCTCTGGAAGGTCACCTCCGAGGGCGCGGCCGCCCGCCAGGCAACGGCCGCCGTCGCAGCTGCCAGAAGTCGCACCATTTTCTTCAAGATCATCTTCCCCCGGGAAACCAGGGACGCTCACCTATTTTCGCGGCCAC
>Ga0272448_1002592_pt1 | contig 22363 bp, 24 predicted proteins | sample YNPCB0191_FD_202220 | JGI IMG/M metagenome (GOLD analysis project Ga0272448, IMG submission 202220) | Hot spring sediment microbial communities from Yellowstone National Park, WY, United States - YNP-CB-019-1 | ecosystem: Environmental > Aquatic > Thermal springs > Hot (42-90C) > Sediment... | reverse complement strand
CATAAGTAATAAAGAAACATTCCAAGTGTACCGGGGTTTGTTCCAGTGGACCGGGGGGGATTTGAACCCCCGACCTCCTGAGTGCAAGTCAGGCGTTCATACCAAACTGAACTACCGGCCCCTCAGCCGTTAGTACCTGTTTTCCGCAGACCCGTCCGCCGCGCGCGTATGTGAGTGTTTGTGGCTTTGGCTATTTTATGGTTTCGTTTGGTTGGCTATTAGTTTTGTTATGGCTTCTATCAGTTTTTCTTTTTCTTGGTATTGTATCTCCTCGAAAAGCTCTATCAGTTTGTTGATGAACATTCTGCGCGCGCGGTTCTCCAACCAGTTGTGGTGCAGCCCAAGAATGGAGGCTACGAGCTGCTTATAGGAGCTAGAAGGTTTATGGCTGCCAATCATGTGGGACTGGAAACCATACCAGCCCTAGTTTTGGATGAAGCTTTAAAGCCAGACGAAGCCGTAGAAGCGCGACTAATAGAGAATCTCCAACGCGAGAATTTAGACCCATTAGACGAGGCTGAGGCTTACCAAGCGCTTCAGGAGTTGGGCTACTCGCTGACTGAAATAGGCAAAAGGCTTGGGAAGAGTAGACCCTATGTTTCGCAGAGGGTTAAACTGCTTAGCCTTCATCCGAAGCTTAGGGAGGCTGTGATGAGTGGAAAACTCACACCGGACCATGCGCATGCGTTGATGAGGCTTAAGGACACGGAAAAGCAGCTTACCCTAGCAGAGGAAGCTCAAGAGGAGGGGTTAAGCGTTCATGAAACAAGGCAACGCGTAAGGGAAATGCTTGGTAAAAAGCTCAAGTGGCAGCTTGTACCCATAAGATTGGACTTGGAAACCTTTGAAGCCTTGAAAAGGATAGCGCCAAACGGAGACGTGAAAAGGCTAATCATAGAAACGCGCGCGCATTATCAATACCAATTGAAATTGTCGTGAATGCAGTATTAGTTCTTGTTGGGTTGGTAAGGACATTCAACCTTGATGTATTTAATTTCCAATTTTACTACTTTCTTGCAGTATACACCTACATGCTCAGCGGGGGAAACTGGGTTTTTAGTATTATCGTATTCATAGTAACAGAGATTATCATACTAAAAATTGCAGATTTCACCGCACCAGCCATACAGAAACATTTCGGTCTACCTGAGAACGTTTCATTTACGCAATTTGCATCGGCATGTTGTGCAGTTGTTGGAGCTACCCTTGGAAAACTTCTCGCAAAGATTCCAAAGTTAAAAGATATTAAGGCTGACCCACGAAGTTTGAAGGAGAAATTCGGATTGTTCGGAGACCCCTATGGTAATTGGTTTAATAGTAGCTTTGATCATCAGCGCAATTGGGCTCTGGCCGAATTGGATCGACATTTTATCCACGAGTGTTATAGTCGCTGCTTGTATCTATATTTTGCCAAAGATGGTGGCGATCCTTATTGAGGGACTTGTTGGTATTACATCTTCCGTAAGAGAGCGAGTTAGTAAAAGCAAAAGATTTAAAGGTATTTATCTCGGAATAGATTCATATATAACCGCAGGATATGAGGATGTAATATCTGCAGTTGTTTTAACTATGGTTTTCACTGAAGTAGCGTGTATGCTTATTCCCACCATAAAATCACTTCCTGTAACAGGATTGCCATTCTTCATAGGTGACGTGAATTTTATATTGCCATATGTAAGCGGAAATATATTACTAGCAGCGATTACTGCCACTATATGGGAGATTATAGGGGCTCATTTTGCAACATGGGTAGCGCCTATATATACACAAGGAATGGCTATGTATGGCACGGTTACACCGGGGACGTTATATACATGGGTTGTCTGTCCTGGTTGGCACATTGCATTATGGATTTGGAACCTTATATGGCAACTGATCACCCATTTTGGAGCTATGACAGGTATGGCTGCTGTAACTACGGTGGCCATAGCTTCAGTTGCCATAGTGGAGAAAAAGAAGGCCGAAGCTACAAAAGAAAAAGCTTAGGATATAAGCATGCAAAGGTGACGGTCGTGAAGTTCAACAGGTTTAACAGTTTTGACAAAGAGAGCAGTAGGTCTAGTTAAGCCGTAGTATGACTGCCTTTTCTGTTTAATCATAAGATCTGCCGTTTAACCTATGAAGACATTTCAGTAAATAACATAACTTAATTATTGAGAATCATCGTAGAAGTTTATTTTTCTCTGCTCTTTGGTTTTTTATAGTATCTTTTAGTTCCTCTGCAGCATTTAAGGCAATTGGAATATATGCATAAGCCTGACCCCCCCTCATGAAAAGAGCTACAGATATAGCCTCCGCAATTTCTTCAGGCGTGGCACCATATCGCATGGCTGCACGTGTATGCGTAATTATGCAAGTTTCACATCCAATGGCAACCGAAATTCCTAATGCGATCAACTCTTTAACTTTTGTCGGAAGGACACGTTGTTTTCTAATGCTGGCAAGCAGCTTTATAAACATTTGATTGGGCTCAGGTAGCACCTGAGCGATTCTTTCTCTGTCCCTATCAAATTCTTCGAGGAATTCTTTGATGCTTGATGTGCGTTTAATCATTTTTCTGCCCTCCTCATTATAGTTAAGTGGTGTGCAGATTATTTCGGTGACTTTTCCATGCGTCATAGTCATTTACGACCAATAGTTGTAAAGCTGTATGTAATGTGACTCTTATGCCACTTTTTACTTTGAAATTTATTGGAGCCCTTAATCCTTCTCGAAAACTTCTCTTTTTGAAGAAAGTTATTAAGGGAGGAATCATCTTTTCAACTTCCATTTTTCTTACAAAACAAGAATGTTGGTCGTATTATATTAATTTTTAGTCATTGCCATTGCTAAATCACAGCTTCTATCAGAAGAATAAATGGGCTAGTCTTGTTAATATAGATGAGATGAGCAAAAACTTTATTTCGATATAAGTTTAACTTAACTTGAGATACATGAATATTGCGATATTATTTGACCTTGACGGTACGCTTATAGACTCTATTCAAGCATGGGTAAAATGCTGGGTTAGAGCTGGTAATAAAATGGGAAAACAGCTTGATACTAACTCGGTTCAGGAATTCATCGGATTATCACCGCGTATACACGCATTGAGATATTTTGGAAGAGAAGACCTGGCTGAAAAATTTTTAGAATTTGCTCAAGATCAATTCAGTAAGATGTGGATGGATGAGGTCAGGTCATACTCTGATTCCCATGAAGTATTAAAGTTTTTGAAAAATATGAAGATCAAAACGGCGGTTATTTCATCAAACTTCAAAAGGACAGCCGAACATATGCTTCAACATTTCGGTTTTTTGTATTTCTTGGATACGTTTGTTAGTAATGATGAAGTTGAGCGAGGTAAACCTGCTCCTGATATTGTTTTAGAAGCGATGAAAAGATTGAAGGTTTCGCCGCCCAGATGTGTTGTGGTTGGAGATACCTTATTTGATGTTGAAGCTGGGAAACGTGCAGGCGCGCTTACTGTACTCATTGTTCGAAGACCGATACACCTTGCTGACAGTAAGTATATTCCTGATTATGTAATTTCAAATCTTCAAGACGTAGCCACAATACTAAAAACTTACAACATATTAAATAGCTAAGATAGGGAGATTTAACCTCACCTCGAGCCAAAAAACGTAAAATTGAAACTTTAAATTTTGGCGTTGCTTTTTAATTTAATCCAAAAAGAATTCAAAAATAGTTCATTAACAATAAAAATCATGTGCTCAAAACATTTTTCTACAGGACTCAGCCTACGTTTTATGTTTTAGGAGGTGAAATATTTACGGTTAAATGGTAAAGTTGCAATTGTTACTGGGGCGAGAGGGAATAGGCAGGGGAATTGCACTTTGCTTAGCGAGAGAAGGAGCTAGAATTGCTGTTATTGACATTACAGATAAAACATTTGCAGTTGCTGACGAAATTAAGCTCTTTAATGGGGATTAGTTACAATTTAAATGCGATGTTACCAGTTGGCAAATTAATAACATGGTAACCGATGTTGTTGGAAAATTCGGAAGAATCGATGTGTTAGTAAACACGCTGGGCATTGAGGTCCTAGAAGCTTCATAACAGAAATCAAAGAAGAAGAATGAGACAAAGTGACGCTGTAAACCTTAAAGGCCCTTTTTGGTTACAAAAGCGGTATTACCAGTCATGCTGAAACAAAAGAAGGGAAAAATAATAAATATCGCTTCAATTAGCGGGAGTGTATTCTGGACTTTCTGGTGCACTACCGTATTCCGCATCTAAGGCTGGTTTCTCGGGTTTACAAGAAGTTTAGCGGTAGAAGCTGGTGCAAATGGGATTAATGTTAATGCTATTTGCCCAGGTTTTATAGTGCTTTCCCGAAGCGTTTTCATAAGAGCGCATGAAAGGTATATAAGATAGTGAGGATAACACAACTATTTGTGGTGAAAATGAAGTTTGAGGGAATAATTCCTCCATTAATAACTCCCTTCAACGAAAAAGGCGAAGTTTTCGAGGAAGGATTAAGACACTTAATAAACTTCCAAGTGGAAAAGGGTATAAAAGGGCTCTTTATATGCGGAACCTACGGGTCCGGTCCACTCATGACTGTAGAGCAGAGAAAAAAAGTGGCTGAAATAACCGTGGATCAGGTAGCTGAAAGGATGCCAGTGATTGTTCATACTGGGGCCTCAAGTATAGATAATGTTTTAGAGTTAGCGAGGCATGCTGAAGATATTGGCGCTGATGCTGTAGCGAGTGTCCCTCCTTTTTACTATGCATATGATGATGAGTCTATATTATCTTTTTACAAGCAACTGCTTTCTGCTGTAAATATACCTGCATTCATTTACAATAACCCAGCTCGATCTGGAATAACAATAAGTAGCGAATTGTTAAAAAGACTGGCTGAAGAAGGAGTTATTGGGATAAAAGATAGTAGCTTTAACTTAGTAAAATTTTATGAGGATCTCATAACAATGAATAAAAAAGAATTCATTTTTATCATAGGAACGGAGGCACTAATGCTTCCTGCCATTATGGCTGGTGCAAGTGGATGCGTATCAGGATTGGCTAACGTTTTTCCAGAAATAAACATTGAATGCTACAATTTAGCTAAGGAGGGAAAGTACAGAGAAGCAGCTATAAAGCAGCTGGAAATAATTAAAGCAAGAAAAGCCATGCACTTGGCACCAATCATACCCGCATGCTACGAAATCTTAAAGGTCAGAGGGATAAATGTGGGATATCCAAAAATGCCCTTCATGAAATTAACAGGGGAGCAACTGGAACTCATAAAAAGCAAGCTTGCAAGCTTAGGGCTTCTTTAGATTTTAAATGAGCGAATGAAATCAAACATAGTGAGACGAGAGGAAATGAAGCCTACAATTTATATCGCTTCAAGGTCTTTCGGCCTTTTTTCTCAGGAAGCTTTAGAGCTCGTCAAATCTATCGCCAAAATCGAAAGAAACCCTTATGGTAGAACGATGAACGAAAAAGAACTATTACGGATAATCGGAGAAATTGACGGAATTGTTGTTGGAACTGACAAGATCACCAGACAAATTATTGAGAGTGGAAGTAATCTAAAAATTATTGCTAAGCATGGTGTAGGTCTTGACAATATTGACTTGAAGGCTGCAACGGAAAACGACGTAGTTGTTATATATGCGCCCCATGCAAACGCTGAATCTGTTGCAGATCTGACAATAGGGTTAATATTGTCTATAGCACGACGCATTCCAATGGCGCATTTCTCTACGAAACAAGGCAAATGGGAGGCGCCAAAATTCTTGGGAACAGAGGTCTATGGAAAAACATTAGGAATTATCGGGCTTGGAGAGATAGGATATCGAGTGGCCAAGCGTGCTATGGGATTTAATATGCGAATATTAGCTTACGATCCATATGTATCACAAGAGAGAGCAAACGAGGTGTCAGCGAGACTTGTAGACCTTGAGACCGTTTTGAAGGAGGCGGATTTCGTAACATTACATGCGCAATTAACCGATAAAACTCGGGGAATAATCGGGAAAAAAGAACTTAGCATAATGAAGAAAACTGCTTACCTCATTAATACGGCAAGAGGTGCGTTGGTTGACGAGAAAGCTTTCTACGAGGCTTTGAAAAATAAGGAAATAGCGGGCGCTGCACTGGATGTTTATAGCGAAGAACCACCAAGCGAAGGTTTCCCACTTTTCAAATTAGACAATATAATTGTAACTCCACATATAGCCGCCTATACAATAGAAGCAATGAGCCGAATGGACTATACCGTTGCAGAAGATTTAGCGAGATTTTTTAGAGGAGAAAAACCATTATACATCGCCAACCCTGAAGTATTGCAGAAAATCAAACTGAAGTAATATTATAGAATTACAAGGCATAATTGTAAAACTGAACTTTTTACTGCAAGCAACTTATGCTCAACAGAAAAACTAACTTTGAACATATTCCTACAACGTTGAAGCTTTTAGCTGTCCTCACAGATAATTTTTTATACGCCTCAAAAATACTTTAAATGGGGTCAAAATGATTAGAAAGTTTGTAGAGATATCATATCCAATCGGGAAGACAGAAACCGTGATGCCTTCAAACATACCTCCGCCTGTTCTTAGGGCTCGATCACGAATGGTTCAATGTCCCGACGGGGTTGGTGAAACTGAGACAAGGTGGGCATCCTACAACAACACAAGCATCATTGAGATGTGTACACATTCAGGAACCCACATAGATGCCCCCTTTCACATAGATCCAAAAGGGTTAACTGTTGACGCCTTTGAAATTGAAGAATTAATTTTTAAAAATCCATTATTTGTAAATATTCCAAAAAGTGACATGGAAAAAATAACGAAAGATGATTTGGCATTATATGAAGACAAGCTGAAGCGAAGCGACCTCCTATTAATTTACACAGGGTTTTCGGTACACCGCAAAAACGATCCGAAAAGATACATAGAAAAACAGCCTGGGCTTTCTGAAGATGCAGCTAAATATTTAGCAGAGAATTTCCATTTAAGAGCTGTTGGAGTAGACCTTTTAGGCATCGAAAATATAGGTGAAGCTAAACCGAATTTTCCAGCGCACAAAGCTCTTTTAAAGAGCGGCAGAAGATTTCTAATAATGGAAGATGCTAATTTAGCTCCACTATTAGGGAAGAAAATAATTCGAGTTTATATTATCCCCTTACGATTTAAGGATGCGGAAGCAATGCCCGTGAGAGCCTTCTCTGAGGTTGAAGAATGAAACTGGAACATGTTGGCATATACGCGAAAGATGTTGAAACTCTCGCTAATTGGTATATCAACATTTTAAATCTAAAAGTGACTAGGAAACTAGAGAAATCCGGCCGCCCACCCATATACTTCCTAAAGTCCAATGAGGGCCTAGAAATAGAGATTCTTCCCACAACTAAAGAAGGGAAACCTAGAGATTTGGAAGACAAAGGCTTCAGCCACATAGGAATAGTGGTAGAAGATTTCGACACCGTAGCTTCTCAACTGGAATCAAAAGGAATTTCCCTGCATGGCGTTCGGTACACAAGCGCAGGCTGGAAAATAGGCTACTTTGAAGACCCGGAAGGAAATATTCTTGAAATTGTGCAGAGGAAACAAAATGAGCAAAATTCGAGGACGATTGGTCATAAATGAGTTAAACTGTCGCGGCTGCCTCAGCTGCCAGCTTGCATGCTCGTTCGCCAAGCATAAAAAATTCAACCCAACAAAATCTTGCATTGTCATAAAAAGAAATATTGAAAATGAGAGCACAAAACCAGTAGTTATCGATGGGTGCTGTGACCTATGTGGTGGCTACCCAGCATGCGTGGAAGCATGTCCATATAATGCAATCATGTTTGAAAGGTAGGTCCTTCTTATGAATGATTATACCGAATCAGTTTTTTATGTCGATTTGACAACAAAGGAGTTTAGAAGAGAAACAATTAAGCCCGAGGTATGCAGAAAGTTTTTAGGCGGATCTGGGATAGGCTGGAAGATTGTCGCCGATTTAATTGAACCGGCCATAGACCCTTTATCGCCTAAAAACGTTATAGTTATTAATCCTGGCATTTTGGTTGGCACACTTACTTTTGGCACACCTAAAACCACAGTTATAACGAAATTTCCGGTTGTCGCCTCAGAAGACGGCAAGCACTTTATTGAAGAAGCTGTTGCAGGGGGCAGATATTTTGGATTAGGGCTTAAAATGGCTGGTTGCGATCATCTTGTAATTACAGGAAAAGCCGAAACCCCTGTATACCTTAGGGTGACTGATGGGAAAGTGGAAATTGTTGATGCCAATGACCTTTGGGGACGCGGCATTCAAGAGGTGACAAATGAGTTAGTGAAAAGGGAAGGGGAAAGGACAGGAGTTATGGCTATTGGTAAAGCTGGAGAAAATATGGTACGTTTAGCTTTAACAATAGTTGACAAAACTGATTCGTGTGGGAGAGGTGGATTAGGCGCTGTTATGGGTTCTAAAAAAATTAAGGCTATCGTAACGAAAGGAACCGGCGATATAAGAGTCGCTAAACCGGATGAATTTATGGCTGTTTCTCGTGAATTGCGGAACCGTATTAGAAGTTGGCCTAGAAGGGAACATTGGATAAAATTGGGATTAGCAGCTGGCTGGAGCGACTTTAAGCACACACAATATCCAGGCAAATGGACGAAAGAGAAGTGGGAAGAACTTTATGGAGAGAAAACGCGCCTTGAAACCCTTGAAAAGGTGATACCCTGCATATCATGCATGCTAAGTTGTAGGTTGATGTGGAAAATAAAGGGCGGCGAATTTGACGGCGAGATAGGATTCGGCTCTCCATTCAGCAAAAGTGCAACGTCTGGAATGCTGTTAGATGTTGAAGATCATAGAAAAATGATTCATCTAGTTAAATTAGGAAATGACGAAGCAGGAATAGATTTCTATACGACAACTAGATTGATAGACTTCGTGACGACTCTCTATGAGCAAGGAATTATCACAAAAAAACAAACAGGTGGCTTTGAATTGAAACGTAGCTGGGAAACTTATCTAAAACTATTCAATATGACCGTTGAAAGAGAGGGGTTTGGAGATATTCTTGCTGATGGATGGATCAGGTTAAAAAGGGAGTTGGGGATAGATCCACAAGACTATTGGTATGGTGGAATATGCAAGGGCGTAGACTTTATTTACGATGCTCGCCCGTCAAGATTTCATCCGCTAATGATGACCTTCTTCACTAGACCAAGACCACATCATGGCGGTTCTCATACGCGTACTAATAGTCCCAACAGACCATTAGATGAAATTAAGCAGCAGGTAGAAGGATGGGGAATACCAGCAGACGCTATTGAAAGAATTTTTACACAAACCGATTATAGTGGCAAGTTTAACGTAGGGAGGTATACAAAATACATGGAAGACATGATGAGAGTTAACAATGCTTTAGGCGTTTGCAGCATATTCACCTACCAAGCATTGATTTCTATGGAGGATATGGCCAAACTATACTCTGCAAAAACGGGCAACGACCTTTCGGCGGGAGAATTAATGAAGGCCGGGGAAAGAATTCACAACTTAGCAAAGCTTATTAATATCAAAGAGGGTTTCACACGAAATGAGGATAAGATTCCAGAAACCTGGTTAAGATCCATGAAAACACCGGAGGGGGATATAACATTGACGGATTATTATGGAACTAAATTTTTGACTAAAATTGACATTGAGAAAATTCTTGACGATTACTACGACGAAAGAGGCTGGGACTTAGAAAAGGGAATACCAACCAATAAGAAAATCGCAGAATTAGGACTAGAGGAATACAACCGCTTCCTCTTCTAGCTTTATTTTTACTATATTACAACGTTAATATAGACTGTTTCATCTATGCACGAAAACAATAAATAATATTTTACGAAAACGAAAAACAATTTAGGAATTTAGGGATGTTAAACTGAGGATCAGTTGAGAGGAAAATTAGGAGGATGTTAACAAGCATAGAATTCTATTAAAAATCTAGGCAATATGCACTTTTGGATTTGGCGCCAATTTTAGAAACTAAAGGCAAAATATGGGGACATGCATGCGCGTCGACAAGCTTTTCAGAGTCCACGGTCCTGAAAGCCTGAAAAGGCTTTACACATTCAAGGCTTCAATTGAAAGGGTTATTTCAAGGCTTAAGGAACACCTAAACCTAGAAAACCACGGTCAAAGGCCTAAGAAACATCCTTACCCACGCCTTGCTATGCATAATAGGCATGCTACTCGTAGCTTTAACAGCCATAAAACTCGGAAAGCCAGAACAAATAAGGGCAATAACAAAGCTGACATAAAATTAACAAGAAAACATCAATTTAGCAACACCCTAGCGCGCGTAAGAACTGCTCTTCCATAGGCTTTTGGTTTGAAGGGTATGGTATCACTGGCTTTATTCCATGGTTTGACGTGCGGGTTCTGACCCTTCGGCTCGAGTATTTGGGCAGCAACCAAAACCCTCACTTTCCCACCTGCAGCCTTTAATGCTTTCTCCATAAGCCTTGAAGCATGCTTCTTCTCGTTCTCGTTTGCTGGGGCAGCTATACAGGCTAACGGAAGCTCTGAGGTTGCGTCGATGGCTATGTGAATCTTGTAGCCGAGCTCGTAGGTTTTCTCAACCTTTCCAACCCTGGCGTCGGGATCGCTGTAACCGCGAGAGTCATCCTCAGGGTCACGTTTACTATAGGCTTTTACGAATGTGGCGTCGCATACAACTATCTCACCCTTGACGGCTCCAGCATCCCTAAGCCTTGCTAGGATATACTCCATTATCGCCTCAAGCCTTTCAGGGCCTATGCGCTTTCTGAAACGCGTAAGCTGGGAAGGATGATAGGGCTTCTCATAATCCTCAATGTCGCATAAGCGCCTAAGCTCCGGATCACTCCATAAATGCCTATACAACTGCCTATCGCTTGGAATACTCCTAAAACGCTTAACGATCAAAACCTTCAAAATGCCCATTGGGTTCCTAGGCGGCCTACCAGCACCAGAATGGCGATAAGGCTCACAGACAAACTCCTCAACATCATCCAAACACGCAAGAACATCCCCTAAACGACTCTTCACCTCCAAACATCACCATATACAAGAAAATGTCAAAACAAAGAATTTAGCAACACCCTAGCGCGCGCAAACCGGGTTCGCAAAGATTGTACTCGAGGACGAAGGCCAACCTAAAGTTGTGGATAATCCTAAATTTACCAAAAGTTGATACAGCTATCGTAACAAGCAAAATAATGATTTATTCGTTCGATTTTTATGCTGCATATAAACAATATAACCCGCATGAATTGTTTTAGCCACCCAATCATTATATTGCCTTTAAGAGTAAAATTTTCTTATATTTGCTCCTGAAATTTAGCGATTCTTTTCATGGCTTGTAATAAATCGCTGTAAGCTAATTTAAAAATCGTGAAAAGTTTTTTATAAATTTCATGATTTACTATATTTGGTTTGATTATTTCTGCAATTTTCAGTGTTTCGGCAGCTTGTTTATAATTCTTCCATATTTCTACACCCACGCCTCCCATAAAAGCAGCCCCCCTTCCCGTGGCTTCTTGAGGACTTTCAAGAGCATTTATATTTATACCGAGTACATCCGCAAAGATCTGCATCCATACTCTATTTTTGACTCCTCCTCCTATTGCCCTAATCTCCCCCAAATCAAATGTTGGAATTCCGGCGTTTTCAAATAGCTCAAGTATCCACCTGCAGTTAAAAGCTACTCCTTCTAATACAGATCTTATGAAATGCTTCTTCTGATGAGGCATAACAATTCCTATGAATGCTCCCCTGCTATGCAAATCATAAAAGGGCGCACTTCCCCCTCTTAAGTATGGCAAAAACAAGAGCCCTTCGCAGCCTGCTGGTACATCCATAGCCTTCAGGTTCATCAAGTCATATACATTCACACCTAGTTTGTTCGCTGTATAATTTTCCATGTCACAAAATACATCTTTAAGCCAATCTTGAGTAACCCCTCCAGCGGCTGTTACTGATACAGGTTGAATCAACTCATGACCTGGTCCTCCACCTGAGGAAAGCGGAAGAACCGTATTACATGCTACCCTAATGTTAAAAATGGGTTCAGTTGTACATACTCCCACCCAGTTAGCAGAGCCGATATAAGTGTAGCACATCCCTTCCTTGATTACGCCAGCGCCTATACACGCACAAACGCCATCACCGGAACCAACCACTACAGGAGTGTTCACCTTGAGTCCTGTCATCCTAGCAGCTTCTTCTGTAACATAACCAATCACTTCATGTGATTCATGTACATCAGGTATTTTTGCAAAATCAATTCCTGCTGCCTCAAGAATTTCATTTGAAATTTTCCTTTTCTTCGTATCAAAATACCCTGTAATTGAAGCATCACCATGGTCGGTTGCAAATTCACCAGTCAACTTGTACTCAATAAAACCTTTGGCTTCCAAAAATTTATACGTCTTTTCATAAATTGATGGCTCATTTTCTTTTATCCACATAAATTTATGAACCGGAAGGATTTCAGGACCCCACCCTGTACCCATAATCTTGTAATAATTTTCCCATCCACCAAAATATTCTATCATTTTCTCGGCTTGCTTCCAGCTACGCGCATCACACCATATCATTACCTGGGATCTTAACAGATTTCCTCTTTCGTCCACGGGAACAGCACCCAACATTTGCCCACTAAAACTGACACATGCAATATTTTGAGGGGGGATTTTGCTTTCATTTAATACAAGTCGGGTAGTTTCACATACGGCTTCCCACCATTCCATAGGATTTTGTTCGACCCATGTAGGTCTTGGATAATAAGTTTTAAATGGTCTATAATTGCTTGCTACCACATTACCATTTTCATCAAAAATAACTGCTTTGTTACCAGTGGTTCCCAAATCATGAACTAAAATGTATCGAGTTTCAGTCCGTACATTTTTTTGCATATATACACCTCACTTTTTATTTAGCGCCCTCAAGAACTTTTTGCCAAGTACTTGTATGACATAAGTCCGCCCCTAGCGCAAACATTTCTAATGCTTGTTCGGTAGTTCTTATTCCTCCAGACGCCTCTATTCGAAACTTATCTCGGAACTCCCTTCTTATCAGCATCACGTCCTCTGGCCTCGTGTTCCACCCAAATCCAGAAGCTACCTTTATTGCTCTAACCCCTGCATCGAAAATTAGATTACAGACTTTTACCTTCTCCTCATTGGTCAAAATGGGGCTCTGTAGCACGGCCACTATTTCAATTTTACTCTTTGCGGCTTCGACTACTCTCTTTAAATCATCCAGAACCTTAGCAAAATCACCTGATTTTATTGCACTATAATTTAATGATACATTTGCCTCATCTGCTCCTTTTTCTATTGCATATTGCAATTGTCTGATTTTTGTCTCTGTAGTCATGCCCCCAAGAGGATAGGATATCGGTGCAATCAGTCGGATTCCTGTTCCATGTAGGAGTTTTTTGGTTAATTCAAGATAAGGTAAATCCACAGCGATTCCATGGAAAGGGTATTCTTTTGTCTCTCGAATAAACTTCTTTATGTCATTTTCTGTGACGTTTGATTCAATTAGTGATGTTATTAATTTTTTTGCCAATTCTTCTTTCTTTATTTTTTCCTCCATTTCATTCAAGCCCCTCAATAATTTCAACACCAGAGCTCGTTCCTATGCGATTTGCTCCAGCTTGAATCATCGCTAATGCTTGTTCAGCGGTATGAATACCTCCGGCAGCTTTCACTCCCATACCTGTACCCAATGTCTCACGCATCAATTTAACATGATGAATGGTTGCTCCTGGTTTTCTAAATCCTGTGGATGTTTTCACAAAACTTGCCCCGCACTTTTTAGCTATCTGGCAAGCTTTTACAATCTCTTCATCAGTTAAGAGACAGGTTTCAAGTATTACTTTAGTTATCTTTCCCTCAGCTGCTCTTACTAAACCCTTTATTTCTTCCTCAATTATGTCATATCTGCCTGCTTTTAATGCCCCAACATTAATCAACATATCTAACTCGTCAGCACCTTTAGCAACGGCATCTCTTGCCTCATATTCCTTTATCTCTGGAGGGTATGCTCCTATGTAAAAAGCCAAGGCTGCACAGATCTTAACTCGGCTTCCCTTCAATAACTTTTTTGCTAAAGGAATGTGTATCGGATTAATCGCTACTGATGCAAAATGATACTTCTCTGCCTCGAGACATAACTTCTTTATGTTATCATACGTAGCATCTATTTTTAGCAATGTGTGATCAATCATTCCAGCCAATTCGTATTTTGTAATTGATTTTTTCATCATTTTCGAACTCCTTTTATATTGGTAAATAAAAAGCAGTTTAAAAATTTTTTGTATATGTTAGCAAGCACTAATCCTTTAAATAACACGAAAACTGAGGTCATACCATGATTAAACTCATAAAAATCTTGCAAATGCGGCCCCTATTGTAAACTTAATCATTAGACCTCTAACGCATGTCTACGGTTGCCTTCGTGATAGCATCTTTTCCAATGCTTTATTTCTTAACATATCAATAATAATTGCAACCAGAATCAAAAACCCAGACAGTAAGCCTACAACATTAGGGTCGATGCCTAGCATTATAAGTCCAGATCTAGTTATTCCCATGAAGAGGATGCCTCCAAAAACTCCCATAAGTGTCCCTTGCCCACCTCGTATACTGACTCCGCCAAGAACGGCACCTGCGAAGAAATCAAAAATAGTACCATCGGCAAGTTGAGGTGGAACGCATCCCACGAGACCCACATACATTAATGCGGCCAATCCAGCAAAAAATCCAGCAAGTAAATATGCATAAAATGTTATTCTATTTACGTTTAGCCCTAACATATGCGATGAGCGTTTATCTACACCCACAGCGTAAAGTTTAATCCCAAAACGTGTATACCTAAGTATAAAATGGAAAAACGCAATAACTACAAAGAAAATAAAAATACTTGCCCATACACCTCCGATTTTGCCTCCTCCTAGAAACAAGAAAACCTCTGGAAGACCATAAACAACGGTTGACCGTATTGCTAAAGTCCCCCAAAAGAATAGTAGGTACGTCCCAAGCGTGGCAAGAAAAGCATTAAGGTTAAGAAAGCCAACCAATATCCCATTAATCAAGCCAAGGCCTGTTGAAATGAGAAGCACCAAGACAATCCCTATAACCCCAACTAATGGCGATGGCGAATTAAAACTTTTTAATATAACAGCGGTTAGCATCGCTGAAAATCCAATATTTTCACCTACAGATAAGTCAAAATTTCCACTTATAAGCGCAATTGCTTCCGCAATCACTCCGAAACCGAGAACGGATGAGTAATAAAGGATGTAGTGAATATTGTTTAATGTGCCAAATGAGCTAGGTCTTAAAACAAAAAAGACCAAAAAAATTGCGCTGTCAAGAATCCAAATAAAATTTCTCACCATTGTTAGTGTAATTTCGTAACGATTCATGTTTAAACCACTCGTATCATTTTATTTTGGATACTATCTTTTTAAATTTTTCTATAGACTTGGAAGATATTGCTTATCGCTTATAAATCGACATTATGACACTTGTAAGTTCGATAGTTTACTCTTACATTCAACAACATATAAAGTCATTTTAGCAGTGACAAGAAACTGGAGGCGGTCAGGCGATAGGGCTGTGCATGGTGGGTCACTAGACAGCGGAACAGGCTGTTCAAGCTGCCATACGTAGTGATGAAAAGTTTGGTTTGATGGGTTGCTGTCTGGCATCTGCAACTCTTTCCCTTGGCGTTTTCCATAGGAGCACACGATCAGAAAATATCTTATTAAGAACTCAAAATTTCTTTTTTTCAAGAATAACTTTCATTGTTTTGAGTGAAAAATCAGAGTCAACAACTGGCCAAATATCCAGATCAATATAAGGACCAAATGGCGAATTAGCAACGAGTTCGTATAACCATTCATGTGAATCCGCATCATAGAGTTCATATCCCTCTGACTTTCCAATTAACGCACAAGCTAGTAAAAGTTTACCTTCTTTTTTTATCTTCTCAAAATACTTGATTTCTTCAGGCAGTATTTTACGCATTTCTTCTTGGGATAACGAACGCATTCTCCAATGAACTAAATATTTCATAGCGCATCGAACCTCTTTAAAGGAGGCAAGAAAATATAAATTTTACGCTTTGCGCTCTAATTCTAAATTACACACCGAGTCCTATAAGCGCATGACATTGAATAATTCTCCTTTCTTCTTTGCAGGTTTTATGGGCATGTTTATTTAGGTTTGGGTAGGTTTGGGCGCGCGCGAGGATGTTGCTAAATTCAGACTAAAATGGACAAAAATATGATTTTAATCTGTTTTGCCCATTTTATGTTATGCCTTTGGATGTTTTTGACCGTAAAATTGTTGATGTTCTTAGGGTAAGGAGTGAGCCCGTTACGCTTGACGATTTGGTTATGGATACTGGTTTTGCCCGTTCAACAGTAATCATTCATATTGAGAGGCTAATGTCTGAAGGGCTTGTTTTAAGGGAGAAAAAGCCACGTGAAGGACGGGGAAGACCTAAATTTCTATACCGACTTGTAAATGAAGCTTCTAAACCATCAATTCAGCCCAGCATCGTTCTTATGGAGTTCTCAAAGCTTAGGAAAATCTGCAAGTACGAGAAAGGCGGATACTGTAAACTAGCCAAAAACACATGCACAAACCAAAACTGTAGGCTAATCATAAAACCAAAATAAAAAATCTATTTTTGTCCGAATTTAGCAACAAGCTAGCGCGCATACGTAGTGTTTTGTGGCTCTGTTTTTGAAGGCTTTCTGAGCTCCCAATAGTGAAGCTCAGCCTTGTTAGACTTCTGAGCCCCATAATCTTCTTTTCAGGTATGTATGATAGTTTGATGAATAATAATCTAGGTATAGTAATTCTGGCGGAGGTAGGCATGTGCGCATAAGGGGGAAGAAATTATTTAGGGAGTCCGCCTCTTAGACCTAACGGGGTATTTTACCAATCACTACCACTACCTGTAATCATAAAAAAGGGGATAAAAGTATATTTAATCTTACCATCCAGGCAACTTCATGTTACCCCACCATGCGGGGTTGTCAACGTTTTCTTTAGTTATTAAGACGTTTTTGGGTTTGAAGTGTAGTATATGGTTATCCGTTCCAATTTCGTCATGAGTATCCACTATGGTAGCGGGTGACCATGTTGGGTAGGCCCATATGTCTACACCGTAACGTGGTTTACCTGTTATTTTTAGATCGTCTGCAGTAATTACCGCGCCTACATTTGGCAGAGCGGCTTTGCCTTTTTCTAGATATGCATATAGATACTCACATGCAATTGCAGCGTACCAAGCAGGTGAAACTTGCTCCACACATACATCAACTGTACCTTCTCTTACCGCTTGTAATACATCAGGGCCTGCATCCAATCCTACCACATAATAAGGTTCAGGATCCTTAGCAATAGCTTTCATTCCCGCCAAGAATCCATCGACTATCGCTAAATTAGCGCAATATACTGCATCGATATCCGGTCTAGTCGGAACCACAGTCATAGTGATGTCAGCCGCTTTTTCTGTCATCCATTGTGTATCATATGTTAATATTTCAACTTTAGGATAATTTTTCATAACTTCAACGAATCCACTATGTCGTTGCTCAGCTGCGGTTTCTCCAGTTAACCCCCTAAGTTCAAGAACTACACCCTTAGGTTCACCATATTTCTCTTTTAAAAAATCAATTATGCAATTCGCTGACATTTCGCCTTGTTCAATGAATGAAACCGCCACCCACATAAGAACCGAAGGATCATCAGCTATAAAAGGGGTAGTAATAACAGGAATGCCGTGCTCATGCACGTAGTCCAGGGTCGGATTTAAAGCTTTCGGATCCGCAGGAAAAGCTATCAAAGCATCTATGCCCATATCTACCATCGAGCGGATCTGCTCCGCTTGAAGACTTAGAGTATGCTTAGCGTCCATCATAACTGCTCTAACACCATGGTCTTCACACCACCAGAAAAATCCATCTGCCATCAACGCCTCCCATGCGTTACTGTGGTCAACCATAGCAAGTCCAAAATAATATTGCTTTTTCGACGGCGCAGACGAATAATACCAAGCTGCGACGATGCCGCCAATAACTACGCAAACTAACACTATACCTAAAACAGCTTTTGTTATTTTTTTCGTACCATCACCTTGTTTGAATAGAATAACGGCGGCGGTTATATAAAAATTTTGCTATGGCGAAATGGGGGCTGTCGGCTAATTCTGATTTAGTTTTTGGTTTGGAAGTTGGGTGGAGTTAAGCATAGGCGTAGGGATGAATATTGGCGGGTCAGAAGCTTATAAGGGCGTGATAGTCTAAAGGTTTTTGATTGGGGATTTTCTTAAGAAATCTTCAACTTCATTAAGATTTGTATCTTTTTTACATATTTCACGTACTTTTTTTCCTCTTAACAAGAAAACAAATCTATCTGCAATGGGAAATATTTGATCAATTCTATGAGTCACGATAATGCATGCTATTCCTTCGCTCTTTAATGCTTTAACAAAACTTAATAAAGCGTCAACTCCTTCCACTGATAAGGCAGTAGTAGGCTCATCTAGAATGACAAGTTTGGATTTAAAATATAAAGCCCTTGCTATTGCTACTCCCTGTCTCTCTCCACCCGAGCAAAATCGCACTTCTTGATTCATATTTGGTATTTTTAATTTCAACGCTTTCGTCAATTTTTCTGCTTCTTGATTCATTTTTTTAAAGTCAAGAATTTTAAAGAGGCTAGCACCCTTAACAATTTCCCTATTAATAAATATATTTTGTGTTACAGTGAAAGTATTTAGGAGTGCTTGCTCTTGATAAACTGCTTCTATTCCCAGTTTTCTCGAATCTTCGACCGATCTTATTTTAACTTCTTTTCCCATACATTTTATTTTTCCTTCAGTAGGTTGAATAACACCAGCCAAAATATTCACTAACGTTGATTTACCTGCACCGTTATCCCCAACTAATACTAATACTTCCCCTGGATAAACTTTAAGGCTTACGTCGTTAAGAGCATGAACATTTTCGAACCATTTATGTATATGTTCAATTTCTATTAACGGAATCATATTAAAAGTTTTGTCGATTCCCTCGGACATGTTGTTACCGTAAAATAGAAATCATTGTTCGCTATATAAAATTTTCGTAAATTTTCTAACAAGATACGTTTTATGCTGGAACATAATCATTATTAATATTGGAAATTAAGGTTTACATGAGGCGTAGACATTTGGCTGTGTTATTTGATTTTGATGGAACGCTTATAGATTCTCTTAATACGGTAGTGAATTGCTGAAAGAAAAAGAAGTTGTTCGATGCGATACTAAAGGAAAAACTGTATAAAGTGATATCGATTTACGTTTTTTATCATTAGGATATTGCATTGTATATCAGCTTGTCCGGCGTTGTCTTCAGCCTTTCAGCTGTTTCTTCCAACCGTTTATAGAACCGATTTTCTATTTGTATCCTCACGAGATCCGTATCTTCACGCATGGAAGCAGCCTCTCTTCGCTAACTTCTCGGCAATTTTCCACTAGTTAGGGTCTGATTCATCTACTTGCTCTATCTGCTACGCCCCAAACTTCTTAGTCTTTCCTAATAGGTTCATTATTGTTGGCATTATATCTTTTCCTCTTATTCTGCATAATCCTCCTTTCGCACATGCCCTTTCATTGAATCTTTTGACGTCGTCGATGCGGACGTTAGAGCTTTGCATCGCTATTGGGACTGGGTCGCCCTCGTGTTCTCTTGTGGCTGAGGATGTTGTGTGGTCTGATGTGATGGCTATGATGGTTTCGTCTAGATCAACGTTTTTAATTATATGGTTAACCATTCTGTCGATTTTCGTTATCATTTTAATTTTTTGTTGGATGTTGCCGTCGTGGCTTGCAATGTCAGTTGCCTTCACATGTAACAGGACTAGGTCGTTTGATTTTAACGCTTCAACCGTTGCTTTGGCTTTGGCGGTCACGTCGGTGTCGTAGGTTCCAGTTGCACCTTTAACGTCTATCAGCTTCATTCCTGCGACCTTGCAGACACCTTTGATGAGTGGCATGGCGCTTATTGCTGCAGCCTTAATTCCGTATTGATCTGGTAGTGGCTTAACTTCGGGAAGTGTTCCGGCGCCTCTAAAAAGGATAATGTTAGCGGGCGGTAAGCCCTTTTCGGCTCTTTCCTTGTTAACAGGATGGTCTTTCAGGATTTTGTGGAAGCATGTTGTCAGTTCATTGATTATTTTCGCTGTCTGCGCGGCTTCAGCCGTGTTTTCTAACGGCTCTACTTTTAAGACTGGCTTGCCTGTTTTACCCGGTCTGAATCTGAAACCATTCGTGACAGGGCTTGTCCTCGTAGGCGAAGTATGGCGCGGTGTTGAACCGTATTCTTAAAGAGTATTTCAGCTGTTAGGCCGCTACCAAGCCTCACGTTTTGGAGAGCCTCTGCAAGTTTTGAAGCTTCGTCGGTTTCGATCCTGCCGGCACGTCTATCTAGGACTGTAAGGTTTTCGTCCACTGTGGCGAAGTTGCCCTAAGCAGTATGAGGAGGCTTCCAAGAAGGTTAGGCAAATCATTGAATCAGCCTATATGTCGAGTGAAATTGAAGACGCCATTAAGGAAGCCTACAGCAAACTATGCCAGAGAACTGGGTCGGCTCAAGTTTTTGTGGCCGTGCGGTCAAGTGCCACCGCAGAAGACCTGCCGGACGCCTCCTTCGCCGGACGCGCGCGCATCTTCCCGCCACTCCGCACCAGTACCTCTACAAGCGTATAAGACATATTTACCACCCATACTATATGAGTTATTTTGGTGGAACCAGCAGGAGGCAAAGCAATAGTTTCAGTATAAGTTCTGGTTCCTAAAGGTATTTTGTTGATGAATAATGTATAACTGATAGATGATATTGTCGAAGGGAAGAAACCCAAATTTCGAATTTGTAAGCTCATATTTAGGCTAATAGAACTTACGGCGGAAAATACGGGAAGTAAGGAACGTGCACGCGGCAATAGTGGTTCACCAACTATGGACTTAAAGATAGCCTCCCAGTCAGGCTTAAGCTCAACTTTTGATACCGAAACGCTAAAAATAGAAACTTCGAAGGAGAACCTCTCATATAAAACATACCCCATACCGCCTATGATCAAAGCACTAGCTAATAAGCCCAAGATACTTCGCCAACTTGAGTGCAACCTTTCCAATCGCAATTTCTACACTTTAACTCCAACTATTCTCGAGCCCATTTCAAGTTTTCTTGATGCTCTTAATGGAGCTACAGCCAGTAATATTTTTCGCTTCCACCTCATCAAGATGAGCAAATCAACGTAGTTCAATATCCCATCAAATGCACCAGCCCACTCCCCAGTGATGCTTGCCTGCGGGTCAAGTGAAGTTGTAAGTCCATTTTCTTTAGCGTTACTTGAGTATCTTTTCAGTTGGCTTACTCCACATTTCTTTTCTCATTTTGCTTGGCTGCCTTCTCTTCCAGCTTCTTGATGGCTAATGCCTTCTTCATCTTCTCGTGGTAGTCTTCTAGGGCTTTTAGTATGCTGATTTCCGTTGGTACTCCAAGTTTCGAGGAGGTCTTCTCAAACTCTTCGTAGAAGAGCTTCTCCACTATGACGTTTACGAAGTGCGTGTTCGCGTACTTCTTTATCTCCAATGCTCCATTCCTCTAAGGAGGCGTCAAGAGCTCAACTATTTTAGGCTCTTCACGTCGCTTAGGTCTTCTTCTGCTACACGGCGTGTAGCACGAGCGCTTTCGACTTTACGTGTCTTGAACTTCTCTGGAAGGTACTTCATTACTAGGTATAGGCGGATAGAGCTACTGGCTGAGGCTTTTCAGTATTAGGCGTATGGCATTGTATATCAGTTTATCTGGTGTTGTTTCCAGCTTTTTGGCTGTTTCCTCCAGCTGCTTGTAAAACTTTCTCTCCAGCATTATGCTCACGAAGTTTGTGTTTCCGTAGGCTTTTACGGCTACAGCGCCCTTCGGCGGCTCCTCAAGCTCAAAGGAAACGCGACGCTCAGGATCTTCTCCGGCGGAACGCCGTTCTGCCGAACTTGCCCTCTTAGACTGTAAAGGATCCTTAAACTTATCTGGGAGGTACTTTGTAACCCATCGACAGGTCATCCCAGTCTTCTCCGCTATTTTGTAGGCTATTTTTCCTTGTTCCACTCCTTCGTTTAGGTAGATTTCTCCCAGCTTACCCAGCATTTCCTTCTTCTCCTTTGCTGGCACGTTGCGTCTGCACACGTTGCTTACTAGGCGGGCTATGAGGCGTTGCTCCTCAGTTTCAACGTTTTCAAGGGTTATTTTTGGCCATTTCTCGTCTGCGACTAGGCGGTGCATACCATCTATGACATTTCCATGCCTATC